>Ga0079224_100002549_pt1 | contig 22247 bp, 17 predicted proteins | sample Stecom2015_FD_80414 | JGI IMG/M metagenome (GOLD analysis project Ga0079224, IMG submission 80414) | Agricultural soil microbial communities from Utah to study Nitrogen management - Steer compost 2015 | ecosystem: Environmental > Terrestrial > Soil > Agricultural land | place: USA: Utah...
ATGATGTCGCAGATGTCCTCGAACCGCTCGTAGAGGAAGCTCTCGCGATGATGGGCGAGGCACCACTTGGCCATGATCGAGCCGCCGCGCGAGACGATGCCGGTGACCCGGTCGGCGGTGAGATGGATGTAGCCCAGCCGGACGCCGGCATGGATGGTGAAGTAGTCGACGCCCTGCTCGCACTGCTCGATCAGCGTGTCCTTGAACACCTCCCAGTCGAGCTTGACCGGATCGCCGCCGACCTTCTCCAGCGCCTGGTAGATCGGCACGGTGCCAATCGGGACCGGCGAGTTGCGCACGATCCACTCGCGGGTGTTGTGGATGTTGCGACCGGTCGACAGGTCCATCACGGTGTCGGCGCCCCAGCGGATCGCCCACACCATCTTCTCCACCTCCTCCTCGACCGACGAGGTCACCGCCGAGTTGCCGATGTTGGCGTTGATCTTGGTGAGGAAGTTGCGGCCGATGATCATCGGCTCGAGCTCGGGATGGTTGATGTTGGCGGGGATGATGGCGCGGCCGCGCGCAACCTCGTCACGGACGAATTCCGGGGTCACGAACTCCGGTATTGCGGCGCCGAAGCCGTGGCCGTCGGCGAGCGCCTCGGCGGCGGCTTCCGCCGCCTGCCGGCGGCCGAGGTTCTCGCGCTCGGCGACGTAGATCATCTCCTCGGTGATGATGCCGGCGCGGGCGCACTCGAGCTGGGTCAGCGGCAGGCTGCCGTCGCGCCGCCGGAGCGGCCGGTGGCGGACCGGGAAGGCACGGGCGAGGTGGCGGCCGTCCGCGTTGCCGTTGTCCTCGGGCCGCGGATCGCGCCCGTCGTAGGCCTCGACATTGCCGCGCGCCTCGATCCACGCGGTACGGGTCCGCGGCAGGCCGCGCTCCACATCGATGCGCACCGTCTCGTCGGTATAGGGTCCGGAGGTGTCGTACACCCGGTGCGGCGGCTCGCCGCCGGACAGCGCGATCTCGCGCACGGGCACCCGGATATCGGGTCTTCCGTCGGGCGACGTGTAGACCCTGGTGCTGGCCGGCAGCGGCCCCGTGGTCACCTCCGGCCGCCGGATATCGCTGGGATCGATATGCTTGTTCATGTCCGGACTCCTCGCATCCAACAATGCGGTTAAGGACTGCCCGGATGTGCCACCTTGTTCGGGAGAGCGAAGTCTTCCGTCCCTACGCCGGCACGACCCGGATCAGGTTCTAAGGGTGCTCGGGCGGCTGCAGCCCGATCTCAGCCGGATGCCTCCGGCGCCCCTCGGATTGACGTTGGCCACAGTGTGGGCCGGTTGGCGCGTTAAGGCAAGGCCCATGCGCCGCCCATGCCAGGAGCCGGGAACACCGGCACTTTTCGCTTCCCGGCAAATGGCGATATGGCGATAGTGGCGGCGGTTTCGGGACGGTCTGCGGATGTCGGTATCGGATACATGGCGCGCGCGCGCCGCAGGCGGCGGTGACACAACGGCGGTGAAGGAAGCCGTCGTCGACGACCTGCGCCGCCACCTGTGCGCGGCCGGCGGCTGGCGGCTCACCGGCCCGCTGGCGCGGGGCCGCAACAGCCAGGTGTTCCGCGCAACGTCGCCGCACTGGCCGCGGCCGGTGGCGGTCAAGATCTACAATGCCGACGTCTCGTCGCGACGGGCGGAGTTCGAGCTGCGGGCGCTCAAGACGTTCAGCCGCGAGGCCGTCCGGGCCGACGCGTTCGGCGTCCCGCGCCCCTACGGGATCGTCGCCGGCGGCCGGGCGCTGGCCATGGAGTGGGTCGCGCTGCCATCGCTGGCGACGGCGCTGCTCCGTGCCCACCTCGCGCCGCGGCGGCGGCTGGAACTGGTTGCTGCTGCGGCGGGCTGGCTCGCCTGGTTTCACCGGGCGGGAAGCGACGTCCGCGTCCGCGGCGTCGCCGGCGTGCGCTCGGCCGACCGCCAGCGCGCGCGGGCCGACCGGTTCGGTATCCTCGCCGACGACGCCGCCTACGAGACGGCGCTCGGCGTCCTGCAGCGCGGCCGCCGCCGGCTGCGCGACTGCGAGGTGGGGTTCGCGCCGCTGCACGGCGACTTCGCGCCGCACAACCTGCTGCACGGGCAGGGGCGCACCGTGGGGCTCGACTTCGCCGGCCGCCGCGACGGCGTGGTGCTGCTCGATGTCGCCCGGTTCCTGGTGGCGCTGTGGCTGCAGGGGCACTGGCGGCTGCCGTCGGGAGGCGCCGCCGACATCGCCCGCCAGCCGGTGCCGGCGACGTTCCTGCGTACCTACGCCGGCGACGACTGGCGCCCGCTCGCCCGGCACCTGCCCTACTTCCTGCTGCACGATGCCACCAGCCGCTACTTCCATGCCGAACGTGCGGCACGGCAGAAGCCGTTCTCGCGCGACCGGATCGTCTACACGCTGGTGCGGCTGAGGCTGCGGCGGCTGATGCTGGACCTCGCCCGCCATCTCGGCGACGGACCTGGCGCCTGACCGGCTAGCCGCCGAGGGCGACCCACAGCACGAACGGCAGGCTCAGGAACGACAGGATGGTGGCGAGCAGGACGACGCTTGCGATCTCCTGCGGCACCCGGTCATGGCGGGCGGCGAACAGGTAGACGAACACCGCCGTCGGCATCGCGCCCTGGATGACCAGCACGCCGCGGGCGGTGCCGGTGAGGCCGAACACCCAGCCGAGCGCGAGGCCGAGGGAGAACCCGAGCACGATCTTGAGCACGGCGAGCACGAGGCTGCGGCCGAACGTTGCCAGCCGCAGCTGCGCCAGCGAAACGCCGAGCGTCAGCAGGAGCAGCGGGATGGCGAGGCCGCCCAGCAGGTCGGCGGAGTTCTGCATCCACTTGGGCAGCGGGGTGCCCGTGACCATCAGTACCACCGAGACGGCGATGGTGTAGTAGAGCGGCGAGCGCAGCGCCTCGCGCCAGTCGACGCGGCCGGAGGCAAGTGCCGGGGTGACGACGAACATCGTCGCAGAGCTGACGGCGAACACGGCAAGGCCGAGCGCCAGCCCCTCGCTGCCGAACGCGAACATGCACAGCGGCAGACCCATGTTGCCGGTGTTGGAGAAGATCAGGGACGGCAGGTAGCTGCGCGCCGACCAGCCGGCGAGCTTCAGCACCACGAAACCGATGGCGGATGCGGTCGCGAGGAATGCCGCCCAGGCGCCGGCCACCTCGCCGAATGCGCCGGCGGGAACCTCGAGCTTCGCCAGCGTCGAAAGTATCAGCGCCGGCGTTGCGATGTTGACCACGATCAGGGTGATCGTCTCGCGATCGAAGGCAAGGTCGAGCCGCGCCCACGCGTAGCCGATCGCGGCACAGACGAATACCGGGGCGATGATGGCGGCGATATCGGCAAGCATTGGCGAGGCTCCTGCGGGCGGGCTCCTGTCAACAGCTTTGACGGCCGACTTGCAACACCCTTTCCCGCACTGCACGCCGAGCGCCAGCATGAAAGCCGGAAGCGGGGCTTCGTTGCCGGGCGTGGACAAGCGGCGGGCGGGACTCGCGGCGCGGCCGCGGTTGGCGCATCATGGCGGGTCAGCGGAGGCGATCTGACGATGCGCGGGCAACGCGACCTTTTCGAACCGGGTGCGATGGACGACCTGTTCGACGACGCCGAGGCGGGACCGGCCCACGGCGGCAATGCCGACCGGGTGCGGGCGAGACTGTACAAAGTCGTCGCCGAGGCACGGGCGGCGGAGCGCCTGCCGTGGGATCGTGCGGCCGTTCGCTGCTGGCGCACGGCATGTCCGCAGATGACGCTGTGGCTGCCCGATGACGAGGCGGCACAGCTGCGGTTCACGTTCGAAACCGAACCTGCCTGTCGCGGCGACGCCTGATTCGTCGGTGCCGGCACCGCTGGCTGCCGGCCCGGTGCACGCAGGGTCAGCGCTTCAGCCGGTGCTCGTCGACGCCGAGCGCATCAGCGAGGCGGGCAGCAGCGGAACCGGGGCGCAGCGGCTTCTGCTGGCTCGGGTGCGGCGCCCAGCCGGCGACATGGACGATCTCGAAGGTGGCCGGCAGCCTGCCGTCAGGGGCGGCGAACATCTCGCGGTAGAGGGCATCGGCGCGGGCGATGGTCGACCGGCGCAGCGGCACCGGAGGGCCTGCCGGCACATTGCGCAGGCCGAGCGCGGCAAGGTCTTCGAACAGCGCGGGCAGGTTCTCGTAGCGCGCGGTCAGCCGATCGGAATCGGCGACGGGGAGGGCAAATCCGGCCCGCATCAGGAGATCGCCGGCGGTGCGCACGTCGACGAACGGGGCAACCCGCGGGGCGGCGCCGCCGGCGGCTTCGGCCTCGGCGGCGATCAGCGCCGTGCGCAATTCGATCAGCGTCTCGCCGCCGAGCATCGCGGCAACGAACAACCCGTCCGGTTTCAGCGCATGCCGGACCTGGACCAGGGCGCCGGGCAGGTCGTTGACGAAATGCAGCGTGAACAGGCTGGCAACAAGATCGACCGTTTGTGGCCGGAGCGGCAGATGCTCCTCGTCGGCGACGAAGACGGGCAGCTCGCCGGGCGTTGCAGCAAGACCGCCGCGGGCAAGCCACCTCGCCTTGCCGGAGGCCTGAAGATCGGCCGCGAAACCGCCTCCGGCATCGAGGACGACGGCGGCTTCGAACGTGCGTTGCACGGCGGCGAGGCGGTCGGCCATGTCGGCCGCGGCGCGATCGACGAGGAAATTGCCGCATTCCGGCCCTGACGCGGCGCGGGCGAGGCGTATCCTGAGGCGGCGGCGGTCGAAGATCGCCGGGGCGCCGGCCGGTTCGGCCGGTGGCGGGGAGGAAAACCGTTGTCTGTCGTCGCTCATCGCGATCGCCTGGATCTTGCCCGGTGCGGTCGGGCGGCCGCCGCGGCGACACGCGGGCTGGTGCGTGCCGGGGTCGATTTCCTGCTGCCGCCGCACTGTGCCCTGTGCGCGGCGCCGCTTGCCGACACCGCGGGCGTGTGCGCCGACTGCTGGAGCGAAACGACGTTCATCTCACCGCCGCTGTGCCCGCGCACCGGGATACCGTTCGCCTGCGACCCCGGCCCCGGCGCCGAAAGCGCGGCGGCCATTGCCGCGCCGCCGGTCTACCACCGCGCACGGGCGGTGGCCAGCTTTGCCGGACCGGCCCGCGCCCTTGTCCACGCGCTCAAGTACCGCGACCGGCTGGAGGTGGCGGCGACGATGGGAGGGCTGATGGCCCGGTCAGGCGCGGCGCTGCTTGCCGATGCCGATGCGCTGGTGCCGGTGCCGCTCTATCGCGGCCGGCTGTGGCGGCGCCGGTTCAACCAGTCGGCGCTGCTCGCCGATGCCATCGGCGCCCGCACCGGTACCGCGGTATGCTGCCGGGCGCTTGCCAGGATCCGTCCGACGCGCGCCCAGGTCGGTCTGCGCGGCGACGAACGCCGCCGCAACGTCCGCGGCGCCTTCGCGGTGCCGGCCGATGCGCTCGCCGCGGTCGCCGGGGCGAAGCTGGTGCTCGTCGACGACGTGATCACCACCGGGGCGACCGCCAATGCCTGCGCACAGGCGCTGCTGCGGGCCGGTGCCGAACGGGTCGACGTGCTCGCCTTCGCCCTTGTGCTCGACGCCCATCGTGTCCAGATATGATGCGCGGTATCAGCATGTTGCGTCCATGACAGTGGCGTAACCCAGATGTGGTCCGGCGAGGATGGAACGGTGGCTCGGATTTGTGCTATCAGCATCCCGGTCGAGGTCCAGGGTCTGGTGTGCGCCGGCATGGGACGGATCGGATGCGAACGGTCAGGACAGGCGAACGATGCAGCCGGTAACCATCTATACGACGAAGTTCTGCGGCTACTGTGCGGCCGCGAAGCGCCTGCTCGACAGCAAGGCCGTCGACTACGAGGAAATCGACGTCACCTTCGATCCGGCGGCCAGGCAGGCGATGGTCGCCCGCGCCGGCGGCCGACGCACCGTGCCCCAGATCTTCATCGGCGGCGAGCCGATCGGCGGTTGCGACGACCTTCATGCGCTGGAGCGTTCGGGTGAACTCGACCGGTTGCTGGCCGGCCCGCAGGAGGCAGTTGGGTCATGACGGAGCCGTCACGGCGGTTTCGCGCCGCCTGCATCCAGACCTGCTCCGGGCGCGAGCCAGACGCCACCATTGCCGCGGTCGGCGAACTGATCCGCGCCGCGGCGGCACGCGGCGCGCGGTTCGTGATGACGCCGGAGCAGACGGCGCTGATAGAGACCGACCGCGAGCGGCTGTTCGCCAGGGTGGAGACCGAGGACCGGTGCCGGTCGCTGGCGCGGCTGCGCGCGCTCGCCGACGAGCTCGACATCTGGCTGCTGGTCGGCTCGCTCGGCATCCGCACCGCCGGCGAACGCCTCGCCAACCGGTCGTTCCTGATCGCGCCCGACGGCGCCGTGGTCGCCCGCTACGACAAGATCCACATGTTCGACGTCTCGCTCGCCAACGGCGAGACGTTCCGGGAATCGGCCAATTACGCGCCGGGCTCCCAGGGAGTCGTCGCCGCGCTGCCGTGGGGCAGGCTCGGCATGACCGTCTGCTACGACCTGCGGTTCCCGCATCTCTACCGGGCGCTGGCGCAGGCCGGAGCGAAGTTCCTGTCGGTGCCGTCGGCGTTCACCCGCCAGACCGGCGAGGCGCACTGGCACGTGCTGTTGCGGGCGCGCGCGATCGAGACCGGCTCCTACGTGTTCGCGCCGGCCCAGGGTGGCCGCCACGAGACCGGGCGGGAGACCTACGGCCACAGCCTGATCGTCGACCCGTGGGGCGAGTTGATTGCCGAAGCGGGGACCGAGCCCGGCGTCATCGTCGCCGACATCGATCCGGCCAGGGTCGCCGAGGCGCGCCGCCGCATCCCGGCGCTCGAACACGACCGCCCGTTCCGGGTGGTGATGGCCGACGGCCGCGAACCGGCTCTGAAGGTCGTGCCATGATCCGCTATTCGCTCATCTGCGCGAAGGACCACGAGTTCGACGGCTGGTTCCGCGATTCGGCCGCCTACGACGAACAACAGAAGTCGGGTGCGCTGTCGTGCCCGGTCTGCGGCAGCGGCAAGGTGCGCAAGGCCATCATGGCGCCGGCGGTCGGCTCCGGCAGCCGCGAGCCGGCGGCACCCGAGCCGGTTGCCGCGGCGGGCCGCGACGCGAAGCTCGCGCGGCTGCTGGAGCACATGCGGAGGCTGCGCCGCTACGTCGAGGAAAACGCCGACTACGTCGGCCGCGAGTTTGCCGAGGAGGCGCGGCGCATCCACTACGAGGAGGTCGAGCCGCGCGGCGTCTACGGCGAGACGACACGCGAGGAGGCGCAGGCGCTGATCGAGGAAGGCATCGAGATCGCGCCGCTACCGATACTGCCCGAGGACAACAACTGAAGCCGGCGCCGCCGGCGCCTCAGGCGGGCTTGAGCCGGGTCGCCGTCACCATGTAGTTCACGCTGCTGTCGCCGGACCGCCGCCAGGCGCCGGCGATCGGATCGAAGACGACGCCGGTCTGGTCGGTGACGGCCATCCCGGCGCGGCCGAGGGCGACCGCGAGTTCCTGCGGCGTCACGAACTTCTCCCACTGGTGGGTACCGCGCGGTAGCCAGCCGAGGATGTACTCGGCACCGACGATGGCCAGCGCGAACGACCTGAGCGTCCGGTTTATGGTCGCCACGATCATCATGCCGCCGGGCCGTGTCGCACGCGCGCACGCGGCGATGAACGGCTCGACATCGGCGACGTGCTCGACGACCTCGAGATTGAGGACCAGGTCGTAGGGCGGATCGGTCTCCGCGATGTCTTCGACCGTGGTGGCGAGGTAGCGGATGTCGAGGCCCATCTGGCCGGCATGCGCCGAGGCGATGCCGATGTTGCGCTCGGACGGATCGATGCCGGTCACCTCGGCACCGAGACGCGCCATTGGCTCGCAGATCAGACCGCCGCCGCAGCCGATATCGAGCACCCTGAGCGATGCCAGCGGCTTCGGGTCGGCGTCATCGCGACCGAAATGGCGCACCACCTGGTCGCGGATGTAGGCGAGGCGCACCGGATTGAACCTGTGCAGCACGGCAAAGCTGCCACGCGGGTCCCACCATTCCGCGGCAAGGGCCGAGAACCGCTCGACCTCGGCCTCGTCGACGCTCGTCCGTGGCCGGGCGCGGGCGCCCTCTGGCCTCTCCGTCATGACACCTCCACCATGGTTCGGTATCCGCCATTGTTGCATGAATTCAACGGCGAGAGTATGAGAGCCGGGGCACGGGCGGGAAGACCCGGGATCCCCCGCAGATTTCCACGAGCACCAGGTGCTTAGCCTGCCGGACCTTTCCAGTCTGGAGGAGAAGGGGCCATGGCGCGTATCGTCATGAAATTCGGCGGCACGTCGGTTGCCGACGTCGCCAAGATCCGCAATGTCGCGCAGCACGTGAAGCGCGAGGTAACGGCCGGCCACCAGGTGGCGGTGGTGGTCTCGGCGATGGCGGGGACGACCGACCGGCTGGTGCAGTGGACGCGGGAGGCCGCCCGCGTGCACGACGCGCGCGAATACGATGCGGTGGTCTCGTCCGGCGAACAGATCACCTCGGGATTGCTGGCGATCACGCTGCAGGGAATGGGCATTCCGGCGCGGTCGTGGCAGGGCTGGCAGGTGCCGGTGCGCACCGACGGCAGCCATGGCAGGGCGCGCATCGTCGCCGTCGAAGCCGACGAGCTTGGTCGCCGGCTTGATCAGGGCGAGGTCGCCGTGGTGGCGGGCTTCCAGGGCATCAGCCCGGACAACCGCATCACCACCCTGGGCCGCGGCGGCTCCGATACCAGCGCGGTGGCGCTTGCCGCGGCGCTCAACGCGCGCTGCGACATCTACACCGACGTCGACGGCGTCTACACGTCCGATCCGCACATCGTCTCGCGCGCGCGGAAGCTTGACAGAATCTCCTACGAGGAGATGCTTGAAATGGCCTCGCTGGGCGCAAAGGTCCTGCAGACGCGTGCGGTCGAGATGGCGATGATCCAGCGGGTTCCGCTGCAGGTGAGGTCGAGCTTCGAACCGCCCGACGCGCCGAACCAGGCGACCGTCGACGGCTTCGGGCCGGGGACCCTGGTGTGCGACGAGGAAGACATCGTGGAAAAGCAGATCGTCAGCGGCATCGCCTATTCGAAGGACGAGGCGAAGGTGACCCTGATCAGGGTGGTGGACAAGCCTGGCGTGGCGGCGCGCGTCTTCGGTCCGCTGGCGGACGCCAACATCAACGTCGACATGATCGTCCAGAACGTGTCGGAGGACGGCAAGACCACGGACCTCACGTTCACCGTCCCGCACGGCGACCTCGACCGGGCGATCGAGGTGATCGAGCAGGCGCAGGACGAAATCGGCTATCATCGCTTGGTCAGTTCGACCGATGTGGTTAAAATCTCGGTGATCGGCATCGGCATGCGCAGTCACGCCGGCGTGGCCGCCAGGATGTTCCAGGTGCTCGGCGAGCGCGGCATCAACATCCAGGCGATCACGACGTCAGAGATCAAGATCAGCATCCTGATCGACGCGGCCTATACCGAACTCGCCCTGCGTACCCTGCACTCGGCGTACGACCTGGATGCCTGAACCCGATGACCGGCCTGCAGACACTTCGCACCAAGCGCCGTTGCAAACTTGCCCGGGTATTCCGCCCGGATAGAGAGGACTCGGGCTGATGTGCGCTGCCTCCGTCGGCCCGCGGGTCCTCCTCCGGCGGCTCCGCGAGGTCATGGCGGAGCCCCAGACCGCTCAGGAGAGACTGGACAGGATCGTATCGCTGATCGCCGCCAACATGGTGGCGGAAGTGTGCTCGATCTACATCAAGCGCCCGGGCGACATCCTCGAGCTTTACGCAACCGTGGGACTTAACCCGCAGGCGGTGCACGAAACCCGGCTCAAGGTCGGCGAGGGCCTTGTCGGCCTGATTGCCGCCGAGGCCAAGCCGCTCAGCCTGTCCAATGCCCAGCACCATCCGGCATTCGCGTACCGGCCGGAAACCGGCGAGGAGGCCTACCAGTCGTTCCTCGGCGTGCCGATGCTGCGGTCCGGCCACACTCTCGGCGTGCTCGTCATCCAGAATCGGACTCGACGCAACTACTTCGAGGAAGAGGTCGAGGCCATGCAGACGACGGCGATGGTGCTCGCCGAGATCGTCGCCTCGGGCGATCTGCGGGAACTTGCGGCGGCGGCCGACGAGGACATCGGCCACCTGCGCTCGCACCGCCTCAAGGGCGTCGCGCTCGCCGACGGCATCGCGCTCGGCCGGGTGCTGCTGCACGAGCCGCGGGTCAGCATCGAACGGCTGTTCGCCGAGGACCTCGCCGCGGAACGACAGCGGCTCGACAGTGCCATCGACCAGCTCAGGCAGTCGATCGACGACCTGCTGGCGCGGCCGGAAATGGCGCTCGGCGGCGAGCACCGCGACGTGCTCGAGGCGTACAGGATGTACGCGCACGATCGCGGATGGGTGACCAAGATGCGCGAGGCGGTGGAGACCGGCCTCACCGCCGAGGCCGCCGTCGAGCGGGTGCAGAGCGACAACCGAGCCCGGATGCTGCGCCAGCGCAATCCGTACCTGCGCGAGCGGCTGCACGATCTCGACGACCTCGCCTACCGGCTGCTGCGCATCCTGACGGGCGATACGGGCTCGGCGGCCGAAAAGGAGCTGCCGCAGAATGCGATCATCGTCGCCCGCAACATGGGGCCGGCGGAACTGCTCGACTACCGGCACGGCCAGGTGCGGGGCCTGGTGCTGGAGGAAGGCACGCCGACGATGCATGTCACCATCGTTGCCCGCGCCCTCGGCATTCCTATGGTCGGCCAGGTGCCGGGCGTCGTCGACCTGGTCGACGAGGGCCATGCGGTCATCGTCGATGGCGAAAGCGGCGAGGTGTACATCCGGCCGTCGACCCAGGTCGAGCAGGCCTACGAGGAAAAGGCCCGGTTCCGCGCCAAGCGTCAGGCGCAATATGCGGCGCTGCGCGGCAGGCCGGCGGTCACCCGCGACGGCGAGCGGATAACGATGTCGGTCAATGCCGGCCTGCTGGTCGACCTGCCGCATCTCGACGAGGCGGGAGCCGACGGCATCGGCCTGTTCCGGACCGAGCTCCAGTTCATGATCGCCTCGTCGTTCCCGCGCATGAACGAGCAGACCGAGCATTACCGGGCGGTGCTCGATGCCGCGGGCGACAAGCCCGTCGTGTTCCGCTCGCTCGACATCGGCGCCGACAAGGTGCTGCCGTACATGTCGATGACCAAGGAGGAGAACCCGGCGCTCGGCTGGCGCGCCATACGCATGGCGCTCGATCGTCCGGCGCTGCTGAAGCTACAGGTGCGGGCCCTGTTGCGGGCTGCGGCAGGCAGACACCTGAGGCTGATGTTCCCGATGATCGCCGAGGTCGAGGAGTTCCTTCGGGCGAAGGCCCTGGTCGAACGGGAACGGGCGTTCCTGAAAAGGCACGGCCATGCGCTGCCTGACGAAATCAGCCTCGGCGCGATGATCGAGGTGCCGGCGATCGTGTGGCAGCTGCCGGCACTGCTCGCTCACACCGACTTCGTCTCGATCGGCTCCAACGACCTGTGCCAGTTCCTGTTCGCGAGCGACCGTGGGCATCCGCGCCTTGCAGACCGGTACGATCCGCTGAGCCCGGCGGTGCTCAAGGTGCTGCGGCAGATCGTCGGCGAGGCCAAGCGCGCCGCCGTGCCGCTGACCCTGTGCGGCGAGATGGCCGGGCGGCCGCTGGAGGCGATGGCGCTGATCGGACTCGGCCTGAGGTCGATCTCGATGGCGCCGGCGGCGATCGGCCCGGTGAAGAGCATGATACTGGAGCTGGACGCCGGCGCGCTTGCGCAACGCCTGGACGAGCTCCTCGAGCTGCCGGTGCGGACGCTTCGCCCGGAGCTCGAGGCGTTTGCCAGGGAACACAACATACCGGTCTGACCGCTTGTCGCTGCCCCATTTTATGGTTTATCGCTTGTAGGGGCTCACCAAGTGATTCGTTTCTGGCGCCGTTGCGAGTTGCGGAGCAACCAGCGCCCCGGGCCTTGCGCGAGACTGCCGTGACCGGCGCCGCATCCATGGCGGAGCGACATGATTCTGCACCTGCGGCCGAGCGAGACCGACGAAGCCGGTTCAACCGGATTCCGACCGAAGCCCGACGGGAACGTGGATCCGGCCGGCGAGGCGGGTTGGTTTCTCCAGCGCGAGCGCGAGCGGCTCGGCAAGTCGCTCGCCGACGCGGCGCTCGAGACGCAGATTCCCGTGCGCGATCTCCTCGCCATCGAGGCAGGGCGGCTTGAGGAACTGCCACGCGGTTCCTACGTGCTCGGCTACGTCCGGCTCTACGCGCAGTTCCTGAAGCTCGACCCCGAGCCGCTCGTCGCGCATTACCGGAAGCTGGTGCAGCCGCTCGAGGGTGCGAGCACCAAGGCAGAGGTCCTCCGCATGTACCGGCAGGCGCTGCCGACGCCGCGACTGGCGTCGACGGGCCTGGCCGCGGCGAGCGTGCTGCTCGTGGGCATCGTGGTCGGGACGGTGTGGTTCGCGGCGCCGGGACTGCTTCCGCCGCCGTATGCCGACGTGGCCACGAACGGCATCGGCGAGACGGTGGCGACGGCACCGGAGACGGCGGGCGACGCCATCATCACCGGGTCGATCGATACCGGCGCCGGGACGCCGCTGCAGGATCCGGCAAACACGGAGCCGCCGGAGGCCGCGCTGCCGAGCGTCACGATTACCGACGAGAGCCTGAGCACCGTCCTGGATACCCTCGAGACTGACCGGCCGTCCGCCAATTCGCTGAGCGAAGCCGACCGCGAACCGGTAGCCGGGCCGCCGGCCGCGGCGGAAGGGTTGACGGAGTTCATCCGCCAGCACGTCGATGCCGGGACGGCGACCGAGGTCGACAGGGTGGCGGCGACAAGCGGCGGCGAAGCCGTTGTCTACGGCATCGAGAACGGCAACGCGCGGGTGGTGTTGCGGGCCACCAAGGAAGTCTGGATCCGGGTGGAAGACGGCGAGGGGAACGTCATGCTCAACCAGACGCTTCGCCCGGGCGATTCCTACCGCGTTCCCGACAAGGACGGCATCTGGCTCGTCACCAAGGATGCGGGCGCAATCACCGGAATCGTGGATGGCAGCGACGTCGGTCCGCTCGGAGCGTCCGGCGAGGTGCTGGTCGGCCGACCGCTCGATCCGGAGTCATTGCTCAAGCAGCAGAAGGCCGACAGCTAGACGCAGCACGGCCGCCGCTGTAATTCGAAAACCCTGACACCACATTTGCGTTTCGGAGCCGGACGGCCAACGGCCGCGGCGCCGGGGATCGACAGGATTCATGGTCAACAGCGACCGTCTGGACAGCATCATCGCGCGGCTGGAGGAAATCGAGGCGACGCTCGCCGCATCGCCCGGCCGCGACGACTACGTGCGGCTGACGAAGGAACATGCCGAACTGAGCCCGGTGGTCGAGGTGGCGCGGGCGCTGAAGGAGGCCGAGCGCGAACGCCACGACCTGCATGAGCTGCTGGACGATCCGGCGACCGATGACGACATGAAGGCGCTGGCACGCGAGGAGATCGATGCGCTTTCGGACCGGATCGACGACCTGTCGCACCGGCTGAAACTGCTTCTCCTGCCCAAGGACGACGCCGATGAGATGAGCGCGATCCTCGAGATCCGCGCCGGCACCGGCGGCGACGAGGCGGCGCTGTTCGCCGGCGACCTGTTCCGGATGTATACGCGGCTCGCCGACATCCACGGCTGGAAGGTCGAGGTCCTGTCGGCGAGCGAGGCGGACCATGGTGGCTACAAGGAGATCATCGCCACCATTGCCGGGAGGGGCGTGTTCGCGCGACTGAAGTTCGAATCCGGGGTGCACCGGGTGCAGCGGGTGCCGGAAACCGAATCCGGGGGCCGCATCCACACGTCGACGGCAACCGTGGCCGTGTTGCCGGAGGCAGAGGAGGTGGACATCGAGATCGACGAGCGTGACCTGCGCATCGACGTCTACCGGGCAAGCGGCCCCGGCGGCCAGTCGGTCAACACCACCGACAGCGCGGTCAGGATCACCCACCTGCCGACCGGCATCGTGGTGACCCAGCAGGACGAGAAGTCACAGCACAAGAACCGCGCCAAGGCGATGAAGGTGCTCAGGGCGCGTCTCTACGAGGCCGAGCGCCAGCGGCGCGACGCCGAACGCGCGGCCGAGCGCCGCGGCCAGGTCGGTACCGGCGACCGGTCCGAACGCATCCGCACCTACAACTTCCCGCAGGGACGGGTGACCGATCACCGCATCAACCTGACACTCTACAAGCTCGACCGGGTGCTTGCCGGCGAGGCCCTCGACGAGATCATCGATGCGCTCGCAACCGAAAGCCAGGCGCGGCAGCTCGCCGCGGCAGAGGGTGCCCATGCATGACGTGGCGCTGGCCTGCGAAGCGACGGTCGGCCCGGCCGTCGCAGCCGCCCGCCGGCGGATCGCCGCGGCGGGCGCGCAGACGCCGGCACTGGATGCGCGTGTGCTGGCGTGCAGGGCGTTCTCGCTTACCACGACACGGCTGATCGCCGAACCGGAGCGAACGGTCGGCGCCACAGAGCTTCGCCGGTTTGAGTGCATGGTCGAACGCCGCATCGCGGGAGAGCCGGTATCGCGGATCATCGGCGAGCGGGAGTTCCGCGGCCTGGCGTTTGCGCTCACGCCGGACGTGCTGGATCCGCGGCCGGACACCGAATGCGTGGTCGAGACGGCGTTGCGGCACGCCCGCAGGTTGATGCAGGCAGGCGAGCGCATTAGATTGCTGGACGCGGGCACCGGCTCCGGCGCGATTCTGGTGAGCCTGCTCGCGGAACTCCCGACGGCGTTTGGCGTTGGAACAGACCGGTCGCATGCGGCCATCCTGATCGCGAGGCAAAACGCCCGGGCAAACAGGGTCGCCAACAGAACGATGTTCGTTGCTGGCGACTGGCTTGACGCGATCGGATGTCGGTTTCACCTGATCGTGGCCAACCCGCCGTACGTGGCGACGCCGGAAATCGCGGACCTGGCGCGCGAAGTCGCGGCATTCGACCCGCGATCGGCGCTGGACGGTGGGCCGGATGGCCTTGATGCCTATCGCAGGATCGTACCTGCAGCGGCCCGGCTGCTTGTTCCCGGCGGCGCGCTGGTGGTCGAGGTCGGGGCGGGACAGGCCGACGCGGTGGCAGAGATGATGCAGCGCGAGATGAGAGGCAGCTGCGGCGAGGTCGAGCGCGTACGCGATCTTGCGGGCATTACGCGATGTGTGACTGCCACAGTTTCGGAAGTTTGACGCAAGTGCAGCAAAAAGCTCTTGGAAACCCCGGTGCGAGCGGCTAACTTGGGATCAGGGATTCCACGGGTGGGCACGATCTCGCAATCATCGTGTTCGGTCGGCCGGCCCGGGACGGCAGTCTCGAATCCGAAACGGCAGCTGGTTACGAATTCGCTTCGAAGAGGCAGCAGGCGAGCTTTGGCCGTTATTGTCCGGGGACATTGACCGGCAACTTCGCAGCGGAGTTGCCACCGGGGCATGAAGGGAGGCGTGCCCACGGAAAGGTGTCGCCCGACCAGAAGAGCAGGGGCGAGCGGGCCAGGCAACAGACCGGTCCAACGCGCACCAAGGTGATCACGGGTCAGGAACCTTCATTCCCAGGCCAGTCCCGGGAATGAGTGGCCACAACCATGGCACCGGGAGCGGGCAAACAGGATTTGTGCGGGAGGCCGCACTGACAATGGAGTGAACTGAAGGGTTCGGAATGAGACAGGGGCAGCACAGCAAGAAGTCACGTGGCCGCAGCCGCAGGCCGATGAATTCGGCCGGCAGGATCTACGAGAGCAACGGACCCGACGTCAAGATACGCGGCACGGCTGCGCACATTGCGGAGAAGTACACCAGCCTCGCGCGCGATGCACAATCGGCCGGCGATCCGGTCGCGACCGAAAGCTATCTCCAGTACGCCGAGCATTACCTGCGGATCGTCGCCGCGGCCAACGCCCACCATGCGTCGCAGGGGCTACAGGCCGACGGCGAGGGATCGGCAGCGCGCGGCGACCGCCGCGACGGCGAGGATGGTGGCCGCTTCAATGGCAGCGTCCAGCAGCCCGGAGCCGAACAGCCGCGGTTTGAAGCGGCCGACGGAGATGCCGAGCCTGAAGCAGCGGAGGCGGTGCCGCCGTCACGCCAGCGGTCGCGCCGCAGCAACGGATCGGGCGAGGCGACACGGCAGGCGGTGGACGAGTCCGCCGACGGGCCGGCCGTCGACGAGCCGTCTGCCGACGGCGGACAGGAGGAAGCCGCCGTCGAAGCTTCGTGACGGCGGGAACCTTGCCGAAAGCATGCGGGTGAGGGACTGCCGTTTCGATCTGCGCGGCAGCGCGAGGTTCGTCGCGTGACAGCACCCGCCGCAGTGTAAGAACCAAATTTGGCGGCAGCCGAAAGCGCCGGGTGCCGGCACCGGCCGGAATGCGGCAGCCACGCGTTCCGGCGACTGCGGGCGCATGATTGCGTGCCCGTCTTCTCTCTCCTTCCCGAGCATTCCGAATCCTGGTCAGGCCGGCGGCCTGGATGCCAGTCATTGCTCCGTCGCAACACACCGCGGCGGATGTCCGCGGCGCAGCTTGAGCCGCCGGGAGGCGCCACTATATCAGCAACGACAGGGGTGCCTTCGCCAAGGATCCCTGTCCCGTAGCAGGACACCAAGTGCTGATCGAATGGATACGTGCGACCGGGCCGCAAAGGACGGCGCGCGTGGGCCGAAAAGGAGAAGCCTAAATGGATTTTGAGAAGTACTCGGAGCGGACGAGGGGATTCATTCAGTCCGCTCAGGGACTCGCCTTGCGCGAGGGCCACCAGCGTCTGACCCCGGAACACATTCTCAAGGTTCTTCTCGACGATGACGAGGGGCTGGCCTCGCGCCTGATACAGGCGGCGGGCGGTGACGCGCGGGCGGCGAGGGACGCCACCAATGCGGCGATCGGACGGTTGCCGAAGGTGTCCGGCTCGGGCGCCGGACAGGTCTACCTCGCCCCGGAGACGGCGCGTGTGTTCGAAGCCGCCGAGAGGCTGGCAGAGAAGGCCGGCGACAGTTTCGTCACGGTCGAACGGCTGTTGCAGGCGCTGGCCAGCGAACAGTCGGCAGAAAGCGCGCGCATTCTCAAGCAGGCCGGCGTGACGGCGCAGGGCCTCGAGCATGCCATCACCGACCTCCGCAAGGGACGCACCGCCGACACCGCGTCGGCGGAGAGCGGGTACGATGCGCTGCGCAAGTACACGCTCGACCTGACCCAGGCCGCCCGCGACGGCAAGCTCGACCCGGTCATCGGCCGCGACGAGGAGATCCGGCGCACGATCCAGGTCCTGTCCAGGCGGACCAAGAACAACCCGGTCCTGATCGGCGAACCCGGCGTCGGCAAGACCGCCATCGCCGAAGGCCTCGCACACCGGATCGTCAACGGCGACGTGCCCGAAAGCCTGAAGGACAAGCGGCTGCTCGCACTCGACATGGGGGCGCTGATCGCCGGTGCGAAGTACCGCGGCGAGTTCGAGGAGCGCCTGAAGGCGGTGCTGGCGGAGATCACCGCGGCAGAGGGCGGCATCGTGCTGTTCATCGACGAAATGCACACGCTGGTCGGCGCCGGCGCCGCGGAAGGCGCAATGGACGCCTCCAACCTGCTGAAGCCGGCGCTGGCGCGGGGCGAGCTCCACTGCGTGGGTGCGACCACGCTCGACGAGTATCGCAAGCACGTGGAGAAGGATGCGGCACTCGCGCGGCGGTTCCAGCCGGTGTTCATCTCGGAGCCGACGGTCGAGGACACCATCTCGATCCTGCGCGGGCTGAAGGAGAAGTACGAGATGCACCACGGGGTGCGGATCACCGACTCCGCGCTGGTGGCAGCCGCGAACCTGTCCAACCGCTACATTTCCGACCGGTTCCTGCCCGACAAGGCGATCGACCTGATGGACGAAGCAGCCAGCCGGCTCCGGATGCAGGTCGATTCGAAGCCCGAAGAACTCGACGAGCTCGACCGGCGAATCATCCAGCTCAAGATCGAGCGGGAGGCGCTCAAGAAGGAGACGGACGCGGCGTCGAAGGATCGTCTCGAGCGGCTTGAGGTGGAACTCGCCGATCTCGAGGACCGGTCCGCCGAGCTGACGGCGCAGTGGGCGGCGGAAAAGAGCAAGCTGTCGTCGGCGCAGAAGCTGAAGGAAGAGCTCGACCAGGCGCGAATCGAACTGGAACGGGCGCAGCGTGCCGGCGATCTCACCCGCGCAGGCGAGCTTGCCTACGGCGTGATCCCCGACCTGGAGAAGCGGCTGGCCGAGACCGAGTCCGGCGAGCGCGAAGGCGGGACCATGCTGGAAGAGGCGGTGACGGAGAACCACATCGCCCAGGTGGTCGCCCGCTGGACCGGCATTCCCGTCGAGAAGATGCTGGAGGGAGAGCGCGAGAAGCTCCTGCGCATGGAAGAGGAACTGGCACGGCGCGTGGTCGGCCAGGAGGAGGCCGTGCGTGCGGTCTCCACCGCCGTCAGACGCGCGCGGGCGGGACTGCAGGACCCGGCGCGACCCATCGGCTCATTCCTGTTCCTCGGGCCGACCGGCGTCGGCAAGACCGAGCTCACGCGTGCGCTTGCCGCGTTCCTGTTCGACGACGACCACGCTGTGGTCCGGCTCGACATGTCCGAGTACATGGAGAAGCATTCGGTTGCCCGGCTGATCGGGGCACCGCCGGGATACGTCGGCTACGAGGAGGGCGGTGCTCTGACCGAGGCGGTGCGGCGGCGGCCCTACCAGGTGGTGCTGTTCGACGAGATCGAAAAGGCGCACCCGGACGTCTTCAACGTGCTGCTGCAGGTGCTCGATGACGGGCGGTTGACCGACGGCCAGGGGCGGACGGTCGATTTCCGCAACACGATCATCGTGCTGACGTCGAACCTCGGCGCCGAGATCCTGGTCGCCCAGCCGGAAGGCGAGAGCGTCGATGCGGTGCGCGAGCCGGTGATGGACATCGTGCGGCGGAGCTTCCGGCCGGAGTTCATCAACCGGCTGGACGAGATCCTGCTGTTCCAGCGTCTGAGCCGCGACGACATCGACAAGATCGTCGACATCCAGGTCGACCGGCTGCAGGCGCTGCTGGCGGACCGCAAGATCAAGATCACCCTCGATCCGCAGGCCAAGGCGTGGCTTGCCGAGCGCGGCTACGATCCGGCTTACGGTGCGCGACCGCTCAAGCGCGTCATCCAGAAGCACCTCCAGGACCGGCTGGCCGAGCTGATCCTGGCCGGCGAGATCCGCGACGGGGACGAGGTGAGGGTCTCCGCCGGCAGCGACGGGCTGATCATCAACGGCGAAGCGGTGAGCGTGGCCGCGTAGGCCCTGATCGACGAAAGGGGGCGCCCGCCCCCGACGATCAGTTCTCCTCGGCGTCCTTCTCCTGATTGGCGGCGGCAACCTCGGTGCTCGTGGGAGCCACCGCCATCAGGCTGTCGATGCGCGCCTTCTCCTCGAGGAAGGCGGCGAGGATGGGACCGGACAACTGGCGGCCGGTGGGAATCTTCAGCGTGAGCGGGTTCACCGGCCGGCCGTCGACGTGGACCTCGTAGTGGAGGTGAGGACCGGTGGAGCGACCGGTCGAGCCGACGTAGCCGATCACCTGGCCCTGGCGGACCTTGCTGCCCTTCTTGAGGCCGGACGCGAAACGGCTCAGGTGAGCGTAGGCGGTCTTGTAGTTGTTGGGGTGGCGGATCCGAATGTAATTGCCGTAGGCCCCGACCCGGCCGATCTGTTCGATGACGCCGCTGCCGCCGGCCTTGACGGGAGTGCCGTAGGGGGCGGCGAAGTCGAGGCCGGTATGCATCTTGTTGTAGCCGATGATCGGATGCTTGCGCATGCCGAACTTCGACGACATCCGCGCACCGCTGACCGGCGTCCTCATCAGGAACTTGGTCGCGCTCTTGCCGTTCTCGTCATAATAGTCGGTGATGCCGTCGTCGGGCGTGGTGAACCGGTAGTAGCCCTTGGTTTCGCCACTCAGCGTCAGCGCGCTGTAGAGGACCACATCGCGGCCGCCGTCATCGCCGTCGCGCGGCGCGCCGTAGAAGACGTCGAACGAATCACCGACGCGGATCTCGCGCTGGAAATCGACGTCGTAGGAATGCACGCGCATCATCTCGACGATGACGTGCTCGGGAATGCCCTGCTCCTTGGCGGCGACGTACAGGCTCTTGCGGATGCGCGCCCGCGACCGGACCCGTTCGCGGCCGGCGCTGGCGACGTTGCGTCCCTGCAGCAACTGGCCGGCGTAGCGGCCATTCTCGTCCATCTCGACGACGACTTCCTGACCGGGGCCGCCGACGAATGACAGCCGCAACGGTTCGAGAACGTCGCGGCCGAGCATGTCCTTGCCGAGCTGCACTGTCAGGTTCAGCTGCTGGCCGTCATGAAACGACAGGTCGGGCTTGACGCGCCGAACCTCGGCGACGAGCTTGCGGGCCCGCTCCGGGGTGACACCCTTGTCGAGCAGTACCGAGAGCAGATCGGCACCCCGGCTCAGCACCACCGTCTCGTCGTACGGCAGCGAATCGGCGCTGACGTAGGGGGTCTTGCTGATGATGGTGCTGTTGGCGGCGGTGGGGTCGATGGAGGCAAGGCGGAAGTCGGGGCTGGAGAGGACGGTCGGCTTGCCGTTCACGATGTCGGTATAGTCGGGGGCGAGCGAACCGACGAGGCTGGCGGCCGGGGTGATGGTGATGCGATCCCGCGGGGTGCCGCCGATCGGCTCCTCGGCGCGATCGAAGGCAACGGATATGCGCTTGTACGGCTTCTCGGCGACGACCTCGCTGACTTCTGTATGGGAGACGATCTGGGCCACGCCGAAGGTGGAGTAGATACGGTCGGACTTCAGCGTCGAGGCCGACATCTGCCACGGCGCGGCGTCGGCGTCAGGTCCGATGCTGCCGAGCGGGCCGATGCCGAAGGTGCCGAGAAGCGCCGCACCGATGACCAGGCCGCCGGCGACACCGGCTACACAGGTGGTGAGCAGCCATCGGCCCTTGTCGGATTCGGTGCGGTGAAAGGGATTGTGATGGTCGGAATCGAGTTCGGCTACATGGATGGCGTGACGGGAGTCGTCATTCCTGAGAGCGTCATGCTCCCGCAAGCCCCTCCAAGAATCCCTGAGCAAGGCTGCTCGTCCCCTCGATTCAATCCGCCGCACGACCACCCCTTCCGCCGGCCCCCCAACGGTGGGGTAAAATCCCCTGTCGCTCGCGCGAACGATGCACCGCGCCGCACGTCAAGTCAACATCTGATGCCGGCGAAATGACCGAAACGGGTCGCGAAACAAGAACTTATTAACGACCCGGTAGTCCGGCCCCCGCTCGGGCAGGCGCGTGCTCGTTAACGCCTGATTCAGCATAGCGACCCATTCGTTGCCTATTGGTTAAGGCGGCAGGCCGGGCACGGGCGTTGAAAATCCGGTCCAGGACCCCATATTTCGCTGAGAGCCGCAATCGATGCTCACCCCCGCATCAGGCGGTTCCGACCCTCCCAGCAAATTTTTGATGATGTGCCTTGACACCCGGCAAGGCAGGCTCATATAACGCCGGGCACACAGAGGCGAGCGGCCAACCGCAAGAGCGGGAGGACGCGCTTCTGGGGTTTCAACGAACAAGAAGCTCCGCAAGGTCCGACGGCGGGATGCGCAGTTGGACGGGGAGTTTCAGTCGGATCGGCCGGCAACGGCCCCGCTCTTTGACATTGTGGATCGAAAGAAAGAGAAACGCAGGCGGCGGCGTCCTGGCGATGGCTCGTGCACACGCGCAAGCCATTACGAGACGCTGACGGTGTTTGCGTTTCTCGGTTACCCGTTAATCGAGCGCAAGCGACCGACCCGGCGTACCCCGCCGGGGAGCACAGTGTTTCAAACTTGAGAGTTTGATCCTGGCTCAGAACGAACGCTGGCGGCAGGCCTAACACATGCAAGTCGAACGTGAAGCCGCCTTCGGGCGGTGGAAAGTGGCAGACGGGTGAGTAACGCGTGGGAATCTACCCAGTGGTACGGAATAACCCAGGGAAACCTGGGCTAATACCGTATACGCCCTCCGGGGGAAAGATTTATCGCCATTGGATGAGCCCGCGTCGGATTAGCTTGTTGGTGGGGTAACGGCCCACCAAGGCGACGATCCGTAGCTGGTCTGAGAGGATGATCAGCCACACTGGGACTGAGACACGGCCCAGACTCCTACGGGAGGCAGCAGTGGGGAATATTGGACAATGGGC
>Ga0079224_100002550_pt1 | contig 22247 bp, 20 predicted proteins | sample Stecom2015_FD_80414 | JGI IMG/M metagenome (GOLD analysis project Ga0079224, IMG submission 80414) | Agricultural soil microbial communities from Utah to study Nitrogen management - Steer compost 2015 | ecosystem: Environmental > Terrestrial > Soil > Agricultural land | place: USA: Utah...
ACTAAAGCGTCAGCGGCATTCAATTTGTCAATTTCCTCTTTCACCTTTTTGTCAGCTTCCGCATTCGCTTCGGCTTCCTGCTTCATACGGTTCACTTCCTCTTCAGATAGACCAGAAGACGCTTCGATACGGATATTCTGTTCTTTTCCAGTAGCCTTGTCGATAGCTGATACTTTGATGATACCATTGGCATCAATATCAAATACTACCTCAATTTGAGGCACACCCCGCGGTGCTGGTGGAATGTCAGTTAACTGGAAGCGTCCTAACGTACGGTTCTGTGCAGCCATTGGACGTTCACCTTGCAAAACGTGAATCTCAACTGAAGGTTGATTATCCGATGCAGTGGAGAATACTTCTGATTTTCGCGTAGGGATCGTGGTGTTGGCTTCAATTAGTTTAGTCATCACTCCTCCCATGGTCTCAATACCAAGTGAAAGTGGCGTAACGTCGAGTAACAATACATCTTTTACTTCCCCAGTTAACACACCACCTTGAATGGCAGCGCCTAGTGCCACTACCTCGTCAGGGTTCACACCTTTCGACGGCTCTTTGCCGAAAAATTTATTGACCGCATCTTGAATGGCAGGGATACGAGTTGATCCACCAACTAAAATCACTTCGTCAATATCTGATGTGCTGTAGCCTGCATTTTTTAAGGCAGTGCGGCAAGGTTCAATCGTGCGTTCTACTAACGAGCTCACCAGGCTTTCAAATTTCGCGCGAGATAAATTGCGAACCAAGTGTTTGGGACCAGTCGCATCTGCGGTAACGTATGGCAAGTTGATTTCGGTAGCCGATGAACTCGAAAGTTCAATTTTAGCCTTTTCAGCCGCTTCTTTCAAACGTTGCAGTGCCATGGCGTCCTTACGAAGATCCAATCCACCGTTTTCTCCGGCGAATTCTTCCGCTAACCAGTTAATGATGGCGTTGTCGAAGTCGTCACCTCCTAAATGGGTGTCACCGTCGGTTGCCTTCACCTCGAATACGCCATCACCAAGTTCCAATACGGACACGTCGTGCGTACCTCCTCCACAGTCAAAGACGACTATTTTCATGTCCTTGTCTGATTTATCTAAACCGTACGCTAAAGCCGCTGCGGTAGGCTCGTTAATGATGCGCTCGACTTTCAATCCGGCAATTTCGCCAGCTTCTTTAGTCGCTTGACGTTGTGCGTCATTAAAGTAAGCAGGTACTGTTACTACAGCGCGAGATACTTCTTGTCCTAAGTAGTCTTCAGCGGTTTTCTTCATCTTTTGAAGGATCATAGCTGAAATTTCTTGAGGAGTATATTTGCGGTCATCGATTTCCACACGTGGTGTGTTGTTGTCACCTTTAACCACCTTATAAGGTACTTTATTCACTTCGTCCCCGGCTTCGGCAAAATTTACCCCCACAAAGCGCTTGATAGAGTAAACCGTTTTATTCGGGTTGGTGATGGCTTGACGTTTAGCAGGGTCACCTACTTTACGCTCTCCACCGTCTACAAATGCTACAATCGAAGGTGTCGTCCGTTTCCCTTCATTATTAGCGATGACTACCGGCTCATTACCTTCCATTACGGCCACGCATGAATTGGTAGTTCCTAAGTCGATTCCTATAATTTTTGACATATCTTGTTGTGTTTTCTTATTAATTTTTTCCGTTCCCTTTCTTCTTAACAACGCTTATGCCAAACCGTTTTTTGACCGATTGTCATTAAAAAGTCGGAAAAAACTACACTGGAGTGTCACCGTATCGTGACATTATGTCATTTTTTCCTTTGTATAGGAATAATGTGTATTTTTGCGGAAATTAATCCAACATGACTTTTGACGAATATGTGAGTTACTTCGAGGATATCTTGAAGAACACAGCACAACACGAACTATATGCTACAAACGAAGATTACCTGAATTATACCAAATTAAATTGGTCTCGGATGAATCGTTGGCTGAAAAAATTCGAGGCGAGTGAGGATATGAAGTTGTGTATCGATCGCATCAAAGATTCGCAGCATTGGATTGTCATCACTGAGCCTTGGTGTGGGGATGCTGCGCACAGTGTTGCACAGCTTTATAATATCGTGAAGAATAGCCCATACATCGATTTGGATATTCAATTGCGTGATAGCGAACCGTTTCTGATTGATGATTATTTGACCAATGGTGGTAAGTCCATCCCTAAATTGATTATTCGTAATGATGTGGGACACGATAAGGTGATTTGGGGCCCTCGACCATTTGAACTTCAGTTGCTCTTTGAGAATATGAAGAACGAGGAGCGTCCGTTTGAGGAAATAAAAGAAGCTCTACAGCGTTGGTATAATGAGGATCAGGGTAAGGCTATTCAGAAAGAATTGATCGAGTTGCTTGCGGAATTTAACTAATAAAGCACTCATAAGTTGAAGAAGGTTGCCCATGGTGACCTTTTTTTTATTCCAGTAAACTCATGCACATCGAAAAACTGAGATCGTATTGTTTAAATAAATCTGACGTTCAAGAAGAGATGCCGTTTGGTCCGGACACGCTGGTATTCAAAGTGTGGGGTAAGATTTTTATGTTGGTGGGTTTGGATCAAGTTGATCAGTTGGCGTTCAACGTGAAATGTACGCCTGCCTATGCCATCGAGCTAAGAGCACATTATGCACAGACGGTCTTCCCTGGTTATCACATGAATAAAAAGCATTGGAATACGGTGTATGTAGGTCGGGAGCTCGACGATGCGGCATTATACGATTTGATAGACCATTCTTACCAACTTGTCGTCCAAGGACTGCCAAAAAAGATCCGTAAAAACTTGTTATAGTGTTTTTACGGATTCTTTAGAATCGTTATTTTTTCAAACCGATTTCCCGCAATCGCTCATCAAGGTATTGACCAGCCGTATAATCTGCATAATATTTGGGGTGATCACGGTCTACACAAGACGGCAACGAGGCTAAGCTCATGCTGGCTTTTGGATGTAAGAAGAACGGTACGGAGTAACGTGAATTCCGCATTTGATCGATCGGTGGATTCACCACGCGATGGGTGGTGGATTTCAGTTTGTTGTTGGTTAAACGTTGGAGCATGTCGCCGACATTCACCACGATATCTTCGCCTTTGGCTTTAATGGCAAACCACTGTCCGTCATGAGTGAGTACTTCGAGACCATCCGCACTCGCGCCGATTAAGAGCGTAATTAAGTTGATGTCCTCATGGGCTCCAGCGCGAACTGCGTCATTTGGTAGTGATTCTGGGTTTTCGATTGGGAAGTAATGTATTGCCCTAAGAATGGAGTTTCCGTTAATGACATGTGGTTCAAAATAGTCTTCTGGAATTTCTAAATAGATAGCAATAGCGCGCAGTAATTGACGACCGGCGAATTCTAGTTTTTTGTAAATCTCTCCCGTGATGTTGTCAAACGAAGGGAGCTGAGTTACCTTTGGGTTGTCGGGAAAATCTACTTTTGAATAGTCTTCTCCCACAATGGTTTGACCGCGCTGCCAGAACTCTTTCAGGTCGGGTGTCTTTGCGTCTTTTGCTGTTTCCTTTCCTTTTGAGGTGTATCCGCGCTGCCCCGCCAATTCTGGGAATTCATAGCGCCGTTTGACGTCTTCCGGCAAATCGAAGAAATCCTGTACCGTCTGATACAAGTCACTAATTAGTGCTGGAGAAAGGCCATGATTAGCGACGGTTACGAAACCCGTTTCATTAAATGCTCGACCCAGGTCCGCAACAAATTGCTGTCTTTTTGTTGAATCTCCTCCGGTAAAGTCCGTGAGGTCCAATCGAGGGATATGTATAGCTGCCATAATAATCGTTTTATATAAACTGTGTCTTTTTTTTGCTGATTTTCAGTGTGATACTGCCTTTGTGAAGAGGTTGTTTTGAGCTTTCTTTTGTTTTTGTTTGTCAAAAATATCACCTTTTGATCAGATTCTCAAACATTCCGTTGGTTTAGAGCGCTGCCAATAATTCGGAAAGTGAAAAGATTTGTTTTTTCTCAGGTAAAACATTAAGTTTGTTATGCTAGCATAACAAGACCGCAGCTTCCAATTATGAGTCAACAAAATACGATCGATTATTTTTTAAAAACTGCGTGGCAGACGGTCGCAAATAAATACAATCAAATCGCTGCACAGCATGGCTTTACTCAAGCGGCTGGTTATATATTGATCAATATTCACCGTGACGGGACGGCCGTGTCGCAGATCGCAAACTCCACGGGGGTGAAAACCACTTCGTTGTCGCGAGTACTCAACAATTTAGAGACATTGGGGTTTATTTACAGGGAAGCGAGTGAAACCGATAGGCGTTCGGTCAAAGTATACTTAACGGATCTGGGGAAACAAAAACGAAAGGTAGCTAAAGACGTGGTTCGTCAGTTTAATGCTTATCTAAACGAGGCACTTGAAGAAGAGGAACGTGCGGATCTGATCAGGTGTTTGCAGAAAATCAATCAGTTAGCGGGTGACTATTCACCAGTTGATCGGTTGGTGGGGAAATAATATTATAAATCATATCGAACATGAACAGAAGAATTAAACGAGTGGCTGTTTTAGGTTCAGGCGTGATGGGCTCACGTATTGCGTGTCATTTTGCGAATGTAGGCGTAGACGTATTATTGCTTGATATTGTGCCTAGTGAATTGTCGCCGGCAGAACAACAGAAAGGACTGTCTTTAGACGATCAGGACGTACGGAATCGGATCGTGAATCAATCCTTAGAGGCGGCGGTGAAATCTAATCCATCACCCCTGTTTTCAAAAACGTATCTCGGACGAATCAGCACGGGGAATTTCGATGACGATTTAGCGAAAATTGCTCATGTGGATTGGGTAATTGAAGTCGTCGTAGAGCGCTTGGATATTAAAAAATCGGTGTTTGATCAGGTAGAGGAATATAGAAAACCTGGAACGTTGGTGACCACAAATACCTCCGGTATTCCGATTAACATGATGTTGGAAGGGCGTTCCGAAGATTTTGCGAAACACTTTTGTGGAACTCATTTTTTTAATCCTCCGCGTTACTTGGAGTTGCTGGAGATCATTCCTAGTTCCAAAACAGAATCAGATGTCGTGGACTTTCTAATGGATTTCGGCGATAAAATTTTGGGCAAAACCGTTGTGCTCTGTAAAGACACACCCGCTTTTATTGGAAATCGTATAGGGGTCTATTCCATGCTTACCATTACCCACTTGGTTGAATCGCTAGATTTAACTGTGGAAGAAGTGGATAAATTTACCGGACCGGCAATGGGGCATCCGAAATCGGCGACCTTTAGAACCGCGGACGTGGTCGGCTTAGATACGCTCGTGAACGTAGCGAAGGGGTTACAGGAAAATGTACCGGATGATGAAGCGAAAGGCGTTTTTGTACTGCCTTCTTTTGTGGAGGAGCTTCTAGCGAATAAATGGCTTGGTGAGAAAACAAAAAAAGGGTTTTACGAGAAGGTTAAAGATAAAGACGGAAAGTCTCAGATTTTAGCGCTGGATTTCCGTACGATGTCCTATAAACCGCAAAATAAGGTGAAATCTGTTACACTGGAAGCGACAAAAGCGGCGGAGGATATTCGAAAGCGAATGAAGATATATGAACAGGGACAAGACAAAGCAGCTGTGTTGTTCCGAGCGATGCATTATCCTTTATTTGAATATGTATCGAAACGCGTGCCCGAGATTAGTGAAGACTTTTTTCGAATTGACGATGCGATGCGGGCTGGTTTCGGCTGGGAGCTCGGGCCGTTCGAGGTATGGGATGCATTGGGTGTACGGGAAACCCTGGAAAAGATCAAGTCAGAAGAAAAACGTTTGCCAGGGCAAGAAGGTCGCGTAGCTGGATGGGTCGAGGAGATGTTGGCAGCTGGCTGTGAGTCGTTTTATAAGATCGAGCGAGGCATTCGACATTATTACGATATCAAAAGCCAAACGTATCAGCCAATGCCAGGGGCTGGTGATCTGATTGTTTTGGATCATATACGAGATGCGCATACGGTTTGGAAGAATGCCGGTGTATCGATCATCGATTTAGGAGATGGGATATTGAATTGTGAGGTGCATACAAAAATGAATACCATCGGGGGCGACGTGATTCAAGGGATCAATAAAGCAATTGACTTAGCAGAGAAGGAATACCGGGGGCTTGTTATTGGGAATGATGGAAAAAATTTTTCTGCAGGGGCTAACATCGGCATGATTTTCATGATGGCCGTTGAGCAGGACTTCGACGAACTGAACATGGCGGTAAGGATGTTCCAGAACACAGCTATGCGTTTACGATATTCTTCAATCCCGGTAGTCGCAGCGCCATTCCAGTTGGCTTTGGGTGGGGGGTGTGAGTTTTCCATGCATGCTGATTTTGTCCAATTGCATGCGGAGACCTATATGGGCTTGGTAGAATTCGGTGTGGGCGTTATTCCGGGGGGCGGTGGATCCAAAGAATTTGCGCTGCGCGCATCGGATGATTATAGAGCAGACCAAATAGACCAAAATTATTTAAAAGAGCGATTTTTGACCATTGGTCAAGCAAAGGTATCAACCTCAGCTGTAGAGGCTTTTGAATTAGGGTACTTGCAGGCCGGTAAATATGCAATCACGATGAATCGTGCTCGTCTACTTTCAGACGCTAAGGCGAAGGCGTTGCAGTTGGCTGACGCGGGTTATGTGCAACCAGCGCCGCGGAACAACATTCGAGTTTTGGGAAATCAAGGTTTAGGTATTGTGTACGTAGGGGCCTCTTCAATGGAAGCGGGGAACTATATTTCTGCGCACGATAAGAAAATCTCCGAGAAGCTGGGTTGGGTCATGTGCGGTGGTGACCTGTCTGCTCCTACAGAAGTGGATGAGCAGTATTTGTTAGACTTGGAGCGAAAAGCTTTTTTAGAACTTTGTCAGGAACGAAAGACTTTGGAACGTATCCAACACATGTTAACGAAAGGTAAACCTTTGAGAAACTAATGAAAGAGTCTAAAGTGAATAAAACGATTGAAATATGGAAGCATATATAGTAGCGGGATTTAGAACTGCCGTCGGTAAAGCGCCACGCGGAGGGTTTCGTTTCATGCGCGCGGATGATTTGGCTGCACAGGTGATCAAGCATCTCATGAACTCGGTCCCGAACTTAAAAAGCGACGCTGTAGATGATGTTATTGTCGGTAACGCCATGCCGGAGGCCGAACAAGGTCTGAATGTGGGGAGATTCATTTCGCTGATGGGGCTGGATACGGATAAAGTGCCAGGTTTAACCATCAATAGGTATTGTGCATCAGGCCTGGAGACGATCGCCACGGCTGTGGCGAAGATTCAATCGGGAATGGCCGATGTTGTCATTGCAGGTGGAGTCGAAGTGATGTCGGGTATGCCCTTTGGTGGATGGAAAATTGTACCCAATCCTAAAGTGGCTAAAGATCATCCGGATTGGTACTGGGGAATGGGATTGACGGCCGAAGCGGTTGCGAAGGATTACGGGGTGTCTCGTGAAGATCAAGATCAATTTGCGCTGCAGTCCAATCAGAAAGCGGTAGCTGCGATTCGAGATGGAAAATTTAAAGACCAAATTGTCCCCATTACCATTGAGGAGCGGTTTGTGAAAGATGGTAAAGTGGGGAGCAAAACCTATACCGTGGACACCGATGAGGGGCCCCGGGCTAACACCTCGATGGAGGCGCTGCAGAAACTGAAGCCGGTGTTTGATATGAAGGGGACGGTGACTGCAGGGAACTCCTCGCAAACTTCAGATGGAGCTGCCTTTGTTTTGGTAATGTCTGAGCGCAGGGTAAAGGAACTGGGGTTGAAACCTATTGCAAAGCTGTTGAGTTATTCGGTCGCTGGTGTTCCACCTCGTGTGATGGGTATCGGTCCCATTTATGCTATCCCCAAAGCGTTAGAACAGGCGGGGTTACAATTGGATGATATTGATTTATTTGAACTCAATGAAGCGTTTGCATCGCAATCGCTGGCGGTGATACGAGAATTGGGACTACCTCAGGATCGCGTGAATGTGAATGGCGGGGCGATTGCGCTTGGACACCCATTGGGTTGTACCGGTGCAAAACTGACGGTGCAGATCTTGAACGAACTGGAAAAAAGAGGGAAGAAATACGGTATGGTGACCATGTGTGTGGGAACTGGGCAGGGAGCAGCAGGTGTATTTGAGCTGCTCTAAAGATTGCGGATTCTAAAATTGATTATCAATAGGGTGTCATTAAGTAAAATACGATGAATCAAAATTCAGAAAAAACGACATTAAAAGGCGGGGAGTTCGTTATTAAAGAGACGTGCTATCGCGATATTTTCATACCTGAGGAGTTTGACGAAGAATCTCAAATGATCCGTCAAACTTGTGCCGACTTTTTAAAGACTGAGGTCTTAGGTCACTTAGATCGTATTGATTCTCAAGAAGAGGGATTGATGGAGAGCTTGTTGGATAAGGCTGGTGATTTAGGACTGTTAGGGGTTTCTATACCGGAACAGTACGGGGGCTTTGGTAAAGACTTCAATACGTCGATGTTGGTCGCTGATGCTGTAGGTGGGGGATATTCTTTTGCAGTGGCTTTATCCGCGCATACCGGTATTGGTACGCTACCGATATTATATTATGGGTCGGATGAACAGAAGGAGAATTATATTCCTAAATTAACCACCGGTCAGTGGAAAGCGGCGTATTGTTTAACTGAACCTGATTCTGGATCGGATGCAAATTCTGGAAAAACTTCAGCAAAGTTAAACGCAGAGGGAACGCACTATCTAATTAATGGGCAGAAGATGTGGATTACCAATGGTGGTTTTGCGGATATTTTTATTGTGTTCGCGAAAATCGATGACGATCAGCATTTGTCGGCTTTTATAGTGGAAAGAGATTTTGGCGGTATTACGATGAATCCCGAGGAAAATAAGTTAGGAATTAAGGGGTCTTCAACTCGTCAATTGTTTTTCAACGATTGTCCCGTTCCGGTTGGGAATTTGCTTTCCGAAAGGGGCAATGGTTTCAAAATCGCGGTAAATATTTTAAATATTGGTCGAATCAAGTTGGGGGCAGCGACAATTGGATCAGCCCGTTCGGTGATATCGCAGGCGGTGAAGTATGCGAATGAACGGCAACAATTCAATTTGCCAATTGCAAAATTTGGTGCAATTCGCTATAAATTAGCTGAAATGGCTATTCGTCTGTTTGCCAATGAATCTGCCGCTTATCGCGCTGGACAAAATATCGACGATGCTTTCGCTCATTTGGTTAATGAAGGGATGGATGAGGCGAAAGCTAAGTTGAAATCGGTTGAGCAATTTGCAATCGAATGTGCTATAATTAAAGTATGGTGTTCGGAGATGTTGGATTATGTGGTGGATGAAGGTGTGCAGATTTATGGGGGAATGGGGTATTCTGCAGAGGCCCCTATGGAGCGAGCCTATCGCGATTCGCGTATCAATAGGATTTTTGAGGGTACGAATGAGGTAAATCGTTTGCTGGTGGTTGATATGTTGCTTAAACGTGCCATGAAAGGTGAACTCGACTTAATGGGGCCTGCCCAAGCAGTTGTTGAAGAATTGATGGCGATACCTGATTTCGAGGATGAGACGGATGCTCCATTTGTGCGGGAGAAGAAGCTTATTTCGAATTTGAAAAAGGCGGGACTGATGGTAGCGGGTGCAGCAGTGCAAAAGTTAATGATGTCCCTGGCTAAGGAACAGGAAATATTAATGAATATCGCCGATATCATAGGGGGGGTCTATGTCGCTGAATCGGTGTTATTACGTGCCGAAAAACTTCATTTTAATAAAGGAGCGGCGGAGTCAACTTATGCTGCGGATATGGCTAAGGTTTATCTATATACGACCATCGATCAGGTTTACGCTGCCGCTAAGGAAGCACTTTATTCGTTCGGTGAAGGCGACGAGTTACAGATGATGTTGGTTGGTTTACGCCGATTTACAAAAGCGCAACCGTTTAATGTGAAAGATGCGCGCAGAAGGATTGCTGAAAAATTGATTGATGAGAATGCATACTGTTTTTAAACAATATTGATCTTAGGAGCGCCCTAATCTTTATGATTGGGGCGTTTTTCGTTTAGTGCGGTTGGCGGTGAGCAAGTAAGCCTACTGGTAATAGGGAATGCCAATTGTTTGTATTAACTTTAAAGATGGAGACTTTGGATTTTGAATGAGTTCGATGCGGTTGTAGTAGGTTCTGGACCTAATGGACTGGCCGCTGCTATTACGCTTCAGCAACAAGGCTTGGATGTGTTGATTGTTGAAGGGGGGCAAACTATAGGCGGAGGTTTGCGAAGCAAGGAGCTTACATTGCCCGGTTTTATTCACGATGTCTGTGCAACAGTCCACCCGTTAGCGATCGGATCGACCTTCTTCAATCGACTGCCACTAAAAGATTTTGGATTGTCTTTTTCTTTCTCTGAATCCCCCTTGGCACATCCTATAGAGAATACGCAAGCAGTTATTTTACATCGAGATTTAGACCAGATGACGGACGAACTCGGTCCAGACGCTGTTCGCTACCGACAAAGTTTGGAATCGCTCGTTAGGCACTGGGACGAGTTGTCCACGGACCTTTTAGGACCTCTGCGCTGGCCGAAAAACCCTGCTCTGCTGGCTCGGCTTGGGCCTCGCTTTTTAAGAAGCGCAGATCAGACCGCTAGACGATTTCAGTCCGACCGTACACGTGCGTTGTTTGCAGGCTTGGCGGCGCACGGCATGCTGCCACTTCATTATCTAACGACGTCAGCTATTGGATGGGTGTTGGCGGGATTGGCACACCGCGTGGGCTGGCCGGTTATCCACGGCGGATCGCAGCAGTTAGCAAATGCGTTGGGCAAGTATTTTAAGTCGCTGGGAGGTCAAATCGTTACCGAAATGCCGGTTACCGATGTCCGAGAGTTACCTGCTCGAGATTATTTATTGCTCGATCTTACACCTCAACAGCTGTTGAAGCTGAAGGGCTTGGATTTTAGTGCAGGGTATATTCGACAATTGGAACGTTATCGGTACGGTATGGGCGTGTTTAAAATGGATTGGGCTCTTTCCGAGCCGATTCCGTTTCGTGATCCGCGCTGCCGTTCGGCGGCTACGATCCATATAGGCGGTACTTTTCATGAGATTAAACAGAGCGAGTATGACATTCATGCGGGAAGAGGAAGTGAAAAGCCGTATATCATTTTGGTTCAGCCGAGCTTGTCGGACCCTAGTCGAGCACCGGCAGGGGGGCATACGGCTTGGGCGTACTGTCATGTTCCACATGGATCGTTATTGGATATGTCGGCAATCATCGAGCGACAGATTGAGCGCTTTGCACCCGGATTTAAAGAGGTCATATTGGTGCGTTCGACGATGAATACTTCCCAGATGGAGCAGTATAACCCGAATTATGTTGGGGGTGATATCAACGGTGGGCAAATGGACTGGCGACAACTTTTTACCCGCCCGGTACGATCGTTGGTTCCTTATCGGACCAGTGATCCGAACGTCTATCTGACCTCTTCGTCGACACCGCCAGGCGGAGGTGTGCATGGGCTTTGTGGTTACCATTCCGCACGGACTTTACTGAGAGATCACTTGAATCAGAAAATTGATTTTTGAATATGGCAAAAATAGTTTTGGCCGGTGGTACCGGTAATCTAGGCAGTTTATTAATTCCCATGCTTCGAGCGCGAGAGGATGATATTGTGGTTTTAACGAGACATAGAATGATCAAACATCACCCCCAAGTTCAGTTCGTTAAATGGGATGGGCGAACGATGGACGATTGGGTGGATGAGATCGAGGGTGCAGACGTATTGATTAACTTATCGGGGGCATCTATCAACCGCAGATTCACAGCGAAAAACAAAAGCTTACTCAGGGATTCTCGTGTGATACCTACACAGACACTAGGGAATGCGGTACAGCAATTAGCGCGTCCACCGAAGCTGTGGATTAACTTCTCCGGGGTTTCGATTTTTTCAAGAGCGGCGCAAATTCAGGATGAATATGGCAATCACTATGCCGATTCATTTCTAGGGGAGTTGGCCAAGGATTGGGAGCAGGCCTTCAGTGATATTGAGCTTTCTTCCACTAAGAAGTTGCTGCTACGGATGAGTCCTGTGTTGTCGAAGCAATCGGGCATGTTTAAAGAATTACTTCCGCTCGCAAAGTGGGGACTGGGAGGACAGGTTGGTAGTGGAGAACAAATGATTTCTTGGATTCATGAAGACGACTTCGTACGTTTAATCGAATGGATTTTAGATGCTGAAGGGATTCAAGGCATTCTACATGGTTGTAGCCCGCATCCTGTTTCCAATAAGGAATTTATGCGGGCATTGCGTCAAGCCAGCGGTCGGTCGTTCGGTTTACCACTCCCACGTCCACTAGCAAAAGTGGGAGCTTTGATAAAAGGAGTGGATCCTTCATTGCTGCTGGACTCGGTGCCGGTGACGAGTTTTTTGACGATTGAAAAAGGCTTTAAATTTAATTTTCCGTATATTCAGCCCGCATTTAATCAATTAGTTAATTCAACAACTTAAACCCAACATGTCAGATAAATCATTCTCACTCTCCGAGGATTGGGTCGTGGTCATTCTTGGGCTGGGCATTATTGCTTTAGCGCTGTGTGGTGTCGTCCTCCCTGTCCCTCATTTCGACTGGACCAATACTACGGAGTTCACACAATCGGTCTTTTCTTCGCCAAATTTGATTGCAATCGGTGAGCAATTTGTTTTGCTATACCTCACGGCCATTTTTGGAACCTTGCTATTGAAACAATCACTGAAAGGGGTGTTGTTGACATTTCCGTTCATTTTTGTACTGACACTAGGCGCGCTATTGGTCGCTGGCAACGCCTCCGTGAAGGGGTTTAATCTTGAAGCGGTTATTTTTAGTTTAGCAATAGGGTTGTTTATCGGGAATTTTTTTCGTTTACCGGATTGGTTGAAAAAATCGTTAAACAGCGAGATGTATGTTAAAATTGGGTTAGTGCTACTTGGTTCGGCTGTGATTTTTGGTGATATTTTGAAAGCGGGGTCATTGGGGCTTGTTCAAGCATTAGTTGTCGTATTGTCGGTTTGGTATTTTGCTTTTTGGGTGTGTAAGAAGTTGAAAATAGATAAGGAAATGTCGTTAATGTTATCCAGCGCGGTGTCTATCTGTGGGGTGTCCGCTGCCATCGCGACCTCGGGCGCAATCAAAGGGGATACTAAAAAATTGTCGTACGTAATTTCCTTAGTCCTCATCACAGCGGTGCCAATGATGATATTTATGCCCTATATTGCGGAATGGTTGGGCTTGTCGCAAGAGGTTACCGGTGCCTGGTTGGGGGGGAGTATCGATACGACTGGAGCGGTCGCGGCATCAGGTAGTTTGGTCGGAGAGGATGCATTAAAAATCAGCACGATTGTGAAGTTCTCTCAGAACGTGCTGTTGGGAATCGCCGCTTTTTTTATCAGTGTATATTGGACGTATTCAAATGCTGTTGACGCGGAAACGAAAAAGGACAAACCCACTCTTAAGCTAATTTGGGAGCGCTTTCCAAAGTTTGTAGTCGGGTTTGTATTTGTATCGCTGTTGTTCTCTTTTGTGATTTCGGCGGAGGCCACTGCGGAAATAAAAGGGAGTTTAAAAAGTATTCAGGGCCTTTGGTTCGCATTGGCATTTATTTCGATTGGACTGGAAACCAATTTTAAAGATTTGTTCCAACACAATAACAAAAAGCCATTATACGCTTTTCTGATAGCACAAACATTTAATGTGTTGATCACGCTAGCTATCGCCCTTATTTTATTTAGTTAATCGGTCTCAAATCGGTGAATTTAGGAAACGAATTTGCTTTTTTTTGTGGAATTTAGAATACCCAATCATCATTAATATATGAGGGTTCATCGCTATGGACGAGAAGGAAAAGTTAGCATATTATAAACGCACCGGCGATTTGGAAACCCTCGGCAGGTTATACGATCCGTATATGTCCTTGTTATATGGGGTATGTTACAAGTATTTGCAAGATGCTGATAAGAGCCAAGATGCAGTTATGAGTATCTTCGAGGAGCTTATTGAGAAGCTACGTATACATCAAGTGGATAATTTTAAAAGCTGGCTATATGTGTATGCACGGAATTATTGCTTGATGCGGCTGCGCAGAGATCGGAAGATCGTGATGGTAGATATTGAAGATCATCTATTGGAATCAGAACAGCAGTTGATCGATACAGATTTTGTCCGCTGGGACGAGGCGGATTTTCAGAAGCTGGAATCCTGTATCGAAACGTTAACGAATGAACAAGAGCAATGTATACGCTTGTTTTTTTTAAAGCAGAAGTGCTACAAGGATATTGCAGACCAGACCGGATATACACTTTCTAAGGTGAAGAGTTATATTCAAAATGTCAAACGAAATCTAAAAGCATGTATGGAGAGAAAGTAATGGAAAGCAATTATCAACTTAGTAGAATTCACAACTATGTCACGGGGCTGATGAGTGAGGAGGAAATGTATGCGATCGAACGAGAGGCTTTAGATGACCCTTTTCTACAAGACGCAATAGACGGATATAAATTACAAAAGGGAGTAGATTCTCGACCGCTTAGTCTACTTCAGCAGCGTTTGGCTCGCCGGATTGAAGAACAGGCCGAACATAAATCACGGGTCTTCTATAGTTGGCAACGGTTGGCTATTGGTTCGGTTGCTGGTGTATTGTTTGTCGTGGTGTGCTTACTTTTAGTTTTTAATCAATTGAACCGATCGAGAGAGGTGAGGAGTCAAGAAGTGGTGTTGATGGAGGAAATGCTTCGAGTACGAACCACGGAGAATGAAGGCAATGATGCGAGACCAGAGCAAGGTTGGGCGCAGTTCAATGAGGAATTGAATTCTGAATTAAGAGATGTGGCCAATGGGGGATCCCTTACGATACGTTTTCAGTTAGTTGGTGGTGTAGTAAAAGATCTGGAAATAAGCGGGGATTCGTCGCCCGATTTTCTAGAGACGCTGTCGAATTTTATTCGGCATAAAGTGCGTTGGGAAGGGACTTTGGGAGAGCTCAATATCACTTTAAATAATCGAGAATAAATGAAAGAGGAAGTTAATTATAACTTCCTCTTTCATTTATTCTTCCCACCGAACTTTTTCGGTCAGCGGCGATCGTACCGGTTCGCGCTCGTCGGCCGATGGATGACCCAGGTAGAAAAAACCTAAACAGGTTTGATTCGGCTCGAGTTCTAAAAAAGGACCTATATGCTGAATTAATCCGGGTGACGCCCAATAGCCGCCAAGTCCAATGGATTGCGCAGCGATCCACATGTTTTGGACAGCGCAGGCTGTGGCCGCTAGTTCTTCCCATTCCGGGACGTCGCCAGAATAATTAACGACAATGGCAATTGCCGATTGCGACATGGTCGCCTTGGAGCCCATGTTTTCCTCGGTCTTTGTTGAATATTTTTCGCTAGGTGTGATTTCTCTGTAAATTCTCGACAGTTCTTGCCCTAAGCGTAGTAAACCCTTTTCCCGAAAGACGATAAAGCGCCAGGGCTGCGTACGTTTGTGGGTTGGCGCCGCGTCGGCTGCTTCCAACAATGTAAGAATATCCTCGCGGGTGACGGGTTCTTGGGTGAAATTGTTTTGAAAAATAGCCCTACGATACTTGATATCGTGGAGCGTTTTGTTGCGTTCCATAATGTATAAATTCAAAAATAAATTGTTGCTTAACTGAGTTCCTCCCAAAGTGCAGCAATGTGTAAAATCGTCAAAACGGCTTTCTGCATATCTTGGATGGACACCCATTCTTCTTTTCCATGAAAGGCGTGCCCCCCGGCAAATATATTAGGGCAGGGCAGCCCCATAAATGATAACCTAGAGCCGTCTGTTCCGCCGCGTATACTTCGTTTGTGCGCCTTCATTCCTGCCCGTTCAATTCCCATCATCGCTATATCCACGACCTTAGGATGTTGAATTAGTACCTCTTTCATATTGCGGTACTGCTCCATGACCTCCCAACGGTAGGTTGCGTTGGGGTATTTCGACAATACATCCTTTACAATAGATTTTAGTTCGTTTTGATGTGATTCTAATTTTTGGGTGTCGTGATCTCGTACAATGAATTCAAGCGTAGCTTGTTCCACAGTTCCCTCGATATTTGTGGGGTGTAAAAAGCCCTCTTTTCCCGCAGTAGTTTCTGGAGATAGGCGGTCCTTTGGTAATTGTTGGATGATCTCGGTTGCTATTTTTATAGCGTTTATCATTTTATTCTTCGCATATCCGGGATGTATGGAAACACCTCCTATCGATAGTTTAACGCCATTAGCCGAAAAGGTTTCGTCCTCCAAGGTTCCGGCTTGTTCTCCATCCATGGTATAGGCGTATTTCGCCCCAAGTTTTTCTATATCGACATGATCCACACCGCGACCGATCTCCTCGTCGGGAGTGAAGAGAATTTTGATTGCGCCGTGTTTGATTTGTGGGTTCTGCATGAGTATTCGAGCCGCATCCATAATCTCAGCTACGCCTGCTTTATCGTCAGCTCCAAGTAGAGTCAAACCGCTTGCAGTGATGATATCGTTTCCAATCTGCTGGGCTAAATCCGGGTGTTCGTCAGGTCGAATTCGAACGTGTGTATCATCAGGCAATTGGATCTCACCTCCTTGATAGTTCTCATGAATGATTGGATGAACGTGTTTGCCGGAACAATCCGGAGAGGTGTCTACGTGAGAACAAAAACAGATAACGGGTACCTGCTTCTCCGTATTCGCCGGAATCGTTGCATAGACATAGCCAGATTCATCGAGATGCGCATCTCGTATTCCCATGTCTTGCAATTCGGTCACGAGCAATTGACTTAGATCTTTTTGTTTGGACGTGGAAGGTACAGTTGTTGAACCGGGATCAGATTGAGTGTCTATTTGAACGTAGCGAATGAAATTGTCTTTTACTTGAAAGTCTTTGATCTCGTTTATTTCCATAGTGTAAAGCTAACGATTTATTTGAAGTTTGTTTTTTTGATCTGTCCGATTGATGTTTTACCACACAGCAGTGTCTATGGATGATTTGGGTATACAGTAATGGCTGGATAAAGCCAATTATCCAGCCATTACTGTGGTTTTCATGCTCTTAGTTCGACCAGTAGATCTCAGCCACTACGGGGAAATGGTCAGAAGGAAACTTCCCCAAGTAGGTGTCCGTCAAAATTCCGAATTTACGCGCATTTAATGGCTTTGTAATGAATATATGATCGATACGTCCTTTCGGGCGAATCGATTTTCCCCAGCTATTGAACGTGGCATTCGGCTCGTAGACGATTTCAGCGAGGTCGTAAGCATCTCTAACAAACCCACTTTTAGCGAGTGTAAAGTATGCTTCATTTTGTTCGTCAATATTAAAGTCGCCCGTGAGTATCAGGGGAAGATCTGTAGCGAATTCTTGCGCTTTACTCAGGATTAATTTCGCACTTTCTCGGCGAGCCTCTACACCCACGTGATCAAAATGCGTATTCATGAAAATGAATTTGTTGCCTGTTTTTTTGTCGGTAAAAATTCCCCATGTGCAGATTCGTGGAAGGGCCGCATCCCAGCCTTTATTTGGGGTATTGATGTCCGTGTCGGATAACCAAAAGGTACCATGCTCACCGATATCAAATCGGCGAGTATCATAAAATATTGCAGAATGTTCACCTTTCTCGCCCCCGTCGTCCCGGCCTACTCCAACATGTTTGAAATGGGGCAATTCGGCAGACATATCGTTTAACTGTTCTTTGAAAGCTTCTTGCACGCCAAAAATCTCAAATTCATGGAATTTGATGAGGTCAGTAACGGCTGTTTTTCGGTCATCCCAAAGATTTCCAACGTCGCTATCGGTTTTCATTCGGATATTGAATGTAGCAACAGTCATGTGTTGTGCCCAGGCTGCTGAGCAGGCCACAAGCAGCACCATCGTAAATATTAATTTTCTCATCGGTCCGCTTCTAGTTTTTGTTCAATAGTCTGTTCAGTAATTCAGGTTCGTCGGTTGTGATGTAATCGATCCCGTTTTCTATCAGTAACTCCATGTCTTCTTCTTGATTGACTGTCCAGGAATTAGTTTTCAAACCTAAGTCTTTAAAATCCTGAATAAGACCTGGGTTTTTCTTGAAAATATTAACGTGATAATCTATGCCCGTCAATTTCGCCGCAGCTACTTCGGTAGGCGTCTTATCGCCATTCAAGTAATGAATCTTCACTTTCTTGTCTAACTCCCTGTATTTTAAACATGCATCCCAGTCGAAAGCGATAAACTCTACTTGTTTCTGTGCTTTGAATTCTTTGACTAACTTCAAAGATTGCGCTACGGCCTCCATCGTGCGCTCCTTACTAATTCTGCTTGTTTTGAGCTCGAAGATTAACTTTGTGTTTTTCTGTTTTAAGCCCGCTTCGAGATATTCTCTTGCAGTGGAAATTGATTCTCCGTTGGGGTGTTTTTTTGCAAGCAGCTCCTCGTAGGTCAGCTCTTCGATTTCCAAGCCATAAAAGTCGTGATCGTGATTGACCACAAGAATATCGTCTTTGGTTAAATGTACATCAAACTCACTGCCCCAGACTTTCTGATCAATTGCTGCCTGCAATGCGGCAATCGAGTTTTGTGGGTGCTGTGTGTTTTTCCACGAGCCGCGATGGGAGATGACTCCCGGCTGTGCAAAAACTGCAGTTTGAAATAGGGTAAACAGGCATACAAATACTAATGCTTTTTTCATACTGTTATATTATTTAAGGTAAATGATATTGGCCACGGAGCGTTCGCCTTGGTGATCGAAACTCTTATTGTCTGACGGGTGATTAACGATGTCAGTATCTGTAGCACCCTTGATATACATGGTGGTACTGCCTCCCCCATCTAAATTCATTGCGTTGTGCACATCTAACCATTTCATAATTTTGCTCAGCTCTGGAAGGCTCATGCCTTGTGCCATACGGTTTCGGCCGTCTACAACTAATAGGATTAACGTGTTGTTCGGAGATAGGCCGATCGCGGTACGAGGATGCCGATTATCATTAAATGGATTACGTTCTAATGTGACTAAGGTATCCCGCTCAATCAGTAGCGGACCAGAAACCAAGACGTTTGGAAGACTAGAGTCTTCGGCGTGAGCTAAAGTGTTTGCCTGAATGTCTACGTGTCGGTTATCGAAACTGAGTACTGCATTGGCACGATTGGAGGGCGCTTTTGTCACATTAATAACTTCACCATCTACACGGATGTAATCAATAGAGCCACCATTTTTCATGTCGAAAAAACCGCCGTTAATGGCGACAAGTGCTTGCTGTTCCTTTGCAAAATCGCTGGTTGTTTTCAATTCAGCTGAATCTGCCGCTAAATGGAGTCGTTTTTGGTGTTTTTTGAGGTCAATTTCAATCCAATTGATTTCTTGGGTACTGCCGAAAAGTTCACTGGAATGGACACGATGCCAGATTACACCATTTTTGATTCTCTTTGTGGTGCGGTCAGCCTGAACGAAAGCGATTGAATCTTGGTCCTGTGCAAGAACAGATTGAGGAGTGAAGAAAATAAAGAGATTGAGGAATAGGAGTATGCTTTGAAATCTCATCAGTTCATTGTTTTTTCAAAGCGAATTTACTTAAATTAAATTAAGTAAATGTTAAACTTCATTAGCATCGCCCCATTCCGCATAAAATTGTTGCAAGAACGCCTCCATGAAAATATGCCGTTGTTCGGCCATCTGTTTAGCGCTTGAGGTGTTCATTAAGTCTTTTAAGCGGAGGAGTTTTTCGTGAAAATGATTGATGGTTGGCGCATTTGAAGTTTTATAACTTTCTTTGTCGAGGTGTATTTGTGCGGGTATTGCGGGGTTGTATATTTCTCGATTTTTGTAACCACCGTAGTGGAAAGCACGTGCGATCCCAATAGCGCCCATTGCATCTAAACGATCGGCATCTTGTACAACGTCCAATTCGGGGGTGCGCGGTGTACTTTCCTCCAGCGAATTTTTGTATGAAAGATGCCGGATAACGTAGACTACCTGGCTGATAAGGGCGGGATCAAGCGCTTGGTCTTGAAGAAACTTTGTCGCAATCTGCGGACCGATCTCCTCGTCACCATTGTGAAATTTGGCGTCGGCCACATCATGTAGAAGCGCTGCAAGTTCACAAACCAACCGGTCGGCTTGATGCTGTTTGAGAATCAGCTGGGTGTTTTTCCAAACGCGACGTATATGCCACCAGTCATGCCCGGCTTCGGCATCGTGTAGTGTGGCCTTGACGAAGTCAATTGTTTTTTGAATAATGAGATGTCTACTGTTCTTCTCTTCGGTCTTCCTTTGATCCTGCATACAATTCATACTGAAGTAACCTGCAATCTAGTTTTCCATTATAGAATTCGAAACGACGCGAAGCGCGTAACCCTATTTTTTTTGCTAAATCTGGATTCCCAGTAAAAACGTATCCGCGATAACCGCCGCATTTCTGTTTCATAAAGTCTCCAATTCGCCCGTAGGTACCCTCTAATTTAAAGTGTGAACCCAGGCGTTCACCGTACTCCGGGTTAAACATAATAACACCGGGTTTGTCCTGCGGTACGTCCGTGTCAGCAAAGTCACCAATTTGGAATTCTATAAGGTGTTCCACTCCAGCCGTTTTTGCATTCAATTTTGCGATTTCCACTGCTTCTGGTGAGATGTCTGAAGCGATGATTCTCGGAAGATTCTTTTTGTCGGTGAGGTCTTTCAAAATACGACGCTCGTTAAAAAATACGTCCTCATCGTATCCAATGAAATGCATAAACGAATAGTTCATTCTTTGTAGCCCAGGACGACGATTTTGGGCATAGAGTGCTGCTTCAATAGCAAGTGTTCCTGAACCACACATTGGATTGATGAACGACGATTGACCATCCCACTGGGTTGCCATAATCGTTGCGGTGGCCAAGGCTTCTAACATCGGTGCTTTACCTGGGTGTTTCCTATACCCGTGTTTGGCCAGCGTTTCTCCCGTAGTATCTAAAAATATTTCTGCGCGATCGTCGATCCAGTGTAGATGAACTACAGCTTTATGAAGATCAGGTCCTGAGTTCGGACGAACACTCTTTTTTTCTTTTATGCGATCGACAATAGCGTCTTTTACTTTCACGTTTGCAAAAAGCGGTGTGGTAATCGTATCGTTATGCACGTTTGAGGTCACACTAAAATAGCCGTCAATGGGAATGAAATCCTCCCAGGGGAGTCGGACGAGCTCATTATATAGTTCCTCAGGATTATTTGCGGAAAAAGATTTTAATTGGTATAGTACCTGACTGGCTATCCTCAGTTGCAGGTTAAGTCTTATACATTCATTAATGGATGCATCTATTTCGATTCCGGTGTTAAAGGTCCGTTTCACATCAAAGCCTATTTCACGCACTTCTTGCTCAAGGTAGGGAGCAAGCCGACGGTTACAGGTGATGATTACCTTATTCTGTTTGTTGAAAACTTCTGCCATATTTGTGCAAAGTTACTTATTCTCTCTTAGCAAAAAATGCTTAATTTTACGGTTTAATAGAATTGTTATGGAAATAAGAGGAAAAGTACACGAAATAGGAGCGACACAGCAGGTGACTGATACGTTTAAAAAGAGAGATTTGATTGTCTCCTATGCAGAAAACCCACAATTTGTTGAATATATTCGCTTTGAAGCTACTCAGGACCGAGTCAATATCTTTGATAACTTATCAGTGGGCGATGAAGTGGAGGTTTCGTTTAACCTTCGTGGACGTCCCTGGACCAATAAAGAAGGCGTAACAACGTACTTTAACTCATTGGTAGCTTGGCGAGTAACTAAACTGGCGAATACGGGGCAATCTGCTGCTGCACAGGCTATTCCAGATATGCCGCCTGTCGATATTTCATCGGGTGGCGCAGACGATGATGATTTGCCTTTTTAAATGAAGGAAAAAATACGTAGCCGAATGCATACGAGGCTCGGCTCATGATGCCCCCAGAAGGTAATGCCTTTCTGGGGGCTTTGTTTTATTAATGCCTGACCCTATAACAGAAAAAGTAGTGACGGCGAGCAACTTTACCGAAAAAATAAGGTCGGTCACAGGGGAAATGTGGCTTTTTACCTAAATCTTACCGGCGGCATATCTTAAGACTTAAGATTTGCTGTATTTTTGATAAAAATAATTAAATTTAAAAATGGGTTGGTTCACGAAGAAAAGTAAACCTTGGGAAATTAGGAAAATGGGTTGGACGTTTGCTTCCATTCTCTTGTTTTTACCTTTACCCATCCATATCCACCCTTTGGTGATGATCTCACAAGCTAAAGCGGCGAAGGTTAGGTCATGGCTCGCTCTGGGGG
>Ga0079224_100002551_pt1 | contig 22246 bp, 19 predicted proteins | sample Stecom2015_FD_80414 | JGI IMG/M metagenome (GOLD analysis project Ga0079224, IMG submission 80414) | Agricultural soil microbial communities from Utah to study Nitrogen management - Steer compost 2015 | ecosystem: Environmental > Terrestrial > Soil > Agricultural land | place: USA: Utah...
CCCCGGAGCGGTTCTGGCGGCTCGACGCGCTCCCCCGCCAGCTGGACGCCGGGGCCTCCCGGCTGCCGCCCGGCGGCACCGCGCACCCCGCCGAGGAGCGGCTGGACGTGCTGCTCGTGCCGCTCTCCGGGGGCGGCCTGCTGGACCTCGGCGACGGCGCCGAGGAGGTGCGGGCCGGGACGCCGGTCTGGCTCCCGCACGGCTCCCCGGCCGCGCTCACCGCCGGCCCGGACGGGCTGGAGTACCTGTCGGTGCACCGCCGCCGCCCCGCCCCCGCCGCCCATGGCGGCGCGGGGCAGGGCGGGGCCCCGGCCTGCTGGCTGGACCGGGTCTGCGTGCTGTGCGGCCGGCTCTCCGAGGAGGGGGACGCCCGCTACTGCGCCCGCTGCGGGGCCCCGTTGGACACCGACTGACGGCGGCGGAGCACCTCGCCGGCGGCGCGCTCGGCGCTGGTCAGCGCCCCTTCCAGGGTGCTGTTCTCCGGGAAGCCCGCGGTCTCGGCCGCGGCCCAGTGCACCGCGCCGGTGGGCTCGCGCAGCAGCGGCCCGTACTCGGTGAGGAAGCCGGGCGGCATCGGCGACTGGTAGGCGCGGCTGTAGACGCCCGGCCCGGCCATGGACTGCGCCACCGCCACCGGCTCGGCGGCCTCGTCGCCGAACGCGCCCTCCAGGTTGCGCAGCAGCACCTCGCGGTGGCGCTCCGGCGACTCGGCGACGCTCTGGTCCGCGCCGAGCGGGCTGGCCGCACCGAAGGTGTAGGTGTGCGCGACCAGCCGGCCGAAGCCGTCCCCGGGCGGGCTGTCGTCGAGGGTGTAGGCGGGGATGCCCTCGTCGAAGTAGGCGTCGCCGGAGAGCCCGGCCTCGCGCCAGAACGGCCGCTCGTAGATCACCTCGGTGCGGATGATCTCGGCCTGCGGCCACTCCCGCTGGAAGCGCCGCCGGCTCGGCGCCAGTTCCGGCCGGAAGGCCACCCGGTAGGCGTCGGCCGGGGAGATCGCCATGATCACCTGGTCCGCCTCGATCCGCCCCCAGTCGCCGGAGACCCGGATCCGCTCCCCCGCGGTGTCCAGTGCGGCCACGTGGTGCCCGGTGAGCACCCGGATCCCGGGGTCCGCGCCGACCTCGGCGGCCAGCCGCTCGGCCAGCAGCACCGGGTCGAGCCGGAGCGGGTGGGCGTCGGGCACCGGGGTGGAGCCGACGTGCGCGAGCAGCCACAGCATGCTGATCCGCTCGGCCGGGGTGCTCGCCTCCACGGTGAGGTTCTCCTCCAGGAGGGTGAGCAGCTCCTGGTCGGAGGAGTGCTCGCGGAGCCAGGTGTGCACCGACTGCTGGTCGAGCTCCTCGGCCTTGGGGTGCCGCCACGGGCACACGAAGTCCATCTTCTCCGCCATCCGCACCACCCTGCTGATCAGCAGGTCCTTGCGGAGGCGGGTCCACCAGGTGACGTCCAGCGGGATGTTGTCCCGGCTGACCCGGGTGTCGCCGTCGTCGTCCATGCACAGGTCGTCGTAGGAGCGGTCCAGCGCGGTGTCGCGCACCGGCACGTCCAGCTCCCCGGCGAGGCGGATCAGCTCCCTGTCCGCCCTGCGCAGCCACATGCTCCCCGGGGAGTACCCGTTGAGCGGGGCGTCGGCCATCACGGTCGCCCGGCCGCCCGGACGGGCGGCCCCTTCCAGGACGGCGACCGGGGACACCCCGGCCGCGCGCAGCCGCCGCGCCGCGGCGAGCCCGGACAGCCCGCCGCCGACGATCGCGACCTCGACCTGCTCCATCGCCTCTCTCACCCTTTCGCCGCCCGGTGGACGCCGGACCGCCCAGGTCCGGCCCTACCGGGACCGGAACGGCCGATGGTAGCCGTTTCCCGCGCGTTCCGCCCGGGTTACGCGGCTCCGCAGAGGGTCATACCGCAGCGGGCCCCGGATAACCCTGCGGGGGCACTTCCCAACGGGTCCTTGACGGTCATGACGGAGGCGGCCCGGCCCTGCTGGACTCCCGGGTATGGAGACACCGCGGACCGGCCCCGGACCGACCGCCCCCGGCGGGCGGATCGAGGCCCTCGACGCCCTGCGCGGCTTCGCGCTGTGCGGGATCATCTTCGTCAACATCCCGCAGACCCTGGAGATGTACGCGTTCCCCGGGGAGATGCCCGACGGGTTGCGCATGTTCGTGCTGGGCCGCTTCTACCCGATCTTCTACCTGCTGTTCGGCGTCGGCTTCGGGCTGTTCCTGCGCTCGGCCCGGCGCCGCTCCGGCCGCCCCCGGTTACTGCTGCTGCGCCGGCTGGCCGCCCTCGGGGTGCTGGGCGCCCTGCTCCACCTCCTCCAGCCCGGGGAGGTGCTGCTGCCGTTCACGGTCGCCGGGGCGGTGGTGCTGCTCCCGCTGAGCTTCGCGCCGAAGCGCGCGCTGCTCCCGGCCGCGGTGCTGCTCACCGCGGCGGGCGTACTGGCCGGCGTGGGCGGCTTCGGCCTGCTGCCCGGGCTGTTCGCGCTGGGCTACGCGCTGGCCGAGCGGGGTGGTGCGGCGTCCCTGCCGCACCGCCGCGCGGTGCCGACCGCCGCGGCGGCGGCCGCCGCGGCCGCCTGCACGGCCGCGCTGTTCGCCGCGGCCTACGCCGACCTGCCCGACCCCGCCCAGATCCGGATCGGCGCGGCCCTCTCGCTGTCCATGTCGGCCTGCTACGCGGCCCTGTTCCTGCTCGCCCTGGGCTCCCCGGCCGGCGCCGCGCTGGCCGCGCCGCTCGCCCCGATGGGCCGGATGGCGCTGACCAACTACGTCACCGCGGCCCTGCTGTTCGTCCCCATCGGCACCGCGCTGGGGCTGCACGCCTCCTCCGCCTGGGGCACCGCCGCCCTGCTCGGCGCGGGCATCCTCGCCCTCCAGGCGGTGTTCAGCGCGGTGTGGCTGCGCCGGTTCGCGTTCGGCCCGCTGGAGTGGGCCTGGCGCTGCGCCGCCTACGGCGCCCTGCTCCCGATCGCCTCCCGGCGCTGAGGCCCGACCGCACCGCCGGCCCGGCGGTCCCGGGCGGTCTCAGGCGACCTTGGCCCGGGCGGTGCCGTCGTCGCCGTCGGAGTCGGAGGCCGGCGGGTCGGAGCTCCAGAAGCTGCCGCCGTACCAGGGCCACCACATGGTGGTGCGCCCGGAGGGGATGAGCGCGTCCAGGCGCATCACGATGCGCAGCGACAGGCCGCCGGCGATCATCCCGGTGACCAGGTCGGTGAACCAGTGGAAGTGCAGGTAGGTGGAGACCAGGGACTGCAGGATCGCGATGCCGACGATGCAGTAGGCCAGCCGGCGCACGATGTGCGGGCGGGCCGCGTTGTACCGGATGATCAGGAACAGCACCAGGCCGTAGATGAGGATCGCGTTGGCGCCGTGCCCGGAGGGGAAGGAGACGCCGCCGGCGTCGCCGAAGAACGCCGGGTCGCCGGTGCGCGGGTGGTTCCGGGCGAGCAGCAGCTTCATCGACGCGACCAGGCCCATCATGCCGACCACGCCGACGCCGCCGAGGATGATCGGGCGCCAGGACCGGTGCCAGTAGGCGAGCTGCAGAACGGTCACCGCGAGCACCGGGATCGCCACGAACCGGGAGGCGACGGTGTCCGGCCAGAGGATCAGGAAGGTGCGGATCTCGTCCCAGTACGGCCGGGGTGCGTTGTTGATCAGATTGTCGATAGGGTGCAGGGGGCCGGCTGAGAGCATCGTCATGGTGATGAGGAGCACTGCCATCACGATGGCGATCTTGTCCGACGCGATCCCCCAGGCGATCTCGCTCACACTGGGCCACGTCACACGCGGCGCGCCCGAGCCCCGCGAGATCCTCACGGGCAGGCGCGGGACCGCGTCCAGGACGCGCAGCGGTCTATGGGGAGAGGGTGTCGGGCCGCCCGTACTCAGCGACGGGGTCGACCTGATCCGCGTTATATGCATCATGTGTGCTCAGTGCTGTCTCACGTTTCGTGGGCTGGCCTGCGGCACTGCTGTGCTTTCGGGGGGACGGGCTCGCCGCTCGGACTTGGCTCGGCAGGGGCTCGGGGTCGGGGAGTACCGGGCGCGAGGTCAGAGCGCCCTGGCCGCCGGGAGGGCCGCCTCGGCCACCGCCGCGTTCAGGGGGCGCGCGGTGCACCGGGGCCGTCTCGGCCCGCGCGGCGCCGCGCGGTGCGCGGGGCCGGTCGGCTGCCGGTCCGGGGCCGTCGGACCACGGTACCCGGCTTTGATCGAACATTTCCGACAGGAGAGCATAGCGCTCCGACGCGTCACGGCACGCGACGGCCCGTTGAATACGATCGTCCCACCTCGTACTTTGCCGTGCGGTCAGCGAGTCCGCAGGTGAAGTTCACCTGTAGGCACCCCTGCCGTGCGCGTTCCGCCGGCCGGAAGCGACCGGTTGCGGCCGCTCGGCCCGGTGTGCACCGCGCCCGTCCTTCGAGCAGAAAGGCCGTTGATGGTCGACCGATCCGTGACCCCGGACGACGGGGCGGAGATCGCCCGTAACCCGCTGCGGGAGCAGATCCGCCGCGTCCTGGTGGAGGGTCTGCTGTCCGGCCGCTGGAAGCCCGGCGAGCGGATCGTCGAGCGCCGCATCGCCGTGGAGCTCAACGTCAGCCAGGCGCCGGTGCGGGAGGCGCTGCGCGAGCTGGAGACGCTCCGGCTGATCGAGTCGGTCCCGAACAAGGGGGCCCGGGTGCGCGGGTTCGGTGTCGCGGACATGGCGGAGATCTATCCCGTCCGCGCCGGTCTCGAACGCGTGGCCGCCGAACTGGCCGCCGAGCGGCTGGCCGCCGACCCCGCCCCGCTGCTGCGCGAGGTGGACGCGCTGCGCCGGGCCACCGCGGCCGGGGACGTGGAGGAGCAGATCAAGCACAGCGTGCAGTTCCACCGCGAGATCGTGCTCGCGGCGCGCAACGGGGTGCTGATGCACACCTGGGAGTCGCTGGGCGTCGAGGTGTGGACCCGGCTCTCGGTCCGCTGGCTCAACATGGAGCTGCACGCCAAGGCCGCCGACCACGCCCAGATCACCGAGGCGTTCATCGCCCACGACCCCGAGGTCGGCCGGATGCTCAGTGACCATGTGCACAACTACGTGGACGCCGCGATGAAGTCCCGCGGCACCGAGCGCTGAGCGCCCGGCACCGGCCGGCCGCCGCGGGGTCGGGGAAGGTTGCGGGAGGTTTCGCCGGACATTTCACTTAGGGTCGGATTGATCGATCATCGATCAATCCGTAGAGTGTGCGCGATACAACATCGCAGGCACCCGCCCCGCGGTGCGCCGCACCGGTTTCCTCCTCCGGCGAACGGAGCCGAGGCATGGCCCGGGCCGCGCGGGGAACCGAGCTGTACAGACGGCTCGGACCACAACTTCACACCAGCCACCGAGCGCCGAGCCGTTGAGCCCGGCCCCGCGCTCTGCGCCCTGGTCCACGTCCCACAGCGGGCCACGGGCAGCGGACCCGGAGGGCCGATTCCGCCCGCCCCGGGACCGATCCCGCACGTAGAAAGGCACCAGCATGGCTGACACGGCCAAGCCGAAGGGCGGCGGCACCGCCAGGAGCACGGGCGGCCGCCGACGGAGCCGCAAGGGCGACGCGCCCCTCACCGACGAGCAGCCCAAGGTGCTCCTCGACTACTACCGGCAGATGCTGCTCATCCGCCGCTTCGAGGAGCGCACCTCCCAGGCCTACACCCAGGCCCGCATCGGCGGCTACTGCCACCTCAACCTGGGCGAGGAGGCCACCGTCGTCGGGCTGATGACCGCCCTCAAGGACGACGACTACCTCTTCACCAACTACCGCGACCACGGCTACGCGATCGGCAAGGGGATGAGCCCCCGCCGGGTGATGGCCGAGCTCTACGGGCGCTCCACCGGCGTCTCCAAGGGCTGGGGCGGGTCCATGCACATGTACGACACCGAGACCCGGATGCTCGGCGGGTACGGCATCGTCGGCGGCCAGCTGCCGCTGGCCACCGGTGCCGCCCTCGCGGTGTCCTACCGGGGCGGCGACGAGGTCGTGATGTGCCAGATGGGCGACGGCACCACCAACATCGGCGCCTGGCACGAGTCGCTGAACATCGCCGCGCTGTGGAACCTGCCCATCGTCTTCGTGGTGATCAACAACTTCACCGGCATGGGCACCACGGTGGAGAAGTCGTCCGCCGAGCCCGAGCTGTACAAGCGCGGCTCCGCGTTCCGCATCGAGGGCGTCCGGGTGGACGGCCGCGACGTGCTGGCGGTCCGCGACGCCGCCTCCGACCTGGTCGAGCGCGCCCGCTCCGAGCAGCGCCCCTTCCTGCTGGAGGCCACCAGCTACCGGATGAAGGGCCACTCCGTGGTGGACCCGGCGAAGTACCGCACCGACGAGCAGTGGGCCGAGGCCAAGGACGAGCAGAACGACCCCCTCGTGCTGTTCCGCGCCCGGCTGGCCGAGGCCGGCGTGCTCACCGAGGAGCTCGAGGCCGAGATCGCCGAGTCGGTCAAGGCCGAGGTGGCCGACGCCGCCGACTTCGCCGAGAACAGCGCGCACCCCGAGGTGTCCACGCTGTTCGACTACACCTACGCCACCCCCGTGGCGAACGAGTCGCGCCGCATGCCCGCCGACCCGGTTTTCGCCGAGCAGTAGAAGGAGCGGGTACATGTCTGTCATCACCTACCGCCAGGCCCTGCGCGACACGCTCCGCGCCGAGATGCTGCGCGACGACGACGTCTTCGTGATGGGCGAGGAGATCGGCGTCTTCGAGGGCTCCTACAAGATCACCGAGGGGCTGCTCAAGGAGTTCGGCGAGAAGCGGGTCCGCGACACCCCGATCGCCGAGGAGGGCTTCGTCGGCGCCGCCGTCGGCGCCGCCATGCTCGGCCTGCGCCCGGTCGTCGAGCTCATGACGATCAACTTCTCGCTGATCGCCATCGACCAGATCGTCAACCACGCCGCCAAGATCTACGGCATGTTCGGCGGCCAGACCAGCGTCCCCATGGTCATCCGCACCCCCGGCGGCGGCGGCCAGCAGCTCGGCGCGACCCACTCGCAGAACATCGAGCTGTACTACTCCTTCGTCCCCGGCCTGAAGGTGCTCGCCCCGAGCACCCCGGCCGACGCGGCGTCCATGCTGCGCGCGGCCGTCCGGGACGACGACCCGGTGGTCTTCCTGGAGAACCTGGGCCTGTACAACACCAAGGGCGAGGTCCCCGACGGCGACGAGAGCGTCGCCGAGATCGGCCGCGCCGCGGTGACCCGCGAGGGCACCGACATCACGCTGATCGGCTACTCCCGGATGGCCATGGTCGCCGGCCAGGTCGCCGAGCGCCTCGCCGAGCAGGGCATCAGCGTGGAGGTCGTCGACCTGCGCAGCCTGCGCCCCCTGGACCGGGAGACGGTCGTCGAGTCGGTCCGCAAGACCAACTGCGCCGTCATCTGCGAGGACGACTGGCTCACCTACGGCATCGGCGCCGAGGTCGCCGCCTCCATCCAGGAGGGGGCGTTCGACTACCTGGACGCGCCGGTCCGCCGGGTGGCCATGGCCGAGGTCCCGATGCCCTACGCCAAACCGCTGGAGACCGCGGCGCTTCCGTCGATCGACTCGATCACCGCAGCCGTCAAGGAGACCCTGGACGCCGTCGGCCGGCGCGTGGGTTAAGGGGAATACACATGTCCGAGATCTACATGCCGCGCCTCTCCGACACCATGGAGGAAGGCGTCATCAGCTCCTGGGTCAAGAAGGTCGGCGACAAGGTCGCCTCCGGCGACGTGCTGGTCGAGATCGAGACCGACAAGGCCGTCATGGAGTACGAGGCCTACGAAGACGGCTACCTGGTGAAGCAGGCCGTCTCCGAGGGCGAGACGGTACCCATCGGCGCGGTGATCGGCTTCATCGGGGACAGCCCGGACGCCGTTCCGGACGACTCCGGCTCCGCCGCCCCCGCGGCGGCCCCCGCCGAGGAGAAGGCGGGGGAGCCGGCCGCCGAGGAGAAGCCCGCCGCGGCCCCCGCCGCTCCCGCGGCCGCCCCGGCCGAGGGCGAGGAGGCGGCCCGCCCGCGCACCTCGCCGCTGGCCCGCCGGCTGGCCAAGGAGTACGGCCTGGACATCGAGAAGATCCAGGGCAGCGGCCCCAAGGGCCGGGTGGTCCGGGCCGACATCGAGGCCGCCCGCGAGCAGGGCACCGCCGCCGCTCCGGCCGCCGCCGCGCCCGCGGCCCAGGCCCCCGCGGCCGCCGCTCCCGCCGCCTCCGCCGACGACCTGCGCGCCTCCGAGGAGCTCAAGGTCAGCCAGATGCGCAAGACCATTGCGCGCCGGATGGTGGAGTCCAAGCAGGAGGCCCCGCACTTCTACCTGCGCCGCACGATCGACGCCGAGGAGCTCAAGGCCTTCCGGGCGCAGATCAACGCCCAGCTCGCCGACACCGGGGTCAAGATCAGCTTCAACGACCTGATCGTCAAGGCCGCGGCCACCACCCTCAAGGCCCACCCCGAGGTCAACCGGTCCTGGGTGGACGGCAAGCTGCTCCAGCACCACCGGATCAACGTCGGCGTCGCGGTCGCGATCGACGAGGGCCTGGTCGTCCCGGTCCTGCACGACACCGACAAGGCCACCCTCTCCGACATCTCCACCGCCACCCGCGAGCTGGCGGGCAAGGCCCGGGACGGCAAGCTCAAGCCGCAGGACATGAGCGGCGGCACGTTCAGCGTCAGCAACCTGGGCATGTTCGGCATCGACAGCTTCTCCGCGGTGATCAACACCCCGGAGGCGGCGATCCTCGCGGTGGGCGCGATGAAGCCCACCGCGGTGGTCCGCGACGGCGAGGTCGCCGTGCGCAACACCATCGCCCTGGAGCTGTCGGTGGACCACCGCGCCGTCGACGGGGCCGTCGGCGCGGCGTTCCTCAAGGACCTGGCCGAGGTCCTGGAGAACCCGATGCGGATCATCCTCTAGCAGAGGCCTCCCCATCCGCGGGGCGCCCCGGCCGGGAGACCGACCGGGGCGCCCCGTTCGCCGTTCCGGCGCCTCCGCCCGCACCTTGCCGGACACGCCGCGGCCGTCCTCCCCGCCCGGCCCGCGCGGTCTCCGCCGACGGCGCGGATCCGCCGGAGGTCCAGCGGAGCCGCGCACCCGCGGCCGCGCGCAGCGGCGGGCCGGTGGAGGCGCCGCGTGCCCGGTGCGTGCGCCGCGCGGCGCACGCACCGGGCCGCTGTTCCACGTGAAACACCGCGGGGCCGCGCGGGCGCACGGGGCGGCTCAGCCGCCGGCCTCGGCGGTGATCCGCTCGCACAGCTCGTGGGTGCGCAGCGCGTCCCGGACGTCCAGCGGCGCGCCGGTGCGCACCGCGTCCAGGAAGGCCGTGCAGATCTGCTCGATGCCGCGCTGCCGGGCCACCGGGGTCCAGTCGCCGCGGCGGGTGACGCGCAGGTCGCCCTCGTAGGAGACGGTCTCCGCGAGGCCGACCACGGCGAGCTTGCGCCCGCCGCCGGAGACCTCCAGGCGCTCCTCCTTCGCGCCGCCGGCCCGGTTCATCGCGCCGATCGAGGTCCAGCCCGATCCGGCCAGCCGGAGCACCACGTGCTCCAGGGCGCCGCCGACCGTCCGCACATCGACCGAGACCCGCTCCGGCTCCCCCGGGGCGAGGAAGCGCAGCGTGTCCACCACATGGATGAAGTCGTCGAAGACCACCGCGCGCGGGGCGGCCGGGATCGCCGGCTGGTTCTTCTCCATGATGACCAGGTCGCGCGGGTGCTCCCGGGCGGCCACGTAGCCCGGCGCGTACCGCCGGTTGAAGCCCACCATCAGCGCGGTCCCGGTCCGCTCGGCGAGGGCCGCGATCCGCTCGGCCGCGGCCAGCTCCGGGGCGATCGGCTTGTCCACATAGGTCGGCACGCCCGCGTCCAGCAGCCGCTCCAGGACGGCCTCGTGCGCGGCGGTGGCCGCGTGCACGAACGCCGCGTCCAGCCGGTTGGCCAGCAGCCCGTCCAGATCGGTGAAGCAGCGCTCCTCGGGGATCCGGTAGGCCGCGGCGGTCTCGGCCAGCCGCTCGGCCGAGCGGGTCATGAGCCAGGGCTCCACCCCGGGGCGGACGGCGATGGTCGGCAGGTACGCCTTTCGGGCGATGTCGCCCAGGCCGATGACGGCTACTCTCATGGCGCGAACCTACCGTTCCGCAGAACCCGACGTTCCCCACCGACGCCCCGGGAGGCCGCGATGACCGATCGGACCGAGCCCGTCCCGGCGGCGGCCACCTGGGGCCTGTTCGCCGCCTGGGCGCTGCACGACGCCGAGGAGCTGATCACCATGCCGGGCTGGGCCGAGCGGGCCCGCCCCCGGCTGGAGCGGGCGCTGCCGCAGGTGCCCGGGAAGGTCTGGGACGGCCTCTCCGTCGATCGGGCGCACACCCGGGCGGCCATCGGCCTGATGGGCTGCGTCGTGCTGGCCGCCTCCGCCGAAGGGGCGCGCACCGGCGGGCGCAGCCCGCTCTACCAGGCGGTACTGGCCGGGTTCGGCCTGCACACGCTGACCCACCTGGCCTCCGCGGCGGTGCTGCGCGGCTACACCCCGGGGGTGGTGACCGCCCCGCTGGTGGCCGCGCCGTTCACGCTGTGGGCCCGGCACCGGCTGCGCCGCGCCGGAGTCCCGACCGCCTCCGGCCGGTCCGGGGCCGCCGCGTCGGCGCTCTTCCCCGTCGTCGTGGGCGGGGTGCACGCGGGGGCGGCCGGGCTGGTGGCGCTGGGCCGTGCGGTGCGCGGGCGTCGCAGCCGTCCGGCATGATGCCCCCATGGACGAGAAAGACCTCTACCGGACCCCCTTGCCCGCCGTCCTGAAGCGGCACGGCTCGCGCACCCCGATCGAGCGCCCGACCGCGGAACAGCTGTCCGAGGCCGTCGAAGCGGTCGGTGCCTTTTTCTTTGACACCTGGGTGGTCTGCTCCCCGCTGCCCGCGCGGGAGGAGACCTCCGTCTCGGCGATGCGGAAGGCCGACGGCGGCTACACCGTGGAGACGAGGTACGGCCCGGGGAGGCCGGCCGAACAGGTGGAGGCCCCGCCGGGCGATAAGGCGACCGGGCTCTTCCTGGAGCAGATCCGCTCCTGGGCCGCGGAGGAGGAGCGCGCCGCGATCCCAGCCGGTCCCCTGCCGGACGCCCCACTCGACCCGGACGTCCGCGAATACGCCGAGGAGGTCGCGCGGAGCGGGGTCGGCGGCGGGTTCCGGTACTTCCCGCAGATCGTCCGGGACATCACCGAGTCGGCCGGGCCCGACCGGCCGATCACCCCGGTGCAGGCCCGGCGGCTGCTCCAGCCGATCTGGGACGCCCGCGCCGCGGAGCAGGAGCAGTGGTCCGGCACCTCGGACAACGACCGGCTGAACGCCGCCTTCGCCGCGCTGGACGCCGCCGGCATCACCGCCCGGCAGAACTTCACCTGCTGCCGGAACTGCGGGCTGTCCGAGATCGGTGCCGAGCGGGAAGGCGCCCGCGGCTTCGTCTTCTACCACGCCCAGGACACCGGGTCCGCGGCCGCCGGCCACGGGCTGCACCTGGCCTACGGCGGCTTCGACGGTTCGGACGAGACCACCGCCGCCGTCGGCCGGGAGGTGGTCGCCGCGCTCGCCGAGGAGGGGCTGGAGCCGGAGTGGGACGGCAGCCCCTCCCAGCGGATCCTGGTGCCTATGGCCTGGCGGCGCCCGCTCCCGGCGTGAGGCCGCCGGCCGCGAGCCGCTCCCGCGCCGCCATCAGCGCGAAGCCCAGCAGGTTCTCGCCGCGCCGGCGTGCCGGGTCGGCGGCCCGCTCGTCGTCGGCGGCCAGCCCGATGCCCCAGATCAGGTCCAGCGGGCCGGCCTCCACCAGCACCCGGTTCCGCGTCCCGGCGAGGTAGCCGCCGATCTCCGGGTTCTGCCCGAACTTGTGCACCGACCCCTCGACCACCACGTCGAACCGGTGCTCGCGCCAGCGGTCCTCGTCGAAGCCGCGGACCTCGCGCCCGGCGTTCTTCGCCTCGGCCGGGGAGGCGGCGGCCAGTACCCGCTCCAGGGCCCGCCCGTCGCCCACCACCGCCCTCAACGGAGACCCTCCGGGCCGCGGTCCGGCCCCGGCGCGGTCCCCGCGCGGCGCCGCGGCCGCACTCCCCCACCAGGCCCGCGGCGGTGTGCCGATTCGACCGGGAGTGGTCAAGTCGACTCAACGATTCGCACCCGCCCGGCCGCATTCCGCTGCTTTACTGGAAGCATGGGCGAGCGTTGGCAGGATCGCTTCCGAGCGGGCAGGATCAGTCTTCCCTCCTGGGCCGAGAAGGCCCCCGACCACTCCTTCTACCGCAGCAATTCCAGCGGCACCTGGGAGCTCTACACCTGGCACCGCGGCACCGGCGAGCAGCGCCAGGCGACCAAGCGGCACCACGGCACCGAGGCCGGCGCCCTCGACCCCACCGGAACCTGGCTGTGGTGGTTCGCCGACACCGACGGCGACGAGTTCGGCGTCTGGCGGCGGCAGCCCTTCGGCGGCGGCCCGGACGAGGAGGCCGCCCCCGGCCTCGCCCCCTCCTACATCGGCGGGCTCGCGCTGGGCGTCTCGTCCTCCCTGGTCGGGCGCTCCACCGACGAGGGTTTCAGCGTCCACCTGGTCCGCCCCGGCACCCCGCCGGCCGTGCTCTACGCCCACCGCGAGGAGGGCTTCCTCTCCGACATGTCCGATGACGAGGCCTACTTCGCCATCGGGCACAGCGAGCACGGCGACTCCCGGCACATGGCCGCGCGGGTCTACCGGATCGACGGCGACACCGCCGAGCCCGTCGCCGAGCTGTGGGACGGCCCCGGCAAGGACCTCACCCCGGTCGCCTTCGAGCCCGGCGGGCACCGGCTGCTGGTGCTGCACGAGCGCCGCGGCCGGACCGAGCCGCTGCTGTGGGACCCGCACACCGGCGAGCAGCACGAGATCGACCTGGGCCTGCCCGGGGAGCTGTCCGCCGGGTGGACCCCGGACGGCCGCTCGCTGCTGGTCTCCGCCGACCACCGCGCCCGCTCCACCCTGCACCTGCACCACCTGGAGACCGGCCGGACCGAGCGGCTGGACACCCCGCCCGGCGTGGTGTCGGCGGCCGCGGCCCGCCCGGACGGCACCGTCGAGTACTCCTGGTCCAGCTCGGAGCTGCCCCCGGTGGTGCGCAGCACCGCCGGGCACGTGGTGATCTCCCCGCCGGGAACGGCCGCCCCGCCGTCGGTCCCGGTGCACGACGCCGAGGTGGAGGGCCCGGGCGGCCCGGTGCACACCCTGATCTCGGTGCCGGAGAAGGGCAGCGCCCCCTACCCCACCGTGTTCCTGGTGCACGGCGGGCCGCAGGCGCAGGACTTCGACTCCTTCTCCTCCGACGTCGCCGCCTGGGTCGACCACGGGTTCGCCGTGGTGCGGGCCAACTACCGCGGCTCCACCGGCTACGGCAGCGCCTGGCGGGACGCCCTGGAGCGGCGGGTCGGCCTCACCGAGCTGGAGGACATCACCGCGGTGCGCGACTGGGCGGTCCGCACCGGCCTGGCCGACCCGGACCGGCTGGTCCTGGAGGGCGGCTCGTGGGGCGGCTACCTGACCCTGCTCGGCCTGGGCACCCGCCCGCAGGACTGGACGCTGGGCATCGCCGCGGTGCCCGTCGCCGACTACGTCACCGCCTACGCCGACGAGATGGAGGCGCTGCGCGCCTTCGACCGGTCCATGTTCGGCGGCTCCCCCGACGAGGTGCCCGAGCTCTACGCGCGGTCCTCGCCGATCAGCTACGTGCAGGAGGTGGCGGCGCCGGTGCTCATCCTCGCCGGGGAGAACGACCCGCGCTGCCCGATCCGGCAGATCGACCGCTACATCGACCGGCTGCGCGAGCTGGGCAAGCCGCACGAGGTCTACCGGTTCGACGCCGGGCACGGCTCCTTCGTGGTGGAGGAGCGGATCCGGCACATGGCGGCCGAGCTGGAGTTCGCGCTGAGAAACCTCGGCATGGCCACGGAAGGGCTCCGCGCGGGGACCGCTTAGCCGTGCCCGGGCAACCGCGCTACCTGTGGCTGGCCGACCTGCTGCGCGAGCCGATCCTCACCGGGGAGGTCGGGCCCGGCAGCCGGCTGCCGTCCCGGTCCCGGCTGGCCCGCACGCACGGCGTCAGCGAGCAGGTGTCCCGGCACGCACTGCGGCTGCTGGTCAGCGAGGGCCTGGTGGAGGCGCGCCCCGGCTCCGGCTACTTCGTCCGGCCGGTGCCCACCGTGCACCGGTTCTCCCGCACCGACCGGTCCTCGGGGTCAGGCGTCGACCCGCTGCGCACCGGCGAGGCCGAGATCGCCACGGTGCAGGCGGACAACGGGGTGGCCCGGCGGCTGGCGCTGCGCGACGGCGAGGCGGTGTTCCGCAGCCGCCGGCTGGGCACCGCCGACGGCCGGCCGATCGCGCTGCACACCGCCTGGGAGCCGGCCCGGCTGACCGCCGGGACGCTGCGCACCCCCGCCGACGCCGACCCGGGCACCGGGGTCCTGGACCGGCTGACCGCCGCCGGGATCAGCATCGACCGGGTGGTGGAGGAGGTCGGCGTCCGCCCGCTGCGCGAGCCCGAGGCGGCCGCGCTCGGCCTCGCCCCCGGGCTGCCCGTGCTGGTGGTGGAGCGCACCCACTTCAGCGGCCGCCGCCCGGTGGAGACCTCCGACCTGGTCGGCTCCACCGAGCACTGCCGCCTGGTGTACCGGCTCAGCCTGGCCCGCCCGCAGCGCAAGCGCCCCTGACCGACGCCCCCGTTGATGGGGGCGGGCACGGCGGAGCCCCGCCGGGATGCGGCCCGGCGGGGCTCCGCCCGTGTGTCGGTGCCGGTCGGCCCTTGACGCGGGTCAGCCCTGGATGAACTCCTGGGCGACGACCTCGGCGATCTGCGCGGTGTTCAGCGCGGCGCCCTTGCGCAGGTTGTCCCCGCACAGGAAGAGGTCGAGGGAGTTCGGGTCGTCGATGGAGCGGCGGATCCGGCCGACCCAGGTCGGGTCGGTGCCCACCACGTCCGCCGGGGTGGGGAACTCCCCGTTGGCCGGGTCGTCCTGGACCACCACGCCCGGGGCGGAGGCCAGCAGCTCGCGGGCCTTGACCGCGTCCACCTCCTGGGCGAAGGTGGCGTGCACGGCCAGCGCGTGCGTGGTGACCACCGGGACGCGCACGCAGGTGGCGGCGACCCGCAGGTCCGGGTGGCCGAGGATCTTCCGCGACTCGTTGCGGACCTTCAGCTCCTCGGAGGAGTAGCCGTCCTCCTTCAGCGAGCCGGCCCAGGGCACCACGTTCATCGCCAGCGGCGCCGGGAACGGGCCCAGCTCGCCGCCGACGGCCGCGCGCACGTCGCCCGCCCTGCTGCCCAGGGTGCGGTCGGCGGCGGCCTTCCCGATCTGGTCGTGCAGCGTGTCGATGCCCTCCTGGCCGGCGCCGGAGGCGGCCTGGTAGGAGGAGACGACCAGGTCGGTCACCCGGTAGGCGCGGTGCAGCGCGCCGATCGCCACGATCATCGAGAGCGTGGTGCAGTTCGGGTTGCTGATGATGCCGCGCGGCCGGTTGCGCACCTGGTCCGCGTTGACCTCCGGGACGACCAGCGGGACGTCGGGGTCCATCCGGAACGCGCCGGAGTTGTCCACCGCGACCGCGCCGCGGGCGGCCGCGATCGGCGCCCACTCCTTGGAGACCTCGTCGGGAACGTCGAACATGGCGACGTCCACCCCGTCGAAGACCTCCGGGGCCAGCGCCTGGACCTCGACCTCCTCGCCGCGCACGGTGAGCCGCTTGCCGGCCGACCGGGCCGAGGCGACCAGGCGGATCTCGCCCCAGACGTTCTCCCGGGTGGAGAGGATGTCGAGCATGACGGTGCCGACGGCGCCGGTGGCGCCCACGACGGCGAGGGTGGGGAGACGGTTGCTCATCGGCCGGTACCTCCGTAGACGACGGCCTCGACCTGGTCCGCGTCGAGCTGGAACTCGGTGTGCGCCGCCGCGACGGCGGAGTCGACCTGGTCCTCTTCAACGATGACGGAAATGCGGATCTCCGAGGTGGAGATCATCTCGATGTTGGTGCCCGACTTCGCGATCGCGTCGAAGAACCGCGAGGTCACACCCGGGTAGGAGCGCATGCCGGCGCCGATCAGCGAGACCTTGCCGACCTTGTCGTCGTAGCGCAGCGACTCGAAGCCGACCTTCTCCTGCACCTTCTTCAGCACCGACAGCGCGGTCTGGCCGGCGTCGGCGGGGGCGGTGAAGGAGATGTCGGTGCGCCCGGTGGCCGCGGCCGACACGTTCTGCACGATCATGTCGATGTTGATCTCGGCCTCGGCGAGGGCGTTGAAGATCGACGCGGCCTCGCCGACCCGGTCCGGGACACCGACGACGGTGATCTTGGCTTCGCTGCGGTCGTGCGCGACGCCGGAGATGATCGGTTGTTCCATGCCTTCGCTTTCCTCGACTTCGGAGACGACCCAGGTACCGGGCTTCTGACTGAACGACGACCGCACGTGCAGCGGGATGTTGTACCGGCGGGCGTACTCGACGCAGCGCAGGTGCAGGATCTTGGTGCCGGAGGCGGCCATCTCCAGCATCTCCTCGTAGGAGATCTTGGGGATGCGGCGCGCGCTGGGCACGATCCGCGGGTCGGCGGTGAACACGCCGTCCACGTCGCTGTAGATCTCGCACGCGTCGGCGTTGAGCGCCGCGGCCAGCGCGACGGCGGTCGTGTCCGAACCGCCCCGGCCCAGCGTGGTGATGTCCTTGCTGTCCTGCGAGACGCCCTGGAAACCGGCCACGATGCAGATCGCGCCCTCGTCGAGGGCCTCCTGGATCCGGCCGGGGGTGACGTCGATGATCTTGGCGTTGCCGTGCAGCGACGTGGTGAGGACACCGGCCTGCGAGCCGGTGAAGGAGCGGGCCTCGTAGCCGAGGTTCCCGATCGCCATCGCGACCAGGGCCATCGACATGCGCTCGCCGGCGGTCAGCAGCATGTCCAGTTCGCGGCCGGGGGGCAGCGGCGAGACCTGCTCGGCGAGGTCGAGGAGTTCGTCGGTGGTGTCGCCCATGGCCGAGACCACGACGACGACGTCATATCCCGCTTTTTTCTGGGCGACGATCCGCTGGGCTACCCGCTTGATGGCCTCCGCGTCGGCGACGGAAGAGCCACCGTACTTCTGCACGATCAAAGCCACGGTCGGCGCTCCTGAGGATTGGGAATCACGTTGATCAAATATGGAGTGTAGCTTTCGGCTGTCATGGGATGCCCTCCCACCTGGGCTTAAGGCACCAGCGGCAGCCCTTACCCGCATCCGGGCGCGTTACTCGTGTTTCCGGGAAGTAACGCCGCCAACTCGGTCGATGCGGACCCGGAACCGCCTGGTTCGGCGGCGGTCCCGGATTCCGGTGTGAGTTAGAACTCCAGGCTCCGGCGGCCCTCGAAGGCCCGGCCGAGCGTCACCTCGTCGGCGTACTCCAGGTCGCCGCCGACCGGCAGCCCGCTGGCCAGCCGGGTGACCTTCAGCCCCATGGGTTTGACCAGCCGGGCGAGGTAGGTCGCGGTGGCCTCGCCCTCCAGGTTGGGGTCGGTGGCCAGGATGAGCTCGGTGACCCGGCCGTCGGCCAGCCGCGCCATCAGCTCCTTGATCCGCAGGTCGTCCGGGCCGACCCCCTCGATCGGACTGATCGCCCCGCCGAGCACGTGGTAGCGGCCGCGGAACTCCCGGGTGCGCTCGATCGCGACGACGTCCTTGGCCTCCTCCACGACGCACACCACCGCCTCGTCGCGGCGCGGGTCGCGGCAGATCCGGCACTCGCTCTCCTCGGCGACGTTGCCGCAGACCGAGCAGAACCGCACCCGCTCCTTGACCTCGACCAGGGCGCTCACCAGGCGTTTGACGTCGGCGGCCTCCGCGGCGAGCAGGTGGAACGCGATGCGCTGCGCGCTTTTGGGACCGACGCCGGGCAGCCGCCCGAGCTCGTCGATCAGGTTCTGGACCGCGCCTTCGTACATCGCCTACCCACCCTGCCGGTACTCGCTCCCCTCACGATATCCGTAGGCGGGCCGCCGCGGGGTCGCCCGGGCGGCCCGCCCGCGGATCACATCCCGGGCAGGCCCGGCATCCCGCCGCCGGCCCCGGGCATCCCGCCGAGGGCCTCGTTGAGCGGGCCCATCTTCTCCTGCTGGAGCCGCTCCACCGCCGCCTCGGCGTCCCGGATCGCCGCGAGCACCAGGTCCGCGATGGTCTGCGCGCTCTCCGCCGCGTCCTCGGCGTCCACCGCCGCCGGGTCGATGCTGATGTCCTCCACGCTGCCGCGCCCGCTCACGGTCACCTTGACCAGCCCGCCGCCGGAGGTCCCCTCGACCTGGGCCTCGTCCAGCTGCTGCTGCGCCTCCATGAGCTGCTGCTGCATCTGCTGGGCCTGCTGCAGCAGGGCCTGCATGTCCATTCCGCCGCCAGGGTTCACTGTGCCCACATCTCCCTCAGGTCTCGTGCCGACTCTGCCGAGCGTAACCGCTCGGGGCGGCCGGGAGCCCTCAGGATTGGGCGCGCCCGCGCGCGGGGACCATTAAGGCGGTGCCGCCGCCGCGGCCCGCGGTGCGGCCGATTCGACCGGGACGGACCGCATGCTCTCAGCCGAGCAGCGCCACAGCGCGCTGATCGACGCCCTCGTCGCCGCCGGAGACCTCCGCGACCCCGCGCTGATCGCCGCGTTCCGCGCCGTGCCCCGCCACCTCTTCGTCCCCCGCCGGGGCGCGGCCACCGCGCACGGCACCGCGCTGGACGCCGACGCCCGCCCCGACCACTGGCTCGCCTCGGTCTACACCGACGACGCGATCGTCACCCAGATCGACGACGGCGACCCGGACCGCCCCCGCGGCATGCCCACCTCCTCCTGCTCCGCCCCGACCGTGGTCGCCCGGATGCTGGAGGCCGCCGGGCTCCGCGACGGCCACCGGGTCCTGGAGGTCGGCACCGGGACCGGCTGGAACGCCGCGCTGCTCGCCGCCCGCCTCGGCGACGACCGGGTGGTCTCGGTGGAGATCGATCCCGAGGTGTGGGCCCGCGCCCGCAAGGCGCTGCACGCCGCCGGCCGGGCGCCGCTCGCGGTGCTCTCCGACGGCGCCGAGGGCCACCCGCCGGGCGCGCCCTACGACCGGACCATCGCCACCTGCGCGGTGGCCCGGGTGCCGCCCGCCTGGATCCGGCAGACCGTCCCCGGCGGGCTGGTGGTGCTGCCGTGGACCGCGGCGGAGGGCGCCGGGGCGCTGGCCCGGCTGCGCACCGCAGGCGACGGCTCCGCCTCCGGCCCGTTCCTCAGCGGGATCGGCTTCATGCCGCTGCGCGCCCAGCGGCCCGCGCCCGGGGCGCCCACCGCACCGGAGGACGCCGTCCCGGACGAGACCCGGCTGCTCCCCGAACCCGACCCGGTCTCCCCGCTGACCCGGTTCGCCTCGGCGTTCCCGATCACCTTCATGGTGCCCGGGTGGCGGATGGGGTTGCGGCACTCCCCCGGCATCGGCGGCCGCTCACTCTGGCTGGCCTCCACCGACGGCCGCTCCTGGGCCAGGGTGGTGCCGACCGGCGCCGGCTGGCGGGCCGAGCAGGCCGGCCCGCGGTCGCTCTGGGACGAGGTGGAGGCGGCGCGGGCCCGGTGGACCGCCCTGGGCCGGCCGCCGCTGGAGCGGTTCGGCCTCACCGTCGGCGCGGACGGCCGGCACCGGGTCTGGCTGGACGCGCCGGACGGCCCCGGGTGGCCGCAAGAACCGGACGCCCCCGAGCGGCCGCGGATGTGAGACCTCCGACCCCGCCCCGCCCGCACCCCAGCGCTACCTCAACGTCAGCGTGACAGCGGCGGGGCAGAGGCGCGGCAGGGGCCGGCCGGCGGGACGGCCGCGTGCCGCCGTCCGCCGGGGCCGCCCCTGGTTCAGCCCGAGGTGTGGTCGATCTCGTCGATGACCTTGCCGCCCAGCTCGGACTCGATCAGCGCGTAGGCGGACGGCGGCGGGCCGTCGTCGGCGTCCAGGTCGTTCTCCGGGTCCGGGATGTCCGGCTCGGGCGGCAGGTCCGGCTCGGCTGCGTTCTCGTAGGGGTCGGGCGGCGGCTCCTCCAGCCCGGTGGCGATCCGGCGCGCCTGCTGGGCGGCGGGCGACGGTCCGGAGGCCGGGGCCGGCTCCGCGGCGGGCGGCCCCTGGTGCTGGGACGCGGGCCGCTGGGGCCGCTGCTGCTGCGGGGCCTGCTGCGCCGGGGCCGGGGGCCGGGGCGCCGCCCCTCCGCCCGCGGGGACCGCGCCGACCCGCACCTCCACCCCGAAGACCTGCTTGATCGCGGTCGCCACGATCTTGTCACTGCCGCTGTTGGCGAACCCCTTGGCCTCGTTGGGGCGGGGGAAGCCGAGCTGCACCATGCCGCCCTCGACGCCCACCGGCATGATGCCGTTGCCGCTCAGCATCATCCAGGTGAACCGGCGCAGCCCCTTGATGGTCTCCATCACCTGGCCCCAGGAGGCCTGGAGGGTGCCGATGTCGATCGGTCCGCCGGAGGGCGCGGGCGCCGCGGGGGCCGGTTCGGGCTCGGGGGCCGGCGGCGGCGCCCCCTGGCCGGGGCGGACCGCCTCGGGCCAGTCGTCTCCGCTCGGCGCGGGCGCCGCGCTCTGCCCGGCGGGCCGGGCGGGCTCGGCCGCCGGCGGGGCGGGCTCGGCCGGCCGCGCGGGTTCCGGGGCGGGCGGCGGTTCCGGCGCCGGCTCGGGCCGCTGCTGCACCGGTGCCGCCGGGGGCGGCGCCTGTGCCGGGGCGGCCGGCGGCGCCTGCTGCACCGCGGGGGCGGGGGGCTGCTGGGCCGCGGGCACCGGGCCGGCCGGCCCGCGCCGCTCCAGCTGCTCCAGCCGGGCCAGCAGCGCCGCACCGTCCTCGCCGTCCGCGCCGGGCAGCAGGATCCGGGCGCACAGCAGCTCCAGCAGCAGCCGGGGCGAGGTGGCGCCGCGCATCTCGGTGAGGCCCTGGTTGAGCACTTCGGCGGCCCGGGTGAGCTGCGCCGGGCCGAGCCGGGAGGCCTGGTCGCGCATGGCGTCCACGGCGTCCGGCGAGACGTTGATCAGGCCCTTGTCCAGGGCGTCGGGGACCGCGCCGAGCACCACCAGGTCGCGCACCCGCTCCAGCAGGTCGGCGGTGAACCGGCGCGGGTCGTGGCCGCCCTCCATCACCCGGTCGATCAGGCCGAAGGCCGCGGCGCCGTCCCGGGCTCCGAGCGCGTCGACCATCTCCGACAGCAGTGCGGAGTCGGTGTAGCCGAGCAGGGCGACGGCCCCGTCCCGGGTGATGCCCCGCTCGTCCGAGCCGGCCAGCAGCTGGTCGAGGATGGACAGCGAGTCCCGGGCCGACCCGGCCCCGGCCCGCACCACCAGCGGCAGCGCCGCCGGGTCGTAGGAGACGCCCTCCTGGGTGAGGATCTCCTCCATCAGCTCGCGCAGCGTGCTCGGCGGGATGAGCCGGAACGGGTAGTGGTGGGTGCGCGACCGGATGGTGCCGATGACCTTGTCCGGCTCGGTGGTGGCGAAGACGAACTTCAGGTGCGGCGGAGGCTCCTCGACGAGCTTGAGCAGCGCGTTGAACCCCTCCCGGGTCACCATGTGCGCCTCGTCGATGATGTACACCTTGTACCGCGAGTTCACCGGCGCGAAGAAGGCCCGTTCCCGCAGGTCGCGGGCGTCGTCGACGCCGCCATGCGAAGCCGCGTCGATCTCGATCACGTCGATGCTGCCGGGGCCGTCGGGGGCCAGCGCCACGCACGAGTCGCACTGCCCGCACGGATCCGGGGTGGGGCCCTGCTCGCAGTTGAGCGAGCGCGCCAGGATCCGCGCGCTGGACGTCTTGCCGCAGCCGCGCGGGCCGCTGAACAGGTAGGCGTGGTTGATCCGGCCGTTGCGCAGCGCCTGGCGCAGCGGGTCGGTGACGTGCTCCTGCCCGCGCACTTCCCCGAACGTCGCGGGCCGGTACTTGCGGTACAGCGCGATGCTCACGGCGTGTTCACGGCTCCCTCCGCGGGCCGGGGCACGGCCGCCGGCTCGGCCCCGGGGTCCCTGGTCGCATCCACGCCCCCATTGAACCCCTTCCCGACGACGGGCCGGGCCGCATCGAGGGATCAGGGGACAAGAAAGGACCCCCCGCGCACCCGCCAGAGCTTACTTATCCTTGCTGCCTTCCGGCCCTGGGGAGGTTCATAAGATGACGCCGCACGAGGGGTCTGCCCACCATCGTATCGGACTCCGCGCCCGTTCTGTACGGCCCC
>Ga0079224_100002552_pt1 | contig 22242 bp, 16 predicted proteins | sample Stecom2015_FD_80414 | JGI IMG/M metagenome (GOLD analysis project Ga0079224, IMG submission 80414) | Agricultural soil microbial communities from Utah to study Nitrogen management - Steer compost 2015 | ecosystem: Environmental > Terrestrial > Soil > Agricultural land | place: USA: Utah...
GAGATCAAGAGCCGGCTCTCGGTCCCGGTCCTGGTCGATGCCGGCGTCGGGACCGCGTCCGACGCGTGCATCACGATGGAGCAGGGTGTCGACGGGATCCTGATGAACACCGCGATCGCGGAGGCGAAGGACCCGGTCCGGATGGCGCGCGCCATGAAGCTCGCGATCGAGGCGGGCCGGCTCGCGTACCTGGCCGGCCGGATGCCGAAGCGGGAGATCGCCGTGCCCTCTTCGCCGCTCGAGGGGATGCTGGATTGAGCGTCACCCCGGCTCGCCGGGCCGCGCTCGAGACGCTCCGCGCCATCCGTCAGGGGCGCCTCGCGGACCGTGTGCTCGCACGGGCGCAGGAGCGGCTCGCGCCCCGGGACCGGGCGTGGCTGCAGGAGCTCGTCTACGGGACGCTGCGGCTGCGGGGCCGGCTCGACCACATTCTGGACCGGCTCGTCCAACGCGGACTCGCGTCGCTCGAGCCGGACGTGCTCGACATCCTCCGCCTCGGTGCGTACCAGCTCCTCGAGATGCGGAGCGTGCCGGCCTACGCGGCCGTCTCGCAGATGGTCGAGCTCGCGAAGTCGGCCGGGGGTCGCGGCGCGGGCGCGCTCGTCAACGGCGTGCTGCACGCGTTGATCCGGCGCGGCGGCCGGATCGAGTTCCCGGACTACGGACGCGACCCGGTCGGGTATCTCAGCACGTGGGGCTCGCACCCGCGCTGGCTCGTCGAGCGGTGGGTCGAGCGGTACGGGGCCGACGGCGCCCGGGCGCTCGTCGAGGCGAACAACACGCGGCCGGAGCTCTACCTCCGGCCGATCGGCATCGCGGTCACGGAGGCCGCGGCGAGGCTCGAGTCGGTCGGGATCCGGACCGAGCCGGTCCCGTTCGCGCCGGACGCGCTGCGGGTCGTGCCCCCGGCGACGGCCCAGGAGGCGCTCGCCGCGGTCCCGGCGGTCGTCCAGGATCCGGCGGCCGGCCTCGTCGTCCGGTACGCCGCGGTCCCGACGGGCGCGCGGGTCGCGGATCTCTGCGCCGCGCCCGGCGGTAAAGCACTGGGACTCGCGGAGCGTGCGGGCTACGTCGCCGCCGCCGACGTCTCGTTCGAGCGGCTGGAGCGGGTCCGGGAGAACGCCGAGCGGATCGGTTCGCTCCGGATCGGGCTCGTCGTCGCCGACGCGCGCTGGCCCGCGGTCCGGACCGCGGACGCGGTCCTGCTCGACGTGCCGTGCACCGGTACCGGCACGTTCCGCCGGCACCCCGACGGGCGCTGGCGGGTCACGCCGGTGGATTTGCCGCCGCTCGTCGCGCTGCAGCGCGAGATCCTGGACGCGGCCGCGCCGCTCGTGCGGCCCGGAGGATATCTGATCTACTCGACCTGCTCTCTCGAGCCGGAGGAGAACGAGGCGCAAGTGGAAGCATTCCTGGATCGACACCCGGACTTCGCGCCGGCGCCGCCGCCGGCCGGCGTGGTCGCGCCGGAGCTGTTGGACGAGGCGGGCCGGCTCGTCGTACTCCCCCAGGCGCTGGGCGTCGACGGCGCATTCGCCGCGCGGCTGCGGCGGGAAGGGTAGGCCGTCATGCTCGGAGATTCGATCCGACGCCGGCGCGGCGACCGGCTGGGGTGGCTGAACAAGCGCCGGACGGGGGGGCCGGAAGCGCCGCGGCCCCCGCTGGCGGCAAGGACGGTGCTGAACTGGATGCTCGCCGGGCTGGCCGCGATCCTGCTCAGCTTCGGGACCGGCTACGCCCTCGCGGTCCAGGTCCTCTTCCCCGCGCCGGACTATCGGAGCGGCGCCGAGGTCCCGGTCCCGCGGCTCATCGGGCGCGAACTCGGCGACGCCGAGCGCGAGATCGAGGCGGCCGGGCTGCAGCTCGGCGAGGTCACGCGCCTGCCCCACCCGTCGAAGCGCGCGGGCGAGGTCCTTGCCCAGACCCCGCTCCCGGAGCAGCAGCTCCCGCCCGGCGGGGAGGTCCGGCTCGCGATCAGCGCGGGCCCGGCGCGGGCGACGGTCCCGGACGTCGTCGGGCTGCCCGCGGACGACGCGGCCGGCCTCGCCCATCGGATGGGGTTCGAGGTGAACCGGCGGACCGAAGTCGCGCCGAGCGCCGTCGGGCGGGTGATCCGGGTCGTGCCGGCGCCCGGGACGGAACAGGTGCTGCCGGCATCGGTCACGCTCTTCGTGGGAACGGAGCCGGAGTCGTGGCTCCCTCCGGTGCCCGAAGACGAGGCAGGCGGCGAGGATGCTGGGGCCGATTCCTGAGAGCGGGTGGGCGATGCGGCGGACGAGCCGGTCGGTCCGTCCGCGGGGCGAGGGCTGAACCGTGCAGTTCCTGCTCGACGCGCTGACGCGCAACTGGTCGCTCAAGCTGACGGCGCTGGTCCTGGCCGTCCTCCTCTGGACCGTGGTCAAGTCCGAAGAGCTGACCCGCGTCTCCGTCGGGAACGTCCCGATCGAGGTCGTGCTCCGTGACCCCGGCTGGATTCTCTCCGCTCCACCATCGCCCGAGACGGCGACGGTCATCTTCGCCGGCCCGTGGCGCGAACTGGTCCGGCTCGCCGTTCAGAAGCCGAGGATCATCATCCCCGTCGACGAGGTTCGGGACTCGGTCGAGGTCCGGCAGCTCCGCACCGGGTGGGTCCAGCTGGATGGCGGCGAACTCTCGCGCCTCAGGACGGAGGACATCCGTCCGGGCGCGGTGCTCCTGACCTTCGAGCGGCTGACGACGCGGGTTGTGCCCATCGCGGTCCGGACGCGCGGCGAACTGCCGCCCGGGCTGGAGCTCGCCGCGCCGATACGGTCCGAGCCGGCCGCGATCCGGGTGAGCGGGCCGAGCCGGCGTCTGGAGGGCGTCGATTCGGTGCCGACCGAGCCGATCGAGCTCGGCGCCGTGCGCGGGTCGGCGGCGATCCGCGCACGGGTCGACACGGCGGGGTTCGGCGGACTCCTCTTCTCGCCGCCGGACGTGGACGTCGTGGTCCGGGTCACGCCCTACGTCGCGGACAGCGTCTCGGTCGGCGCGGATGGGGGGAGCGAACCATGATGCGACCGGAGCCGCTCGTGCTGGGGCTGGAGACGTCGTGCGACGAGACCTCGGCGGCCGTGCTCCGCGGCGAGCGCGAGCTGCTGGGCCATGTGATCCTCTCGCAGGACGTCCACAAGCTCTTTGGCGGTGTGGTCCCGGAGCTGGCCGCGCGCGCGCACCTCGAAGTCGTGAACGACGTCGTCGATGGCGCGCTCGCGGAGGCCGGCGTCGGGCTCGATGAGATCGACGTTTTCGCCGCGACGGCCGGACCCGGCCTGATCGGCGCGCTCCTGGTGGGGCTGAGCTGGGCGAAGGCCGCCGCCTGGGCCGCCGGGCGCCCGCTCGTCGCGGTCCACCACATGGAGGGCCACCTCTTCGCGACCGAGCTCGAGGACCCGGCCGCCCATCCGCCCTTCGTCGCGCTCCTCGTCTCCGGCGGGCACACGCTCCTCCTCTGGGTCCCGGAGTGGGGGCGCTACGAGCTGCTCGGCGAGACGCGCGACGACGCGGTGGGCGAAGCCTTCGACAAGGTCGCCAAGATCCTGGGGCTCGAGTACCCGGGCGGCCCCGCGATCGAGCGGGTCGCACGGGCAGGCGACCCGGCGGCGCACGACTTCCCGCGCCCGATGCTCTCCCGCGCGCAGCGGCCGGACGATCCCGACTATTACGCCTTCTCGTTCAGCGGCCTCAAGACCGCGGTCCTGAACCGGGCCCGGGAGCTCGAGGCGGCCGGCACGCTGGAGGGCGAGGTTCCGAACCTGGCCGCGTCGTTCCAGGCCGCGGCCGTCGACGTTCTCGTCGCCAAGACGATGCGCGCGGTCGAGGCGAAGCGCTGTCGGCGGGTCCTGCTCGGGGGCGGCGTCGCGGCGAGCGGCGCGCTGAGGGCGGCGCTCGCGGACGCGCTCGGCGCCGACGGCGAGCTCTTCTACCCCACGCCGCGCCTGGCGACGGACAACGCCGCGATGATCGCACGGGCCGCCCTCTTCCACTACCGCCGCGGCGAAGTCGCCGGCCTCGACGTGACGGCCAGGGCGGACCTGCCGTTCCCCGGACTCGTGAGGGAGCGCTAGCGAGACCGAGATGCTGACCCTGCTCCATATCTCGGATCTCCACTTCGGCCCGCCGTACGTCGAGCGCGTCGGCGCCGCGCTCCTGGAAGCCGCGGCCTCGCTCGACCCGGACATCATCATCGCGAGCGGCGACTTCACGCAGCGCGCGAAGCGGACGCAGTTCGCACAGGCCCGCATCTTCCTCGATCGGCTGCCGCCGGTCCCGCTCATCGTCACCCCCGGCAACCACGACGTTCCGCTCTACCGCGTCGTGGAACGGATCTTTTCGCCGTACGCATTGTATCGGGAGTACATTTCCCGGGAACTCGACACCGTGCTCCGTCGCGACGATGTCGTGATCGTTGCGCTGAATTCGACGAGTCCGCTCCGGGCGATCACGAACGGCCGGATCAGCCGCGGTCAGATCGCCTTCGCCGAGCGCGCGTTCCGCGACGCGCCGCCGGGGGCGGCGAGGATCGTGGTCGCACATCACCATTTCGCGCCGGCGCCGGACTATGAAGATGGGCAGGTCATGCCGAGAGCGAAACGGGCGATCGATGCATTCACCCGGATGCGGGTCGACCTCATCCTCGGGGGGCACCTGCACCGGGGCTACATCGGGCACTCACAGGACGTTTACGCCGGTCATGACCGGGATCACGGGATCATCATCGTGCAGTGCGGCACGAGCACGTCGCGACGGGGTCGGGCGCGGGAGCGGGAGAAGAATTCCTTCAACCTGATCCGGGTGGGCGAGGAGGTCATCCGTATCACCCACCACATGTATTTCGACGACCTGGGTGGCTTCGCGCCGGTCAGTCATCACACCTTCCCGCGCGCGGGCCATTCGTATTTCCGCGACTCCGTGGGCGTCGGGCCCGACGGCGCGGGTGGAGCGCCTGCCCTGTGATGCCCGTCCTTCGGCGCGCCCTCGCGCTCCTGTGCTTCCTTGTCCTGGCCCCGGCCGGTGCGGCCGCGCAGTACGGCCCCGAGGACAGCCGCGAGGTCGTCGAAATCCGGTTCGACGGCGCGCGCACCTTCGACCACGACGAGCTCCGCGCGGCGATCGTGACCCGTGCCAGCGCGTGCAAGCTCCCGGTCCCCCTCTCCGTCGTATGTCTGGCGGGCGCGGCGAGGCAGCGCGAGTACCTGGACCCCGCGATGCTCGCGGCCGACGCGCTCCGGGTCCGTATCTTCTACTTCCAGCGCGGGTACCGGGAGGCCGAGGTCCAGGCCGACACGGTTCCCGCCGGCGACGGCGTACGCGTCGTCTTCCAGATCACGGAGGGCCGGCCGACGCGCGTCGCGACCGTGGAGGTCCTGGGCGCGGAAGGGTTCCTCCCGCCCGACATCGCGGACCAGCTCCCGCTCCGGGTCGGCGAGCCGTTCAACCTGCTCGCGGCCGAGGCCGCACGGGACTCGCTGGTCAATGCGCTCCGCAACCGCGGGTACCCTCGGGCCGAAGTGCTGCTGAACACGGACATCCCGGCCGGGCTCGCGGAGGCGCACGTCCAGTTCGATCTCATCCCGGGCACCCTCGCGCGATTCGGCGAGATCGAGATCGAGGGCAACCGCCGGATCTCGGAGTCCGTGATCCGGAGGATGCTGGCGTTCGATGAGGGCGACGTATACCGTGAGCGCGACCTGCTCGAGAGTCAGAGCGACCTGTTCGGGCTGGGCGTGTTCCAGAACGTCTCGATCCGGCCCGGGCCGGACCCGACGACGGACACGATCATCCCCGTCCGGATCCAGGTGAACGAGGGGTTTATCAACCGCGTCCGCCTCGGCGCGGGGCTGAACACGGCCGACTGTGTGACGGCCGAGGGCCGGCTCCTGAACCGGAACTTCCTCGGCGGCGCCCGCCGGCTCGAGATCCGCGGCGCGCTCAGCAACGTGCTGACGAGCCGCCTCGCCGCCCGGTTCCCGTGTACCGATGCACGCGCCGACGAGCCGTACGGGAAGCTGACCGGCTCGATCGCCGCGGACTTCACCCAGCCGTGGCTCTTCGGGCCGCGGAACACGCTCGGCGCGGGGCTCTTCTTCGAGCGGCGCAGCGTGCCGGGCGTGTTCGTCCGCGACGCGCGCGGCGGACACCTCACGGTCAGTCGCCTGCTCAGCGCGCGAACGACCGTCGCGCTGGGGCTGCGGCCCGAACTCACGAAGCTGCACACCGAAGGGAACCTCTTCTTCTGCGTGAGCTTCGTCGCCTGCGCCTTCGACGATCTGGAGGTGCTCGACGACCCGCACTGGCTGAACCCGATCGTCCTCTCGTTCGGGCGCGATCGGTCGAACTCGATCTTCTCGCCGAGCCGCGGGTACATCGTGCGACTCGACGCCGAGGTCGCGGACCCCGCCACCGGATCCGATTTCGGATACGCGCGGCTGGCCGGCGACTTCAGCGTCTACCACGGCATGGGACGCGGCGTGGTCCTTGCCTCCCGTATCCGGTCCGGCATCGCCAGGGTGACGGCGACGCCGGGCGAGGCGAAGGGGCTCGGGCTGAACCCGCAGAAACGCTTCTTCGCCGGCGGCGCGAACAGCGTGCGGGGCTTCGCCGAGTACCGGCTCGGCCCGAAGGTGCTGACCGTCGACGCCCAGGACCGGCTCGTGCGGCCGAGGGAAGAAGGCGGCGCGGGGTGCAGCATCGAGGAGGTCAATGACGGCAGTTGCGATCCCTCGCCCCTCGGCGCGGGTGATTTTCTGGACGTGCGGCCGGTCGGCGGGGACCTGCTCCTCGAGGGGAGCGTCGAGCTGCGCTTCCCGATCGCGAACCAGTGGCGAGGCGCGGCGTTCGTGGACTTCGGCCAGGTCTGGCAGCGCGATGCGACCGACGGCAACGGGCGCCCGGCGCTCGGCGACCTCGTCTTCACGCCGGGGCTCGGGATCCGGTACAGCAGCCCGATCGGCCCCATCCGCGTGGATGTGGCGTACAACACACAGGGCGGGGAGCTGCTCCCCGTGATCACGACCCGCCTCGATGAATCGGGCGCGAACACCACGACGCTCCAACCTCTTTCCAGCAAGTACTCCTGGAACCCGAGGCAGGGCGTCTGGGACCGCCTGCAGCTCCACTTCTCGATCGGACAGGCGTTCTGAGTCGTGGACGAGCAGAGACGTGCACCTGGGGAACCGACTTCGGACCCGCGACCGCCGGCGGAGGCTCGCGGAGGCGAGGCCACGCGCCGGTCGCTGCGGATCGCGGGGTTCGTCGTCCTCGGCATGGCGATCGGGCTGGCGCTCGTCGTCGCGCTCCTCTTCGTCATCACACGGACCGAGTTCGGTCTGGAGCGGGTCCGGCGCGTCGCGATCGCGCGGCTCTCGAACCGGATCGAGGGCGAGCTGCGCGTCGAGCGGATCACGAGCCGCGGGCTCCTCGGCGGCGCGGTCCTGCACGACATCGAGCTGATCGATCCGCGCGGGCGCCCGTTCCTCCGGGCCGACAGCGCGCGCCTCGGCTACCGGTTCCGGACGCTCCTCGCGGGGCAGATCGTCTTCAGCCGCCTCTCGGTCTACGGCCCCGAGGTCATCATCGAGCGCCTCCCGGGCGACACGGCCTGGAACTTCGAGTACATCTTCCCGGACACCACGCCCGATATCGAGGAGGACCGCGACCTGATCCTGCTCGACCGGGTCCGGATCGAGGACGGGCTCTTCATCGTACGTACGCCGTGGGAGCCGGACGAGCCCGTCGAGCCGGATGATACGGCGCGGCTGATCCTGCGCGAGGTGCCGGGTGGCCTCGTGCGCGAGTTCCGGTTCGAGGAAGTCAACGGCCTCTTCCCTCGCGTGCTCTGGGAATCGCCGCTCGAGGAGGGGAAGCTGATCCGGATCGCCTCGCTCTCGACGAGGGGCTACATCTGGAAGGACCCGTTCGAGCTGCGCGACCTCCGCGGCGCGGTCACGATTCGTGATTCACTGATCTCGTTCGATGTCTCGCGCTTCGAGATGCCCGCCTCCCGCGGCTCCGGGGTCGGCCGGGTCGTGACCCACGACGGCCGGACGGAATTCGACGTCCGGATCGAGGGCGACGACGTCGCGTTCGCGGACCTCCAGTGGCTCTACCCGCCGCTCCCCGACGAGGGCGGCGGGAACCTCGTCTTCCGGATGCAGACCCAGCCCGTCGGGACGCTCTGGCTCGCCGAGGACGCGCGGATCCGGGCGCCGGGGATGCAGCTCGCCGGGACCTTCGGGATCGTGACCGGCGACACGCTCTACTTCACGCAGGTCCGGCTCCGCGCGTCGCCTCTCAACCTGGAGCTGCTGCAGGACGTCCTTCCCGTCGACCTCCCTGTCGAAGGGCTGATGGTCGGGACGGTCGAGGTCGAGGGCCCGATCTCGTCGCTCACGACGCGAGGCGACGTCCGGCTCATGGCGAGCACGGGCCGCGGCCAGCCGGCGGCCGCGACGTGGAGCGGGACGCTCGACTTGCGACCGCCGTACGGAGCCCAGGCGCTCGAGGCCACCGTCACGGAGCTCGACACGGACCGCGTGCCGGCGCTGGCCCGCGCGCTCCGGCTCCGCGGCGTCCTCTCCGGCCGGCTCCAGGCGACCGGACGGCTCGACCACGGGCTCCACTTCACGACCGCGCTCGAACACCGGGTTGGCGACGGGGCCGTCTCGGCGCTCGAAGGGCAGGGCACACTCCACCGGACGGGGGGAGAGGCAGCGGTCGACGCGCTGTTCGAACTCCGGCCCATCTCGCTCGCCGCCCTCGCCGCGGCGTTCCCCGAGCTCGGACGAATGGACGGCGATGTACACGGGCCGATCACCGTCCAGGGCCCGCTCGCCGATCTGGACATTGGCGCGGAGCTCAGCATCGTCGCCGGCGCGCAGAACCGGATCGACGGGCCGTCGGACGCCGATCTGCGGCTGCCGGCCGGCCAGGTCCGGGTCGAAGCACGATTGGGTCTCGATGGCGACGGGCTGTCCACCTTCGCCGGCGGGGGCCGGCTCGAAGACCTGCGCCTGGACCGGCTGGTCGACGGGCTCGAAGCGGCGCGAGTCACCGCGAGCTTCGAGCTCGACGGTCGGGGGCGCGCCGCCGGGGACGCGTACACGTCGATCCGCGTCGAGATCGACTCGGCCCGGATCGGGCCCGTCCCGGTCCAGATGGGCTTCGCGCACATCGATGTGCGCGAGGGCGTCGCCCGCGTCGACTCGCTCGTCCTCGCCGGCGAGGCCGGCAGGCTCGAGGCGAACGGTGCGCTCGGGCTCGAGGCCGGACACCCGGGCACCCTCGAGGTCGTGCTGCGGGCCGACGCGATCGACGCACTCCGGAACGAGGTCTTCCCGGTCGCCGCGATCGTGGGCGAGGACAGCGCCCGGTACCAGCTCCGTGGAGCTGCCGAGCTCCGCGCCACGCTGTACGGTTCGCTCGCCGACCTCAGCGCCGAGGGCGAGGCCCGCTTCGAGCGGTTCGCGATCCGGACGGTCGAGGCCGAACGGGCGGGCGCACGGTTCTCGGCGACCGGGATCGGGACCGACACGGTGCGTTACCGCATCGAGGCCGAGGGCGGCGATGTCAGGGTCCATGGCCGCCCGCTCGACCAGGTCCGTGCCCGGATCGGCTCGGACGCCGGGAACGGGTACATCGAACTTGACGGACGGGCCGTGGGGCGGCGCGAGGCGGAGTACCGGCTCCTCGCCGGGTTCCGTCGCGACGGCGGAGGGCTGGGGCTCGAGCTGAGGGAGGGGAGGGCGCGCGACTGGGCCGGGGACTGGCGCCTCGAAGCGCCCGCCGCCGTTCGGATCAGCGAGACCGGCATCGACATCGACGAACTGGTCCTGACCCGGGACGACCGGGCCGGCACGGTCCGGGCGGCCGGGCGGCTGCCCTGGCGCTCGGAGGAGGTCGACGCGCCGCTCGGCACCCTGCCCGCGGACTTCCGCCTCGAGATCGCGGGACTTCCGCTCGCGCCGCTCCGCCTGAACGGCGAGGACCCGCCCGCATCCGCCGTCCTCTCGGGGACCGTCACCGTGGTCGGGTCCGCAGCCTCGCCCGCGCTCGCGGCCGACCTCGCGTTGAACGACATCGTCTACGAGAACGTCCACATCGATCGCGTCCAGGCCAGGATCGGCTACGCGGCGCGCCGGATGGACGCCCGGATCGAGGCGCTGCACGAAGGGCAGCCGATCCTGACGGGTCAGGGGCGGGTCCCGATCGATCTGACGCTCGCGCCCATCGCCGAGCGGCGCCTGGACGAGCCGCTCCGCTTCGAGTTCCGCGCGATCCGCGTCCCGGCCGCGTTCGCGGCCGGCCTGGTCGACGGCTTCCGCGACGTCCGCGGCGAGATCGTCGGTCGGGTCCGCGTCGAGGGGACCACGCTCGAGCCGTCGCTCGCGGGTGAGCTGCTCCTCTCGGGCGGCGAGGCGGTCTGGGCCGCGTCCGGCGTGCGGTACCGTGACGTCGAGGGCCGGGTCCGCGCGCTGGGCGACCAGGTCGTCGGCATCGAGCTGAACGCGAGGGCAGGCACGGGCGCCGCGTCGGCGACCGGCACGCTGCGCTTCGTCCCGCTCGGCGATCCGGAGCTGGACCTGACGATCCGGGCCGACGAGTTCCTGCTCGCGCGCCGACGGGACGTCGACGCGACGGGCACGGGCGAGGCACGCCTCGTCGGGCGTTACACGCGGCCCCGGGTCGAGGGCCGCATCAGCGTCGATCGCGGTGTGTTCTACTTGGACGAACTCTGGCACCAGTACCAGATCATCGCGCTCGACGACCCCCGCCTCTTCGCCGCGGTCGACACCTCGCTCGTCGCGATACGCCGGGCGCTGCCGACCAGCACCAGCCCTTTCGTGCGGAACCTCGAGGTCGACGTCACGCTCGATGTCGAGCGAGACACCTGGCTGAGGGGCAGGAACCTGGACATCGAGGTCGCCGGCAACCTGAGCGTCGAATTCGACGGCAGGTCCGAGAACGAGTTCGAGCGCGGCGGCGATGCGCTCCGCCTGGTCGGCACGCTCAACGCGATCCGTGGATCCTACGACTTCTACCTCGCCGAGACGCTCCCGGTCCGACGCTTCTCGGTGCAGGAGGGGACCGTCGAGTTCGACGGCACGCCGGGCATCAACCCGCGGCTGCACATCGTCGCGACGCACCGGGTCCGGCTCCAGGACCGCGGCTCGCTCGACGTCGCCGCGGTCGTGAGCGGCTCGCTCCGCGACCCCCGGCTCCAGCTCAGCAGCGACGCGGAGCCGCCGATCGCCGAGTCCGAACTGCTCAGCCTCCTCGTCTTCGGCCGCCCGTCGATGGAGGTGGGGCGGACCGCAGACGGCGGCGGGCTCGGGACCGGCCTCCTCGCCGACGCGGGGTGGGGCGTCGCCGCGCCCACGCTCCTCGGGTTCGGATCGACCGCGCTCCAGTCGTTCGCCTCGAACCTCGGGATCTTCGACCACATCGCGATCAGCGAATGGGCCGGCGGCGTCGATGCCGACGCCTCACGCAACCTCCTCCTCCGCTCGCAGCTCGAGGCCGGATGGTACTGGGGCCGGGACTGGTACGTCGCGGTGAGCCGGCGCCTCGCGGGCGCGGCCAGCCCCGTCGACGTCGGCGTCCGCGTCGAATGGCGACCGGTGCCGACCTGGACGCTCGAGCTGTTCCGCGAAGATCGCTTCGGCCGCGAGCTCTCCCTGATCGGGCTCGACCCATCCCTGCAGCAACAGAAGGTCTGGGGGTTCTCCTTCTTCCGGGAATGGGGCAAGTAAGGGCGGGCACCGTCACCGCCGCCCGCTGATCGCCCGTGCCCCTGGGCCCGGTACGCCTCTCGCATCTCGGTCCCTGCGGCCTCCCCGGCCCGATTCGTCCCGGGATCCCCATCCGACACTGGACCGGAACGCCCGTGTCGGGGTATCTTGGAGCAGCTTTTCGAGTAGGACAGGGGGTAAGTCAGGGAGGTTGTGAATGGCAAGAGTGAAGGTCTTCATGCTCATGGCGGGGCTGACCGCACTCCTCGTCGTGCTGGGCGGTGCCGTCGGCGGGCAGAGCGGGGCCATCGTCTTCTTCCTCATGGCGGGGATCATGAACTTCGCCATGTACTGGTGGAGCGACCGGATCGTCCTCAAGATGTACCGGGCGCGCATCATCGGGCCGGAGGACGCGCCCGAGCTGTACGCGATGGTCGACCGTCTCCGCCAGCGGGCGGGGCTGCCGATGCCGACGATCGCGATCGCGCCGTCCGAGCAGCCGAACGCGTTCGCGACGGGTCGGAACTGGGACAACGCGGTGGTCTGCTTCACCGCGGGGATCCTGCGCCTCGTCGACCGTGACGAACTGGAGGGCGTGGCCGCCCACGAGCTCGCGCACATCAAGCACCGGCACATGCTCGTCGGCACGATCGCGGCGACGATGGCGGGCGCGATCGCGATGATCGGACGGATCGTGCAGTGGGGCGCGATCTTCGGGATGGGTCGCGACGACGAGGACGGCAACCCGATCGCGCTCCTCGCCATGGCGATCGTCGCGCCGATCGCGGCGATGATCCTTCAGTTCATGATCAGCCGCCAGAACGAGTACCAGGCGGACCGGACCGGTGCGCTGATCAGCGGCCAGCCGCTCGCCCTCGCGAGCGCGCTCCGGCGCCTCGAGGCGTACGCGCATCGGATCCCGATGGAGGTGAATCCGGCGGGTGCGCAGCTCGCGATCGTCAACCCGCTCGCCGGGGACCGCGGGCTCGGACTCTTGCGCCTGTTCAGCACGCACCCGAGCACCGAGGAGCGTGTCGCCCGCCTGGAGGCGCTGGCCGCGAGCCCGGAGTTCCAGCGGCTCGCACGCTGAATCCACGGGAGGCGGTGGCCGGGCCGTCGCGCGGCGGCCCGGCCACCGGAACCGACTTGTGATCAAGAGCCGAATCCACGCCGAAGCTGGAACCGCGCTGGCCCGGCGGCCCGGGCCGGCTTCCATCGCCGCGGCCGGACCCTACGCCGGCCGAACCCTCATCATCCTCAACCCTGCCGCCGGCCAAGAGTCGCCCGCCCGGCTACGTCGCCTGATCGGCGGCGCGTTCGCCGCGAGAGGCGCGGCCTTCGACCTGGCCGAGACCGAGCACCGCGGCCACGCGATCGAGCTCGCGCGCGAGGCTGCGGCGCTCGGGTACCGGGCCGTCTGCGTCGCCGGCGGCGATGGGACCCTCGCCGAGGCCGCGACCGGGCTCGCGGGGACCGACGTGCCGCTCGCCATCATCCCGCGGGGCACGGCCAACCAGGTCGCTCAGAACCTCCAGATCCCGCTCGAGCTCGAGGCCGCGGTCGACGTCGCGGTCCACGGCACCCCGACGCCCATGGACCTCGGCCGGATCGGCGACCGTGCCTTCGCCCTCATCGCGGGCGCCGGCCTGGACGCGGCGGTCATGGCGACGGCGACCCGGTCCCTCAAGGAGCGGTGGGGGTTCGCCGCCTACATCTTCGCCGCCGTCAAGGCGGCGCTCAGCGCGACGCCGGTCGAGTTCCGCATCGTCGCGGACGGTGAGGAGATCGTCACCTGCGCCGTGACCGTGATGCTGGCCAACGTCGGCGAGCTCTTCACACACTACCTCCCGCTCACGCTTCCGCTCGCGCCCCAGCCGACCCGCTCGTGGCAGGACGGGCTCTTCGACGTCGTGATCGTCTCGCCCCGGAACCCGACCGAGTTCCCCGGGATCCTCTGGCGCGCGAGGCAGCGCCGGTTCGATGGCGACGACCGCCTCATCCACTTCCAGGCGAGGGAGGTCGCGATCGAGGCGGATCCGCCCGTCCGGATCCAGGTCGACGGCGACGCGGGCGGTCACACGCCGATCGTGGCGACGGCCGTGAGCGGGGGGATCAGGGTCATGCTGCCGCACAGGTGAGACGGGGGCGTCGGATGAAGGCCGCGACCGAGACCGAGACGATTCGGATCCTGCTCGTCGAGGATGAACCGGCCCACGCCGACCGGATCCTCGCTCGGCTCCCGACCGCCGGCCCGTTCTCCGTCGAGTCCCGGTGCGTCGCCCTCGCCTTCGACGCCGTCGCCGAACTCCGGCACACACGATACGACGTCATCCTCCTCGACCAGACGCTCCCCGACGGTGCCGGGACCGGGGTGTATCTCCGGGTCCGCGACGCGGCGCCGGATACGCCGGTCCTCATCCTGACCGACCGCCACAACGAATTCGCCGCGCTCAAGGCCGTGCACGCGGGCGCGGCGGACTACATCTTCAAGGGCGAGCCGGACGAGAAGCTCCTGCCACGCATCATCCGCTACACGCTCGAGCGCCGGCGGACCGAGCGCGCGCTCGCCCATGAGCGCGAGCGACTCGCGGTGACGCTGGCATCGATCGCCGACGGCGTGATCACGACCGACGTCGACGGGCGGATCACGCTCATGAACCCCGTCGCCGAAGCGTTGACCGGCTACGCCCGGGATGCCGCGGTCGGTCGGGCTCTGAAGGAGGTCTACGTCGCGCTGGACCCGGAGACACGTGCGAGGCTGGATCCGCTCGGCGGCGTGCTCACGGGCCGCGGCGAGGACGCCGGCGTCCAGCGTGACCGGATCCTCGCCTCGCCCAAGGGGGTCGAGAGGGTCGTCGCCGAATCCGTGGCCCCGCTCCGCGATCGCGACGGGAACGTGGTCGGCGCCGTCCTGGCCTTCCGCGACGTGACCCGGCAACGGCAGACCGAGGAGGAGCTGCTCCGGACGAGCAAGCTCGAATCGCTCGGCGTCCTGGCCGGCGGCCTCGCGCACGACTTCAACAACCTCCTGGCCAGCATCCTCGGTCACCTCTCCCTCATCGAGGACGACCAGAGCGATGCGGAGGAGGTGCGCCACGCGGTTTCGGAGGCGCTGGGCGCGGCGCGGAGGGCCCGCGCGCTGACCCACCGTTTCCTCACGTTCTCCCGCGGCGGCGCGCCTGTCCGCACGCCGGCCTCCGTCGAGGCGCTCGTCCGCAGAGCCGTCGAGATGATCCCGCCGGAGACCAGCCGACGCTACGACCTCAGGTTCGAGGACGGGCTCCACCCCGTCGAGGTCGACGTCGACCAGGTCGGGCAGGCGCTGAACGCGGTCCTCGTCAACGCGTGTCAGGCATCGGCCGACGACGGCGTGGTCCGGGTCCTCTGCCAGAACGTCCGCCTCACCCCCGGCGCCGGCACGCACCGCGCGCTCCCGCTCGCCGATGGCGACTACGTGCGGATCACCGTCCGTGACGAGGGCGCCGGGATCGAGTCCGAGCACATGGCCCGGATCTTCGACCCGTACTTCTCGACCCGGCCAGGCGGCCGAGGGCTCGGCCTCGCCACCGCGTTCTCGATCCTCCGCAAGCACGGCGGCCACATCGCCGCGGCCTCACGGCCGGGGGCCGGGAGCCGCTTCGACCTCTATCTTCCCGCCATGACCAACGAGAACCCGGCCGGGGCCAACGCGACGGCGCCCGCCCCGGCGGTGGCCGGCCAGCACATCCTCGTCATGGACGATGATGCCGTCGTCGCGCGGGTCGTCCAACGGATGCTCGAACGCCTCGGATACCGCGTCGAGACCGCGCGCGACGGCGGAGAAGCGCTGCAGCGGTACCAGCAGGCCATGCAGGACGGCGACCCCTTCGCGGCCGTCATCATGGACCTGACCGTGCCCGGAGGGATGGGCGGGCGGGAGGCGATCGGGAAGCTCCTGGAAATCGATCCCGGAGCACGTGCGATCGTGTCGAGCGGCTACTCCAGCGACCCGGTCATGGCCGAGTACCGGAGCCACGGGTTCCAGGGCGTCATCGCAAAGCCGTACGACCTCGATCAGCTCCGAACGACGCTCGCCACGGTCCTCGCCGGGGACCAGGGATGAGCGCCGCAAGCCGGGCGCCGCGAGCCGACGCGCCGGCGCAGGGCACGCGGATCCATACCCTCCGGACCGACGACGGCGTCGCCGTCGTCGTGCACCGCCTCGGGCCGGAAGACGGCGTCCCCATCATCCTCGTGCCGGGGACCTTCTCCAACCACGCGTTCTGGCTCGGGACCCGCGGGACCGGATTCGCACGCACGCTCGCCGAACGAGGCTTCGAGGCCTGGGTCGTCGACCCTCGGGGACACGGACTCAGCCAGCGGCCCGGACCCGACGACCGCTGGGACTTCGACGACTGGGCGCACAACGACCTGACCGCCGTGATCGAGGCCGCGACCCGGCACCGACCCGCGCTCCTCGTCGGGCACTCGGCCGGAGGCGCCGCCGCGCTCGCCGCGCTCGCCGTTCGCACACGGCTCAGGGAACGCGTCCGCGGGATCGTGACGATCGCGACACCCGTGCCGTGGCTCCAGCCGATGCGCAGAGTCGGGGCGTATCTCACCCTCGCCGTCACCCGCGCATTTGGGCGATTCCCCGCACCGCTCCTCCGGCTCGGGCCCGAGGACGAACTGCCCGGCGTCATGAGCCAGTGGATGCGATGGAATCTCCAGGGGCGCTGGGAGGGAAACGACGGGACCGATTACGAGCCCCTCATCCGGGAGCTGAAGAACCCATACCTCGGGGTCGCAGGGAATGGGGACCGGCTCTTCGCACCGCCCGACGCATGTCGCGGACTCTACGAGATGATCGGCTCCGCCGACAAGACCTTCCTCCTCTGCGGACGGAGCACCGGCTTCAGCGAGGACTTCGACCACACCGGCATCATGATCCGCCGCTCCGCGCGCGCGGAGCTCTGGCCGCGCCTCCTCGAATGGATCGAACGACGCGCCCGATGACATTGCCGAAAACGCAGAAATTGGCGATATTTAGGGGCTAGGGACGAGTAGGACTCAAACGACGCGAGGAGTGGTGTCCATGACGATGAGCGCCACGCAGATTCGTCGCGGGAACGTCATTGTCTTCAACGGGGACCCGTGCCGGGTGGTCGATTTCCACCATCACACGCCGGGCAACCTCCGTGCGTTCGTGCAGACGAAGCTGCGGAACCTGAAGACGGGCGTGATGTTCGAGCACCGGTTCCGTTCGGTCGACACGGTCGAGCGGGCCTACCTGGAGACGCAGGAGCTCCAGTACCTGTACAGCGACGGGGTTCACTACCACTTCATGAACACCCAGTCGTACGAGATGCTCGAGCTGGATGCCGAGACGCTGGGCGACGCGGCGTCCTGGCTGACGGAGAACATGGTGATCCAGGTCGAGTTCTTCGAGGGGCGTCCGATCGGGGTCCAGCTGCCGAACACGCTGGAGCTGGAGGTCGTCGAGACGGAGCCGATGGCCCGGGGCGACACGAAGACGGCGGTGACGAAGCCCGCGAAGCTGGAGAACGGCGTGACGGTCCAGGTCCCGGGTTTCGTGAACCAGGGCGATGTGATCCGGGTCGACCCCCGCGAAGGCAAGTACCTCGAGCGCGTGCGGTGACGGCGGGTGGGGCCGGTGGCGCGAGTGTGCGCCACCGGCCCCCGAGCCCGCGCGTGTGAGGTCGGCCCATCGCGCTCGTCTCGCCGTTCTCCAGCGCCAGCCCGCGGTCTTCCGCGCTACGCTACGACGCGGCCTGCGAATAGAGCTTCTTCGCGATCTCGTAGAGCTCGCCCGGATGGTACTCGGGCGCGAACTCTTCGGAGATCGCCGGCATATCGATCAGCTCTCCGCCCTCGGGTGGGCCGTCGACGACCTCGAGTCGGCCGCTCCCATCCGGTGAGGCCCCGGTCCAGATCTTCGAGATCTGACGGTAATCGTCCGGGCTGAAGCGGTAGAGCTTCCTGTGGAACCCCCGCTCTTCGAACTTCCTGGCCTCCGGGAATACGGAGTTCTCGATCTTCGGGATCGGTAGCATCTTCGAAATGTTCGTCCCGGTCAGCTCCTCGAGGGCCTTCGCGTAGGCGAGGGCGTGGACGCCGCCCCGGACGAAGAGGTAGCCGAGCATCATCCGCGCGGATGGGTTGTCCGTCATCTCGTAGACGCGCAGCTTGTGCGTCCGCGCGCCGTTCTCGAGGAAGAAGTTGTGCAGCAGGTCGAGGATCAGGTTGCCGCTGCTGAAGACGTAGTCTCCTCGCCACGGCGCGCCCATGGAGTCGATCGGGAGCGCCGTCTGGGCGGAGACGATGAAGTGGTGCGCGTTCCGGGCGTTCTTCCCGCCCGCGAGGGGCGAATTGGCCACGTCGGCCGCCTCGTCGCTGTCCTTGAGCGGGCCGTTCAGCAGCGAGTTGATCGAGGCCGCGACCAGCTCGATGTGCCCGAGCTCCTCCGTCGCGATGTTCGCGATCAGGTCGTAGTACGGCCGCAGCTTGTCACGGCCCCGGAAGTTGAAGGACTGGTAGGTGTAGTTCATGAGGGTCGACATCTCGCCGAAGCGGCCGCCCAGCAGCTCCTGGACCGCCGCCGCCGCGTTCGGGTCCGCCTCCTTCGGCTCGGGCATCTCGATCTGGAGCCGGTCGATGCGTAGATACACGAGTCATCCTCCTGAGATGTGGGTCGATGGGTCGGGGATGGGCAGGACGGCGTGCAAGATGGGGACCGGCACCCCGGGGCGGGTCGCGGCTGCCGGCGCGCGGGACGGACCAGTGCACGGCGATACGCTCGTCTGGAACCGCGGCGACGGCTCGGACCGAATGATGGAGAGCGGGACCGCACGCTGCCCGGCGGGGTAGGGGACCACGCACCACCCGGCGGGGTAGTATCGCGCACATGTCACGCTGCAGCCTTTACTTGACGCGTTTCGCGGCCCGCTTCACATTACGGGGTTATGCGTGAACAAAAGCTGGTTGTCCGCGGCGCACGCGAGCACAACCTCAAGAACATCGATGTCGAGATCCCGCGCGACCGGCTGGTCGTGATCACCGGGCTGTCGGGCTCGGGGAAGTCGTCGCTCGCATTCGACACGATCTACGCGGAAGGCCAGCGTCGGTACGTGGAGTCGCTCTCGGCGTACGCCCGGCAGTTCCTCGGCGTGATGGAGAAGCCGGACGTGGACGCGATCGAGGGGCTCTCGCCGGCGATCTCGATCGAGCAGAAGTCGACGGGCCGGAATCCGCGTTCGACGGTCGGCACGGTCACGGAGATCTACGACTACCTGCGCCTGCTCTGGGCGCGGTGCGGCACGCCGCACTGTTCCGGGTGCGGCCGCCCGGTCGTGCGCCAGTCGGCCACGCAGATCACGGACCGGGTTCTGAGCTGGCCCGAGGGGAGCCGGATCGAGGTCCTCGCGCCCCTCATCCGGGGTCGGAAAGGCGAGTTCCGGGAGCTGTTCGAGGATCTTCGCCGCAAGGGCTTCATCCGCGTCCGGGTCGACGGCGAGGTCTACGACCTGGACTCGCCGCCGAGCCTGAACCGTTATGAGAACCACGATGTCTCGGTCGTGGTCGACCGCCTCGTGGTTCGTGCCGAGGACCGGGGCCGCCTGGCGGACTCGATCGAGACGGCGCTCCGTGCGGCGAACGGGATCGTGGAGGTGGTGCGCCACGGGGGCGAGGAGCCGTCCAGCCATCTCTTCAGCGAGCGTTACGCCTGCCCGCACTGCGGCACGAGCCTGCCGGAGCTGGAGCCTCGCCAGTTCTCGTTCAACTCTCCGTACGGCGCGTGCGAATCGTGCGGCGGTCTCGGCACGCGCCGGGAGGTGAACGCGGACCTCGTGATCGGCGATCCGATCATTTCGATCCCGGAGGGCGTGATCCTGCCGTGGGGCGAGCCGACGGGCCATCTGCGCCATTCGATCCTGCCGGGTCTGGCGGAGCACTACGGCTTCGAGCCGAACACGCCGTGGGGCGAGCTGACCGACTCGGTCCGGCACGCGATCCTGCACGGTTCGGCGGGCGAGCCGATCCGGTTCCCGTTCCGTACCGGCGGCAAGCAGGGCCACTACTCCGAGCCGTGGGAGGGCGTGCTCGCGAACGTACAGCGTCGGTACGAGGAGACGACCTCGGACACGGTGCGCGAGCAGCTCGCCGAGTTCATGTCGGTCCTCCCGTGCACGGCGTGCCGGGGCACTCGCCTGCGTGCGGACTCGCTGGCGGTCACGATCGCCGGGCGTTCGCTCGGCGACGTGGTCGAGATGAGCGTCGCCGCCGCGCTCGAGTTCTTCGACTCGCTCCCATTCGAGGGCGAGGGTGCGCTCCCGGCCGAGATCGCGGGACCGATCCTGAAGGAGGTCCGGGAGCGGCTGCAATTCCTGGTCAACGTCGGGCTCGACTACCTGACGCTCGGCCGGAGCGCGGAGACGCTCTCGGGCGGGGAAGCGCAGCGGATCCGTCTCGCGACGCAGATCGGGAGCCGTCTGGTCGGCGTCCTCTACATCCTGGACGAGCCGTCGATCGGTCTGCACCAGCGTGACAACGAGCGTCTGCTCGACACGCTCCGTCAGCTCCGCGACCTGGGGAACACGGTCATCGTGGTCGAGCACGACGAGGACACGATCCGCGCCGCGGACCACATCATCGATCTCGGCCCCGGCGCGGGCCGGAACGGCGGCGAGATCGTCGCGGAGGGCCCGCTCGAGGCGGTGCTCAGCTCGCCGCGCTCGCTGACCGCGGCGTACCTGCGTGGCGACCGGAGGATCGAGGTCCCGCGGGCGCGGCGCACGGGCACTGGCGATTCGCTCGTGATCCGCGGCGCGCGCGAGCACAACTTGAATGATCTGGACGTGCGCTTCCCGCTCGGCACCTTCATCTGCGTGACGGGCGTGAGCGGCTCGGGGAAGAGTACGCTCGTCAACGACATCCTGTACCGCGCGCTGGCCAGGCACTTCTATCGTTCGCGGGTCCTGCCCGGCGCGCATGACGGGATCGACGGGCTCGAGCACCTGGACAAAGTCATCGACATCGACCAGTCGCCGATCGGCCGGACGCCGCGCTCGAACCCGGCGACGTACACGGGGCTCTTCACGCCGATCCGCCAGCTCTTCGCCGAGCTGCCGGAATCCCGGATCCGGGGGTACTCGCCGGGCCGTTTCTCCTTCAACGTGAAGGGCGGGCGGTGCGAGGCGTGCCAGGGCGACGGGCTCGTCAAGATCGAGATGCACTTCCTCCCGGACGTCTACGTCCCGTGCGATGTGTGCCGGGGCCGGCGTTACAACCGCGAGACGCTCGAGGTGCACTACAACGGCCGCAACATCGCGGACGTCCTGGAGATGACGGTCGACGAAGCGCTCGAGTTCTTCGATTCGGTCCCGAACGTGCAGCGTCGGCTGCAGACGCTCTCGGACGTCGGGCTCGGCTACATCCAGCTCGGCCAGTCCGCGACGACGCTCTCGGGCGGCGAGGCGCAGCGGGTCAAGCTGGCGACGGAACTCTCGAAGCGTGACACGGGCCGCACGCTCTACCTGCTGGATGAGCCGACGACGGGGCTGCACTTCGAGGACGTCGGGATGCTCCTCGGTGTCCTGCACCGACTCGTCGACCGGGGGAACACGGTCGTCGTCATCGAGCACAACCTGGACGTCATCAAGACGGCCGACTGGATCGTGGATCTAGGACCTGAGGGCGGGGTGGGCGGCGGCCGGATCGTGGCCGAGGGCACGCCCGAGGAGGTCGCGGCGAACCCGGTCAGCCACACGGGCCGGTTCCTGGCCGAAATGCTCGGGCTCGCGCCGGTCGGGTAGGGATCGGCACCCGGCTCTCCACGGCTGGCGAAACTTTGACCCGCCGGCTACCGTACATAGGAACGTCCCTTCACTACGCGGAGCGAGCCATGGCGACCAGGGAAGATCTCGAGAGCTACATGATCCGGCTCGGCGTCGAGGCCGAGGAGGTCGCGGACGGGATGTGGATCCTGCGGGCGCCGGACTCGCCCGCCGTCGTGATCCAACTCTCGCCGCCGGTGCTCGTGCTTCGACTCAAGGTCATGGAGGTGCCGGAACGGACCGACGAGAAACGGCTGCTCGCCCTGTACCGTCGCCTGCTCGAGCTGAACGCCACCGACATCGTGCACGGGAGCTACGGAATCGAAGGGGACGACGTCATCCTTTCGGATGCGCTCGAGCTCGAGACGCTCGACTACCTCGAGCTGCAGAACTCGTACGAAAGCCTGGTTTTTGCCGCGACGACACATACGCCGGGACTGGCCGACCTCGTCCTGGTCGCACATGAGGGCTAGCGCAATGGGAATCTTTCAGAGGCTCTCCATGCTGATCCGCTCGAACATCAACGACGCGATCGCACGGGCGGAGCACCCGGAGAAGATGCTCACTCAGATCATAGACGACATGAGGGGGCAGCTCGCGCGTGCGAAGCAGGAGGTCGCGGTCGCGATCGCGGACGAGCGGAAGCTGAAGGCGCAGGCCGA
>Ga0079224_100002553_pt1 | contig 22234 bp, 20 predicted proteins | sample Stecom2015_FD_80414 | JGI IMG/M metagenome (GOLD analysis project Ga0079224, IMG submission 80414) | Agricultural soil microbial communities from Utah to study Nitrogen management - Steer compost 2015 | ecosystem: Environmental > Terrestrial > Soil > Agricultural land | place: USA: Utah...
CCTCAAGCCCTCCGAGATCACGCCCACCCCGGCGCTGGAGCTCGGGCGGATCGCGCTCGAGGCGGGCCTCGCGCCGGGTCTGCTTAACGTCCTGCCCGGCTTCGGGCCCGAGGTCGGCGGTCCGCTGGTGGAGCATCCCGGCGTGGACATGGTCTCGTTCACCGGCGGCACCGCCAGCGGCCGGCGCATCGCCGAGGCGGCCGCCCGCAAGCTGATGCCCGTCGCGCTGGAGCTGGGCGGCAAGTCGCCCCACATCGTGTTCGCCGACGCCGACCTCGATGCCGCGGCCGACGCGATCATCGGCGGCATATTCGAGGGCAGCGGCCAGTCCTGCGTCGCCGGCTCGCGTCTCTTCGTCGAACGCGCAATCCACGAGACGTTCGTGCGACGCATCGTCGAGCGGGCGCAGGCCTTACGCGTGGACCTTCCCGATGCCCCCGGGGCCCAGATGGGCCCGATCGCGTCGTTCGGCCATCGGGACCGGATCGAGTCGATGGTGGACGGTGCGCGCGCGCGCGGCGCCGAGGTGCTCTGCGGCGGCGGCCGCCCGGGGGATCCGCGGCTGGCCGCCGGGGCCTTCTACCTGCCCACGGTGCTCGCGCCGAAGGATCCCGTCGACCCCATCGTGCGCGAGGAGATCTTCGGGCCCGTGTTGTGCGCGCTACCCTTCGAGGACGAGGCGGACCTGGTCGCCCAGGCGAACGACACCGTGTACGGGCTCGCCGCCGGCATCTGGACGCGAGACTTCCCCCGGGCGTGGCGGATCGCGCGCGCGATCGCCGCCGGCACGGTATGGATCAACACCTACAAGCAGCTCTCGATCTCGACGCCGTTCGGCGGCTTCAAGGAAAGCGGACTCGGCCGCGAGAAGGGCATCGGCGGCATGCGCCTGTACCAGCAGACGAAGTCGATCTACGTTTCGACTCGCTGAAAACCCAAGCAGGAGGACACCAGGATGGCGGCGGAAACGACGCAACTCGGCTTCATCGGACTCGGCGTCATGGGCGAGCCGATGTGCCGCAATCTCGTGCAGAAGTCGGGCGCGCGCGTCATGGCCTACGACCGTGACCCGGCGCCGCTCGAGCGCCTGCGCGAGCATGGCGCCCAAGCCTGTGGCCAGCTGCGCGAGGCCGTGGAGGGATCGAGCATCATCTTCCTGTCGCTGCCCTCGGGCGAGGTGGTGCGCGAGGTCGCGCTCGGCGACGGCGGCCTGCTCGACTGCGCGACCCGGGGCCAGATCATCGTCGATACCAGCACCTCGCCGGTCGCTTCCACCCGCGAGCTTGCCGAACGCTTCGGCGAACGCGGGGTGGCCTTCATCGATGCGCCGGTCGCGCGCACCCGGGCCGCCGCGGAGGCCGGGGCGCTGTCGGTGATGGTGGGCGCGGACCCCGAGGTGTTCGAGCGGGTCCGTCCCTGCATCGCGACGTTCGCCACCGACATCAGCCTGTGCGGGCCGGTCGGCTGCGGCCAGGTCGTCAAGATCCTGAACAACATGGTGCTCTTCGAGACGGTCATGGCGCTGTCCGAGGCGAAAGCGATCGGCGAGCGCGCCGGCGTGCCGGCCGATCTCCTGTTCGACGTGCTCTCCAAGGGCTCGGCCGACAGCTTCGCGCTGCGCAACCACGGCATGAAGGCCATCGTTCCCGACGAATTCCCGCTGCGCGCCTTCTCCACCACCTATGCACGCAAGGACCTGCGCTATGCGCTGGAGCTCGCCGCGCAGACCGGCGTGGACGCGCGTGGCGCGCAGACGGTGGACGGCTGGCTCGCCGCCGCCATCGAGGCGGGCGAGGGCGACAACTACTTCCCGGTGATCGCCCGGCGCATCGCGGCGAGCGCGCGCCGTTCACAGTAGACTCGTCGCGGACGTCACGGAGGAGAAGATGACCCTGCAAGATCCTCGACAGGCCGATCGCCGGGACGGCACCTGGGAAGCCTACGCGATCCGCTATGCCCGCCTCGACGAGCGGCGCCGCGCCGACAACTTCGTGCCGGTCGATCCGCACGATGGCCCGATGCCGATGGACTACTTCGTCTGGCTCCTGCGCCAGGGCGGCCGGACGATCCTGGTGGCCACGGGCTTCGGCGCCGAGGCGGCGAGCGCCCGCGGCCGCAAGCTGCTGCGTTGCCCGATCGAGGCGCTGCGCGTGCTGGACGTGGACCCGGCGTCCGTGAGCGACGTGGTCATCACCCACCTTCACTACGACCACGCGGGCAACCTCGACAAGCTGCCCAATGCGCGCTTCCACATCCAGGCCGACGAGGTTTCCTACGCCACGGGGCCCTGCATGTGCCACCCGGCGATCCGGCACGCCTATCGGGTCGAGGACGTGGTCGAACTCGTGCGCAAGGTGTACGCGGACCGCGTCGTCTTCTACCAGGGCGACGCGAACCTGGCGCCGGGCGTGGACCTGCTCGCCATCGGCGGCCACACCATGGGCCTGCAGTCGCTGCGCGTGCGCACCGCCCGCGGCACGGTAATCCTTGCCTCGGACGCGAGCCACTACTACGAGAACATCCTCGGCGGCCGGCCCTTTCCGATCGTGCACGACGTGGCGAAGATGCTCGACGGCCACCGGCGGCTGCTCGCCGAAGCCGGCGACCCGAAGTTCCTCGTGCCGGGCCACGATCCCCTCGTGCTCGAGCGCTATCCCCAGGTGCCGGGCGACGAGATCGGCATCGCGATCCTGCACGAACCGCCCACGGCCTGAGGCCCCCCGGCGCCGCGGGCGCAGCGCCGGGGCGCCGCCCGAGAGAGGCTGGGCAGCGCGTGCCTTCTCCCGTACGCTGGCGGCGTCGGCTCGCCGCCAGGTCCCGATGGCCTGCGACCGGCCGGAGGCAGGGGCCGCGCCGGCCGGCCCGACAAGAAGCAGCACCCGTTTCGTTGATCGAGGAGACACGCATGATGAAGCGCATCATGGCTGGAATGGTCGCGACCCTGGGTATCTCGTTGGCTGGATCGGCCGTCGCCGACGAGAAATGGTTCCCCTCGAAGTGGGGTCCCGACGACGAGCTCGGCGCGGCCAACTACCTCTCGCCCGACAAGGTCCTCGCGGCTTCCAGGCTCATCACGACAGGCAAGACCTACGCGCTCGGCGTCACGGTGAACCGACTGACGCCGGCCTTCCCGCCCCGGCGTTGCGACATCTATGTCGTGCAGCCGAACCAGGTCGGCTCCGCGAACGGGCTGGGGCCGACCAACACGACCTATAACGACGACATCCTCAACTGCTGGATCGGCATCGGCTCGCAGATCGACGGGCTCGGCCATATCGGCATCGGCGACACCTACTACAACGGCAACAAGTGGGCCGACATCGCGCCGATCACCGGCCTGAAGAAGTTCAGCACCCACAACATCCCGCCGATCGTCACCCGCGGCGTGGTGCTCGACATCGCCGGCTACCGCGGCGTGGACATGCTCACCGAAGGCGAGGCGATCAACCAGGCGGACATCGAGGGCGCCGCCGCGAAGCAGGGTGTCGAGATCCGCGAAGGCGACGTCGTCCTGCTCCATACCGGCTGGATGGGCATCCTCGACTCCGACCCGGAGCGCTTCGGCAAGGCGGAGCCCGGCCTGGGCATGAACGGAGCGAGGTATCTCGTCAGCAAGGGCGTGGTGGCCGTGGGAGCCGATACCTGGGGCGTGGAGGCCGTGCCGTTCGAGAAGGGCGAGGGCATCTTCGGCGTGCACCAGGAACTGCTGACGCGCAACGGCACCTACCTGCTCGAGAACATGAATACCGCCGAGCTCGTGGCGGACAAGGCGTGGGAGTTCCTGTTCGTGCTCGGCCAGCCCCGCTACGAGGGATCCGTCCAGGCGATGATCAACCCCGTCGCCATTCGCTGAACCGCCATTCGTCGGCCGCCGGGTCGCGCGCCGGGCCCGGCGGCCGGCGGCCCACGCCGTTCCGGCAGGCGCCCCCTTGGGCCTGGCGCTTGCGTAGCCTTCGCAGGCCCTCCTCGCGGTGCAGTCCCGCCACGGCGCGCCCGCCGCCGATAGGGCCGATGCCGCCGTTCGTGCCGGACGCATTGCCTGGCCGAGACGCCACGCCAATGATGACCGCAAACGTAAGGAAACGTAACGATTCGTTCGTCGGAACCGGCTTTACGGGCGCACGAATCGTCGCGACAATACGACCCGGAAATCAGCCAGGCCTCTCAACGGAGATTCCCGTGAAATTGTCGTTCAAGTTCCTAGCTGTATCGGTTGGCCTGGCATGTGCGGCAGGGACCGTCCAGGCCGAGGGCCTGAAGCTCACCAAAGGTCTCTACAAGTGCGAACTCAATCGCACCGTGGACGTCACCGACGTCGCGCCCGACAACTCGACCGCAACCATCAAGTGGGGCAAGCGCCCCTACGTGCTGAAGGCCGTTCCCGCGCGCACCGGCGCCCTGCGCTACGAGGACGTGGAATCCGGCCTGACGTGGCTGGTGATCGTGGGCAAGTCGATCCTGCTCGACACCAAGAACGGCAAGCAGCTCGCCAACGAATGCAAGGTTTGACCCTATAAGAAAGAACCAGCGTCGCCGGCTCCTCCCGGCGCGCACACGGAACGATCAATCTCCGGGGCCGCGGCAATCCGCGGCCCATTTTTTTTGCGCCGCGCGCGCGGCCTGCGCGCATCCCGGCGAGGCGGGCTAGGATTACGGCTTGCCATCAATCCGGGAGCCCTCCATGGCGCGCACGCTTCTCGTCATCGACATCCAGAACGACTACTTTCCCGGAGGCACGTTGCCCCTCTGGCAGGCCGAGGAAACCGAGGCGCGGATCGTCTCGGCGATCGGCAAGGCGCGCAGGGCGGGTGACAAGGTCGTCCTCGTGCGGCACGTCTCGAAGGCGAAGGCGGGACTGTTCGCGCCCGACGGGACCGGTGTCGCGATCCGGCCGGCGATCCTCGAGGCGGCCGGCGACGCGCCGGTGGTTACCAAGCATGTCGCCGACGCCTTCCAGGACACGGATCTCGCGCGGCACCTCGAGGGCACGGACGAGCTCCTGGTCTGCGGCATGATGACCCAGAACTGCGTCGTCTTCACGGCGATGTCCCGGGCGGCGGACCCCTGGCGGGTGCGGGTCGTCGGCGACCTCTGCACCGCGCCGCTCGAGGTCGTGCACAAGATCGCGCTGAACGCGCTGGGATCGAAGACGGAAGTCGTCGATTCCGCCTCGGTGTGGGCCTGACGCGCCGGGCCTTCATCGTGGCCCGCCGGCCCGACAGGGGGCCGGCCACCGGAGGCGCGCGTGGCGAGTAGTCCGGCCGCGATCGACACGGGCCCCGTGCTTCCGGCACGCGTCCAGCGCGGCAACATCTGGCGGCTCACCATCGCCCAGGCGCTCGCCGGGGCGAACGCGGTGGTCGTGTTCGCGACCGGATCGATCGTGGGCAACTCGCTGGCGCCCACGCCCGTGCTCGCGACCCTGCCGATCTCGATCTTCGTCGTGGGCATGGCGGCCTGCATCCTGCCCGTCGGGGCGATCGCGCGCCGGCACGGACGGCTCGCCGCTTTCCTCGCCGGCACCGGGGCCGGCGTGCTGGCGGGCCTGCTTGCGATGTTCGCGGTCATCCTGGGCTGGTTCTGGCTGTTCTGCGTCGCGACCTTCTTCGGCGGCGCCTATGCGGCCGTCGTCCTCACGTTCCGTTTCGCCGCAGCCGACGGCGTGGAGCCGGCCCGCCGGGCGCGCGCGCTGTCGTACGTGATGGCCGGGGGCGTGGCGGCCGGTGTCGTCGGGCCCCAGCTCGTCACGTTCACGATGGCGCTGTGGCCACCCCACCTGTTCACCGCCACCTTCCTGGTGCAGGCGCTGGCCGCCGTCCTCTCGGCCCTGGTCCTGCTCGGCGTGCGCTTGCCGGTGCCAACGGCCGAGGAGATCGCCGGCGGCGGGCGTCCGCTCGGGGTAATCGCGCGCCAGCCGCGCTTCATCGCCGCGGTGGCCTGCGGCGCGGTGTCCTTCGCCCTGATGAACTTCCTCATGACCGCGGCGCCACTGGCGATGCACCTTTGCGGCCATCCGCAGGAAGCGGCGAACCCGGGCCTGCAATGGCACGTCGTCGCGATGTACGGGCCCAGCTTCTTCACGGGACATCTCATCGCGCGGTTCGGCGCCGGTCGCATGTCCATGCTGGGGCTCGCCCTGATCGGCATCTCGGCGGCAATCGGGCTGGGCGGCATCGACGTGGCCCACTTCTGGGCGACGCTGGTCCTGCTCGGGCTGGGCTGGAACTTCGGCTTCCTCGGCGCCTCGGCCCTGGTGCTCGAGTGCCATCGCCCGGAGGAGAAGACCCGGGTGCAGTCGCTCAACGACTTCCTCGTCTTCGGGCTGATGGCCCTCGGCTCGTTCGCCTCGGGGGGCGTGCTCGCCGCCTGGGGCTGGGACACGGTGCTGTGGGTGTCGCTGCTGCCGATCCCGGCGGCGATGGCGATGCTGGCCGCCGCGATGCGGCGCTCGGCGCGGGCCGGCTGAAACCCCCGGGATTCAGCCGGCGACCGGCGCCGGTTCGTGCCTCGTGAGCTCCCAGATCCGCCAGTCCTCCTCGAGGCGGCTGAGGCCGCGGTCGTTGGGGACGAAGTACCACCCACGCCATTCGCGCCGGACCCAGCGCCCCAGTTCCGGCGCGTACCATGCCACGTCGTGGCGGTAGGGATCGATGCGGGTGAAGTCGGGATGTCCAAGGCGGATCTGGCGCTCGATGGGCAGGCACTGGAATTCGCCCGCCGGCACGCGGATCGTTCGCAGCGGTCCTACCCGCCGGTGGTCGGCCCAGTCGTAGCGCCCGCTGTCCCGGTCGATCCGGTAGTACGTGCGCACGAAGCTGGTGGCGCCCGTCGCGGGCGGCACCGGCAGCCAGGGCACCGGAGCCTCGAAGCGGATGCCCGGCGGGCCGTAGGCCGGATCCTGCAGCAGGCGCCCCTGGTCGTCGATCACCTCGGCCCCGAGGGACTGCCCCTCCGGGCTTTTCCACTCGTACACCCGGCGGCCGGTCTCCTCCCGGTACTCCACGATGACGCTGCCCTGGCCGACCGTGTTGTAGCCGTTGCGGCTGGCGTAGTGCCAGCGCTCGCCCGGACGGGGGGTCCGCTGCCGCACACTGCCGGCCGGCAGCGGCTCGCCGGGGCGGTTCGACGGCGCGGCGCAAGCGGCGGGCAGGACGAGCGAGGCGAGGAGCAGGCTGCGGCGCAGGGGATCGGTCATGATGCGTCTCCGGTTGCGTGTCGCCGGCCCGGCGCCATGTGGGGAGCGAGCTCCCGCGCGCCTACTGCGGGACCGGCATCGGCCGTCCGTCGAGCGCGGCGAGCAGGCCGCGGATCATGCGATACAGGTACCAGAGTATCGGAACCAGCATCAGGAAGGAGAGCACCCCGAAGGTGATCACGGTCGGGATGCCGGCGACGACCAGCCAGAACAGGGTCCACCAGCAGGTGCGGATCATCCAGTTCATGTGGCTGTGCCAGATGGTGCCGCGGGCGTCATCGCGCTTGACGTAGTTGATGATGAGCGCGATGACCGTGAGCAGCATCATCGAGACGATCGGGCTCGCGATGTGCAGGCCGTAGTCGATGAGGGTGATCCGGCGCAGTCCCTGCTCCTCGGGTGGCGTGACGATCTCGACATCTGCCATGGGCATCTCTCCGTGTTCGGCGTCGGGCGACGCGCAGTCGCCCACGTGCGGACGATTCCACGAAAAACAAGGGCCGGCAACCGCCGGCCCCGCGCATCATCCGTGCCTGCGGCGACTACTCGATCGCCTTGACCATGTCCTCGACCACTTTCTTGGCGTCGCCGAAGACCATCATGGTCTTGTCCATGTAGAACAGCTCGTTGTCGAGCCCTGCGTAGCCGGAGGCCATCGACCGCTTGTTCACGATCACCTGGGAGGCCTTGTAAACCTCGAGGATCGGCATGCCGGCGATGGGCGACTTCGGGTCCTTCGCCGCGGGGTTGACCACGTCGTTGGCGCCCAGCACCAGCACGACGTCGGTCTCCGAGAACTCGGGGTTGATGTCCTCCATCTCGAAGACCTGGTCGTAGGGCACCTCGGCCTCGGCGAGCAGCACGTTCATGTGGCCCGGCATGCGCCCGGCCACCGGGTGGATCGCGTAGCGTACCCGCACACCGCGTTCGATCAGCTTGTCGGCGAGCTCCTTGAGGGGGTGCTGGGCACGCGCGACCGCCAGGCCGTAGCCGGGCACGATCACCACGCTGTCGGCATTGGACAGCAGGAATGCCGCATCGTCGGCCGAGCCGCTGCGAACCGGCCGCTGTTCGCCGCCGCCGGCGCCGGCCGCGCTCGTCTCGCCGCCGAAGCCGCCGAGGATCACGTTGAAGAACGACCGGTTCATGGCCCGGCACATGATGTAGGACAGGATCGCGCCGGACGAGCCGACGAGGCTGCCGGCGATGATGAGCATCGCGTTGTTGAGGGAGAAGCCGATGCCCGCCGCCGCCCAGCCGGAGTAGCTGTTGAGCATCGAGACCACCACCGGCATGTCGGCACCGCCGATCGGGATGATGATCAGCACGCCCAGCACGAACGCGATGGCGAGCATCAGCAGGTAGGGTGTCCAGGTCTGTGTCACGGCGAACCAGATGCCGAAGGCGACCATGGCGATTGCCAGGGCGAGGTTCAGGATGTGCTGGCCGGCGAAGACCACCGGGGCCCCCTGGAACAGCCGGAACTTGTACTTGCCCGAGAGCTTGCCGAAGGCGATGACCGAGCCCGAGAAGGTGATCGCGCCGACGAAGGTGCCGATGAACAGCTCGATCCGGTTGCCGATGGGAATGGGCTGCCCGCGCTCGACGATGTTGAACGCATGGGGCTCGGCGACCACCGCGATCGCGATGAACACCGCCGCCAGGCCGATCATAGAGTGCATGAAGGCGACCAGCTCGGGCATCTTGGTCATCTCCACGCGCCTCGCCATGATCGTGCCGATCGTGCCGCCAACCAGCAGCCCGAGCAGCACCCAGGCCATGCCGACGGTCGCGATGTCGCTGCGCAGCTTGTAGAGGAGCGCGACGGTGGTGAGGATGGCGATCGCCATCCCCACCATGCCGAAGGTGTTGCCGCGCCGGGACGTCGTCGGATGCGAGAGTCCCTTCAGCGCCTGGATGAAGCACACCGAGGCGACGAGGTACAGCATCACGACAAGATTCATGCTCATGGGTTGGCTCCGTTGCTGGCGGGTCCGCTGGTGGTCAGGACGCGGATTCCGGCTTGCCGCCTTTCGCGGGCGATTTCTTCTTGAACATCTCGAGCATCCGGCGGGTGACGAGGAAACCGCCGAAGACGTTGACGGCGGCAAGCGCCACGGCGAGCACGCCCATCGCCTTGCCGAGGCCCGATTCCGTGAGCGCCGCCGCGAGCATGGCCCCGACGATGATGATCGCGGAGATGGCGTTGGTCACCGCCATCAGCGGCGTATGCAGGGCCGGCGTGACGTTCCAGACGACGTGGTAGCCGACGTAGATCGCCAGGACGAAGATGATCAGGTTGATGACCGTGATGCTGACAGCTTCCATGGTTCCGCTTCCGGTGGGCTGGGGATGGGGCGCGAAGGCTCAGGGCTCGCGCAGGACCTTGCCCTCGTGCGCGACGAGGCAGGCCTGGACGATGTCGTCCTCGAGGTCGATGTGGAACTTGCCTTCCTTGTCGATGACCAGCTTCAGGAAATCGAGCACGTTGCGCGCGTAGAGGGCCGAGGCGTCGGCGGGCACCGTCGCCGGCAGGTTCGGGATGCCGATGATCGTCACGTGGTTGGCCACCACGATGCGGTCCATCTCGGAGAGCTCGCAGTTGCCACCGCGCTCGACCGCCATGTCGAGGATCACCGAACCCGGCTTCATGCTGGCGACCATTTCGGCGGTGACGAGCTTCGGGGCCGGCCGCCCCGGGATCAGCGCGGTGGTGATGACGATGTCGGACTGGCGCAGGCGCTCGGCAACCGCCCTCGCCTGGCGCGCCATCCATGCCGGCGGCATGGGGCGCGCATAACCGCCCACGCCCTCGGCGATCTCGCGCTCCTCGTCCGTCTCGAAGGGAACGTCGACGAACTTCGCGCCGAGCGATTCGACCTGCTCCTTCACCGCGGGACGCACGTCGGAGGCCTCCACCACCGCGCCCAGCCGCTTCGCCGTGGCGATCGCCTGCAGCCCGGCGACGCCCGCGCCGAGCACCAGCACGCGCGCCGCCTTGATCGTGCCGGCGGCGGTCATCATCATCGGCAGCATGCGGCCGTACTGGGTGGCCGCGAGCAGCACCGCCTTGTAGCCGGCGATGTTCGCCTGGCTCGAGAGCACGTCCATGCTCTGGGCGCGCGTGGTGCGCGGCGCGGCCTCGAGCGCGAAGGCGGTCAGGCCGCCGGCGGCGAGCGCCGCCAGCCCCTCGCGGTCGAAGGGATCGAGCATGCCGACCAGCACGGTGCCCGGCGCCATGGCCGCGAGCCTTGCGGACTCGGGGGTTCGCACGCACAGGACGATCTCCGCGCCCAGCGCCGCGGCGGCATCGCCGATGGTCGCGCCCGCCTCGGCATAGGCGGCGTCGGTCTGGCTGGCGCGGGTTCCGGCGCCGGCCTCGACGATCACGGTATGGCCGGCGGCGACGTACTTCTTCACGGTTTCGGCAGTCGCGGCAACGCGCGTCTCGCCGGCCCGGGTTTCGGCCGGTATGCCGATTCGCATGGTTTCTCCTCGATCGATGACGACAGCCCCCACGGCCGCCGGCATGAATGTACCCCGTGAGACGCGCTGCCGGAATCCCGGCTGGCGCCGCACGCGCGGGCCGTTCCACGAACCGCGCGTGCGGTTCTTGTAGAATTGAAAGTTTATCAGTTGCGCTTCGCACGAGGCGGGGCGCCCGTGTGCATGCCTGGTTCGGAATTGCTCGAACGCGCGCGCCTGTCACCGGCGCCGCAACCCGGCGCCCGCGTCGTGGTCGGCCTGTCGGGCGGCGTGGACTCGTCCGTCGCGGCCTGGCTGCTCAAGCAGCAGGGCTACGAGGTGGTCGGCCTGTTCATGAAGAACTGGGAAGACGATGACGACGACGAGTACTGCTCGAGCCGGCAGGACTGGATCGACGCGGCCAGCGTTGCCGATCGCATCGGGATCGACATCGAGGCGGTGAATTTCGCGGCCGAGTACCGCGAGCGGGTGTTCGCCGAGTTCCTGCGCGAGTACTCGGCCGGTCGCACGCCCAATCCGGACGTGCTCTGCAACGCGGAGATCAAGTTCAAGGCCTTCCTCGATCACGCGATCGAGCTCGGCGCGCGGCATATCGCGACGGGCCACTATGCCCGCATCCGGGAGGGCGAGCACGGCTTCGAGCTGCTGCGCGGCGTCGATCCCTCGAAGGACCAGAGCTACTTCCTGCACCGGCTGACCCAGGCGCAACTCGCCCGCACGATCTTCCCGCTGGGGCACCTGCGCAAGCAGGAGGTCCGGGCCATCGCGACCGAGCTGGGCCTGCCCGTTGCCGGGAAGAAGGACTCCACCGGCATCTGCTTCATCGGGGAGCGCCCTTTCCGCGAGTTTCTCTCTCGCTACCTGCCGACGAAGCCCGGCCCTATCGTCGACGATTCGGGACGCCGCCTGGGCGAGCATGTGGGGCTGGCCTTCTACACGATCGGGCAGCGCAAGGGCATCGGCATCGGCGGATCCGCCGAAGGCGACGGCCGGCCCTGGTATGTCGCGCGCAAGGAGCTGGAAACCAACACCCTGGTCGTGGTCCAGGGCCACGACCATCCGTGGCTGATGTCGAAGGGGCTCGTCGCGATCGACCCGAGCTGGATCGCGGGCCATGCGCCCGAGGACGACGGCCGGCTCGGGGCGAAGACGCGCTACCGGCAGGCCGACGCGCCCTGCCGCCTGCGCATCGTGCACGACGGCTTCGAGCTCGACTTCCCCGAGGCCCAGTGGGCGATCACGCCGGGCCAGAGCGCCGTGCTCTACCGGGGCGAGGTCTGCCTCGGCGGCGGGATCATCTCCGCCGCCCGGTGACGGACGCCGCCACGATGTCGGCGAGTTCGCTGGCCCGGTTCACGCCCTTCGCGCTGGCGGTCTTCCTGGCGGTTGTCCTCGCGGGGCTGTGGATCGCCGGGCTCATCGGCTGGGGCTGGCCGCTGGTGGCGCTGCTCTTCGCGGCGCTGGGCGTGCACGACGTCGTTCAGCGGCGCCATTCGGTGCTGCGCAACTCCCCGATCGTCGGGCACCTGCGTTTCCTGTTCGAGTACACCCGGCCGGCGCTGCGGCAGTACTTCTTCGAGTCCGACACCGAATCGATCCCGTTCTCGCGCCAGCAGCGCGCGGTGGTGTACCAGCGGGCGAAGCAGCAGATCGATTCGCGGCCGTTCGGCACCCATTTCGACGTCTACGCCTCCGGCTACGAGTGGCTCAACCATTCCGCGGTGCCCGCGAAGGTAGGGTCGCACGACTTCCGGGTTCCCATCGGCGCGGTCCCCCAGGCGAGCGCCTCGGCAACCTCCTGCACGCAGCCGTACTCGGCTTCGGTCTTCAACATTTCGGCCATGAGCTTCGGCTCGCTGTCGGCCAACGCGATCCGGGCGCTCAATCGCGGCGCCAAGCTCGGGCGTTTCGCGCACGACACGGGCGAGGGCTCGATCTCCCGCTACCACCGCGAGTTCGGCGGCGACCTCATCTGGGAGATCGGCAGCGGCTACTTCGGCTGCCGCGACCCCGAGGGCCGCTTCGACGAGGAGCGCTTCGTCGCCAATGCGACGAGCGAGCAGGTCCGGATGATCGAGATCAAGCTGTCCCAGGGCGCGAAGCCGGGCCATGGCGGGATGCTGCCCGCGCCCAAGGTCACCGAGGAGATCGCCGAGGCGCGCGGCGTGCCGGCGTGGACGGACTGCATCTCGCCATCGAGCCACTCGGCCTTCTCCACCCCGATCGAGCTGCTGGAGTTCATCGACCGCCTGCGGCGCCTGTCGGGCGGCAAGCCGGTCGGGTTCAAGTTCGCCCTCGGCCATCCCTGGGAGTGGTTCGCGATCGCCAAGGCCATGGTGCTCACCGGCATCACGCCCGACTTCATCGTCGTGGACGGCAAGGAGGGTGGCACGGGAGCCGCGCCGGCCGAGTTCATCGACCGGATCGGCACCCCCATGCGCGATGCGCTCGTCCTGGTCCACAACACCCTGGTCGGGCTCAACCTGCGCGACCGCATCCGGATCGGCGCCGCCGGCAAGATCATCAGCGCATTCGACATCGCCCGCGCCATGGCGCTCGGCGCCGACTGGTGCAACAGCGGCCGCGGCTTCATGTTCGCGATCGGCTGCATCCAGGCGCAGACCTGCCACACCGGCCGTTGCCCCCCCGGCGTGGCGACCCAGGACCCCCAGCGCCAGAAGGCGCTCGATCCCGAGGACAAGTCGATCCGGGTGCTGAACTTCCACCGCAACACCCTGAAGTCACTCGCCGAACTGGTCGCGGCGGCCGGCCTGAGCCACCCGTCCCAGCTCGAGCCGATGCACATCGTGCAGCGGCGCAGCAGCGGCGAGGTGCACTCGCTCGCCACGGTCTATCCGCGCCTGCAGCCGGGCGAGCTGCTCGACTCCGAGGCCGAGCCGGCGGTGTACCGGGTTTTCTGGTCCATGGCCCGCCCCGACACCTTCCAGCCGCAGCACTGATCCTTCGGGCGCATGGCGGCGTTGGGGCGCCTTGCCCTGCGCCCGAAGGGCGCAGGCGGCGGCGCCGGGACGCCCTGCAGTGCTAGCATTCGCCTGTTGTCCTCCCCGATCCGATCCGATGACCGTCTCCGCCGCCCAGTCCTTCGAACTCAATGCGCTGTCGCCGCTCGACGGGCGCTATGCCGGCAAGGTCGCCGCCCTGCGGGCCTTCGCTTCCGAGGCGGCCTTCATGCGCGAGCGGGTGCGCGTCGAGGTGGAATGGCTCATCGCCCTGTCCGACGCCGGCATCCCGGGCTTCGCGCCGGTCTCGCCCGAGGGCAGGGCGCGGCTGCGCGGGGTGGTCGAGTGCTTCGGGGATGCCGAGGCCGCCCGGATCAAGGCCATCGAACGGGTCACCAACCACGACGTCAAGGCGGTCGAGTACTTCCTGCGCGAGACGGTGGCCGGGGACGCGGAGCTCGCGCGGGTGAGCGAGTTCATCCACTTCGCCTGCACGTCCGAAGACATCAACAACACCTCCCACGCGCTGATGCTGCGCGCGGCCCGCGACGAGGTCCTGCTGCCGACGATCGCGCAGATCGCCGCGCGCCTGCGGGCGCTCGCGCACGAGCACGCGGCCCTGCCCATGCTCTCGCGCACCCACGGCCAGACCGCCTCGCCCACCACGCTCGGCAAGGAGATGGCCAACGTCCTCGTGCGGCTCGAACGCGCCGCCGAAGCGGTGGCCGCCGTGCGCATCCGCGCCAAGCTCAATGGCGCGGTGGGCAACTACAACGCCCATGTCGCAGCCTGTCCCGAGATCGACTGGGAGGCCTTCTCGCGAGGCGTCGTCGAGTCCCTCGGGCTGGAATTCAACCCGTACACGATCCAGATCGAGCCGCACGACTACATGGCCGAGCTCTTCGACGCGATCGCCCGGGTCAACACGATCCTGATCGACTTCGATCGCGACGTCTGGGGCTACATCTCGCTCGGCTACTTCCGCCAGCGACTGAAGGCGGGCGAGATCGGCTCGTCCACCATGCCGCACAAGGTCAACCCGATCGACTTCGAGAACTCCGAAGGCAACCTCGGGCTCGCCAACGCCCTGCTGGGCCACCTGTCGGCGAAGCTGCCCATCTCGCGCTGGCAGCGCGACCTCACCGACTCGACGGTCCTTCGCAACATCGGGGTGGCGCTCGGCTACTCGCTGCTCGGTTACGACAGCGCCCTGCGCGGCATCGACAAGCTGGAGGTCGACCGCGAGCGCCTGGCGGCGGACCTCGATGCCGCGTGGGAGGTGCTCGCCGAGCCGATCCAGACGGTCATGCGGCTGCACGGGGTGCCGCAGGCCTACGAGAAACTCAAGGAGCTCACCCGGGGCAAGGCGATCGGGCCCGACGAGATCGCCCGCTTCGTCGATTCGCTGGAGCTTCCCGAGGAGGCGCGCGCGCGACTGCGCGAGCTGACCCCGGCCACCTACATCGGCCGCGCCGCGGAGCTCGCCGCCCGCGCCTGAGGCGACCGGCCCCGCCTTGCGGATTCCCGCTGGTCCGCCGGTGCGCGGCATTCCCGAAGCGATGATAGGCTGGCGCCTGCGGCCGCCCGGTGGGCGACCGCGGCATTGCCCCGATGCCGAGAGGTCCGCGGCATCGAACCCGAACCCCTTTGGAGACGAATATGAAGCTGATTTCCTGGATCGGCGTCGCGGCCGTTGCCGCCGTCGGCATGCTGGCGTCGGCGCCCGCTGCAGCCCAGTTCGCCAAGCCCGAGGATGCGATCAAGTACCGGCAGTCGGCCTTCAGCCTGATGGGAGCGCATTTCAGCCGCATCGGGGCGGTCGTCAAGGGCGAGGCGCCCTATGGGCCGTCGGTGGCCACTGATGCGAAGCTCGTGGAGACCCTTTCGCACCTGCCCTTCGCGGCCTTCGTCGAGGACAGCGACAAGGGCGACACCGGTGCCAAGCCGGAGATCTGGATGAACCGCGAGGACTTCGACCAGAAGGCCCGCAACATGCAGCAGGCGGTCGCCGAGCTGTCCAAGGTCGCGGCGTCCGGCGACGAGCGTGCCCTGAAGGGCGCATTCGGTGACGCCGGCAAGGCCTGCAAGGCCTGCCACGACGACTACCGCAGGAGAAGGTAGGGTGCCGCGGCTGGTGTTCAGCGCACCACCAGCCAGACCAGGATCGAGACGACGACGAGGATTCCCAGCGCCTTCAGGCGCAGCCTCGCGTCGTCGCGACTGGAGACCGCGCCCGGCGGCGCCTGGGGATCCCGCCCGGTGATCATCGGGCCGACGAGCCGGCGCCGCCGGAATACCCGATACCAGGCGATCGCCAGCACGTGCAGCACGACCAGCGCGATGAGGATGGGCTCGTTGCGCAGGTGCAGGCCGGTGAGGAAGTCGCTCGTCGACTTGCTCACCATCGAGGCGAGCGGCCCCTCGCTGGCGATGTCGTCGTTCGAGAACAGGCCCAGCACCGCCTGCGCGCCGATGAAGAACAGCAGCGCATAGACCGACAGGGCGCCGAGCGGGTTGTGGCCCGGACCGCCCGGCGCATCGGGCGCGCCGCGCAGGTAGGCGACGACCTGGCGGGGGCCGAAGAGGAAGCTGCGGAAGCGGGCGTAGTGCCCGCCGACGAAACCCCAGGCGAGCCGGAAAAGGATCAGCGCCAGGATCGCGTAGCCGACGCGGAAGTGCCAGTCGATCCAGTTGCCGCCGGCCTTGGCGCACAGGAAGGAGGCGACGACCAGGATGGCCAGGAGCCAGTGGAAGAGCCGGGTCGGGAGGTCCCAGACCACCGGTGCGCCGTTCGATGCCTGCGTTGCGGTCCCGTTCGCCATCGTTCGCCCCGTGGCGGCGCATCGCGCCGAGGGCTGTAGTATCGCGTCCCCGGCCCGGCGGGGCCAAGCCCCGGCGCCCTAGGGCAGCTCGGGCTGGCCATCGTCCTTGCGGACCGGCCGGACCATGTCCTCGCGCTTGAGCCCCAGCCACATCGCGATCGCCGCCGCGACGAAGATCGACGAATAGATGCCGCAGAGGATGCCGATGGTGAGCGCGAGCGAGAAATTGTGCAGCGAGGGCCCGCCGAAGAAGAACATCGACAGCACCATCATCTGCGTGGACGCGTGCGTGATGATCGTGCGCGACATGGTGCGGGTGATGGCGTTGTTGATCACCTCCACGGTGCTCGCCTTGCGCATCTTGCGGAAGTTCTCGCGGACCCGGTCGAACACCACCACCGCCTCGTTCACCGAGTAGCCGGCCACCGCCAGTACGCCCGCCAGCACGGCGAGCGAGAACTCCCACTGGAAGAAGGCGAAGAAGCCGAGGATGATCACCACGTCGTGGGTATTGGCCAGCACCGTCGCGACCGCGAACTTCCATTCGAAGCGCAACGCGAGGTAGATCATGATCCCGATGATCACGAACAGCACCGCGAGCGCGCCGTCCGTGGCGAGTTCCTCGCCCACCTGCGGGCCCACGAACTCCACCCGGGTGACCGTCATCGTGTCGTCGAGCCCGGCGAGCTTCGCGCCCACCTGTTCGGCCAGGTCCGCGGTCGAGACGCCCTCGCGCAGCGGCAGCCGGATGAGCGCGTCGTGCGAGGTCCCGAAGTTCTGGACCTGCGCATCCTCGAAGCCCATCTCCGCGAGCGCGCCGCGGATCGACTCGATCGGTGCCTCGTTCCTGTAGTTGACCTCCATCACCGTGCCGCCGGTGAACTCGATCGAGAAGTGCAGCCCCCGGGTCACGATGAAGAACACCGCGAGCAGGAAGGTGACGACCGAGATCGCGTTCCACACCAGCGCATAGCGCATGAACGGGATGTCTTTCTTGATCCGGAAGAATTCCATGGCGCTTGGTCCTTGCGGTGCTGGCGGGATCAGCCGATCGAGACGCGCGTGAGCTTCTTGCGTCGCCCGTACCAGAGGTTGACGACGCCGCGCGAGAACATCACCGCCGAGAACATGGAAGTGAGGACCCCGAGGCAGTGCACGACCGCGAAGCCGCGGATCGGCCCGGACCCGAAGACCAGGAGCGCGATACCGGCGATGAGCGTGGTGATGTTCGAGTCCACGATCGTGCGCCAGGCATGCTCGTAGCCGAGCGCGATGGCGGCCTGCGGGGAGACGCCGGCCCGCAGCTCCTCCCGGATCCGTTCGTTGATCAGCACGTTGGCGTCGATCGCCATGCCGAGCGTCAGCGCGATCGCGGCGATGCCGGGCAGGGTGAGCGTGGCCTGCAGCACGGAGAGCAGGGCGATCAGCAGCAGCAGGTTGAACGCGAGCGCGAGGGTCGAGATCACCCCGAAGACGGCGTAGTACGCGATCATGAAGACGGCGATCGCGACGAAGCCCCAGAGGGTGCTGCGGAAGCCCTTCTCGATGTTGGCGGCGCCCAGGCTCGGGCCGATCGTGCGCTCCTCGATGATCTCCATCGGCGCCGCGAGGGATCCTGCGCGCAGCAGCAGGGCGATGTCGGCCGCCTCGGTGGTCGTCATCTGGCCGCTGATCTGCACCCGTCCGCCCGGGATCTCGGTGCGGATGACGGGTGCTGTCACGACCTCGCCCTTGCCCTTCTCGAAGAGCAGGATCGCCATGCGCTTGCCGATGTTGGCGCGGGTCACCTCGCGGAATATGCGCGCGCCGTTGCTGTCGAGGTTGAGGTTGACCGTCGGCTCCTGCGTCTGGGAATCGAAGCCGGGCAGGGCGTTCTCGAGGTTCTCGCCGGTGAGGATGACCTGCTTCTGTACCAGCAGCGGGCGTCCCTCGCGGTCCAGGAAGCGCTCGCACCCGAAGGGGACATTGCCGGCGGCGAGCGCGGCGAGCTCCTCGGGCCGCTCGCAGACCATCCGCACCTCCAGGGTCGCGGTTCGGCCGATGATGTCCTTGGCCTTGGCGGTGTCCTGCACGCCCGGCAGCTGGACGACCACGCGGTCGGCGCCCTGGCGCTGGATCACCGGCTCCGAGACGCCCAGCTCGTTGACGCGGTTGCTCAGGGTCGTGATGTTCTGGCTGAGCGCGCTCTCCTGGATCTGCTTGGCGGCCTCGGGCTTGAAGCGTCCCTCCAGCCGCAGGTCCTCGCCTTCGCCCGCCTCGGTGAAGGCGATGTCGGGCATGTCGCGACCGAGCGCCGCAAGCGCCTCGGCGCGGGTCTGCTCGTCACGGAAGCGGATGACGAAGCCGTCGGCCGTGCGCTCGATGCCGGCGTGGCGCACGCGCTTCTCGCGCAGCAGGCGCCGGGCCTCGGCCGCCACCGAATCGAGGCGCTTGTCGATCGCGCTCGCCATGTCCACCTGCATGAGGAAGTGCACCCCGCCGCGAAGGTCCAGGCCCAGGTACATCGGCAGGGCGTTGATCGACAGCAGCCACTGGGGCGTGTTGGACAGCAGGTTCATCGCGACGATCCAGCCGGGGTCGTCCGGGTCCGGGTTCAGCGCGCGCTGGATCGCGGCCTGGGCGCGGAACTGGTCGTCGGTGGTCTCGAAACGCGCCTTGACGGAGTTGCCGTCGAAGAAGATGCCCGTGGTCGGGATGTTGGCCTCGGCGAGGATGCGCTCGACGCGTCCGCGCATGCCGTCGTCGATCCTGACCGTCGCCTTCGCGCTGGAGATCTGCACCGCCGGCGCCTCGCCGAAGAAGTTCGGCAGCGTGTAGAGCAGGCCGAACACGAGGGTGACCGCGAGGACGACGTATTTCCAGATCGGGTACCTGTTCATGGATCGAAGCCTTGGTTCGGAAGCGCGACGGCGGCAGGCCTGCCCGAGCCTGCCGCCGTCGTCCTTGGGGATGGGCGCCGGCCGGATCGGCCGGGGCGCCGGCGGAGGTACCCGCCTAGAGGGATTTCAGCGTGCCGTTGGGCAGCAGGGTCTGGATGGCGTTCTTCTGGAACTGCATTTCGATGGTCTGCGGGCCGGACTTGCCCTCGGTCTGGGCGACCTCGAGCGTCACGTAGTTCTCGCCGACCTTGGTGACCTTGCCGACGACCCCGCCGCCCGTGACGACCTCGTCGCCCTTCTTGAGCGCATCGAGCATCGCGCGATGCTCCTTGGCGCGCTTCATCTGGGGCCGGATCATCAGGAAGTACAGCACCACGAACATCAGGATGATCGGCAGGAAGCCGAACAGCTGTTCGCTGCCGCCGGCGGCCTGTGCGTATGCGTTGGATATGAACACCGAGAGTTCTCCTGACGAGGCCGCCGGCTGCCGCCTGCGGTTGGCGCGGGCGGCCGGAGGGCGGCCGCAAGCGAATGGGAACGAGTCCTGACTTGTCTGGCGCCGCGATTATACCCGCCGGAAATGACCCGGCGCGACCCTGGGCGGGGCTCGACCGGCCGCGTCGGCATGCCCCCGCCGGGCGCTCGGCCGGCGGTCGGCGCGGTCTTGCCGACGCCCGGGGCCGATGCGGGGGAGCCGGTCTAGTCGACGCCGCGGGCCCGGTCGGTCGCGAACCGGGCGCGCATGGCCTCGAACTCGCCCGCCGCGATGGCCTCGCGCATTTCCGCCATGAGGCCGAGGTAATAGGCGAGGTTGTGGATGGTGGCGAGCCGGGCGCCCAGGATCTCGCCGATCTTCTACAGGTGGTGCAGGTACGCGCGCGAAAAGTTGGCGCAGCAGTAGCAGCCGCAGGTCGGGTCCACCGGGCGCAGGTCGTCGCGGTAGCGCGCGTTGCGCAGGCGCAGGTCGCCGTGGCGGGTGAAGAGTCAGCCGTTGCGGGCATTGCGAGTGGGCATCACGCAGTCGAACATGTCGATGCCGGCCGCCACGCCCTCCACGAGGTCCTCGGGCGTGCCGACGCCCATGAGGTAGCGCGGGCGGTCGGCCGGCAGCCGGGGCGCCACGTGCGCGAGGATCCGGTGCATGTCCTCCTTGGGCTCGCCGACCGACAGTCCGCCGATCGCGTAGCCGTCGAAGCCGATCTCGGCCAGGCCCGCGAGCGACTCGTCGCGCAGCGCCTCGAACATGCCGCCCTGGACGATGCCGAACAGCGCGTTCGGGTTGCCGGCGGCATCGAAGGCCTCGCGCGAGCGGCGCGCCCAGCGCAGGCTCATGCGCATCGAGGCGGCCGCCTCCTCGAGGCGTGCCGGGCGGCCGTCGATTTCGTAGGGTGTGCACTCGTCGAAGACCATCGCGATGTCCGAGTCCAGCACCGTCTGGATGCGCATCGACTCCTCGGGGGTCAGGAAGAGCCGGTCGCCATTGACCGGCGAGGCGAAGCGCACGCCCTCCTCGCTGATCTTTCGCATCGCCCCGAGGGAGAAGACCTGGAACCCGCCCGAATCGGTCAGGATCGGCCGGCGCCAGCCGTTGAAGCCGTGCAGCCCGCCGCAGCGCCCGATCACCTCGAGCCCGGGGCGCAGCCAGAGATGGAAGGTGTTCCCCAGCGTGATCTCGGCCCCGAGCTCCTCGAGCTCGCGCGGGCTCATCGCCTTGACCGCCCCATAGGTCCCCACCGGCATGAACACCGGGGTCTCGACGGTGCCGCGGCGACAGGTGATGCGGCCGCGCCGCGCGGCGCCGTCGGTGGCGAGCAGCTCGAAGCTCAGCATGCCGCCCCCGGCTCCACGTCGAGCAGCATGGCATCACCATAGCTGAAGAAGCGATATCGCTTCTCTATGGCGTGGGCATAGGCCTGCCGGATCGTTTCGAGTCCCGCGAAGGCGGCGACCAGCATCAGCAGCGTGGATCGCGGCAGGTGGAAGTTGGTGAGCAGGCGATCGACCACCCGGAAACGATAGCCCGGCGTGATGAAGATGTCGGTGTCGCGGATGCCGGGCTCGACGGCGCCGGACGCGTCGGCCGCGCTCTCGAGCGTCCGGAGCGCGGTGGTGCCCACCGCCACCACCCGGCCGCCGGCGGCTCGGGTACGGGCGATGGCCTCGGCAGTGGCCTCGTCGATCCGGCATCGCTCGACATGCATGCGATGCTCCGCGATGTTCTCGCTGCGAACCGGGGCGAAGGTGCCGGCGCCCACGTGCAGGGTGACGAAGGCCCGGCCGATCCCCGCATCGGCGAGCGCCGCCAGCAGCGTCTCGTCGAAGTGCAGGCCGGCGGTGGGCGCCGCCACGGAGCCGGGCTCCCGGGCGAACACGGTCTGGTAGCGCTGGCGGTCGGTCTCGTCCGGCTCGTGCTCGATGTAGGGCGGCAGCGGCAGTTCGCCGATGGCCTCGAGCAGCGGCCCGATCGGCCGGTCGAATCGCAGCGTCCAGAATCCTTCGTCCCGCCCGGTCACCGTCGCGCGGGCATCGCCGAAGACGAGCTCCGAGCCCGGCCGGGGCGGCTTGCTCGCCCGAAGCTGGACCACGGCCTCGCGCGCCCCGAGGATGCGCTCGACGAGCAGCTCCACCTTGCCGCCGCTTGCCTTGTGCCCGTGCATGCGCGCCGGGATCACCCGGCTGTCGTTGAAGACCAGCAGGTCGCCGCGCCTGAGCAGGGCGGGGAGTTCGCCGAACACCCGGTCGTCCAGCCGCGGGCGGCCGGCGGCATCCCGGCGCAGGTGCAGCAGGCGGGACGCGCTGCGCGAGGGGGCGGGGCGCTGCGCGACGAGTTCGGGCGGCAGCGCGAAGTCGAAGTCGGACAGGGTGAGCGGCATGGAGCCGGCATTGTAGTCG
>Ga0079224_100002554_pt1 | contig 22222 bp, 20 predicted proteins | sample Stecom2015_FD_80414 | JGI IMG/M metagenome (GOLD analysis project Ga0079224, IMG submission 80414) | Agricultural soil microbial communities from Utah to study Nitrogen management - Steer compost 2015 | ecosystem: Environmental > Terrestrial > Soil > Agricultural land | place: USA: Utah...
GCCCGCCTTGCTCTGATCCTGCGACGTATTCAGCGCGATGCCCAGGCCGACGGAAATCTGATCGCCGGCGGACAAGGCTTCCACCTTCACTGCACCGGCATCGTTGATGGTCGTGTTCTTGATGCCCGCGTAGGTATCGTTGTCGAGCTGATTGAAGGCGACCGCGCCGGCCACACCCGCGCTGAACTTCGAACTCGGATTCTTCGCCGCAGCGAGCGCCGCACCGCCCGCACCGCTGATGAGATCCGCGTTCGTGACCGCGCGCGCCAGCACGTCCGTCTGCCCAGCGCTACGCGAATCAATGGTGACGCCGTCAATGAACGCGCTGGTGTTCATCTCGCTCATGTTGACGGTCGACGCGCCCGACACGCCGATGCCGAACGGCGGCTTGCTCGGCTGCGTATTATTGGCTCCCGCGCCTTCCTTCGCGCGCACCGAGTCGGCCAACTTGCCGAGCAGCGGCAAGCCGTCCAGCTTGTTTGCCGCGCCGTTGCGCAGGCTGTTTACGCCGTTCGAGATTTTGGTCTTGGTGCGATCGACGAGACCCGGCTCCGCATCCGGGTCATCCGAACTGGCAACCGCACCGGCGACGGCGAAGGTGCCCACCATGCCGTCGGTGATTGCGCTCACCGCAACCGAATCGGTCGTGAGCGTCCCTTTCGCGCCGTCGGTGCCGGCGCCTTCCGGATCGTCCTCGTCGTTGTCGCCGATATACGCCCGTGTATCGGTGCTGATGTCGTTCACGGCAATCGCGATACCGACCGCCGCGCTCTCCTCGCGGCTTAGCGAACCGGCCGCCGACCATACGGATAGTCCCTGCGCCGCATCGAGCGTGACGACATCGGCCGTGATGTTCGCTTCGTTGCTGATCGAGGCGTGCGTGAGGTTATCGATCTGCGAGAGCGCAACGATACCGTTGCCGCCAAACCCGCCGCCCGCGCCCGAGGTCGGGCTGACGACGAACATGCGATCCTCGGTGCTCGCGTTGACGCCGAGGCCGGAGGTCGTGACGTTGACACCGTTGCCGATGCCGGCGATGGTTTCCGCGCTGTGTTCGATCCAGTTGAACGCCGCACCGACGGAGACGCCGCCTGATCCGCTACTCGTGCCGCCGATGGGGTTGAGGAAGTTGATGTTGCCGGCGACGTCTATGCTCTCGGTCAGCGATCGTGCCTGCACATCGACCGCTTCCTTCCAGATCCACGACTTCGTGTCCCCTTTAAGATCGACGTAGCTCGTCGTCCAGTCGTCGCGGTTCCCGGTTGCGGTCAGGGTCGCGCCTTCGCCCACCCAGGCGCGTACATTGTTCTCGTTTTCGAAGTAGTTCGTCGCGCCAAACAGCCCCAGTTCGCCGCTGTCGCCGCTTGCGCTCGCGTAGCTGGTCAACACCTCGTTGAGCAGACCGAGGTTGGTATTGACCTTCGAGATGATGCTGTCCAGACCTTCCCATTTATGCCAGGTGATAGTGATCGGCATCACCGCATCGGCGCCGACGCCGATGTGCTTGGCATTGACGCGCACGTTCTTGCCGATCGTCGCTTGGGCATTGTGCTCGAACTGCCCCACCGCGACCGCGGCGGCGACGGCGATATTGCCGTCGCTTCCGCCCTGATTCAGTTGCGCGTTTGTTTCGGCTATGGCGTTGTTGCGAACGCCCGCGTCTTCCAGTTTTGCCAGCACCGCAACGTCGCCCGTCGCGTCGATTTCCACGCCGTCGGCGATCGCGGCACGAGCATCGAGATCGACCTCGCTGAGCGCCAGCGCCGCAGCCAGTTTTAGGGGGCTGCCCGAATCGACCTTGCCGCCCACCTTGTCGCTGGCGCTCCCCGCCTTCTGCTGGATGAAGCTGCCGATACCGCCGGTAGCGCTGCCCAAGATGCGCATCGCTGCGCCCGAACCCGTGGCGGTGGACGCGCTGGTCTTGTTCTTCTTCGTATAGTTCTCGGCAAGGACGAGCAGATTACCTGTACCGTTCGCGCCCGCGAGATCCGCGCCGAGCGTGGCGCTGGTGTGCACCTTGATATCGCTGATCGCCGCCGCCGCTCCGGCCTTGCCGGCACCGTTTGCCATCGCCGTCGCCGAGGTGGAAAAGCTGTTCTCGTTGCGCGCATGGAGGCCGACGTGGCCCACCTTGATCGTCGCGCCGGCATCGATATCAGCATCGGTCGTCACGTCCGCCTGCGAATAGGCCAGCGTTCCTGCGAAATAGGACGTCCCGTTCGGGTCCGTGATCGTGAATGCGGAAATGTCGATCTCGTTGACGGACGTGGCCTCGGCTTCGAGCCGGCCGTCCGCTTCGACGCTCGCGCCGGAGGCAATTTTGACTGTTGTAGTGCCGGTCAAATCGCCCAATACCGCCGTCGCGCCCACCTGACGCCCCGTGATGTTGAGCGCCGGCGTTGCGGCCACGCGCGTCGCATCGGCATGCAGCGTGATGTTCTCCGTTGCCTCGAGCGACGCGCCGGACGCAATGGTGACGCTGGCATCGGCTTCGGCAGCTACGGTGCTGAGGTTGAGGCCGGTCAGCGCACCAGCGCCCGTCATGGCGATCATGTCCACCAGATCATTGGTGTACTTGGATTCGGCAGTCGCATCTGCAGTGGCCGAGATGTTTTTCGCCTCGATCGTCCCGGAAATTGTGACGGACGCCTTGGCGGTCGCCTGTCCCGAGCCTCGCTTGTCGGTTGCCTTGGCCTTGATGGTGACATCGCCGCCGCGCAGCGTGCCCGCCACATCGATGTTCGTTGTCGCCGACTCGCCCTCGCGCACGGCCTCCAGCGTGATGTCGCCGGCCTTGTGCGCGGACCCTTCTTCGACGAAGGCCAGGAGTTGCGCTCCCGACTGCACGTCGATGTTCGCGGCTTTGATGGTGATGTTGCCCGAATCGCCGGTGGAGTCGGCGGTGTCGCGGTCGTCACCGTCCGCGATCTTGCGGGTATTGATCACCGCGTCGCCGGCGACCGTAATCTTGTCGTCAGCGACCCACTCGGCATGCGTGCCGTTGTAATCCTGCCGGCCCACGATAGTGAGTTGCGCAGGATCGATGAGGAACCGACCGTCCAACCCGGCTTCCGAGGCCGTATCGACGCGAATATCGCGCACGACGATCTCGTCGTTCGCGCTGACCTCGATAAAGCCGCCGGCGCCTTCTCCGCGCCCGCGCGATTCGAGTACGGTGTTGTCGACATGGGCGTTGCGATCGCCCCAGACGAGGATCTCGCCGCCGTCCGTGTTGTCCCCGCCGGCGGTCGCGTTGAGATGCGCGCCGGAAAGGCGGACGTCGTTCTCCGCCGTAATGAGAATGCCGCCGCTCGCCGCGCCCTGCGTGCCGTCCGCGTGCAGATAGCCGGAGACATCGACATCGCCCGCGGAGACGATGCGAATGGCGCCGTTCTCTTCGACCATCGCCACGTCGGCAGCATCTCCGACATTCACGGCGATGAGCGCGCGCGCCGCATCGCCGCTGACGATGTGTGCCGCAGCATCGACTGAGACCTGCCGGCCTTGCAGCACGACGCCGTTCAATGCGTTGACCCTGCCCTGGATGGTGATCAGGCCATCGGCGGATTGCGGCGCATTGCCCGCCAGGAACTGGTTGACTGCGGCATCGCCGATGTGGCCGCCCGCGTCGATCATCTGATCCATGAAATCGGCGGTCGGCGTAGAAACCGATAGCTTGCCGACGTTCACAATGCCGTCCGCGCCCACCACGAACCCCTGGGGGCTGGCAAAGAAGACGTTGCCGCCGATCTTGCCGCTCGAATAAAGGCTGTTGAGCGTGCCGTCGATCCGGACCTTGCTGTCAACGAGGTTGATGAGGTTCCGGGTGCTGCCGGGCAGATGGAGATTGGCGACATGGCCGCCGTTCACCACGAACTGACTGAAGGCGTTGAAGGCGTTGACGCCGCGTGTCGTGGCGGTCGTGACGTCGGTGATGTTGCCGCTGGTGGTGACCGTCGTGGCGGTGCGGCCGTTGGCAACGACCTGAGCGGCGGCGGGCGCCGCAAGTCCTGCACCGAGTGCAAGGGCGACCAGATGTGCGATGGGTGAGCGTTTCGGAATCCAGCCGGCGGTGAGGCGTCGTTTTCGACGGAACTCGTCGCGCAGCGCGTGCGCGCCCGTCTCGTGTCGATGGATGCTCCGGATACCGCGTGCGTTCTTGTTCATTCTTTGCACTCACCCTGAGCAGGCCGGCTCGCATCCGGATCCCCGCCCATACAAAAAACGCTGGCCGGTATTGAAAACCGGGCAGCGTCAACGAACCGCTTAGTTCAGGCCGCTTTCACCAAACGCCGGCTCAGCCGCTTCGACAGTCGTTGCACGTTGCGCAGCGAAGCCAGATGCGCGTAGATCCAGCCCAGTTCACCGAGGCGGAACAACTCCGTGACTTTGGCATCGTCGAGCGCCATGAGCTTCGCTTCATCCACCACTTGCACGCCTTGCAGCGACAAGGGTTCGCCGCCTTCCGGGACGACTTGCAGCGTGATGTCCTTCAGCAGGCCGGCTTCCTTGAGGCGCTGGGTGAACTCCCGGGTGCGCCGCATATGGCTCTGGAATTCGCTTAACAGATCGATGTTGCGACGCAGATAATCGGTTTCCTGGCCGTCTTCATTGAACAGCGACTCGCCGCCGCTCTTGACGATGGCAGGCGAGTTTTCGTCCACGCAGACCAGATAGTCGGGGCCTTTGCCCCGCGCGAGCACGAAGGGATAGCAGCGTGCGAATACCGGGACATAGTCACTGTCCCACTGCTTGCCCTTACCGATGAAGAGATTTTCGCTTTGCCGCAAACCGAGCAGCGCTACTGGCGCAACTTCCCCGGCCTGACCGGCGAACACGATGGGGTAATCCCGTTGGGCGTCGTAGAACTCGGCCGCCGCGAGGGGTACGGAGTTAGTGTGGGCTGCGAAGCCGAAGTCGCCCGCGTTCATTTTGATGCGCAGGTTCTTGTGCGCCTCTCGGCTCAAAGGAACAGGGTTCTGATAGAACAACAGGCTCGCCACAGCTTCTCCCTCCCGGACATCTTGTATTTATGGCCACACTGGCAGCGTGGACTCGCGCATTCGGACAATCGGGCAATTTCCCGAATCGGCGGTTGGCGGAGTGTACCGGCGTCGCTTTTTGACGACAATTAAAAATAACAATGTCGGGTGTAGGTATTTCGACACCTTCCCTTGATTTGCATGGGCTATTTGTGCGGCCACGCTGTCGCGGGCCGACTGAGGCGGCAGAGCAATCGATCTTTGCTACAGTCCTCCGCCTGCATCGCCCGCACTGAAGGCTCCCCGTCCATGGACACCCTCACCCACGCCCTCTCCGGCGCGCTGAGCGCCCGCGCGACCGCACCGCGCACCGGTGCGCTGCCGTTGCGCCGACGTGTCGGCATCGGCTTCGTGGTCGCAGCGCTGCCGGACCTGGATGTGGTCGGCACCTGGGTGTCGCCGCTGTTCTATCTGGAACATCACCGCGGCGTGACCCATTCACTGCTCATGTTGCCGATTTGGACGGTGCTGCTGGCCCTGCCGCTCAGCCGGCTCTGGCGCGGCGGTCCGGGTTGGCGCGCCTACGCCGGCGTCGTCGCGCTGGCGCTGTTCGTACATATTGTGGGGGACTGGCTGACGTCCTTCGGCACAATGGTGTTTGCCCCGCTGTCGGACGCACGCTTCGCGCTCGGCACCACGTTCATCATCGATCTGTGGTTCAGCGGGATCATTCTGGCCGGGCTGCTCGCTTCGCTGCTCTGGCGGCGCACACGCGTGCCCGCCATCGTCGGCACCCTTGTGCTTGCCGGTTACGTCGGCCTGCAGGCCGTGGCGCGCGATCATGCTCTCGAGTTCGCCGAGGGTTATGCACAGGCACAGGGCATGACGGACGCATCCGTCACCGCCTCGCCCCGACCGGTCTCGCCCTTCAATTGGACCTTGATCGTGGTCGACGGCGAGACGCTGCATCTGAGCCATGTGAACGTCCTGCGGGATGACCTGCTGACGCTTACGCCGGAAGCCGGTTTCCTGCGCCGCCTGGATGCGCCCTATCAGCCGCTCGAGTCGGCGACCTGGCAGACCGTCTCCCGGTTCGGAGAAGATGGTGTCCGCGACCTGGCGCGCGAGGCGTGGTCGCAACCCGAACTCGGCTTCTTCCGCTGGTTCGCACAGCATCCGGTGCTCTATCGCGTCGACAACGGCCGCGACAGCGTCTGCGCCTGGTTTCAGGATCTGCGCTTCCTTACGCCCGGACGTGACGCGATGCCGTTTCGCTACGGCCTTTGCCGCGCCGGCAACAGCGCCTGGCGGCGGTTTCAGTTGCTCGAAGACGGCGCCGCACTGCCGCTGAATTGATGCGGCTACGCTCCCGGCGACAATAGCGGCATCGCGACTTTATCGATCGCACGGAATCCGCACATCGCATTCGCCAGCGGCTGCGCTTTCGTGGGCTGCGGCACGACCACCGCCATCGTCATCCGCAAGCGTTTTGGCATCCGATTCCGCTTGCCCGTCGCGCTGCCGCATCCGGACACTGCTCCGCTCCTCGGGCACGTGTGAAAAACCACACATTTGCAATCCGTGCCCGCCCTTGATTGACGCCGACCGTGGCTAATGAAACGGCGCGCGCGGCCGAAGAAGCATGTAATGGCGCCGAAGTCGTTTCAACCTCATTAGCGAGCGCCCAGACATGTCAGCCGATATCAAAGATTCAGCCGCGTACAACGACGAACTCGAGCGCCTCCACGCGCAAGAGATGAAAGCGTTGGTGGAAGCGATCGAAACGGAATTTGCCGACCTCACCGGTCCGCAGATTCAGATCGTCCATGGTTGCGCCATGATGATTTGCGGCCTGACCCAACTCGACACCTGGGAAGACGTGCCGGCAGCGCAGTTGCAAGCCGAGCGGTCGCTGTCGGACGGCTTCCTCAAACGGCTCGACGAAGCCGTGCCCGAAGCGCTGCGACCGCGCGTCCGTCAAGCGGTCAAGATGCACGCCGAGCGCTACGCGCGCCTGGCGGTGGAACAGCGCCTGGGCGAAACCTTGCATTAGGAGAAGCCGTGCGGGATGGCGCCGTCACCCGATTTCTGAACACGCTGGAAACCGCGACCCCATCCGGCAAGCGCAAGCAGTTGCTGGACAAGCTGGAAAGCCTGATCGGCGAACGCGCCACGGAGTTCGAACACCTTGCCACGCCGGAACTGGCGTTCGTCATGGGCTCGGCGCTGTGGAAGTTCGATCTGATGGGCGAAGCCACCTGGGAAGGCCTGAGCGCCGAGCAGTTCGAGGCGTTGCGCCCCGCCATTACCGGTGCCATGACGGCCGGCATCGAGCGCTGGCCGCGTCATCTCAACGAAGCAGAATACCTGCTGTTCCGTTATCTCACCGAGCGTTACGGCGAGGAATACATCACCGAGATGAGCTGGGATGTGTCCGCGCCTACGCGTATCGGCAGCAGCGCGACGCTAGGCAAGAAAAGCCGCAACGACGAACCGTCCTGAACCGCCCCTGCCGGGATTGCCCCGGCAGCGTTTACATGGAGAACGACGCTCGGCCGCGATCAGGCCACGTGCCGCAGGCGTTGCTGCGCACGGCCGTCGTTTTCGGCTTGGGAGGTCAGGCAGAGGAACCAGCGCCACGCTTGCGGGTTGTCGACCATGAACTGGATCGTGCGTGCGGCCTGGCTGCGAGCGAAGCGGGCGCGGCTGTGGCCGTCGTCGAGTTCGTCCTCACGGTGCATGGCATGCACCAGTTCGTGCCAGAAGATCACCGCGAGCTGCGTCCCGTAGAGCTCCGCTGACAGCCGCACCACCTTGGTCGACAGGTTGCAGTCGCCCCAGCAGTTGAGGCGCTCGGACAGATCGAGCGGCATGCTTTCCAACTGATAGACGCTCTTGCCCACCTTCATTTGCCTCGGCGGCGCCAGGCGTTCCGCACCGCCTGCCCGGCCGGCAGCATAGCGCGCGTATTTCACGCCCGGCGAGGTTTGCGCCTCCACCAACTGGTTGAACCAGACCCACGTCTCCGGATTGGCGCGGATGAATGCGATCAATCCGGCCGCGTAGGCCTGGGTGAAGGATTCTTCGGGGCAACCGTCGTCGAGGCCGGCCGAATAGTGCATGGCGCGCACTACGCGCAACCACCAGTTGAATGCGATCTGCTGGGGCGAAAGCCCGTGGCGCACGCGGATGATCTGGTGGTTGTAATCGGTTTCGGATAACCAGCGCGGGCGGGTGAAACGCGACGGTGGATCGATTAATGAAGTGAAGCCATATGGCCCGACTTGCACGGGCCAGGGCAGCAGCGGCATTGAACTGGCAGTCATGATTTCGGTACCCGGTAAGTTGATGCCCGGTGTGCGGGCGGCGCCCGTGACCGGGCGGAGAATGGCCCTTAGGATACCGCGTCAAAACCGCTTTGACAGTCAAACGTCCGTTTGACTTACATGATGTGACACATCATGTATTTACTTTAATCCACTGATTAATATGTAATTCCGTTAGGCGGGATGCGAGCCCAGGACAAAGTTTTACTGCCTCGACCCGGCAAGCAGCCTCGCAGCCTCCTGGTGCCCGGCCGCTTCGGCCCAGGCTTGCGCGGTGTCTCCGGACACGGTCTGCAGGCGCGGATTCGCACCGGCGCGCAACAGTAATCCGATCGCTGCAACTGCGCCTTCGCGTGCCGCCATATGCAGTGGCGTGATGCCATTCACTGCTCGTGAGTTGGGATCGGCGCCGCGTTCGAGCAGCAAACGAAGCACCTCGACGCGGTTCTGATGGGCGGCGTAGTGCAACGCACTCCACTGCCCTTCTCCGGCATCCACCGTCGCGCCGAGCCGGAGCAGAAACGCCATGGTCACCTGATGGCCGTTGAAGGCCGCAAGCATGAGCGCGGTTTCGCCGAGCGCATTGCGTGCGTTGACCTTCGCGCCGCGTTCGAGGAGCAGCCGCACCGCTTCCAATTGCCCCGCTCGCGCCGCGTACATCAGCGCGCTGTAGCCCTGCCTGTCGGCGGCGTCCACAGGCATCCCCCGATCCAGCAGATTCGCCAGCGCGGCGACGTCGCCCGTCTCCGCAGCCTCGAAGAAATCCTCCAGGGTGACCGCACCGGCCGCTGCGCCGTAAAGCAGAAGCGCGCACAGCAGGCCGCATGCGGCAACCCGTTTCATGCCGGCGCCACATTCGGATTCGCGGCGGCGAACAGCCGGAAGAAGTTGGCCGTCGTGGCCGCTGCGATCGTCTCCAGCGGCTCGTCACGCAGGCGCGCGATCTCTTCCGCGACATGGCGGACGTAGGCCGGCTCGTTGGTCTTGCCGCGATGAGGCACCGGCGCAAGAAACGGCGAATCCGTTTCGATGAGCATGCGGTCCAGCGGCACCCGCCTGGCCACTTCCTTCAACGCAACCGCGTTCTTGAATGTCACGATGCCGGAAAAGGAGATGTAGAAACCCATCTCCAGGGCGGCGTCGGCCACCTCCTGCGACTCGGTGAAGCAATGCAGCACCCCGCCCGCTTCCTCCGCGCGCTCTTCGCGCAGGAGCCGCAGCGTGTCCTCGGCGGCGGAACGGGTGTGGACGATCAGCGGCTTGCCCGCTTCGCGTGCGGCGCGGATGTGCGCGCGAAAGCGCTCGCGCTGCCATTCCAGATCGCCCGTCAGCCGGTAGTAGTCGAGCCCCGTTTCGCCGATGCCGATCACCCTGTCGTGATCTGCCAGCGCCACGAGCTGTTCGGCCGTGACCGGCGGCGCGTCCGGATAGTCCGGATGCACGCCCACCGAGGCATACAGATTGTCGTGCGCCTCGGCCAGCGCCCGCACGGCGGGAAAATCCTCCAAGGTGACGCTGATGCACAGCGCATGCGTCACGTCGGCACGCGACATCGCATCCAGCACCTGCGGCATGCGGTCGCGGAAATCCTCGAAATCGAGGTGACAGTGTGAATCGATGAACATCGCAAACAGGGTTGGTGCCCCGCAGGGCGGTTGAAAGGATTCAGTCGCGCAGGGCGCGATAGCGCATGAACAATTCTTCCAGGAAGAGGCGCGGATTGAGCGGGTGCTGTGCGACCGCGCGGCGGTGCGCAAGTTCGCGCTGGTAGGCGAGCAGCCGGCGCGGCGCGAGCGACGCAACGAGCTTTTGCAGGGCCGCGCGCGCCTGCGGGTGATAGCGCGGCTCGCCGGCGAACTGGACGGCGCTCAGATCGTAGATCCACTTCTGCAGCCAATCGATCACCTGGACCGGTTCCGCGCCGGCGCAGGCATCTGCCAGTACGAGCGGATCGCTCTCGCCCCGCGCGAGCTGCGTCAGCAGTCGGTCGCGCAAGGGGCGCTGATCGGCCGCCTCGATCGCTGCCAGCGGGGCGTTCGCGCAATGCGCCAGCATGGCGCGCGCCTCGTCGAATCCCTGTGCGGCCAGCCATTGCGCGGCGGTCTCGGCATCCGGCGCCGGCAGATGCACCGCCTGGCAACGGCTGCGCACCGTCGGCAGCAGGCGCGCCGGCTGACTGGCGACCAGCAGAAACAGCGTATCCGGCGGCGGCTCCTCCAGGCTTTTGAGCAAGGCGTTGGCGGTGGCGACGTTCATCGCTTCGGCCGGCCGCACAATGGCGACGCGCCGGCCGGCACGGTGCGTCCCAACCGCGAGAAAGCGCTGCAGTTCGCGCACCTGCTCGATTTTGATCTGCCTGCTCGGCTCCTTGCTGCGCTCGACGCCCTCCATTTCCGGGCTGAGGAATTCGGGCTCGATCTGGCGGAAGTCCGGGTGATTGCCCTGCTCGAACCAGCGACAGGGTTCGCATTCGCCGCAGGCGGCGGTTTCACTGCGGGCGCCCTCGCACAGCAGCCATGCGGCGAAGGCCCGTGCGAAAACGGTCTTGCCGATGCCGGCGCGTCCCTGGATCAGCAACGCATGCGGCAGTTGCTCGCCGCGCGCCGCCAAGCCGTTAAATGCGGCAATTTGCCAGGGAAATATTTGCTCGCTCATTTACTTACGGAAATCACTTAAACCGGCTTGTTCGGTTCAAGTTTTTTTCTCGTTGATTCCGATACTTGCAAGAATCTCTGAAAGCTCCTTGCGAACTTCGACCAGCGGCCGCGTCCCGTCGATGACCCGCATCCGACCGCCGCTCTGCTCGACACGTGCCAGATACCCGGCGCGCACCCGATCGAAGAATTCGCCCGCTTCCCGCTCGAAGCGATCCAGATCGCGACCGGCCGCGCGCCGGCGCGCCTGCCCCACTTCGCTCGGTACGTCGAAATAGCAGGTCAGGTCGGGTTGGAGTCCGTCGTGCACCCACTGCTCCAGTTGCCGGATCCTGTCCAGCGACAGTCCGCGCCCGGCGCCCTGATAGGCATAGGTCGCATCGGTAAAGCGGTCGGACAGCACCCAGGTGCCGGCATCGAGGGTCGGCCGGATCAGGGAGACCAGATGCTCCTGGCGCGCCGCGAAGGCCAGCAGCGCTTCGGTGCGCAGATCCATGGATTCTTCCAGCAGCAGCGTCCGCAACTTTTCGCCCAGCGGCGTGCCGCCCGGCTCGCGCGTCACCACCACCTGCTTGCCCGCCGCACGAATGCGGTTGGCGATCCATTCGACGTGGCTGCTTTTGCCGGCGCCGTCGATGCCTTCCAGAGTGATGAATTTGCCGCGCATGATCGCTTTTCTATTGTCGGCCGCCGCGCTGATAGCGGTTGACGGCGCGGTTGTGTTCGTCGAGGGTACGCGAAAAATGGCTCGAACCGTCACCCCGCGCCACAAAATACAGCGCATCGGTATCGGCCGGATGCATCACGGCATCGATGGCGGCCCGACTCGGCAGCGCAATGGGCGTCGGCGGCAGGCCGCGCCGCGTGTAGGTGTTGTACGGCGTATCGGTGCGCAGGTCGTTGCGGCGCAGATTGCCGTCGAAGCGCTCGCCCATGCCGTAGATCACCGTGGGGTCGGTCTGCAGCAACATGCCGATGCGCAGCCGGTTATGGAAGACGGCGGCGATCGTCGCCCGATCCTCCGCGCGCCCTGTCTCCTTCTCCACGATCGAGGCGAGAATGAGCGCCTCTTCCTCCGTTTTCAGCGGCAGATCCGCGTCACGCTCTTCCCAGGCCTGCGCCAGATGGCGAGCCAGCGAGTCGTAGGCCCGCTTGAGGATATCGACATCGCTCGTGCCCTTTGCGAACACATAGGTATCGGGAAAGAAGCGGCCTTCGGGCAGCACGCCCGGCCGGCCGATGCGCGCCATGACCTCCTCGTCGGACAATCCGAGCGTGTCGTGTCGCACGTCCGGATGTGCGTCGAGCGCCGCACGCGCCTGTGCGAAGGTCCAACCCTCCACCAACAGGATACTGCGCTGCACGAAATCGCCGCGCGTGATCTTGTCCAGCAGATCCAGCGGCGTGGCGCCTTCGGCAAGCGCGTAATAACCGGCCTTGATATTGCCTGCGCGACCGAGCGCGCGCGCCATCAGCACAAAGCTCGGACCGGAAAATTCCAGTCCGGCCGCCTGCATCTGCCGTACCGCGGCACGCAGCCCGCTGCCCGGCTGAATGGCGAATTCCACATCGGGCCGGGGCTGCTTGATGGGCGCACTGGCGAACCACAGCATCCAGCCGCCGAAAACCACGCCGGCCAGTACGATCAGCAGCACCGCTGCTTTCAACAGCTTCCACATAGCAAAGCGCGCCCATTCGGGCGCGGGTCGGATAAAAAGCCGCCCGTATAATAACCGTCACCACGCTCAACGCATTCGCATCCATGTCCCTTTCTGATTTGCCGCCCTTCGCCCGGGCGCGGTTTGCGGGCGATCTGGTTGTCGATTTCGGCGATGCCGCGGCCGAACTGCGCGCCACTGCCGTCGAACGCGTCGTCGCGCCCCTCACGCAATTGACCGTCCTGCGCTTCAGCGGTGCCGATGCCGAGAACTTTCTGCAGGGCCAACTGACCTGCGACGTCGCCGCACTCCGACCCGGCCGGGCGACGCCCGGCGGCTATTGCACCGCCCAGGGTCGGCTGCTTGCGACCTTTTTGCTGTGGCGGGAAGCCGAGGGCTACGCCATGCTGCTTGCGCGCGATATCGCCGAGGCCGTCCAGCGCCGGCTGCAGATGTATGTGCTGCGCGCCAAGGTCACGATCGAAAATGCCGGCGCGCAGTGGATTGCACTGGGTTTGAGCGGCCCGCAGGCCGCCGAGGCGCTCGCGGATCCGGGCTTTGCGCCGGCGGCCTCCGATTACGCTTTCGGCAAGGCCGAGGGTTACGCCTTGCTGACGCTGCCGCGGGGCCGATACATCGCACTTGCGGTAACCGATGCACTCGAAGCGTTGTGGCCCGGACTCACAAGTTCGTTCAAGCCCGTTGGCACGCCCTGCTGGCAATGGCTGGACATCGCGCACGGACTTCCCTGGATCACCGCTGCAACCCAGGACAAATTCGTGCCGCAAATGGTGAATCTCGAACTGATCGGCGGCGTGAACTTCCAGAAGGGCTGCTATCCTGGCCAGGAGGTCGTCGCACGTACGCAGTACCGCGCCAGGACGCATCGCCGCATGCATCGCGCCCACGTTGACGCCGAAGCGCAGGCCGGCATGGAGTTGTATGCCGCCAGCCTGGGCGATCAGGTCTGCGGCGCCGTGGTAAACGCCGCCCCTGCGCCGGAAGGCGGCTGCGAGTTGCTCGCCGTACTGCATCCCGAGGCGCTGAACGGCACGATCCATCTGGCTTCCCCCGACGGGGCGGTACTCAGCTTGCGCGAACTGCCCTACACCATCGAATGAACGTGCCCACTCATTACTACATCTACTACCGCGTGGCAGCGGCGGACGGCGAACGCCTGCAATCGACGGTCGCGGCGATGCAGACGGACTTGCATGACACCACCGGCATTGCCGGACGATTGCTGCAGCGCCGCGACGATCCGCAAACCTGGATGGAAGTGTACGAGGGGGTGTCGGACCGCGACGGATTCGAGAAAGCGCTGAGCGAGACGGCCGCGCGCCATAAACTGGAAGCGCTGCTCGAATCGCCGCGCGTCATCGAGCGTTTCGTCTCCGCCGCCCCGCCTAAAGATTCCGCCGCATAGCGCGGTGCGCAATGCCGGCCTCCATGAACGGCGCACCCGTTTCGACGAAGCCGTAGCGACGATAGAAATCCATCGCATGCGTTTGCGCATGCAGGAAGACCGCGCCCAGGCCCTGAGCGCGGGCGTGCTCGATCAACGCCCTCAGCACCGCCGCGCCGAAACCCCGCCCGCGACAATCGACCCGTACCGCCATGCGCCCGATGCGGCCGTCGGCCAGCAATCGCCCCGTGGCGACGGCCTGCGCCCCGTCATAGGCCAGCGCATGGACCGCCTGCGCGTCCCATTCGTCCACTTCCATCTCGGCGGGCACGCCCTGCTCGTCCACGAAAACGGCCATGCGCAAGGGCAGCGCCTGCGCACGTGCCTGGGGCCAGGACAACAGTTCAACAGTGGGTGGCACGGTCGGCGGATCGGGGCGAAGGGCTACGTATAATACGCAACCTCCACGCAAGAGAATCGTCATGCAAAGTCTCTGGCGCGACGAGGAAGCGGCGCGTTACGCCGGCGACCTCGGCCTGCGCGTCTATACCTCCCGCCTGCTCGGCCGCGAGAAGTCGCTGGTGCTGCACGGGGGCGGCAATACTTCGGTGAAAATTCCACAGCGGAATCGCCACGGCGAGGAGGAACACATCCTCTACGTCAAAGGCAGCGGCTGGGATCTGGAAACCATCGAGGAGGCCGGCTTCTCTCCGGTACGACTTGCGCCCATGCAGCGGCTTGCCGAACTGGAGATGCTGAGCGATCCGGACATGGTGAACGAACTGCTCACCAACATGATCCGGGCCGGCGCCCCGACGCCTTCGGTCGAGACCATTCTGCACGCCTGCATTCCGCATCGCTACGTCGATCACACGCATGCCGACGCGCTGCTGGCCGTCACCAACACGCCAAGCGGCGAGCGATACGTGCGCGAGATCTACGGCGACCGCGTGGTGATCATTCCATACGTCATGCCCGGCTTCGACCTGGCGCGCGTGGTGGCGCGCGAGTTCAAGCGCCAGGCGCACGCCGGCACGCAGGGCATGGTGCTGCTCAAGCACGGTGTGTTCAGTTTCGGCGCCACCGCACGGGAATCGTACGAGCGCATGATCGAACTGGTCGGCATGGCGGAGGCGTTCCTCGCCGGCCGCAAGGCGTGGACAATCGGCGCCCAGGCGACATCTCGCGACTGCAACGTGCCGCCGCTGGAACTCGCCCGGCTGCGCCGCGACATTTCCGGCGCTGCAGGCGCGCCGATGCTGCTGCGTGTGCGCTGCACCGCACAGACGCTGGCGTTCGCGCAACATCCGCAAGTCGGGCGCCTGTCGCAACAGGGTCCCGCGACGCCGGATCATGTCATTCGCACCAAGCGGCTGCCGCTGCTCGGCCGCGACGTCGCGGCTTATGCGGAAGCGTACAAGGCCTACTTCGCGCGCCATGCGTCGTCGGCGCCGGAGCCGAAGACCATGCTCGATCCGGCGCCGCGGGTGGTGCTCGACCCCGCTTTCGGGCTCGCCAGCATCGGCCGCACAGCGAAGGACACACGCATCGTCGAAGAACTGTACGAGCACACCATCGACGTCATCCAGCGCGCCGAAGCGCTGGAGCGCTACGAGGCGCTGCCCGAGCATGACATCTACGACATGGAGTACTGGGATCTCGAGCAGGCCAAGCTCAGAAAAGGCGGCAGGCCGCCGGTCTTCACCGGTGAAGTCGTGCTGATCACCGGCGCCGCATCGGGCATCGGCAAGGCGACGGTGGATGCCTTTCTTGCACGGGGCGCCGCGGTGGCCGCGCTGGATATCGATCCGGCGATCGAGTCGCTGCACGACCGCGACGACTACTACGGCCTGCGCTGCGACGTGACCGACCGGGTCGCCGTCGATGCCTCGCTGGTAAGAATCGTCCACCGCTACGGCGGCATCGACATGCTCGTGCTCAACGCCGGCATGTTCGCGGCGAATCGCGCCGTGCATGAACTGCCGGACGAGCAATGGCGCGCGGTGTTCGACCTGAATCTCGATGCGAGCTTCGCGCTGATGCGCGCGTGCCATCCCTATCTGCAATGCGCGCCGGCGGGCGCGCGCGTCGTGGCGATCGGCTCGAAGAACGTCCCCGCGCCCGGCCCGGGCGCGGCGGCCTATTCCGCCTCGAAGGCGGCGCTCACGCAACTTGCGCGCGTGGCCGCACTCGAATGGGGTGCGGACGGCATCCGCATCAACACGCTGCATCCCAATGCCGTATTCGACACCGGCATCTGGACCGATGACATGCTGGCCGAACGCGCACGGCGTTACGGCATGTCGGTCGAGCAGTACAAGACCAACAACGTGCTGCGCACCGAGGTCACGAGCCGCGATGTCGCGGAACTCGCCGCCGAGCTGTGCGGCCCGCTATTCGCCAAGACCACGGGTGCGCAAATTCCCGTGGACGGCGGCAACGAACGAGTGATTTAAAGATGGCGAATGCAGTCGAGACGCTGCGCTGGGGCGGCGATCACGTGGAATTCATCGACCAGCGCAAGCTGCCGGGACGCATCGAGTACGTGCGCTGTCATGACGCACAGGAAGTGGCGGCCGCGATCCGCGACATGGTGGTGCGCGGCGCGCCGGCCATCGGCTGCGCGGCGGCATACGGCGTCGCGCTGGAAGCGTTGAAGGGCACGCGCGACTTCACGCAAGCCTTCGCCGCGTTGCGCGCCAGCCGCCCAACCGCGGTCAATCTCTATTGGGCGCTTGATCGCATGCAGGCGCTGATCGACGCCGCGCCGCCGGATCTCGCCGCGACGCTCGTCGCGGAAGCGCTGGCGATTCATGCCGAAGATCTGGAGATCAATTACGCCATCGGCCGCAACGGCCTGCCCTATGTGCCCGACGGCGCGCGCGTCATGACCTACTGCAACACCGGCGCCCTGGCGACGGCGGGGTACGGCACCGCGCTGGGCGTCATCCGCTCCGCGCACGAGGCAGGCAAAGGCATCAGCGTGCTCGCCAGCGAGACGCGCCCCTATCTGCAGGGCGCGCGACTGACCGCGTGGGAACTGGTGCAGGAGCATATTCCCGTCACACTCATCACCGACAACATGGCCGGCCACTTCATGCGCACCGGCCAGGTGGACCTGGTGATCGTCGGCGCCGACCGGATTGCGGCGAACGGCGACGTGGCGAACAAGATCGGCACCTACGGCCTGGCGGTACTGGCCGCGCGGCACAACATTCCGTTCTATGTCGCCGTGCCGGTACCGACCTTCGACCCCGCCATCGAAAGCGGCGAAGCCATTCCCATCGAGGAACGCAGCGCCGAGGAAGTCGTCGGCTACGGCAACGTACGCTGGGCGCCGGAGGGGGTGAAGGTCGCGCATCCGGCGTTCGACGTCACGCCGGCGGAACTGGTGACGGCGTTGATCACCGACCGGGGCGTCATCGAAAAACCGGATGCGGCCAAAGTACGGCAACTGCTCGGCCGCTGAACTCAGCCGGCGATAAACACCGGCGTGCCTGCCGGCACCAGATCGAACAATTCCACCAGATCGCGGTTGTGCATGCGCACGCAGCCGATGGAGCCCGGAACGCCCATCGGTGCGCTGTCCGGCGCACCGTGGATATAGATGTACCGGCGCATGGTGTCCACGTCGCCCAGCCGGTTGAAGCCCGGCTCGCACCCCGAAAGCCACAGGATGCGCGTCAGGATCCAGTCGCGGTCGGGAAAACGCGCGCCCAGTTCGGGCGTATAGATTTCGCCGGTCGGGCGGCGCCCCACGAACACCGTATCGAGCGGCGCGCCGGCGCCGATTTTCGCGCGGATGATGTGACGGCCGCGCGGCGTGCAATGACTGCCCTGCTTCTCGCCTGCGCCCTTGCTTGCCGTCGAGACGGCATAGGTCTTCACCGCCTCGCCGCCGTCGCCGTAGAGCGTCAGCCGTTGCTCGGGGATGGAGATTTCAATGCGCATCGGCTTCCTTCTGCATGCGCCGGCGCTGCTCGAAAAAACCGCTCAGCAGCGCGCCGCACTGGTCGGCCATCACGCCGCCCACGACTTCCGTATGGTGGTTGAGTCTCTGCTCGGCGAACAGATCGATCGCGCTGCCGCAGACGCCGGTCTTGGGATCGCGCGCGCCGTACACGACGCGGGCGATGCGCGCATGCATGATGGCGCCCGCACACATGGCACAGGGTTCGAGCGTGACGTAGAGTTCGCACCCCGGGAGCCGGTAGTTCTGCAGATTGCGCGCCGCATCGCGCAACGCCATGATCTCCGCATGGCCCGTGGGATCGTGGCGCGAAATGGGCGCGTTGTAGCCGCGCCCGACGATCTGCCCCGCATGCACTACCACCGCGCCTACCGGCACTTCACCGAGCGTCCACGCCTGGTGCGCGAGGCGCAGCGCCTCTTCCATGTATGCGGTGTGAGCAGCGTCGTCTTCCAAAGCCATACCGAAGCATACCGAAGATCATTCGACGCGGCAGCCCGGTACATCCAGTGCGAACGTTGTATAGACGACAACTATCGCAGCCCGTATCGAGCAAGGAAAAACGATCTGATTTGAGCTAGATCAAATCCACACTGCAAACGCGTGCCTAGCCTAAAAAGCAACCGCAAGGTGCATCGTCCTGGTCAAATGCGCTCGCCAGACCCGGTACGCACCCGGCGGCCGACCGACATTCCTTCCAAGGTCAATGCCGAATCGTCATACGCATGACGATGTGGCCACGTCCGGCAACCGCGCCGGCTGACCCGCACTGCCTTTCAAGTCAATGCCGATCCGTCGCGCGATGAACCTTCATCGCGCAAAGCGCCGACACAGGCGAATGACGGCGAGCGCGGCGACATGTTCGCCATCGTGCATCTCGTGCAAAAGGTGGTCGATGTTCACTGAACGAATCCCATGCGCGCAGCACTCCGACCGGCACACGGAGGAAGCGCTTCATGGATAGTGCCGTACTCAGCCTGTTGGGGGCATTCCTGCTGTCCATCATCGGGCTCTTCGTTTTCATCTGGTCGATGCGCAAGGGGTTGCTGATCGAGAATCCGCGCGCCGCATCGCTGATTTTCGCCAAAGGCGAAATCGGCCGGGTCGACGATCCGGCGCTGGCCGCCGGCGAGCACGAGCGGATGCAGGCCGCCGCCGTCGAAGCGGGCGATACCGGATCGCAAGCCGATCCGGCGGAAATCGAGGACCGCATCGCTTCGGACCGCTCGAGTTCCTTTCCGGTTTTCATGTTCATCGCCTTCGCCTGCTTCTGGCTGCTCATCGGTTCCGCCGCCGGCCTCACCTCATCGATCAAGCTGCATCAGCCGGACTTTCTGACCGAACAGGCATGGCTCAGCTTCGGCCGCCTGCGCACCATTCATCTCAACGCGGTGATGTACGGCTGGGTGTCGAACGCCTGCCTGGCGGTCATTGTGTGGCTCCTGCCGCGCCTGCTGCGCACCCGGCTGTACGGCGCCATGTGGACCATGCTGGGCGGCACGTTCATCAATGCGGGCATCGTGGCCGGCATCGGTGCCATCGCGATGGGCTGGACCGACGGCATGGAATATCTGGAAATTCCCTGGCAGATCGGCATCTTCATTTTCGCGGGCTTTGCGCTGATCATCCTCTCGGCCCTGTACACGCTCGCCAACCGTCGGGTCGAACAGCTCTACGTGAGCGTGTGGTATCTGAGCGCCGCGCTGCTGTGGATCGCCCTGCTCTTTTTCGTGGCGAAGCTGCCCGGCGTTCACACCGGCGTTCAGCAGGCCACCACCAACTGGTGGTACGGCCACACCGTGCTCGGTCTCTGGCTCACGCCGGTCAGCCTGGGCGCGATCTACTATTTCCTGCCCAAGATCATCGGCCGGCCGATCCGCTCGTACAACGTCTCGCTGCTCGGCTTCTGGACCCTGGCGTTCTTTTACGGGCAGGTCGGCGGGCACCATCTCATCGGCGGCCCCGTCCCGGGCTGGCTGGTCACGCTTTCGATCGTGCAAAGCGTCATGATGGTGATCCCGGTCATCGCCTTCACCATCAACCAGGGCGGCACGCTGTGGGGACGCATGTATCTGGCGCGCTATTCCCCCACGCTGCGCTTCATGATGCTCGGCGGCCTGATGTACATGATCTCGTCGCTGCAGGGTTCGCTCGAAGCGCTGCGCAGCGTCAACGCCGTCACCCATTTCACCCACTTCACCGTGGCCCATGCCCATCTGGGCGTGTACGCCTTCGTCAGCATCGTGCTGTTCGGCTCGATCTACTTCATGCTGCCGCGCGTACTGAGCTGGGAGTGGCCATATCCGAAACTGATCACGCTCCACTTCTGGCTGGTCACCATCGGCATCGCGGTCTACGTCGTGTCCCTGACCATCGGCGGCTGGCTGCAAGGCACGGCAATGCTCGATGCCGCGCGGCCGTTCATGGACTCGGTACGCCTGACCCTGCCCTATCTCGAAGGCCGCACCGTCGGCGGCGCGCTGATGACGCTCGGCCACATCGTGTTTGTCGGCCACTTTTTCGCCATGGCGCTGCGCTTCGGTCCGCACCGCACCGGCGCGGCGCTGTTCTGGCAAGGAAAACTGGAGCCCGCGCTTGGAAAATGAACTCAAGCTCACTGCCGGTGCGGTGACCGCGCTGGCCATCGCCGCCTCGGCGCTCGTCGTACTGCCGTATATCCAGGTCCGCGACGTGGAGCCGGCAGGAGACCTGAAGCCCTATACCGAAACGCAGTTGCGCGGCCGTCACGTCTACATTGCCAACGGTTGCATGTACTGCCATACCCAGCAGCCGCGCGACCGCAAAATGGGACCGGATGCCGAACGCGGCTGGGGCCGCGCCTCCGTCCCGGGCGACTACTACTACGACAAGCCGCATCTGCTCGGCAGCATGCGCACCGGTCCGGATCTGCTCAATATCGGTGTGCGCCAACCGAGCAAGGATTGGCACCTCGGCCATCTGTACCAGCCGCGCGCCTATGTGCCCGATTCGATCATGCCGGCCTACCCGTTCCTGTTCACGATCAAGAGCGCTGCCGAGGAAGGCGATCAGGTGGTGAATCTGCCGCCCGGCACCGCACCGGACGGCAAGGTCGTCGTCGCCAACCGGGAAGCACTGGATCTGGTGGCCTATCTGCAGGGACTCGACCGCACCTACCCCGTGCTGCCCCCCGAGCCCAAACCCTAGTCGCGCATCGAGCTTATGCCCAACCTCCTCGAACCTTCTCATCCGGCCCAGGCGCGCGAACATGCCGAACCCTCGGAAAGCCTCCGCCCGGTGCTGCTCGTCGTCGTGCTCGTCACCGTCGCGATGGTGATTTTCGGCGCGGGCTACATTCTATTTTCCGATCCCTTCGGCGCCTCCGCACTCGGCGACCAGCGTACGCTGGCCGACCTGCGTCCCTCGGCCGGCGCGCCCACCGGGCAGGCCGACGGCAAGCAGTTGTTCAATGCGCAATGCGTAGCCTGCCATCAGGCCAGCGGACAAGGACTGCCGGGCGTGTTCCCGCCGCTCGACGGCTCGGAATGGGTGAGCCGCGACGAGCGCATCCTGGCGAACATCCTGCTGTACGGCATCAACGGCGAGCTCACGGTCGCCGGCGCCACCTACAAGGGCGCCATGCCCGCCTTCGGCCATCTCAGCGATGCCGAACTTGCCGCGCTCGCCACCTACATACGCACGAGCTGGTCGAACAAGGCGGCACCGTTGACGGCTGCGCTGTTCACCGAGGAGCGCGCCGCGCATCCGCGCAACGCGCCGTTCACGAGCGCAGCGGAGCTCGAGGCGCTCGCCGTCCGGCCTTGAGCGCGCGCACACCGGCGCGGTACAGGCCCGGCACGGGTTGAGCCTTATGCTGCGCACCGCACTGGCCAGCGCCTGCTTTGCCGTCCTCGCCTACGCGGCGGCCTGCGCATCGACCTACGACTTCCAGGTCTGGACAGCGGAAGGCGCTCGACGGCTCGAAGTGGCGCTGCACCCGGTCGGCGCGCCAGCCGTCGCCATGTCCACCGTTGCCGGCACCTCGGAGCCACTCGGCCGCCTGCTGAAGGATGAGCACGCGGCGACCATTGTCGACTTCATCTATACGCGTTGCGCGACGGTCTGCCTTTCGCTGGGCAGCACCTTCCAACAACTGCAGGCGGCCATCCTCGCCGCATACCCGGACGAGAATTCGCCGCCGGTGCGGCTGCTTTCGATCAGCTTCGATCCGGCGCACGACACCCCGCA
>Ga0079224_100002555_pt1 | contig 22217 bp, 21 predicted proteins | sample Stecom2015_FD_80414 | JGI IMG/M metagenome (GOLD analysis project Ga0079224, IMG submission 80414) | Agricultural soil microbial communities from Utah to study Nitrogen management - Steer compost 2015 | ecosystem: Environmental > Terrestrial > Soil > Agricultural land | place: USA: Utah...
CGCGCCGTTCAGCTCCGCCTCGGCCTGCTCGATCCGGGCGGAAGCATCGGCGGCGTGCTGCGCCATGATGCGGCGGACCTGCATCTCGCGGAGCTCCTCGGCCCGCTGCGGATCCATCAGGCTCGGCAGCGCCTGGTCCACCATCCCCGGTTTGGCCTCGGCCAGCGCGCGTTCGCCGATGTCCAGCACTACCTCCTTGACGACCTCCACCGTCCGCGCTGCCCGGTCGAGACCCCCGACCGCGTCGCTGAGCGCCTCCTGCGCGACGCGGAAACCCTTGACCAACTGATCCAGGTACGCGGTGAACGCCTCGGCCGTGGGGCCCGTCCACTCGTCCCTGATCTGGGAGGCGATCCGCTCGAGGTCGCGCTCGCGCTCCTCGGTGTCCTCGGCGGCCCGCCGCCAACCGTCTTGGATCTCCCGGAGCTCGTAGGGCTTGCTGTCCTCCACCTTGCGGACCAGCTGGGCCAGCTCCTCGCCTCCGGGCTGCGCCGCGATCTCGTCGGAGAGGGAGGGGAAGAGCGCGGGAAGGGAGTCGGAGAAGGACACCGCGCTCACCTCACCTGGATGTCGGCGGCGTTGGCCTCGTCGATCTCGCGCATGGTGTTGTGCGCGGCGTCGAGCTCGGCTGCAGCGCCGCGCAGCCGCCGTTGCGCGGCGTCGAACTCGCGTCCGGCGCACTCGCCGAACTCCCGCACCGCTCCCACCAGCTTCGAAGCTGCGTCCAGCTGCCCCAGCGCGGTGTCGTCGATCCGAAGGCTCCCCAGCTGGTCACCAATGGCCCCCGTCCGACCGGCGCTGACGTCCAGGTCGGAGGTGCAGGAGTCGATCACTTCTTTCCGATAAGTGGATGCGGCCACGATTTCCCCCAGAAAATCCCCGGTCGAGTGAAGCACCCACCAAAAGCAAATACCAGAAAAAGCTGCCCGGTGATCCGATTTTTCCGGATCACCGGGCAGCTTCACACCAGTGTCCTAAGCGGTCGGCGCCACGATTCCGCCTAGGCGGTCGGCACCGCGATCTCGCCCCTCGCCGCGCGCAGCGCGATGTCGGTCCGGTAGTGCGAGCCGGGGAGGTGCACCTGGCCGACCCGCTCGTAGACCGCGTTCCGCGCCGCCTCCAGGTCGGGCCCGGTCGCCACCACCGAGAGCACCCGGCCGCCGGCGGAGACCACGGCCCCGTCCTCGCGGCGACGGGTGCCGGAGTGCAGCACACCGGGGAGGTCCGCGCCGCTGATGACCTCGTCCACGCGGGGCCGCCCGGGGTAGCCCTCGGCCGCGACCACCACGGTCACCGCGGCCTCGTCGGCCCACTCCAGCGGGGGCTGCTCGGCGAGCGAGCCGGTGGCCACCGCGTTGAGCAGCCCGGCCAGCGGGGTCTTCAGCAGGGCGAGCACCGCCTGCGTCTCCGGGTCCCCGAAGCGGCAGTTGAACTCGATCACCTGCGGGCCCTGCGAGGTCAGTGCGAGCCCGGTGTAGAGCAACCCGGAGAACGGGGTGCCCCGCCGGGCGAGTTCGTCGACGGTGGGCTGCACGATGGTGCGCACCACGGTGTCCACCAGGTCGTCCGGCGCCCACGGCAGCGGCGCGTAGGCCCCCATGCCGCCGGTGTTCGGGCCGGCGTCGCCGTCCCCGACCCGCTTGAAGTCCTGCGCGGGCAGCAGGGGGACCACGGTGGTGCCGTCCACCAGGCAGAACAGGGACGCTTCCGGGCCGTCGAGGAACGACTCCAACAGCACCGGGTGCCCGCCGTCGAGCAGTTTCAGCGCGTGGGCGCGGGCCGCGTCGAAGTCGGACGTGACCAGCACGCCCTTGCCGGCCGCCAGGCCGTCGTCCTTGACCACCCAGGTGGGGCCGAACTCGGCCAGCGCGGTGTCCAACTTCGCCGGGTTGTCCACGACCAGGCTCTGCGCGGTCGGCACCCCCGCGGCCTGCATGACTTCCTTCGCGAAAGCCTTGGAACCTTCGATCCGGGCGGCCTGTCCGGACGGCCCGAAGCTGGCGATACCAGCCGCCCGGACCGCATCCGCGGCTCCGGCGACCAGCGGCACCTCCGGACCGAACACGACGAGGTCCGCCCGCCACTCCTTGGCCAGCTGGACGATTTGCTGCGGGTCGGAGACGTCCACCGCGTAGGGCTCCGCCAGCGCCGCGGTCCCCGCGTTGCCCGGCGCGCAGGCAAGCGCGGTCACCGCCGGGTCGCGGGACAGAGCCAGCACGATCGCGTGTTCCCGACCACCGCCACCGATCACCAGGATTCGCACAAACCGCAGCGTAGAGGCTGGAGCACCAGCTCGTGGCGGTGCCCCCGAAAACCGGGCGCCACCTGCCCGGAAACCGGGGTTCACCTCTTCCGACGACCGCCCCGCGCCGCAGGAGGCCTCCCGAGCCGCCCGTTCGGCCAGCGAGCGGACACCGCAGTCCACCATCCGGTCGCCCCCGCGTCAGCGCGCGGTCTCCCAATGGTCGATTGCGGGGGCGAGGGTCTTGTCCGAATGTTCTCGTTGCCCCGAAACCCTGGAGGACGAGATGACGATCCGACTACGGCTGGCAGCGCTGGCCGCCGCGGGCATCGCCCTGATCAGCACGGCGGCCGGCCAACCCCCGGCGACGGCCCAACCGGCCTCCGACGAGCGGACCGCGCAGACGGAGGTGTTCGGCCACCGCGGCGCCTCCGGCTACCGGCCGGAGCACACCCTGGCCGCCTACGAACTGGCCGCCCGGATGGGCGCCGACTACATCGAACCGGACCTGGTCCCCACCAAGGACGGCCACCTGGTCGCCCGCCACGAGAACGAGATCAGCGGCACCACGGACGTGGCCGAGCACCCGGAGTTCGCCGACCGCAAGACCACCAAGATCATCGACGGCGAGCCGGTCACCGGCTGGTTCACCGAGGACTTCACCCTCGCCGAGCTGAAGACCCTGCGCGCCACCGAGCGCATCCCCGAACTCCGCCAGCACAACACCGTCTACGACGGCCAGTTCGAGATCCCGACCTTCCAGGAAGTGCTGGACCTGCGGGCCAAGCTGTCCCGGGAACTGGGCCGGGAGATCGGCGTGGCGCCGGAGACCAAGCACCCCAGCTACTTCGCCCGGATCGGGCTGCCGCTGGAGCCGCGGCTGGTGGAAGCCCTGGACCGCAACGGGTTGAACCGGCCGAACGCCAAGGTGGTGGTGCAGTCGTTCGAGGTGTCCAACCTGCAGCGGCTGGACCGGGTGCTGCGGACCGACCTGCTGCAGCTGATCAGCGACAGCGGCGCGCCGCAGGACTTCGTCGAAGCCGGCGACCCGCGCACCTACGCGGACATGGTCACCCCGGAAGGCCTGCGGGAGATCGCCACCTACGCCGACGGCATCGGCCCCGACACCAAGGTGATCACCCCCTTGGACGAGCAGGGCAACACCACCGAGCCGACCTCGGTGGTCGCCGACGCGCACGTGGCGGGGCTGGAGGTCGTGCCGTACACGCTGCGCGCCGAGAACGAGTTCCTGCCGGCCGACTTCCGCTCCTCGGACCTCCCGGCCGAGTGGGGCGACGTGCGCGGCTACTGCGCGCTGCTGCTGCGGCAGGGCGTCGACGGCCTGTTCGCCGACCAGCCCGACGTGGCCGTGCACGTGCGGGACTCGCTGCCCGCCGCGGCCGCGAGCCGGTAGCGGAAGGCTCAGCCGGTGCCGCGGGGGCGCCGGCTGAGCCGCCGGATCAAGCCATCTGGTGCCGGACGATCGTCTGGTCGCGCCCCGGGCCGACGCCGATCGCGGAGATCCGCGCCCCGGCCAGTTCCTCGATCCGCTCGATGTAGGCCCGGGCGTTCGCCGGCAGCTCCTCGAAGCTGCGGGCCTTGCTGATGTCCTCGGACCAGCCCGGCATCTCCTCGTACACCGGGACCGCGTGGTGCACCCCGGTCTGGGTCATCGGCATCTCGCTGACCCGTTCCCCGTCGACGTCGTAGGCCACGCACACCGGGATGGTCTCCAGCCCGGACAGCACGTCCAGCTTGGTCAGGAAGTAGTCGGTGATCCCGTTGACGCGGGTGGCGTAGCGGGCGATGACCGCGTCGAACCAGCCGGTGCGGCGGGAGCGGCCGGTGGTGACCCCGAATTCGCCGCCCTGCTTGCGCAGGGTCTCGCCGGCCTCGTCGGTCAGCTCGGTCGGGAACGGCCCCGCACCCACTCGGGTGGTGTAGGCCTTCAGGATGCCGATCACCGCGTTGATCCGGGTGGGCCCGATGCCGGAACCCGCGCAGGCCCCGCCCGCGGTCGGGTTGGAGGAGGTCACGAACGGGTAGGTGCCGTGGTCCACGTCGAGCAGCGTGCCCTGGGAGCCCTCCAGCAGCACCGTTTCCCCGCGGTCCAACGCCTGGTTGACCAGCAGCTTGGTGTCGGCGATGCGGTTGGCGAACTTCTCGCCCTGGGCCAGGACGGTGTCGACCACCTCGTCCACGTCCATGGCCCGCCGGTTGTAGACCTTGACCAGCACCTGGTTCTTGTACTCCAGGGCGGCCTCGACCTTCTGCCGGAGGATCTTCTCGTCCAGCAGGTCCTGGATCCGCACCCCGACCCGGGCGACCTTGTCCTGGTAGCAGGGCCCGATGCCGCGCCCGGTGGTGCCGATCTGCTTCTTGCCCAGGTAGCGCTCGGTGACCCGGTCGATCGCCACGTGGTACGGCATGATCAGGTGCGCGTCCGCCGAGACCAGCAGGTTCGACGTGTCCACCCCGCGCTCTTCCAGCCCGGCAAGTTCCTCCAGCAGCACGCCCGGGTCGACGACGACGCCGTTGCCGATAACGTTCGTCACGCCCGGGGTGAGGATGCCGGACGGGATGAGGTGCAAGGCGAAGTCCTGCCCGTCCGGCAGCACCACGGTGTGGCCCGCGTTGTTGCCGCCCTGGTAGCGGACGACCCACTGGGCCTTCTCGCCGAGAAGGTCAGTCGCCTTACCCTTGCCCTCGTCGCCCCACTGGGCTCCGATCAGCACGATCGCCGGCATGTGAAACTCCAACCTGGACTGGGTGGCCGCGCCAGCGTGAACTCCCGTTTCACCCGCGCCCACCACGGTTATGCCGGTCGATCAGGGTAAACCAGGAGCAGAACGTGAGTACCACCGCATTGTCCTGCGGAAACACCGACCACGCTGCGCGCCCGGGAAGTCACTCCGTGAAGTGGTTCGACGTCCCTGCATCTCCCGGCCGGGAAGACATCGATCCGCTCCTCGCGGATACCACAGACCGTATTGTGGTGCACGGCACGGACGCCGACCTGGCGGCCGTGGTGCTGCGGTTGCTCCGGAAGAACCGCCTGGGCGACCTGGCCGTCGGTTACGTCCCGGTCGCCCAGTCCCCGGCGGCCGAGCTGTGGGGGCTCGAACCGGGTGATTTCGACCGGGCGTTCACCGCCGAGCCGCGCCCGGCCCCGCTGATCCGGGACGACTCGGGCGGGGTGCTGCTCGCCTCCGGGCGGATCGAACCCATCACCGGCCAGGTGTATTGCGACGACGAGCGGGTGCTCAACGGGCCCGCGCTGGCCCTGGAGGTCACCCCGGACCCGCAGGCCGCGCCGCTGCCGGTGCCCACCGCCGACCCGGCGGAGGCGAACCTGGAGCCGGCCACCGACGGCCTGGTGGTGACGGTGGTGCAGCGCCGGTTCTTCCGCCGGCGCAGCAGCAGCGCCCGCGGCCGGGCGGCCCAGGCCAGCTTCCGCTCGGCCACGGTCGTCCGCGACGGGGTGCCGCACCCGCGCCAGGTGAACAAGTGGGTCTGGTACCGGCACACCCAGGACCTCCTGCTCGCCCGGTAGCCGGTCATCCGGATGCCGGACGGCTCGCCCACCCGCTCGGAGCAGGCCCGGTAACCCGTTGATTGGCGTCTTCACGCCGAGTCGGCTTCTGGTCACGCAACGGCATTGCTTCGGCAACCTGGCTTCGCCATGGTCAACTCCGGAGATCTCGATTCCCGGAGGCAGCCATGAAGCGATCACTGCGCGCCACCCTCGCCGCCCTGCCCTTGACCGCAGCTCTCGGGCTTTCCGCAGCCACCCCCGCCGCGGCCGAGCCGCCGGGCATTCCCAGCCCGTCCGAAGCCGCCGCCCAGCTGGCCCAGTTGACCGTCGCGCCCGAAGGCTCGATGGACGGCTACGACCGGGACAAGTTCCCGCACTGGAGCGAAGGCCCGGACAACTGCAACACCCGGGAAGCCGTGCTCAAGCGGGACGGCGAGAACGTGGAGACCGGATCCGACTGCTACCCGACCTCGGGCACCTGGTACAGCCCCTACGACGGCGCCACCTGGACCCAGCCCTCCGACGTGGACATCGACCACGTGGTGCCGCTGGCCGCCGCCTGGCGCTCCGGCGCCGCCGAGTGGACCACCGAGAAGCGGGAGCAGTTCGCCAACGACCTGGACGGCCCGCAGCTGATCGCGGTGACCGACAACGTCAACCAGTCGAAGGGCGACCAGACCCCGGACGAGTGGATGCCGCCGCGGGCCGAGTACCACTGCACCTACGCCTCGATGTGGATCGGCACCAAGGCGAAGTGGGACCTGACCGTCACCGAAGCGGAGAAGGCCGCGCTGGAGGAAGCGCTGCAAACCTGCTGACCAGGTCGCGAGCGGCGGTGGACGGGGTCCGCCGCCGCTCTTTGCGTTCCGCTGCCCGGTCCGCTGTGCTGGGGGAGGACCACCACATCCCCGGGAGGCGTCGTGCCGCAGGATTCGGAAGTTCTCCGGTCGGTGTTCACCGCACCGCCGGGCGGGGTGATGACCGACGAGGTCGGGGTCATCACCGGTGACCTGGAGCTGGCCACCGAGCGCATCGGGGACGAGGTGCGGGTGTGGGTGCGGTACGCGGGCGCCGACGAGTGGTACCGGATTTCCGCGGCGGACTGCCGGCTGCACGACGCGCGGGACCACCAGCCGCTGCACTCGGCGCTGCTCGCGGCGCTGCACCGCCGCGACTGAGCACCGGCTACGGCCGGTCGCCCTTGCGGTCCGAGTGCAGCGGGGGCAGGGCTTCGGTCGCCTCCTGCCTGGTCAACCCGGTGGCCTGCAGCAGGTCCACCGCGATCGAGCGCACCTGCAGCACCACCACCTGCATGGAGAAGTGGCCTTCGCCGAGCAGTTCCACGGTCGCCTTCCGGGCGACCGCGCGAGCCGCTTCCCGCGCCTGCCGCGGCTCGTCCCCGCTGGCCAGTTCGTCGCGCAGCAGCACCACCGCGCCGGCCAGCTCCTCCAGCATCCGCGGCAGCGGCCGGGGCACCGCCTCCCGGTCCCGCAGCGCGGACATCGCCCGCCGCGCCAGCACCCTGGTGTTGCGCAGCGCGCGGTCGATGGGGGCGGCGGCGGCCTCGTAGCGCTCCAGGTCCTCCCGCCGGTGCCAGCGGATCGGGGCGTACTTGGCGATCTCCTTGCCGGCGACCAGCGCGGTGCGGAACTCCTCCACCGCTCGCTGGCTCTTGCGCGCCCTGGCCAGCACGTCAGCGGCCACCTCGGCGTCTTGGATGGACACCGCGTTGGCCACGCCGCGCAGCGCGTCCGCCAGCGCGCCCAGCACGATCCGCCCGTTGCGGTGGGCGACGGCCAGCGGGTTCTGCGGCAGCAGCGCGGCCACCACGAAACCGACCAACCCGCCGATCACCGCGTCGATCATGCGGGTGTAACCGCCCACGTCCCCCGGCGGGAGCAGGGTGGCCACCAGCACCGAGGAGGAGGCGGCCTGCATCACCACCACGCTGCCGCTGTTGAGCAGCACCGCGGTGCTCATCGCCAGCGCCACCACCAGAGAGATCTGCCACGCTCCGGACCCGATCACCGAGATCAGCAGGTCGCCGACCCCGATGCCGATGGTGACGCCGAAGACCAGTTCCAGGCCGCGGCGCATCCGCTGGCCCAGGGTCACCCCGAGGGAGATGATCGCGGCGATGGGGGCGAAGAACGGTTGCGGGTGCCCCGCCACGCTGGTGGCGAGGAACCAGGCGAGGCCACCGCCGACCGCGCACTGCACGATGGGCGTGCCGGTGCGCAGCAGTCGGCGGACGCGGACGACGAGTTCCTCGCGGAAGCGGTGCACGTGGACATTGTCCGCCACGGCCGGTCAGCGAGAGGCGGCATCAGCTTTCCGCCGCCGGCCGCAGCAGCTCACCGATCAGACCAGGCCGGTCTGCTCCACCGCTTCCGGGTCGCTGTCGGCCAACAGCTGCCGGCAGCGCTCGTACTCGTCGGTCTCCCCGATGGCCTTGGCCGCTTTCGCCAGCGCGGCGATCGACCGCAGCACCCCCTGGTTGGGCACGTGGCGCCACGGGATCGGGCCGAAGCCCTTCCAACCGGCCTTGCGCAACGCGTCCAGCCCGCGGTGGTAACCGGTGCGGGCGTACGCGTAGGCGGGGATGTTCTGCTTCTCCGCCAGGGCGGCCTCCGCCAGCGCCGCCCACGCCCCGCTGAAGCTCGGGTGTTCCGTCGCGACCTGAGCGGGGTCGGTGCCGGAGTCCAACGCGGCCTGTGCCACCGAGTTCTCCGGTAACAAGGTTTCCGGCGGCTCCAACAGGTTCTTGTTCGTCATGGCCCAATCCTGTCAGGTTCACCGGAAGAAGGGGTGGTGCGCCGCGCGGGCGCACCACCGCTGGGACCGGATCAGCCGGCCAGCATGCGACCGGCCGACTTGAGGACCTCGCAGGCCTGGGCGACGCGCGCGGCCATCGACTGCTCCGCCGAGCGCAGGTAGCTGCGCGGGTCGTAGACCTTCTTGTTGCCCACTTCGCCGTCGACCTTCAGCACGCCGTCGTAGTTCTTGAACATGTGGTCGGCGATCGGCCGGGTGTAGGCGTACTGGGTGTCGGTGTCGATGTTCATCTTCACCACGCCGTAGGAGACCGCCTCGTGGATCTCCTCCAGCGCCGAGCCGGAACCGCCGTGGAACACCAGGTCGAACGGCTTGGAGCCCTCCGCCAGGCCCAGCTTCTTGGCCGCGGCCTCCTGGCCCTTCTTCAGGATCTCCGGGCGCAGCTTGACGTTGCCCGGCTTGTACACGCCGTGCACGTTGCCGAAGGTGGCGGCCAGCAGGTAGCGGCCCTTCTCACCGGCTCCGAGGGCGTCGATGGTGTGCTCGAAGTCGCCGGGGGCGGTGTAGAGCTTCTCGTTGATGTCGTTGCTGATTCCGTCCTCTTCGCCGCCGACGACGCCGACCTCCAGCTCGAGGATGATCTTCGCCTTGACGGCCTGCTCCAGCAGCTCCTGCGCGATCTGCAGGTTCTCGTGCAGCTCGATGGCCGAGCCGTCCCACATGTGGGACTGGAACAGCGGGTTCTCGCCGCGGTTGACCCGCTCCTGGCTGATCTGCAGCAGCGGTCGGACGAAGCCGTCCAGCTTCTCCTTCGGGCAGTGGTCGGTGTGCAGCGCGATGTTCACCGGGTACTTCGCCGCCACCACGTGGGCGAACTCGGCCATCGCGGTCGCACCGGTGACCATGTCCTTGACCTTGGTCCCGGAGGCGAACTCGGCGCCACCGGTGGAGATCTGGATGATGCCGTCACTCTCGGCCTCGGCGAACCCGCGCAGCGCCGCGTTCAGCGTCTCCGACGAGGTCACGTTGATGGCCGGGTAGGCGAACTCACCAGACTTCGCCCGGTCCAGCATCTCCGCGTAGACCTCGGGGGTCGCGATGGGCATCTGTCGTTCCTCCTATGGGGATGGAGTGGAATGGGTGACGGAGTTGCGCAGCCTCCTCCAAGGCCGCTGGACGTGGCAGCGAACCTCGGGATCAGCGCTGTACTTGCGCGTCACATTGCCCTAGCCAGGTCGTTTTGGAAAGTCGGTGACAGGATTCAGATTAGACTGAATTCTGTGGACATCCTCACACGTCATGGCGGCTACAGCCAGGCGCCGAGCACCGGAGTCCACTCCCGCACCGCGCGTTCGGCAACAACCCCCCGTTCGGTGTACGGGTCGCGATCGAGGATCTTCTCCAGCTCCTCCTCCGACGCGGCCTCGTAGACGAGCTGCGCGCCCTCGCCGTCGGCGTACGGGCCGGCGGCCAGCAGCACGCCCCGCTCGGCCAGCTCCTTGCAGTACTCCCGGTGGACGGGGCGCACCTGCTGCAACAGCTCCTGGTCCCCGTAGACCAACTGCACCACGAACTTGGCCATGCCACACCTCCAGATCGATCTGGGGTCTGAAGCTACCCGTTCCCGCCCCCCGCAGCGGAGGGATCGCCGGTAGGTTCAGCCGCGTGGCTGGGAACACACGTGGAGCTGAACGGGTTGTCGAGCAGACGCTGAGCCGGCTGCGGGCCCTGGACACCTCGTCCGCCGCCGAGGTGCCCGGGCGACCGCTGACGCTGGAGGACCTCTACCGGCAGCACCGGGCGCGCATGGTGCGACTGGCGGTGCTGCTGGTGGACGATCCGGCCACCGCCGAGGACGTGGTGCAGGAGGCGTTCACCGGGCTGTACCGCAACTGGTCCGGTCTGCGGGACGCCAAGGCCGCCGTCGCCTACCTGCGCACGGCGGTGGTCAACAGCAGCAGGTCGGTGCTGCGGCGCCGCAAGACCAGCCGGGAGTACCAGCCGCCGCACCAGGTCAACGCCCGCTCGGCCGAATCGCTGGCGATGCTCAGCACCGAGCACCAGGCCGTGGTGTCGGCGCTGGCGCAGCTGCCGCGGCGGCAGCGGGAGGTGCTCGTGCTCCGCTACTACGGGAACCTGTCCGAGGCGGAGATCGCCGAGGCCACCGGGGTGTCGCGGGGCACCGTCAAGTCCACGGCCAGCCGGGCGCTGGAGGCGCTGCAGAAGCTGCTCACCACGAACTGACCGCGAACCGGCACAATTGGTGCAGACCACATGCCGGTCGTCGCGGAGCGCGACCGGGCGGCGAGGGGAGGAGGCGCCGTGACCTCGACCGAGCTCGTGCTGGCGGACGCGAAGGTCGTCACCCCGCAGGGGGTGCTCGAGAACGGCTGGGTGCAGGTGCGGGGCACCGAGATCGCCGCGGTGGGCACCGGACCGGCGCCGGGCCCGGCCACCGACCTCGACGGCCGCTGGCTGGTGCCGGGCTTCGTGGACGTCCACTGCCACGGCGGCGGGGGCGGTTCGTTCACCAGCGCCGACGCCGAACAAGCCCGCACCGCGGTCGCCACCCACCGCGCGCACGGCACCACCACGATGCTGGCCAGCCTGGTGTCCGCGCCGATCAGCGAGCTGGTCGAGCAGATCCGGGCGCTGCGCGACCTGGTCACCGCCGGCCTGCTGGCCGGCGTCCACCTGGAAGGACCGTTCCTGGCCCGCTCCCGGTGCGGGGCGCACGACCCGGACGTGCTGCGCCCGCCGGAGACCGAGGCCGTGCAGCGGCTGCTGGAGGCCGGCGCCGGCGCGGTCCGGATGGTGACGCTGGCACCGGAGCTGGAGAACTCCGTGCCCGCGATCCGGCAGTTGGTGGCGCACGGGGTCATCGCCGCGATCGGGCACACCGACGCCACGCTCGCCGACGTGGCGCCGGCGCTCGCGGCCGGCGCGACCGTGGCCACCCACCTGTTCAACGGGATGCGCCCGCTGCACCACCGGGAACCCGGACCGATCGGCACCTTGCTGACCGACCAGCGGGTGACCGTCGAGCTGATCTGCGACCTGGTGCACCTGCACCCGTCGGTGGTCCGGCTGGCCGCCGAGCACGCCGGCCCGGGCCGCACCGTGCTGGTGACCGACGCGATCAGCGCGACGGACGCCGGGGACGGCACCTACCGGCTCGGCAACCTGCCGGTCACGGTGCGCGACGGGCAGGCCCGGCTCGCCGACGGTTCCCTCGCCGGCAGCACGCTGACCATGGACGCGGCGTTCCGCAACCTGGTCGTCTCCTGCGGGGTCGGGATCACCGACGCGGTCGCGGCGGCGTCCACCACCCCGGCCCGGCTGCTGGGGCTGGGCGGGGTGACGGGATCGATCGAACCCGGGCTGGCCGCCGACCTGGTGGTGCTGGACGAGCAGCTGCAGGTGACCGGGGTGCTCAAGGACGGTTCCTGGGTCCAGCGGTGAACCGTGCGGCTACGCTCGCAAACGTGAGTTCGGTCGACCCGGAAAGGCTGCTCGCCGAGGCGCTGCGCGCGCAAGCCGGCGGGGAGCGCGTCGCGCCCGCTGACCAGCCCCGCCCCCGGGGACTGCCGGTGGGCCGGGTGTTGGTGCTGGCCGTGCTGCTCGGCCTGCTCGCCGGCGCGATCGCCGGAGTCGTCACGCTCGCCTGATCGTCTTCGCCACCACGGCTTTCACTGGTCCGTGCCCACTGCGGGCGCCAGCGAGTTCCGCCGCGAGGGCAACCTGTAAGTTGGCGGGCGTGACGAGCGCAGTACCCGGACTTGCCGCGCACACGACCGCGCTGGCCCTGCTCCCATCCTGGCTGGATCCGGAAAACATCATCCGGGCACTTGGCCCGTTCGCCCTGATCGGGGTCTGCCTGATCATCTTCGCCGAGTGCGGAATCCTGATCGGGTTCTTCCTGCCGGGCGACTCGCTTCTGTTCGTCGCCGGCCTGTTCACCGCGGCCGGCGCGATGGGCAGCCCGATCTGGCTGGTCTGCCTGCTGTTGGCGATATGCGCCTTCGTGGGCAACATGACCGGTTACTGGATCGGCCGCAAGGTCGGCCCGGCGCTGTTCAACAAGCCGGATTCCAAGCTGTTCAAACGGGAGCACGTCGACAAAACGCACGAGTTCTTCGACCGGTACGGCGCCCGAGCGATCATCCTGGCCCGGTTCGTGCCGATCGTGCGCACGTTCATCACCGCGATCGCCGGGGTCGCCAAGATGGACCAGAAGAAGTTCTTCACCTACTCGGCGATCGGTGCCGTGCTGTGGACCGCGAGCATGACCTTGCTCGGGTACTTCCTCGGCAACATCCCGTGGATCAAGAACAACCTGGAAGCGATGGCGATCGCGATCGTCGTCATCTCGGTCATCCCGATCGTCGTGGAGTACGTCAAGGGACGTCGCGCCAAGGCCCGCGACGCCGCCTGATCCGACCGAGCGCACATCCCGCTCCCGCGCGCCACCCGGTTCGCCACCAGCTGCCGGGTGGCGCGCCGTTCTTCTGCGGTCACCAAGCCCGGTCCAGGCAAGCGTGCTGGCGGATCCAGGTGTGCATGACGATCCCGGCCGCCACCCCGGCGTTGATGGACCGGGTGGAGCCGAACTGGGCGATCGAGACCACCAGGTCGGCCTGCTGCCGGGACTCCTCCCGCAGCCCGGGGCCCTCCTGCCCGAACAGCAGCACGCAGCGCCGCGGCAGTTCGACCCGCTCCAACCGCTGCGCCCCCGGGGTGTTGTCCACCGCCACCAGGGCGAGCTCGTTCTCCGCGGCGAAGGCCCGCAGCGAATCCAGGTCCGGGTGGTGGTGGATGTGCTGGTAGCGGTCGGTGACCATGGCGCCCCGCCGGTTCCAGCGGCGGCGGCCGACGATGTGCACCGCCTTGGCCGCGAACGCGTTCGCGGTCCGCACCACGGTGCCGATGTTGTGGTCGTGCTGGAAGTTCTCGATGGCCACGTGGAAGTCGTGCCGCCTCTCGTCCAGGTCGGCGACGATCGCCTCGCGCCGCCAGTAGCGGTAGTGGTCCACGACGTTGCGGCGGTCGCCGTTCTCCAGCAGCTCGGGGTCGTACCGGTCGTCGTCCGGCCACGAACCCTCCCACGGGCCCACGCCAACCGTGGTGCCCCATTCGGTGGGGCCGATCTCTTCGGTCACGCCAATCCGAGGTCGCTCAGGCCGAGCAGCGAACGGTAGGGCAGCCCGGCGGCTTCGATCGCTTCCTTGGCCCCGGTGTCGCGGTCGACCACGGTCGCCACCCCGACGACCTCGGCTCCCGCTTCCCGCAGCGCCTCCACCGCGGTGAGCACGCTGCCACCGGTGGTGGAGGTGTCCTCCACGGCCAACACCCGGCGGCCGGCCACGTCCGGTCCTTCGATGCGCCGCTGCAGACCGTGCGCCTTGGCGTTCTTGCGCACCACGAACGCGTCCAGCGCGCCGCCCGAGGCGTGCAGCATGGCGGTGGCCACCGGGTCGGCGCCCAGGGTGAGACCGCCGACGGCCTGGTAGTCCCAGTCGGCGGTCAACTGGCGCAGCAGCGTCCCGATCAGCGGAGCGGCCCGGTGGTGCAGGGTGGCACGGCGGAGATCGACGTAGTAGTCGGCTTCCTTCCCGGAGGAGAGGGTGACCCGGCCGTGCACCACGGCGAGGTCCCGCACCAGACCGGCCAGTTCGGAGCGCTGCTGTTCATCGACCTTGACCACGGAGCCCCACCTTACCTCCGCGGTCGTCGGCCGCTCCGGGGCGGCGGGGCCTCAGGTGCGCCCGGGAACGGTGCGGGTGACGATCATGCGCTGCAGCTTCCGCGGCACCAGGCGCCCCAGCCGCACCAGCGCCTTGTACTGCAGGCCGGGGATGGAGATGGTGCGGCCGGCCCGCAGGTCGGCGAGCGCCTCGTGCACCACCCGGTCCGCCTGCAACCAGAAGGCCTTCGGCAAGCGCTTCATGTCCAGCCCGGCCCGCTGGTGGAACTCGGTCTGGGTGAAACCGGCGCACAGCGCCATCACCCGCACCCCGGTCCCGGCCAGCGCGACGGACAACCCCTCGCTGAGCGCGGTCACGTACGCCTTGGTGGCCATGTAGGTGGAGCCGGACACCGCGAAGAACGAGGCGACGCTGGACACGTTGATCACGTCGCCGCGGCCACGCTCGCGCATCCCGGGCACCGCGGCGTGGGTGAGCCGGAGGACAGCGGCCACGTTGACCTTCAGCTGCCGCTGCAGCAGCTCGCCGTCGTTCTCCCAGAACGCTCCCCCGGTGCCGAAACCGGCGTTGTTGACCAGCACGTCCACCGGGCGGTCCGCGTCGGCGAGCCGGTCGGCCACCTTGGCCAGCTGCGCGTCGTCCGCCAGGTCGGCGGGCAGCACTTCGACCTGGACGCCGTGCCTGGAGCGCAGTCGCTCGGCGAGCTCGTCGAGCCGTTCCTCGTCACGCGCCACTAACACCATGTCGTGGCCTTCTGCGGCCAGTCGACGGGAGAACGCCCGGCCGATGCCGGAGGTGGCTCCCGTTACGAGTGCGGTAGGCATAGCGCGAACCTATCTGACTGCGAGTGATCGCCGGAGACGGCGGTGCGGGCTCGGGGCGGGTCAGCTCTCGGTGGCCGCGGTCTCCCGCTCGGACCACTCGGGGTCCGGTTCGGACCGGTCGGACGGTTCTCCCTCCGCGGCGGTCCCCGCGGCCTCGTCGGGGTCGCGGTCGAACGGGTCGATCACGTCGGCGAGCTCGCCGAGGCCGCGCAGCAGGTTCTCCAGCCGCTCCGGTTCGGCGTCGCCGGGGTCCAGGGCGGCCAGCACCCAGTCGTTCTCCAGCCACACCACGAGGGCGTCGGAGCCGATCTCCTCGACCGCCGCGACCAGGTCCGGGTTCTTCACCAGCGGGCGGGCCTTGGCCAGGTCGGTGACGAACGCGTACCGGGAGCCGACCGGGCCGAGCAGGTCCAGGCCGGAGTCCTGCGGCACCGGGACGTCCGGGACCCACATCTCGACCAGGGCGGGGACCGGTCCGCGGCACCGCATGGCGGCGATGACCGAGTCGGTGCGCCCGTTGATCTCCAGGTCGAGCACGTAGACCTGGCGCCGGCCGTCAGCGGTGAACGTGGAGCCGGCCACCACGTCGGTGGCCACCGCACCACTGGCCTGCGCCAGCACACCGTGCTCCCAGCGGGTCGGCAGCACCCGGTCCACCTCGGCGAACTGCCATCCGCGCAGCGTCGCCCAGCGACGCCGCTCCCGGTTGCTGCCACCTCGCTGCGACCGGTCGGTGATCAGCAGCGCGATGCCCGCACCTGTTGCAACGACAGCGATGACGAACCACAGCCATGCAGGTATGCCCACACTGCGCAGGGTAGTCCGATCAACGCTGAACGCGAAGATCACCTCGTCGGTACACGCTGAACCCCTCGTTCGGCTGAGTCCCCGAAGAGGGCGGCGGGGAGGTTCCGCCCAGCGCACAGTGCTGCGAGGACCGGTTCGGCGCAGCAGCTCACCCGGACACGCCGGTGGCGGACCGCGCGGGCGGTCCGCCACCGGCGGGGGCTCCCCGGCGCGCCCGCGGGATCAGCTGGCGGGCTCGACGGTGAGCTTGTCGTTGTCGTCGGTGACGTCGACGACCACCTTGTCCCCCTCCTTGATCTCCCCGGAGAGGAGCTTCTTCGCCAGCTGGTCGCCGATGGCGCTCTGCACCAGTCGGCGCAGCGGCCGGGCGCCGTAGACCGGGTCGTAGCCGTTGAGCGCCAGCCAGTCGCGGGCCGCCGGCTGCACGTCCAGCGTGAGCCTGCGCTGCGCCAGGCGCTTCGCCAACCGTCCCACCTGGATGTCCACGATGGAGGTCAGCTCCGACGTGGACAGCGAGTGGAACACCACGATGTCGTCCAACCGGTTCAGGAACTCCGGTTTGAAGTGGCCGCGCACCATCGACATCACGGCTTCGTCCCGCTCCCCCTCGGACAGGTTCGGGTCGGCGATCGCCTGCGAGCCGAGGTTGGAGGTGAGCACCAGGATGGTGTTGCGGAAGTCCACCGTCCGGCCTTGGCCGTCGGTCAGCCGGCAGTCGTCGAGCACCTGCAGCAGGACGTCGAAGACGTCGGCGTGCGCCTTCTCCACCTCGTCGAACAGCACCACCGAGTAGGGGCGGCGGCGGACCGACTCGGTCAGCTGACCGCCCTGGTCGTAGCCCACGTACCCGGGCGGAGCGCCGACCAGCCGCGCCACCGAGTGCTTCTCGGCGTACTCGCTCATGTCGATGCGGATCATCGCCCGCTCGTCGTCGAACAGGAACTCGGCCAGCGCCTTCGCCAGCTCGGTCTTGCCGACACCGGTGGGCCCGAGGAACATGAACGAACCGGTCGGCCGGTCCGGGTCGGACACGCCGGCGCGGGCGCGGCGCACCGCGTCCGACACGGCGCGGACCGCTTCCTCTTGCCCGACCACCCGGGACGTCAGCGCCTCCTCCATCCGCAGCAGCTTGGTGGTCTCGCCTTCCAGCAGCCGCCCGGCGGGAATCCCGGTCCAGGAGCTCACCACGTCGGCGACGTCGTCCGCGGTGACCTCCTCCTGCAGCATCGCCTTCTGCTCGCTCTGCTCCTGGGTGGCCGCCTCGAGCTCCTTCTCCAAGGCCGGGATGCGCCCGTAGCGCAGCTCGGCGGCCTTGCCGAGATCACCGTCCCGCTCGGCCCGCTCCGACTCGCCGCGCAGCTGCTCCAGCTGGGTCTTCAGGTCGCGGACCTTGTCGATGGACTCCTTCTCGCGCTGCCACCGGGCGGTGAGCTCCGCCAGCCGCTCCCGCTTGTCGGCGAGCTCGCCGCGCAGCGCGGCCAGCCGCTCCTTCGACGCCGGATCCTCTTCCTTCTCCAGCGCCATCTCCTCGATCTCCATCCGGCGGACGGCGCGCTCGACCTCGTCGATCTCCACCGGGCGCGAGTCGATCTCCATGCGCAGCCGGGACGCCGCCTCGTCGACCAGGTCGATCGCCTTGTCCGGCAGGTACCGCGCGGTGATGTACCGGTCGGAGAGGGTGGCGGCCGCGACCAGCGCACCGTCGGTGATCCGCACCCCGTGGTGCACCTCGTAGCGCTCCTTGAGGCCGCGCAGGATCGCCACGGTGTCCTCCGGGCTCGGCTCGCCCACCAGGACCTGCTGGAAGCGGCGCTCCAGGGCGGCGTCGGTCTCGATGTGCTCCCGGTACTCGTCGAGCGTGGTGGCGCCGACCATGCGCAGTTCGCCGCGGGCCAGCATCGGCTTGATCATGTTGCCGGCGTCCATCGCGCTCTCGCCGGTGGCGCCCGCGCCGACGATGGTGTGCAGCTCGTCGATGAAGGTGATGATCTGCCCGGCCGATTCGGTGATCTCCTTCAGCACCGCTTTGAGCCGTTCCTCGAACTCGCCGCGGTACTTGGCGCCGGCGACCATGGCGCCCAGGTCCAGCGCCACGACCCGCTTGCCGCGCAGCGATTCCGGCACGTCACCGGCGACGATGCGCTGGGCGAGGCCTTCCACGATGGCGGTCTTGCCGACGCCGGGCTCACCGATCAGCACCGGGTTGTTCTTGGTGCGCCGGGAGAGCACCTGCACCACCCGGCGGATCTCGGCGTCCCGCCCGATCACCGGGTCGAGTTCGCCCTTGCGGGCCCGCTCGGTGAGGTCGCTGCCGTACTTCTCCAGCGCATTGTAGGTCCCTTCGGGGTCGGGGCTGGTCACCCGCGCGGAGCCGCGGACCTTGGTGAACGCCTCCTTCAGGGCGTCCGGGGAAGCGCCGTGCTTGCGCAGCAGGTCGGCGACCCGATCGCCCTCGGCGGCCAGGCCGACCAGCAGGTGCTCGGTGGACACGTACTCGTCGCCCATCTCGGTCGCCAGCTGCTGGGCGTGCGAGAGGACTTTGGCCGCGTCGCGGGAGAACTGGGGCGCGGCCACGGTGGAACCGCTGGCGCTGGGCAACGAGTTGAGGATCTGGTCGAGCTCGCGGCGCACTTCCGCCGGGTCGGCGCCCACCGCGGACAGCAGCGGCGCGGTGATCCCGTCGCTCTGGGCGAGCAGAGCACCGAGCAGGTGCGCGGAGCCGACGTCCGGGTTGCCGGCGACGGTGGCGGCCTGCACCGCGGAAGAGATCGCCTGCTGGGTCTTGGTTGTCGGGTTAAACGCGTCCATCACTCACCTCGTCGAGCCCTGCATTCAGCCCTTCTGTCCTCTCCAACGTAAGGAAAGTTGAGCCTGTTCCACTCAAGTCAAAACTTTTCCGTGATACGCGGCACATTCTGCTGGATCGCCACCGGAACCGGCACCGGACGCGCGGCACCGGAAGCCCCCTCTTCGCAGCTTCCGGCCTCCGCAGCGGTGCGGAAAAGAGCCGGAGGGCCGTGGTCTGCGAAACCACGACCCTCCGGCATTACCCCCGATCAGTCCCCGTGGACTGATTCACCCCCGGTCAATCGGACTTGACCGCCTGGATGTCCAGCTCGACCTTGAGGCTGGTCCCGATGGCGGCCAGTCCGCTGGCCAGCGCTTGGTTGTAGGTGATCTCGAAATCGTCCCGGCGCAGCTGGGTGGTGGCCGACGCGGACGCCCGGACACCGCCCCACGGGTCTTCGGTGACCCCGCCGAACTTGGTGTCCAGCAGCACCGGCTTGGTGACGCCCCGGAGCGTCAGCTCGCCCTCGATGTCCCAGCGGTCCCCGCCCCGGGGCCGGATGCGGGTGGAGCGGAAGGTGATCTCCGGGTACTGCGCCACGTTGAGGAAGTCCTCGTTGCGCAGGTGCTCGTCCCGCATCCGGTTCGCGGTGTCGATGCTGGCCGCCTGGATCGCGACGGCGATCGAGGAGTCCTCGATCGGAGCACCGATGCGCACGTCCCCCGCGAACTCGGTGAACCGGCCGTGGATGCTGCTGATCCCCAGGTGCCGGGCGGTGGCCCGGATCGAGGAGTGCACGGGGTCGATCTTCCACAACCCGGGGGCGGGCAGGTCGGCCCCACCGCTGCGGCGCAGCTCGACCGTGCCCAGCGAGGCCGCGCACCCCTGCTGCACCAGAGCGGTGCGGGCAGCCGGCTCGAACCCGACCGCGGTGATGATCGCGGTGTAGGTCCCGGGCTCGAGCTGGGACGCCACCACCGTGCCGGAAGCATCGCCCTGCACCCGGGCGGCTTGCGTGCCCGTGCTGTCGATGACGGTCAGCACGGCTTCCGGCACCGGCCAGCCATCTCCGGAACAAACCGTGGCGGTGACCGCCCCGGCCGCCGAGTTCGTCATTACCCGGCCCTCCTGCATTTCGCTGTCCTCCATTGCCCCGCCGTTGCTCGACTCCCCGTGCACCAGGGTCATTCACCCTCCGGGTAGCCGAGTTCGATGTCGTGGGTTCCTTGCTCACCGGACAGCCGCAGCGCGGAAGCAGCCGGCGGGTAGCCGGTGGCGATCACCGTGTAGTCGCCGTCCGGGAGGTCGGTGAAGACGTACCGGCCCTCGGTGTCGGTGGTGGTCACGGCGACCACTCCGCCGTTCTCGTCCAGCAAGGTCACCCGGGCGTCGGGAATGGCGACGCCGAGGTTGGCCGAGCGGACCACACCGGTGAGCTGGACGCCGCCCTGCATGGCCACGTCCAAGGTGACCCGCTCCCCGTCGGCCACGGTGACCGGAGTGGCCACCGGTCGGTAGGCGGGGGCGGTGACGGTGAGCGCGTAGTCGCCACCAACCAGGTCGGCGAGCCGGTAGCGGCCGTCCGACCCCGTGGTGGTGGTGGCCACGACTTCCCCGCGGACGTCGGTGAGCACCACGGTGGCGTCGGCGACCGGTTGGTCGCTGGCGTGCACCAGACCGGTCAGCTCGCCGGCCCCGATCATCCGCACGTCGTGCCGCACCGGCCGGTCGGCCACCACGACCATCGACGCGCTCGGCTGGTAGCTGCCGCCGGAGGCGATCAGCACGTAGGTGCCGCCGTGCGGGACGTCGAGCCGGAACTCGCCGGCGCTGTCGGTGCGGGTGCGCTCCACCTGGCGCCCGTTGGCGTCGGTCAGGGTGAGCACGGCTCCCGGCACCGGGGTGCCGGCGGAGTCGTTCACCGTGCCGTGCACGAACAGTCCGCCGCCGTTCTCGCCGCCGGTGTCCCGCAGGTCGCCGGTGACCAGCGCGTGCCGCGGGGCCCGCGACGCGGAACCCGAACCGTTGTTCGCAGAGTTATCCACACCATTGGCAACGGCCGCGATCGGCTGCGTTTGTGTACTGCTAGCCGGTGTTTTGCCTCCCCCTGCCGAGGTGTTGGCAGCCAAGTTATCCACAGGTTGTGGGGACTTCTCCACAGCCTTCTCGGCAGTCACCGCGGACTCCTGTTCCTCGTGCACGTCGATCTTGGTGCGCAGCGGCACCTCCTTGATGAACACCACCGCGACCAGCGTCACCACCGAGATGCAGGCGGAGATGAAGAAGATGTCACCGATCGCGTCGCCGTAGGCCGCCCGGACGATCGTCTGGATCGGCTCCGGGAGGCTGGCCACGTCCAGCGACCCCCCGCCGGTCTCACCGGCCGCCTGCGGCGGCATGCCCGGGAGCTTGGACAAGCCCTCCTGGACGTAGTCGCCGACCTTGTTGGCCAGGACCGCGCCGAGCACCGAGACACCGGCCGAACCACCGAGGGTCCGGAAGAAGGTGGCCACCGAGGTGACCGACCCCATGTCCCTGTCCTTGGCCGAGTTCTGCACGGCCAGCACTAGGTTCTGCATCAGCATGCCGACGCCGATGCCCATCAGCGCCAGGTAGCAGCCGACCAGGACCAGGTCGGTCTCGTGGTCCATGGTGCTCAGCAGCCCCATGGCCGCGATCATCACGATGGAGCCGGCGACCAGGAACGGCTTGATCTTGCCGGTGAACTTGGAGATGACCAGACCGGAGATGGTGGTGGACAGGAACATCCCGAGCACCATCGGCAGGGTCATCAGACCGGCCTCGGTGGGCGTGTAGCCCCGGGAGATCTGGAAGTACTGGCCGAGGAAGACCGCACCGCCGAACATCGCGGTACCGACGGCGACCATGCCGATCGTGGCCAGGGTGATCACCGAGTTGCGGAACATGTTCAACGGCACGATCGGCTCGCTGAACTTGGACTCGATGATCACGGCGATGACCAGCATGACCACACCGGCGCCGACGTAGTAGCCGGTCTCGGCCGACCACCAGTCGAACTCGTTGCCGGCCAGCGACACCCACACCAGCAGCAGGCTCACGCCGCCGACCAGGAACAGGGCGCCGAACCAGTCGATCTTCACCGGGCGCTTGACGACCGGCAGCTTCAGCGTGGCCCCCAGCACGACCATCGCGAGCAGCGCGATCGGCACGGTGATCCAGAAGCACCAGCGCCAACCCAGCCAGTCCACGTCCACGATCAGCCCGCCCAGCAGCGGACCGCTGACGGTCGCGACGGCGAACGCCGCCCCGATGAAACCGCTGTAGCGGCCGCGGTCCCGCGGCGGAACCATCGCGGCGATGACGACCTGCGCCAGCGCCTGAAGACCGCCCATGCCGATGCCCTGCAGGGCGCGGAAACCGATCAGCCACTCCATCGACTGCGAGAAGCCGCCCAGCACCGAGCCGGCCATGAAGATCACGATGGCCAACTGGTACAGCAGCTTCTTGCTGAACAGGTCGGAGAGCTTGCCCCAGATCGGCGTGCTGGCGGTGGAGGTCA
>Ga0079224_100002557_pt1 | contig 22216 bp, 17 predicted proteins | sample Stecom2015_FD_80414 | JGI IMG/M metagenome (GOLD analysis project Ga0079224, IMG submission 80414) | Agricultural soil microbial communities from Utah to study Nitrogen management - Steer compost 2015 | ecosystem: Environmental > Terrestrial > Soil > Agricultural land | place: USA: Utah...
AGGCACGGTGTAGGCGCGCGCCACCCGCAATCCCTCCTTGTTCACGTAATCGACCGCGCCTTACTTGCCGTAGCGCAGGTACGCGAGCACTGGCGCCCCGCGTTCCTGCGCTCATTTTTCGCTGGCCAGCAGAACGCAGGAGGCGCCGTCGGTCACCGGCGTGGAGTAGCACGCAGTGAGAACGCCGTTCGCAGCGAAAGCTGGTTTCAAGGCAGCGAGTTTTTCCAGCGTCGTGTCGCGGCGAATGTTGTCGTCCTGCTTCAGCCCGGCGAAGTCGACCACCAAGTCGTCGTAGAAGCCCTCGTCCCAGGCTGCGGCCGCCTTGCGATGGCTTTCGAGCGCGAGCTGGTCCTGATCGGCGCGCGCAATTCCCCAGTCCTTCGCCATCTGTTCGCAGCTCTGACCCATGGACAGACCCGTGCGCGGTTCGATCACTGCGGGAAGTTGCGGCTTGAAGTGCCGCGGCCGCAGCCCGAACCAGGGAGCGATTCGAGCTCCCAGCGACTTGCCCCGCGCGCTGCGCAGAAGGAGCTGCTGGTAGGACTTCGGATAGACGATCGGCACGTCGCTCGCAGTATCGACTCCCGCGGCGACGCCGCTGTCGATCTGACCCGTAGCGATCTTCAAACCGATCAGAATTGCAGTGTCCAGGCTGGTGCCGCACGCTCGCTGCAGATCGAATGCGGGCGTCTCCGGCGCCAGACCGCTGTCGAACACCGCCTCACGTGTGAGGTTGAAGTCCTGCGAATGCTTGAGCACGGCGCCTGCGCCGACATCCCCCAGGCGCTGGCCCCGCAGGTCGTATCGTTCGACCAGCGCTCGCAGCGTCGCGGTCAGCATCTGCTGGTTGCTTGCATGCGCGTAGGCGCCCATCGAGCGTGCGAATGGAATGCGCACGCCGCCGACCACGGCGACGCGGCGTACGGTGGATCCGACCAGCATGACCGCTCCCGTGCGAGAGGTGGAAGGGAAGGATGCCAGCGGGCGACGCCTGGGAAAAGTCAGTGACGCACGCAGCGCCGCTTGGAGTCCCGCCTCATCGCAGGTACGCTGTGCGCGCACGGCGCACCGCCGCTGCTCCCGCCCGCCAGGTTGCCTCATGATTGCATCCACCCGCGCCCGAGTGGCTGCGGACGCACGAGCTATTGCGTCGCTCGGCGGCCCGCTCCTCGGCAATAACCTGTCCATCACCGGCATGTCGTTCGCCGACACGGTCATGGCCGGGCAGCTGGGCGCACGCGACCTGGGCGGGCTCGCCATCGGCGCGGCGTACTACAATTTGTTCGTGTTCATAGGGATTGGCCTCTTCCTGGCCGTCTCGCCTACGGTCGCGCACGCCTACGGCGCAGACGATCCCGCCGGGGTGCGGCGCTATGCGCGCCAGTCGTGGTGGCTGGTGCTCGCCGCCGCCGTGTTCATGGTCGCTGGATTGCTGCAGGTCGGCCGGGTGTTGCCTGCGATCGGGATTGCCCAGGACGTCCTGCCGATCGCGATCGGTTACGTACATGCGGTCGCTTTCGGCATGCCTGGACTGCTGGCGTTCCTGTCGCTGCGCTACGCGAGTGAAGGGCTCGGGCGCACGAAGCCGATCATGTACATCGGCTTCCTGGGTCTCGTGGCGAACGTGTTCGGCAACTGGGTGTTCATGTATGGCAAGTTGGGCATGCCGGTCATGGGCGCAGTGGGCTGTGGTGTGTCGACGGCGATCACCATGTGGCTCATGCTGCTCGCGATGTGGCTGCACATGCGCGCACACCGCGCCTATCGCCGCTTCGATCTGTTCGCGCGATTCGACCGGCCGGATTCGCGCACGCTGATCGAGCTGATGCGTATCGGCGCGCCGATCGCCGGCAGTGTGCTCGCGGAGGGCGGTCTGTTCGTGGCGGCGGCGCTGATGATGGGCGCCATGGGCGCGGCGATCACCAGCGGACACCAGATTGCGCTCAATTTCGCGTCATTCATGTTCATGGTTCCGCTCGCGATCAGTTCGGCGACGACCATCCATGTCGGGCATACGCTCGGGCGCGGAGATCGCCAGGGGGCGCGCGCGGCGGGTCTGCTCGGGATCGCGATGTGCGCGACCGTCATGTGCGCGTCGGCGCTCGGCATCGTTCTTCTGAAAGACCACATTGCGGCGCTGTATACGCGCGACGCAGAAGTGCGGACGCTGGCTTCGATGTTGCTGTTGATGGCTGCGCTGTTTCAGTTGTCCGACGGCGTGCAGGTCGGTGCGGCGGGCGCATTGCGCGGCTTCAAGGACACGGCCGTGCCTATGGCGTTGTGTGTGGTTTCGTACTGGCTGATCGGCTTTACGCTCGCCTACATGTTGGGAGTGCGGCGAGGCGGCGGCCCGGTGCACGTCTGGATCGGCTTGATCATCGGACTGAGCGTCAGCGCCGTTCTGCTCGTGTGGCGGTATCTGTCGGTCTCGCGAGGCGGGGCGGCGCAGCCGCCGCACTGCGCGCCAGAGGCATGAGGCCGCCGGTGCGGCGCGCCGCGGGCGCATTGCCTGCTCGCGTCCCCTACGCGGGTTCGCGGTAGCCGTAACCGAGCGTTTCGATCTCCTCGACGAGTCCGTCGACGAACTTCACCCGGCGCATCAGGCGGTAAGGGCCAAAGTTATAGGTCCAGATCTCGACCGGAATCTCGATCAGGCCGTCGCCGTAGTACACGAGCCTGCCGTGGAAATCGTAATACGGCCGCCGCAGGATCGAGCGCCGCTGCACATCGCTTGGCTCGCCGCAGAGGCTGCGCACCTGGCCGCGCGTGTCGCCGTCGCTCACGAGACGACCGCTGCAGCGCAGCGCGTCCGCCGCTGCGGGGGCGGACATGCCGATCAGGCAGAGCAGAACAGCTGAGGCGGCTAGACGCATGACTGAACTATGGGCGGACGGAGCTGAATCGGCAATGAGCGGGCGGGAGAGGATGGGAGGACGGGACGCGCCCTCACGCTCGCCTTCCTCAAGATCCACTATCTCCCGGCTCAAGCGGCGCAGACAGCGGAACAACGTCCGGACCGCGCTTGACGCTTCGAAACGGCTTACGGAAACTGACGGCTGTCGGTGAACAAGTGCTGCCTGATGAGAGGCGCGGCTGCGCAAATCGCTGGCTTACGAACACCGCCATTCTGCCGGATCAGCAGCCTGCGTGCTCGATCGGCGCCATCTGCATCAAAGGCTTTCACAAGACGCGTCCGATGCGACCGCACACCGATCCTCCCGCATCGCACGGCCGCTACGCGAGCTTCCGCGAGTTCTATCCATTTTATCTGGCTGAGCACCGCGACCGCACCTGCCGGCGGCTGCATGTGCTCGGCACGGCGTTGGCGCTGGCCGTGATCGTTGCGGCGGCGCTGGTGCGCAATCCCTGGCTTCTGCTGCTCGCCCCGCCCGCTGGGTATGGGTTCGCCTGGGTCGGTCATTTCGTCTTCGAGAGGAACCGGCCCGCCACCTTCAAGCATCCCCTCTACAGCCTGGTCGGCGATTTCGCGCTGTTCCGCGACATCCTGATTGGCCGCATCCGGTTCTGACATCTCATGCGCAGCGGAGTGGATCGCGCCTTTGAGCGGCGCCTGTCGACCATCGTGAATCTGCGCGAGCCGGCGGCGCTGAAGGGCGGGCTGAAAGGGGTCGAGAAGGAATCACTGCGCGTCTCGCCCGATGGGCGTCTGGAACAGAGCGCGCATCCCGCTGCGCTCGGCTCGGCGCTCACCCACGAGCACATCACCACGGATTACTCCGAGGCGCTGATCGAGCTGGTCACGCCGGCGTTCGGCCAGTCGTGGGAGCTGCTCCAGTACCTGTGCGATCTACACCAGTTCGTGTACCGGCGCCTGGGCGATCAACTGTTGTGGGCCACAAGCATGCCCTGCATCCTGGAGGGCGAGGACGCCATTCCGGTCGCGCGATACGGACGTTCGAACATCGGGCGCATGAAAGAGGTATACCGGCTCGGTCTCGGTTACCGCTACGGACGGATGATGCAGGCCATCTCCGGCGTGCACTTCAATTACTCCTTTCCCGCGCACTTCTGGCCCGTACTCGCCGAAGCATTGCAACAGTCGCGCTGCGATCAGCACTTCATCTCGGAACAGTACTTCGCACTGCTGCGCAACTATCGGCGCTATGGTTGGGTGATCCTTTACCTGTTCGGCAACTCCCCGGCGCTGTGCGCCTCGTTCATGCAAGGCCGTGAGCACTCGCTGAGCGAGCTGACGCCCGGCACGTTGTACGAGCCGTACGCCACCTCGCTGCGCATGAGCGATCTGGGCTACCGCAACAAGAGCCAGGCGGGCCTGTACATCTCAGTGAACAGCCTGGAGGAGTACGTGCGCGATCTGGCTGCGGCGGTCAGCACCCCGCATCCGGAGTACCAGAAGATCGGCGTACAGGTGGGCGGTGAGTATCGCCAGCTCAACGCCAACGTCCTGCAGATCGAAAACGAGTACTACAGCTATATACGGCCGAAGCGCACCACGCGCACGGGGGAGAAACCCACCAGCGCATTGCGCCGCGCCGGAGTGGAGTACGTGGAATTTCGCGCGCTCGACGTGAGCGCCTACGACCCGGTCGGCGTCAACCAGAACAAGCTGCGCTTCCTCGAAGCGTTCGCCGCCCTGTGCATCCTGAAGCCGAGCGATCCGATCGGACGCAGCGAGCAGGACCGGTTGGACGACAACCACGCGTTGGTTGCGCACCGCGGTCGTCAGCCCGGACTGCAACTCGACCGTAACGGGCGTCCGGCCGGCTTGCGCGCATGGGCGGCCGAGCTGATCGATTCGATGCGGGGGATTTGCGAACTGCTCGACCATGGCGAGGAGTCCAAGCCGTATGCCGCCGCGCTCGACCTGCAGGCGGCCAAGCTCGAGGAGCCGAGTCTCACGCCGTCGGCGCGGACCCTCGAGGAGCTGCAAACCACCGGCGAATCCTTCTCGCAGTTTGCGCTGCGCATGTCGCGACTGCACAAAGCCTATTTTCTGGATCTGTATCCGCCGAACGAGCAGCGGCTGGCCGAATTCGCACGCGAAGCGGAGGAATCGCTCGAGAAGCAGGCCGCCATTGAAGCCGCCGATAACGTGACCTTCGACCAATTCCTGGCCGATTACTTCGGCGCCTAAGGAAGCTCTGATCTACCTACTACCCTGACCGTTCAGCCCAAAGAAATGCCCGCAATGCGGCGTGTTTCGAGCGGCTCCAGATCACAGAACAGAATCAATCAGAGATTCCGTAAGGAAGCTCTGATCTACCTACTACCCTGACCGTTCAGCCCAAAGAAACGCCCGCAATGCGGCGTGTTTCGAGCGGCTCCAGATCACAGAACAGAATCAATCAGAGATTCCGTAAGGAAGCTCTGATCTACCTACTACCTGATCGTGCAAGTCGAAGAAATGCCGGTAATGCAAGGCTTCGAGTCCATCGATATCACGGAAGCAAGAACCTTCTGATTTACCGTCTCTGCGACCGCCAGGCCGCAACGCCGTGTGCATTTCAGGCATCCCTTGGCTCGAACCGTCAGAGCTTGCAGGTTTCCGCAGGATATTTCGTTTCGCGCGACTGGTGTTGCACGGAGGTGCGCGCTACTCTCCTGCGCCCTGGCCGGCGCGACCGCGCATCGCTCGAACATGAGGTCGGCGATATGCACGATCACACTCGTCAGTCCAGCATCCATAGGCGGCGAGTCCACTCGGGAAGCGACTGAGAATCATCGAACGGTGCGCTAGTCGCCGACTGTCATGGATATCGTTTACTTCGTTTCACCCGATTCGCCCCCAGGGAGGCCCTTCGACTGCATGAATACCGCCTCGAAGACCACGCGCGCTCATTTGCTCACCGCCGCATCGGCCGCCAACGCCGATCGACTGGACGATGGGTGTGCGGTCGATGACCGCAGAGGCGACGCTCAGCGCAGGCAGGGCGATAGGCCGCATGCGGCGCTGCGTTCAGAGTCGCAGAGCGCCGGCGGCTGGGACGCGTACGACGTGTGGCGACGCTTCATCAAGGAAGCTCGCGACCGTCGCCGCAACGGAGGCGAGTAGACGCTCCAGGGAGGCTCCCTGGTTGTCATCCTGCGGCGCTCGTTGCTCACCACGCTGCGTCGAGCGCCGCATCGCTCGTTTTGAATTGAAGTCATAGTCCGTCGCCCTGGGATCCTGACTGGACGCCAGCCCGTGAGCCCGGTTCCTGCGCGCATCACATCAAGTCCATGTCGCGCCGAATCAAGACCCTGTTGATCGCCAACCGCGGCGAGATCGCCATTCGGGTCATGCGCGCCGCCACCGAGCTGGGCGTGCGCACCGTCGCCATCTATTCCCGCGAGGACCGCTTCTCGCTGCACCGGATGAAGGCGGATGAGAGCTACCTGGTGGGTGAAGGAAAACCGCCGGTCGAAGCTTATCTCGACATTCCCGACATCATCCGTATCGCGCGGGCCGCCCACGTTGATGCAGTGCACCCCGGATACGGGTTCCTTTCCGAGAATCCGCAGTTCGCCGAAAGCTGCGCACAGGCAGGGCTCATCTTCGTCGGCCCCACCCCGCAGATCATGCGGCGCCTGGGGAACAAGGTGCTGGCGCGCGAGCTGGCGATCAGCGTCGGGGCGCCAGTGACGCCGGCTACGCCCGCACTGCCGCGAGATGACTCGCAGGTGCTGCGGTTCGCCCGCGAGATCGGCTACCCCGTGATGCTCAAGGCGAGCTGGGGCGGCGGCGGCCGCGGCATGCGCGTCGTGGAGCAGGAGGCCGACCTGCTGGAGATGGTCGCCGCCGCGCGCCGCGAAGCGAAGGCGGCCTTCGGCGCCGACGAGGTGTACATGGAGAAGCTGGTGCGCCGCGCCCGCCACGTCGAAGTGCAGTTGCTCGGCGATTCGCATGGCAATCTCGTGCATCTGTTTGAGCGCGATTGCACTGTGCAGCGGCGCAACCAGAAGGTCATCGAGCGCGCGCCGGCCACGTTCCTCACCGACGAGCAGCGTCGCGCGTTGTGCGAGGAGGCGCTCAAGATCGGTCGCGCCGTCGGCTACGTCAACGCCGGTACGGTCGAGTTCCTGCAGGACGCGGACGACGAACGCTTCTACTTCATTGAAGTCAATCCGCGCGTGCAGGTCGAGCACACGGTGACCGAGGAGGTGACCGGCGTCGACATCGTCCAGGCGCAGATCCGTATCGCGGAAGGCGCTCGCATCGGCGACCCGGACAGCGGCGTGCCGAGGCAGGAGGACATCCGCCTGAGCGGCTACGCAATGCAGTGCCGTGTGACCACCGAGGATCCGGAGAACAACTTCCTGCCCGACTACGGGCGCATCAGTGCGTATCGCAGCCCGGCCGGCTACGGCGTGCGCCTGGACGCGAGCACGGCCTATGCCGGGGCGATCATCACGCGCTGGTACGACTCGTTGCTGGTCAAAGTGACCGTCTGGTCGCCCACGCCCGAGCAGACCATCGCGCGCATGCATCGCGCTCTGTGGGAATTTCGCGTGCGAGGCGTGGCGACCAACCTGCGCTTCCTCGATCAGATCGTCATGCACCCGAGATTCGCGACAGCCGAGTACACGACGCGCTTCATCGACGAAACGCCGGAGCTGTTCCGCTTCCCACGCAAACGCGACCGTGCGAGCCGCCTGCTGACGTTCATCGGCGACGTCGTCGTCAACGGCAATCGCGAGGTCAAGGGGCGCGCGCGTCCCGCACGACTGGTCGCGCCCAAACCGCCGAACATGGACCTGCCGGACCCGCCGCCCGGAACGAAGCACAAGCTGGAGGAGCTGGGTCCAGAGCGCTTCGCCGCATGGATGCTGGAGCAGCCGCGTGTGCTGCTCACCGACACGACCATGCGCGACGCACACCAGTCGCTGCTCGCGACCCGCGTTCGTACGTACGACATGGCGGCGATCGCGCCGTACTACGCGAGTCTGGTTCCGCAGCTCTTCTCCGTCGAATGCTGGGGCGGCGCCACGTTCGATGTGTCGATGCGCTTTCTCAACGAATGCCCGTGGGAGCGCCTGCATGCGTTGCGCGAAGCAATGCCCAACCTGCTGCTGCAAATGCTGCTGCGGTCGGCGAACGCCGTGGGCTACACGAACTATCCGGATAACGTGGTGCGCTGCTTCATCCGACAGGCCGCGCAGTCGGGCGTGGACCTGTTCCGCGTCTTCGACTCGCTCAACTGGGTGGAGAACATGCGCGTCTCGATCGACGCGGTGCGCGAGTCCGGCAAGCTCTGCGAGGCTGCGATCTGTTACACGGGCAATCTTTGCAATCCGCGCGAGAGCAAGTACGACCTCGGCTACTACGTGCGTATCGCGCGCGATCTCCAAGCCGCCGGCGCGCACATCCTGGGCGTGAAGGACATGGCGGGGCTGTGCCTGCCGCGGGCCGCGTACACGCTGATCAAGGCGCTCAAGGAAGAGACTGGGGCGCCGGTGCATTTCCATACGCACGATACGAGCGGCGTGGCCGCCGCGAGCGTTCTGGCTGCAGTGGAGGCAGGCGCGGATGCGGTGGATGGCGCAGTCGATGCGATGAGTGGGCTCACTTCTCAGCCCAATCTCGGCTCGATCGTCGAGGCGTTGCGCTATGGACCGCGCGATTCGGGCGTGGATCCGGACAATCTTCGCATCCTTTCGAGCTACTGGGAGCAGGTGCGGCGCTGCTACACCGCTTTCGAAAGCGACCTGCGTTCCGGCGCCTCGGAGGTGTATGTGCACGGCATGCCGGGAGGACAGTTCACCAATTTGCGCGAGCAGGCGCGCTCGCTGGGGATCGACGATGCGCGCTGGCCTGAGGTGGCGCGCGCCTATGCGCAGGTCAACGAAATGCTCGGAGACATCATCAAGGTGACTCCCACGTCCAAAGCCGTAGGCGATATGGCGTTGATGATGGTTACCACCGGGCTCAGCCCACAGCAGGTGCTCGACCCGAACGTCGAGATCGCCTTCCCAGAATCGATGGTCGCCCTGTTGCGCGGTGAGCTCGGCCAGCCGCACGGCGGCTTCCCGCCGGCGCTGCAGAAGAAAGCGCTGCAGGGCGCCGAGCCGCTGACGGTGCGTCCCGGCGAGGTGCTGCCGAGCATCGATCTGCAGAAGGCTCGCGCGGAACTCGACGCCAAGAGCTGGCGTGCGGTGACGGACGAGGAGTTCACTTCCTGGCTCATGTATCCCAGGGTCTTCGCAGACTATTTCGATCAGCGTCGCGAGTACGGCCGGGTGAGCGTGCTGCCGACCCCGGTGTTCTTCTATGGGATGGAGAACGGCGAGGAAGTGAGCGTCGACATCGAGCGCGGCAAGACGTTGATCGTGCGCCTGCTCGCCGTCGGCGATCCCCACGAGGACGGCGCGCGCACCGTATTCTTCGAGCTCAATGGTCAGCCTCGCTCAGTGCGTACGCCGGACCGCAGCCAGGCGGCGCTGAAGCCGCCGCGGCGTAAGGCAGATCCCGCCAATCCGAACCACGTCGCCGCCCCGATGCCGGGCACGGTGGGTGCGATCGCCGCCCGTGCGGGCGGCCGCGTGGCCCGCGGGGACGTGCTGCTGACGCTCGAGGCGATGAAGATGGAGACTTCGATCCGCGCGGATCGGAACGCAGTCGTGGCGGAGTTGCTGGTGGCGCCCGGCGAAGCGGTCGAGGCCAAGGACTTGCTGCTGGTCCTGGCGCAAAGAAGCGGCCGGCGGCGTGAGAAGCGGTCAACGGTTGGCGGTTCGGCGGGCGGCCCGAGCCAGCCCGCCGGGGGCGCTCTTCCGAACTAGCCGCTCACCGCTTCTTCCCCTTATGTCGTGTTCGGCTAGAATCATCGAATGACCCTCCTGCGTGTCGCCGAGCCTCAGGAAGAGCGCGCACATCGGCTCGAACGGGAGTTCCAGGCCGTCCTGGACGCCGCCGTCGATGCTGTCGTGCTGTTCGATCACGAGGGTCGCATCGAGCTGCTGAACCATGCCGGCGAGCGCATGTTCGGCTACAACGAGCAGGAAGTGATCGGCCTGAAGGTCAATATCCTGCTGCCCGAGCCCTACCGTTCCCAGCACGAAGACTACCTGCGCCGCTACATCGACGCCGGCGAGCCGCGCATCATCGGCAGCGGTCGCGAGTTGCTCGCCAAGCGCCGCGACGGCAGTGAATTTTCCGCGGAGCTGGCCGTCGGCCGGGTGCGCGGCGTCGAGCCGCCGCGTTTCGTCGGTTTCGTCCGCGACATCACTGTCCGCCGCAACGCCGAGGAGGCGCTCCGGCGCAGCGAAGCTCAGCTCACGATCGCGCAGGAGATCGCCAATCTCGGCAATTACGTCGTGCACTTCGACGGCAAATACGAGGATTATTGGTCGCCGCAACTCTATCGCGTGCTGGGGCGGCGCTACGGGGAGCCGTACATCGGCGTATACGACTACTTGGAGCCGATGGTGCATCCGGCCGACCATGCGCGCTGGCGGCAGGCGCGCCTCGAGCTGGACAGCGGGGCGCGCTCCATGGACATCGAATACCGGGTGATTCATCCGGACGGCTCGCTGCGGTACGTACATCATATTGCTCATACGACGCGCGGCCCGGATGGGCGCATTCTGCGGCAGGTCGGCACGCTGCACGACATCACTGATAGGCGCCGCGCTGAGGACGAGGCGCGCCAGATGCAGGACCGCATCGCGCACTTCGGACGCATATCGACCATGGGAGAGATGGCCGCCGGCATTGCGCACGAGGTCAATCAGCCGCTCACTGCGATCGCCACGTACGCTCAGGCGTGCCAGCGGCTGATAGCCTCGAGTCAGTTCTCGCAGGAAGAGCTGGCCGCGGCGCTCGAGCACATCGGCGCACAGGCGCTGCGCGCCGGCGAGGTCATCCGCCGGCTGCGCACATTCGTGAAGAACAGAGAGGTGCGCCGCGAGCTGGTGGAGGCGAACAGGTTGTTGGAGGACGTGCTGACGCTGGCGCAGACCGACGCGGCCCATCACGACGTGCGCATCGTGCTGCAGCCCTCGCCGCTCGCTCCTCAGGTGCAGGCCGATGCGGTGCAAATCCAGCAAGTCATCCTCAATCTCATGCGCAACAGCATCGACGCGATGCGGGCGACGCCCGAGGGGCGCCGTGAGATCGTGCTGCGCACGCACGTGGACGCCGAAGGCGACGTGGAGTTCATGGTGGCGGACCGTGGTCCGGGCGTGGACGCGACCGTAATGGCGGAACTCTTCAATCCGTTTTTCACGACCAAGCCCGGCGGCACAGGCCTCGGTCTGTCGATCAGTCGTTCGATCGTGCGCGCACACGGCGGCAAGTTGTGGTGCGGAGCGAATCCTGGCGGGGGAGCGCGATTCTTCTTCACATTGCCGGCGGCCGCCGGCGCGGGGAGCTAATGGTCATGCGGTCAAATTCGAATAATCCACGTCCGACCATCTTCATCGTCGACGACGACGCTGCAGTTCGCGATGCGCTCAAGCTACTGCTGCGCTCGGTGGGACAGGCAGTGGAGACCTTCGGATCGGCGCAGGAATTCCTCGATGCTTACAGCGAAGACCGCCCTGGTTGTCTGGTGCTGGACATCCGCATGCCGGGCATGTCGGGACTCGAGTTGCAGCAGCGCCTCAACGAGAAACATTCGATCCTGCCGATCATCTTCATCACCGGTCATGGCGATGTGCCGATGGCCGTGGAGGCGATGCAGGCAGGCGCGGTCGACTTCATTCAGAAGCCGTTCCGCGATCAGGACCTGATCGATCGCATCAACCAGGCCCTGGAGAAGGACAGCAGCAATCGCGCCGCGCTGGGCGAGCGAAACGACATCCGCCGACGCCTGGAGACGCTGACCCCGCGCGAGCGCGAGGTGCTCGACCTCGTGGTGCACGGCAAGGCGAACAAGGTGATCGCTGGCGATCTCAAGCTGAGCCAGCGCACGGTCGAGATCCACCGGGCGCGGGTCATGGAGAAAATGCAGGCTTCCTCGCTGGCGCACCTGGTGCGTATGGTGCTGGAGGTCGGGCAGGTGTGATCAAGAGTAAGCGGATGTGAGAGGGCTTCGCCTCTTCGGCGACACGCCCGCTCAGGGCGTCGCCTCTGAACTATCCGCTATCCCTTATCCGCTATCCGCTTCAATGTCTTTTCGTCATTGCGGTGAACGGCGGCTGCGTCGCGGAGCGCCTGTGCAATCTTAGGTACAAGTGCGACTTCTCGGGTTCGGCCGCCCGTCCAAATATGCGCGCCATGCGACCACGGCCCGAAGGTCAGTCCACCGCCCCCAATCCTCCCTGCGGCTTGGGCTCCCTTACCAAGTGGCCGTGGCCGCTTTTTTTAGATGTTGTCCGCCTCCGTGCCATCCGCCCGCCCCGTCATAGCAGTCATCGAAGCTGACGCGACAGACCGCAACACGCTTCGCACACTGCTCAGTTCGCTGGACGCTGAAGTTCAAGATTACGACAGCGCTGAAAGCTATCTTGCCGCCGATCCGGATGCGCTCGGCTGCCTGATTACCGACGTGACGCTGCCCGGAATGTCCGGCATCGATCTGCTGCGATTGTTGCGCTCGGCGCAGCTCGCTCCGCCCGTGATCCTGCTCGGCGAGGAGGCGGACGTGCGCGCCGCGGTTGCCGCGATCCAGGAGGGCGCGGTGGATTTCATCGAGAAGCCGCACATGGACGTGGCGATTCTGCGCCGCGTTGCGTACCTGCTGGATCATCAGCAGGAAGTGGTTCACTGAGCAGACAGAAGCGGATAGCGGATAGCGGATGGTCAGCAGGGGTTCTTCTGGACTATCCGCTTTTGTAAAGCTCGGCTCGCGGATCGAACCCAAGCTCCTCCTGCATCTGGCGGTACAGCGCCCGCGCTCGCGGCGAGTCGCTGGGCGGCAGCACGATCGTCAGCACCACGTACTGATCTCCGGGCGTCGAGCCGGGCAGCCCGCGCCCTTTCAGGCGAAGCTTCTGGCCGGCCTTCGCGTTGGCGGGGATGCGCAGCTCCACCGGGCCCGCCAGCGTGGGCGTCTGGACGACGGCGCCCAACGCCGCTTCCCAGGGCGCTACTGGCAAGGTGAGCGTCACGTCGCGTCCTTCGACCTGAAAGAGCCGGTGTGGGCGGAAGCCGATCTCGAGGTACAGATCGCCCGGCGGACCTCCGCCGATCCCGGCGCTGCCCTGGCCGGCGAGCCGAATGCGCTGACCTTCGATCACGCCGGGAGGAATGTTCACTTTGAGCGTGCGCGGCTTGAGCACCACGCGTCCGTCCTCGCTCACCTGCGGCGACTTCAGCTCGATCGTCTGCACGCCGCCGCGAAAGGCGTCCTCGAGGTCGATCTGGATCTTCGCGACATGGTCCTCCCCGGCCGCTGCAAAGCCGCGTGCACGCCCGCCGCGCGCCCGCCCGAACGGGCTGCGCGAGCCGAACAGCGAGGCGAAGAAGTCGCTGAAGCCCGAGTCGTCCTCGGCGCCGAAGCCGCCGGTGAACTCGAAACCGCGGCCCCAGTCCGGCGGCGGGCGGAATTCCTGGCCGGCGCGCCAGTTCGAGCCGAGCTGATCGTAGGCGGCGCGCTTCTCGGGATCCTTCAGCACTTCGTACGCTTCCTGGACTTCTTTGAAGCGCTCCTCAGCGTTGGCTTCCTTGCTGACGTCAGGGTGGTACTTGCGCGCGAGCTTGCGATAGGCGCGCTTGATCTCGTCCTGGCTGGCGTCGCGAGCGACGCCCATGATCTTGTAGTAGTCCTTGTAGTTCATACGCGGGTCAGCGCTGATCGGCGCGCAGGCCCCGTGGTCCGGCGGAATGGCCAGCGCCATGCAAGTCGGGGCAAGAGAGAGTCTGCGAAGCTGCCGTACTCATCGTTAAAACTCGTTCAGCGGTTTACCCGGGAAGCGCCGCACGGCGGGCGTGCGGGGCGGGAGCATACGCCGGGCGTCGCCTGCAGGCTCGCCTCGAACTTGATGGCGCGCCGCGAGGAAATCAAGCCGGCGGCGCGGCCGGGACGACTCGTTCAGGTCACAAGAGGTTCGCGGCGCGCTGCTGCGCGGCGCGCCAGCCGAGTCCGCCCAGCAACGCCAGAATCAGCGGCCAGGATACAGCGCCGCCTCCGCCTTTCGAACTCGCCGCTTCCGCGTCCTGTGCGGACGCTTGGGGCGCGGCGTCGACGCGGACCACGTGTTCGACCGAGTTGTTGGCCGGCGAAGGATCGTAGTAGGACCCGGCGACGTGAGCATGGATGCTGTGGATTCCCGCAGTCGTTGGCAGCAGCGACACGGTTCCGGAGGCGGCCGCGCCGGAATCGAGCAACGATATGGAGCAGCGTATGTGGTCGGACTGTGTGCTGCTGCACTCGCCGCCCTGCAGGCTCGCGCCGCGCACCGTAAAGCTCGGCGGCGGCTCGATCGTGACGATCACCGCGTCGGCTTGCTGGCCGGCGGAGTTCCTGATCTCGAAATTCAACTCCAGCTCGGCGCCGGTCGCCGCGGATTGCGGCGCGTCCAGCATGAGTGCGACATCGGCCTCGTAGCCGATCAGCAGCGAGCCTTCGCCCGCATTGTTGTCGGGCGCTACGTCGTTGTCCGCATCGATGCGCGCCGCGATCGAGCTCGCACCGAGCACGTCGCTGCGCAAGGTCAGATTGATCGTGCGCGTCGCGCCGCCCGGCACGGAGCCCAGCTCGCAGGAGATGCGGCCGGCTCCGCTGGTGCACGATCCTCCGATCACGTAGGCGTCCTCCACGAGCACGTCCGGGGGGATCAAGATCTGCGCGCGCACCCGCTGCGCAGTGAGGCCGCCGATGTTCGTGGTCTGCAGCCGCCACTCGAATGCACGCGACCCCGGCTGGCGTATCTCGCCCAGTTGCTGCGCAATCTCCATGTCCGCGCCGGACAGCATCGAAACGCAGCTCGCGCGGTGAATCCGCGAGCGGATCGTATCGAGACTGCACTGCGAGAACTGGTCGGCGCCGCTGACGCTCGCGGCCATCAGGTACGCGTCGCCGGGAACGTTCGGACAAGAGCCGCCCGGCTCGCCATCGTGGCTCGCGCCGAAGTTGTGGCCGATCTCATGCGCGGCGACCAGCGAGTCGCGCCATGCGCCGCCGTTGCGCACTTCGGTCAGGCTGGCGCCGTACTTACGATCGCAAACGTGATCGAGATAGGCGATGCCGACGGTCGAGTCGTTCAGATCACGGCCGGTGAACAGATGCGTGAGGCCGGCCGAATGCAGCTCGGGGGTGCGCTCACGCAGCCAGCCGAGCTCGGCGAGCAGATCGTTGGCCTTGGAGGCGCCCGACAGTGCGCCCGCCACCGGTCCGTCGACCAGGATAGTGGACGGCTGGATACGCATGCCGAGCTGCGAGCTGAAGATTCCGTCCACGTTGTTGAGCCGCACGAGGATGGCGTCGCGCGCCTGCTGCGCGCCGCCGTGGCGCTCGAAGAAGAGAGCGTCGGACAGCGTCGAGACCTTCAGGCCCATGCTTACGTCGGCCGAGTCGAGCAGCGCAGCGCCGCCAAGCTCTTGCGAAAGCGATTCGTACGCCTGCGCGCCGGTCTGCGGCGCGTCGCCCTTCACGGCGGCGCACGAGGCTTCGCTCGCATCGATGCGTACATCGGCGAGCTTGAAAATGACGCTTTGCGCCGCACCGACGTCCAGACCCGGGGCGAACGAAGCGCGCACGCGCTCGGTCGGCTCGATCGCGTACAGGTGGACGCCGTCCCACAGCATTCCTTCCAGCACGCCATCCTTGATCGCGAGCCGCACCCATGTCCCCGCAACGCCTTCGATATCGCCGCGATACAGCTGCAGCGACGATGGCTGCGCCTTCGCATGCGTGGCTTGGGCGGCGCCCAGCAGCTCCCGGTTTGCATCGAGCGACAGATCGAAGCGCCGCCCGTAGGCCTCGAATCGCAGCGCCTTCAGGCCTGACGGTCCGGACTTGCGCAGCGCCACGTCGCGATCCGGCGTGATCGAGCGCACGGGCTCGGCGCGCAGGATGTGCGTATCCGCCGCGCTCGCCTCTGCCGGCGTGATGCAAGCGGCCGCGAATGCGAGCATCCAGCCGATCCGCTTGCCGGCGGTGTGTCCCCTGCGGTTCCTCATGGCTCCCCACCCGTTCAGTGCGCGCTTTGTCGCATACGCCTGCGGCGCGAACAACCAATGCGGCCCGCGGGATTTCCGGGTCGCGACGCGAGTCACGCAGTGTCGGGAATCTTTCCAGGCGTCGCGCGACCGAGCGGCCGGCCTGCTGCGCACCAAAGCTGCGCGCGCCTCGCGGATGAGCGCGCTAAACTGGTGCGAGCAGACGTGACGGCGCCATTGCGTCACGCCGATCCCAGGCCGAACATGCGCTCACGACAGCGCTCGGCGGACGCTGAACCTGCGGCACAGAACGTGCATTGTCACGCTCGCCGCGTCGAGGCGCTCGTTGGCTATTTCGCCGCACGCTCCGCGCAAGGCAGACTCGCAACATGAATAGTCCCGCACTCGAGACAGGAGCCCAAGGGGAATGAAACTCATCAGCGCAATCATCAAACCCTTCAAACTCGACGACGTGCGCGCCGCGCTCTCGGAGATAGGCGTCTCGGGCATGACGGTGACCGAGGTGAAGGGATTCGGACGCCAGCGCGGGCATACCGAGCTGTATCGCGGCGCCGAGTACGTAGTGGACTTCGTGCCGAAGACGCGCATCGAAGTGGCGGTGAAGGATGCGCTCGTCGATCAAGTGGTCGAGGCCATCATCGGCGCCGCGAAGACCGGCAAAGTGGGAGACGGCAAGATCTTCATCACCGAGCTGGAGCGCGTACTGCGCATTCGCACCGGCGAGGCCGACGATCAGGCGCTCTGAGGTCATGAGCGTCGCCGATGCACGCGATACGAATACGTGAATACGGCGGCCCGGAGGTTCTGCGCTGGGAGCCGCTCGAGGTGGGCGAGCCCGGGCGCGGCGAGGTGCGGGTGCGGCACACGGCGGTCGGCCTGAACTTCATCGACGTTTATGAGCGCACCGGGCTGTACCGGGGCGAGCTGCCGCTGATTCCGGGCCATGAGGCCGCCGGTGTGATCGAGGCAGTCGGGCCGGGAGTGTCGCAAGTGCGCGTGGGCGATCGGGTCGCCTACGCCTCGCAGTCGGCGGGCGCGTATTGCGAGGCGCGCGTCATGTCGACGCAGCAACTCGTTCCCATTCCGGATGGCGTCGACGGTCGGCAGGCCGCTGCGATCATGTTGAAGGGGCTCACGGCGCAGGCGCTGCTGCGCCAGGTGCATCGGCTGCGCAAGGGCGAAGCCATTCTCATCCACGCTGCGGCTGGCGGCGTCGGCTCCATCCTCGTGCAGTGGGCCCGCCGCCTGGGCGCGCAGGTCATCGCCGTCGTGGGCTCAGAAGAAAAGGCGCAACTCGCTCGCGAGCTGGGCGCCGACCACGTGTTGCTGGAAGCCGAGGACTGGGCGGCGCAGGCGAAAGCGGTGATGGGCGGACGCGGCGTACACGTGGTCTACGATTCCGTGGGGCGTGAGACTTTCTTCGGCTCGCTCGATTGCTTGCGGCCGCGCGGCCTGATGGTTTCGTATGGCAATGCTTCAGGGCCGGTGCAGCCGTTCGCGCCGCTCGAGCTCAGTAAACGCGGCTCGCTCTTCCTGACGCGTCCGACGGTGTTCGATTATGTCCCCACGCGGGCGGCGTTGCTGCGTGCAGCTCGGGAGCTCTTCGATCTGATCGCGTCCGGCGCGATCAGGATCCGCATCGGACAGACTTATCCGCTGCACGAGGCGGAGCACGCACATCGCGAGCTCGCAGCGCGGCGTACTACGGGCTCGACGGTGCTGCTGCCGTCCACGGCCGCGTGATCGGCGCTCAGGCCGGCTGAGCCGCAACTCGTCAGGCGCGAATCGCGGGATCATGGCGCGCGGTTGAATTCACCTTCATGCGCCAGGCGCCGGTCTTTATCCGCTCGAAAGCGCCATGCATTCCCGGCGTTTTCTTGGCGAAACCAAGGGCAGTACGTTAATCAGAGCACCCCGAGTCGCGCAGAGTGATCGCTCCGCGCAGCATCGCCAGCGCCCCACTGCGCACCACCTCCAGGACTTCTCCGTATATTCCCGTTTCGGCGATGAACCTGTTGATCTGCGATTCGCTGTCGGTCAGCTCGACCGTAAAGCTTTCTGCATCGTCCGACAGGACCCGCGCGTCGGCGCGCTGCACGACCGAACGGAACTCGTCGAGCGCGTCGGGCGCCAAGCGCACCTTGAGCAGCAGCAGTTCGCGCTCGACGTGCTGGTCGCGCGTGACGTCGTCGACGTTGACGACGTCGATGAGCTTGAGCGACTGGTGGACGATCTGTTCGATCACCTCGTCGGTGCCGGTCGTGACGACCGTCAAGCGCGAGACGGTCGGATCGTCCGTGGGCGCCACGTTCAGCGACTCGATGTTGTAGCCGCGCGTGGAAAAGAGGCTGGCGACGCGGGCCAGGGCGCCGACCTCGTTCTGCAGGAGCAGCGAGATGATATGGCGCTTGCGGGTGGACGCCGAGCGCCCCCGACCGGTGGTCGTGCGGGCGAGGGACGCCGGTGAGGCTGCTTGGGACATGGCTGGGGGCGGTGAGCAGGATCAGTGGCGAGGAATTGCAGTAGGATACGACGCGAGCGGGGTGGTCGGAAGCACGGCGGCTTCCTCGCTCCCGTCCGAAGCTGCTAGTCTGCTGTATTGTCGATCGCCGGGCGTACGCCGCGCCCAAGCCGGAACATTGTGACCGTGAAAGAGAGCCAAGCCGCGCTCGCCCCGAGCGCGCATCCCCGCGCCGGCGCTTCCATGTCGGGCGCCGAAATCATCGTCCAGGTGCTAGCGGAGGAGGGCGTCGAGGCCGTTTTCGGCTACAGCGGCGGCGCCATTCTCCCTACATACGACGCCATTTTCGTTCACAACGCGGCCAGTGAGCGGCCGTCCATGCCGCTGATCGTGCCCGCCAACGAGCAGGGCGCGGGCTTCATGGCGGCGGGCTACGCGCGCGCCACCGGCAAGGTGGGCGTGTGCCTGGTCACCTCCGGGCCCGGCGCCACAAACATGGTCACCCCAGTGCGCGACTGCATGGCCGACTCGATTCCGATCGTGGTGATCTGCGGCCAGGTGCCCACCGCCGCGATCGGCAGCGACGCCTTCCAGGAAGCTCCGGTGGCCAGCGTCATGGGCTCGGTGGCCAAGCACGTGTTCCTGGTCACCGATCCGGCGCGACTCGAGGCCACTGTGCGCACCGCGTTCGAGATCGCCCGCACCGGCCGGCCCGGGCCCGTGGTGATCGATGTGCCCAAGGACGTGCAGAACTGGCGCGGCGTTTTCCAGGGCGCCGGACGGCTGCCGGTCCCGGGTTATCGGCGTCGCATCAATCGTCTGATGCGCAGCGCGCTCAGCGACGCCCAGTGCGCCGAGCTTTTCGAGCGGTTGGGACAGTCGCAGCGTCCGCTGATTTACGCCGGCGGCGGCGTCGTTCAGTCCGCAGGCGCGCAGGCGCTGCGCGAGTTCGCGCTGGAGTTCCAGATCCCGGTGGTTACGACGCTCATGGGATTGGGCGCGTTCGACACTGCGCACCCGCTGTCCATGAGCATGCTGGGCATGCACGGTGCGGCGTTCGCCAACTACGCGGTGGACGATTGCGACTTCCTGTTCGCGCTCGGGGCCCGCTTCGACGATCGGGTGGCGGGAAACCCATCGAAGTTCGCGGCCAAAGCGAGCATCGCGCAGATCGACATCGACGCGTCGGAGATCGATAAGGTCAAGCCTGTGCAATGGCGGCATGTGGGGTTGCTGCCCGAAGCGCTGCGGGCGCTGCGCGACTACGGTCGTCGCATCGGTTTCCAGCGCGACTGGTCGGCCTGGCGTGAGCACTGCGCGCAGCTCAAGCGCGACTATGCGATGAACTACGATCGCGACAGCGCGCTGATTCAGCCCTACTACGTGATCGAGGAAATCAACAAGCTCACCAAGGGTGAGGCCATCATCACCACCGGCGTGGGCCAGCATCAGATGTGGGCCGCGCAGTACTTCGATTTCGCCGCGCCGCGCTTGTGGTTGACCTCGGGCAGCATGGGCACGATGGGGTTCGGGCTGCCGGCCGCCATCGGCGCGCAGATCGGGAATCGCGGGCGGCTGGTGATCGATGTCGACGGCGACGCGAGCATCCGCATGAATCTGGGCGAACTCGAGACCGTCACGACTTACGACCTCCCGGTGAAGGTCGTCGTGCTGAACAACTGCGGCGACGGCATGGTGAAGCAGTGGCAGAAGCTGTTCTTCAAGGGCCGCCTGTCCGCCTCGGATAAATCATTGCACAAGAAGGATTTCATCAAGGCGGCGCAGGCCGACGGCTTCGCCTGGGCCGTACGGCTCGAGCGCAAGGAAGACGTGCCGCGTGTGGTGCGCGAGTTCATCGAGTTTCCGGGACCGGCGTTCCTGGAAGTGATGATCGATCCGGATGCGGGCGTCTATCCGATGGTCGGTCCGGGCCAGGCGTACGATGAGATGATCACCGGCGATCACATCCGCTCGCGCAGCCAGCACGAGATTCACGCGCCGGACGCTTCGGAGATGTTCTGAGGGGCGATAAGGCGTAGAGGCGGGAAGGCGAAAGAACGTCCGACGCCTTCCCTTGGTCCTTCCCGCCCTTACTCCTCAAAAGATCTCGAACAGCCCCGCGGCTCCCATGCCGCCGCCGACGCACATGGTGACCACGCCGTACTTCGCGCCGCGCCGCTTGCCCTCGATCAAGATGTGACCGGTCATGCGCGCGCCGGACATGCCGTACGGGTGGCCGATGGCGATCGCGCCGCCTGAGACGTTCAGCAGGTCGTTGGGGATGCCGAGCTTGTCGCGAATGTAGAGCACCTGGCTGGCGAAAGCCTCGTTGAGCTCCCAGATGCCGATGTCGTCCATTTTCAAGCCGTGCTGTTTCAGCAGTTTGGGCACTGCGAACACCGGCCCGATGCCCATCTCGTCCGGATCGCAGCCTGCGACCATCATGCCGCGATAAGCGCCGAGCGGCTTGAGATTGCGTTTCTCGGCCTCCTTCGCCTCCATCAGCACCAGCGCGGCGGCGCCGTCCGAGAGCTGCGAGGCGTTGCCGGCGGTGATGAAGCGGCCTTCCTTGATGCGTTGGCCGTCCTTGAACACCGGCTTCAGGTTCTGCAGATCCTCGAGCGTGGTCTTGGGGCGCGGACCTTCGTCGAGCTTGAGCGTCACCTCCTTCTCGGACGTGGCGCCGGTCGCCTTATCGACTACGAGCATCGTCGAGGTAAGAGGCGCGATCTCCGCGTCGTAGCGTCCCTCGGCCTGCGCTTGCGCAGTGCGCTGCTGAGACTGCAGGGCGTACTCGTCCTGCGCCTCGCGGCTCACGTTGTAGCGCTCGGCGACCACCTCCGCCGTTTCGATCATGGTCATGTAGATCTGTGGGATGTTCTTCACCAGCCACGGATCCTCCGCGCGATAGCGGTTCATCTTGTCGTTCTGCACGAGCGAGATGGACTCGACGCCGCCGCCCACCGCGATCTGCATGCCGTCTTGCACGATCTGCTTGGCGGCGGTTGCGATCGCCATGAGTCCGGAGGAGCAGAGCCGGTCGATGGTCATTCCCGGCACCGTGACCGGAAGGCCCGCGCGCAGCAGCGATTGCCGCGCTGTATTGCTGCCGGTGGAGCCCTGCTGCAGGGCGCATCCGAGAATCACGTCTTCGACCTGCGCCGGATCGACGCCCGCGCGCTTGATCGCCTGGGCGATAGCGTGGCCTGCGAGCTCCTGGCCTTGCGTGTTGTTGAAAGCGCCGCGATAGGCTTTGCCGATCGGCGTACGTGCGGTGGAAACGATGACTGCTTCGCGCATGGGTTGCCTCGATGAGTTCTTCGGTCGTGCTTACTTCAGGTCCTGGAAACGCCCGCCCTGCATGGCGAGTTTCTCGAGGAGCGGGGAAATCGTGAAATCTGGTCCGAGCTTCGGCGCGTGCTCTTTGAGCTTCTCCACCACCGTCTTCAGCCCCACAGTGTCGGCGTAGAACATCGGACCGCCGCGATACACCGGCCAGCCGTAGCCGTTGATCCACACGACGTCGATGTCGCTCGCGCGTATTGCGATCTTCTCCTCGAGGATCTTCGCGCCCTCGTTGATCATCGGGTACACGCAGCGTTCGAGAATTTCCTGCTCGGGGATCGGGCGTGCGCTTGCGCCGATCTTCGCCATGAATTGCTTGATGACCTGCTCGGTCACGGGAGAGGGCTTGGCCCGACGCTCGGCGTCGTAGTCATAGAAGCCAGCGCCAG
>Ga0079224_100002558_pt1 | contig 22215 bp, 22 predicted proteins | sample Stecom2015_FD_80414 | JGI IMG/M metagenome (GOLD analysis project Ga0079224, IMG submission 80414) | Agricultural soil microbial communities from Utah to study Nitrogen management - Steer compost 2015 | ecosystem: Environmental > Terrestrial > Soil > Agricultural land | place: USA: Utah...
AGCACCCCTTCGGCCGTCTCCCCGGCGCCGACGATCATCACCACGCGATTTTCCAAATCGGGGAACAGGTCTTTGGCCCACTGCACCGCTACCCCGCTGACGGAAAGGGCGTGCTGGCCGATGGCCGTTTCCGTCCTGGCCCGCTTGCCTACCCGCAGGGCTTCGCTGAACAGCTGGTGGAGCAACTTGTCCACCGTACCGGCGGTTTGGGCCTGGGTGTAGGCCTGGCGCACCTGGCCCAGGATCTCCCCTTCGCCCACCACCATGGCGTCCAGCCCGCAGGCGACGCGGAACAAATGCCGGGCAGCTTCATGGTCCCGGTAACTGTAGAGCAGGGGGCGCAGCTCCGAAAGGGGCATGTCCCCCCACCGGCTCAGGAAGTCCAGAATGGACTCCAAGCCCACATGGTACGGATCCACCACCGCGTATATCTCGGAACGATTGCAGGTACCCAGCCAGGCCGATTCCCTGACCCCGTCCAAGCGGGCCAGAGCGTTGCGGGCCTCGGCGGCTTGGGCGCCCGTCCAGGCGAACCGTTCCCGCACTGCCACAGGGGCCGTCCGGTAATTCAACCCCAGGACCAGCAGTGTCATGCCGTAGGCAACCCCTTACCCCAGTATTTCTTTAACGTGCTCGGCCACCTGCCAGGGCAGCTCCGCCACAGCGGCGCCCGCCGCCGACAGGGCCTTGACCTTGCTCTCGTAAGTGCCGCGGCCCCGTTCGATGATGGCCCCGGCATGGCCCATCCGCTTGCCCGGAGGCGCCTCCTTGCCGGCCAAGTAGGCCACCACGGGCTTGGACATATCCTTGATGTACTCCGCGGCTTCTTCCTCGGCGGTGCCGCCGATCTCGCCCACCAGCACCACCGCCTTGGTGTCGGGATCCTTCTCGAAAGCCTGGAGCATCTCAATAAATGATACCCCTACAACCCGGTCGCCGCCCATGCCTACGACCGTAGTCTGGCCGTAGCCGGCGTCGGTGAGCCCGGCGGCGATTTCGTAGCTCAAGGTGCCGCTGCGGGCCACGATCCCCACGGGGCCGGGCTTGTAGATGTGGTTGGGCATGATGCCGATCTTGCTCTTGCCCGGCGAGATGATGCCGAAGGTGTTGGGCCCGATGACCGTCGCCCCGCGGCTGCGGGCGAAGGCGGTGACTTCCAGGGCGTCCTTCAGGGGCACGTGCTCAGTGATGGCCACCACCAGCTTGATGCCCGCGTCGATGGCCTCAAAGGCGGCATCAGCGGTGAAGGGAGCGGGCACGAACAGGATGGAGGCGGTGGCCCCGTGCAGTTCTACGGCCTGCTCCACGGTGTCGTAGACGGGGACCCCATGGACTTCCTGGCCTTCCCGGCCGGGGGACACGCCCGCCACGATGCGGGTGCCGTACTCCAGCATCTGGCCCGTATGGAAGCTGCCCTGGTTGCCGGTGATGCCCTGGACTACAACCCTAACCTTTTCATCCAACAAGACCGCCATCAGTTGCCACCCCCTCGGGCCAGTTCCACCACACGGGCTGCGGCTTCATCCATGGAGCGGTAGGCCTGGATGCCTTCCTGGCGGAGAAGTTCCACGCCTTCCTCCTCGTTGGTGCCCACCAGGCGCACCACCAGGGGCACGGGAATGCCCTGGTTCTTCTTCACATGGATGATGGCCTTGGCCACGTCGTCACAGCGGGTGATGCCGCCGAAGATGTTGACCAGGATGGCCTTGGGGTTGGTGGAAACCAGGACGCCCATGGCCTGGGCCATGGGCTCCACGGCGGCGCCGCCGCCGGCGTCCAGGAAGTTCATGGCCTTGCCGCCGTAGCGGGCCAAGACGTCGATGGTGGCCATGGTGATGCCGGCGCCGTTGGCCATGACGGCGATGTCGCCGTCCAACTCCACGTAGGACAGGCCGATTTCCCGCACCTTGGCCTCCAGGGGCGTGGCCTCGCTGGTGCGGGGCAGGTCGGGCTGGCGGAACAATGCTTCGTCATCGATGTTGAGCCGCCCGTCGGCGGCGATGAGCCGGTCGCCCGAGATGACCAGGGGGTTGATCTCGGCCATCTCGGCATCGGTGGATTCAAAAACCTTGTACAACTTCACGGCGATGTCGGCGAACTGCCGGGCCAGGCCGCCCTCCAAGCCCAGGCGGCGGGCCAGATCCCGGCCGATGTAGGGGCGCATGCCCCAGGGCACATCCACATGCCGCTTGATGATCTGGCCTTCGGGCACTTCCTCGATGTTAACACCGCCGCTGGCGCTGGCCATGATCAACGGCTTCTTGGCGCTGGAGTCCACGGTGACGGCCAGGTAAAGCTCCCCGTCGATGGACAGCTTTTCTTCCACCAAAAGCTTTTCCACGGTGTAGCCGTGGAGCTCCATGCCCAGCATCTGCCGGGCCTCGGCCTCGGCGCCTGCGGGATCGTCGGCGAAGCGGATGCCCCCAGCCTTGCCCCGGCCACCGGCCAAGATCTGCACCTTGATGGCTGCGGGGCCGATTTCCGCCGCAGCCGCCCCCGCTTCTTCGGGGGTGGTGACCATCTTGCCCTTGGGCACGGGGATGCCGTACTGGGTGAAGACCCCCTTCGCCATATACTCAAACAGCTTCATTCAGAGTTCCCCCTTTGCTGCCAGCTAAGGGATTCCCATACCTGCTCAACCCGGGCCACGGTCTGGTCGTACAGGCCCTGCAGCGGCACGGGCTGCTGGGCCACCCCCGTCTCGATGGCGGCCCCCGCCACGGCCACCGCCACCATGGGCGCCACCCGCCGATCCCAGACTTCGGGGATGATGCTGTCGGGGTGGAGACCGTTGGAGGCCGCCAGGTCGGCGATGGCCTTGGCTGCGGCCAGCTTCATCTCGTCGTTGATGTCGGTGGCCCGCACGTCCAAGGCCCCCCGGAAGACGCCGGGGAAGGCCAACACGTTGTTGATTTGGTTGGGATAGTCGGAGCGGCCGGTGCACACAACCTTAGCTCCGGCCGCCAGGGCCTCTTCGGGATAAATCTCCGGTATGGGGTTGGCCATGGCCATGATGACCGCCCCCGGGGCCATGCTCCGAACCATGTCGGCCGTCACGGCGCCGGCCACGCTGAGGCCGATGAACACGTCGGCGCCGCGGATGACCTCTTCCAAGGTGCCTTGCCGGCCTTCGGGGTTGGTCACCCGGGCGATTTTTTCCTTATAGGGATTCATGCCGTAGGGACGGCCCTCGTAGATGGCCCCCTTGGAGTCGCACAGGATGACGTTTTCCACGCCCAGATCCCGCACCAGGTAGGCCGTGGCCACGCCGGCGGCCCCGGCGCCGTTGATGACCACGCTGGCGGATTCCAGATCCTTCTCCACCACCTGCATGGCGTTGAGCAGCGCCGCCGCCGAGACGATGGCGGTGCCGTGCTGGTCATCGTGGAAAACCGGCACCTTCACCTGCCGCTTCAGCCGGGCTTCCACTTCGAAGCAGCGGGGCGCCGATATGTCTTCCAGGTTGATGCCGCCGAAGGTGGGCTCCAAAGCCGCCACGGCATCCACCAGGGCCCCCACTTCCCGGATGCCGAGACAGAGGGGCACGGCGTCCACATCGGCGAAGATCTTGAACAGCAGCGCCTTGCCCTCCATGACGGGCATGGCTGCTTCCGGTCCGATGTCACCCAGGCCTAGGACGGCGGTGCCGTCGGAAACCACCGCCACCATGTTGCCCCTGGCCGTGTACTCGAAGGACAGTTCGGGCTCCCTGGCGATTTCCCGGCAAGGGGCGGCCACACCCGGAGTATAAGCCAGGCTCAGGTCATCGCGGCCTTGCAGCGAGACCTTGCTGGCTATTTTGACTTTGCCGCGGGCCCGTCGATGATAGTCCAGGGCCAGACGGTGAAAATGGTCTGTATCGCGGCCAACCACTGCCATCGCTACCCTCTCCTTTGGCGCCCTGACCCCTTCCCGCTGGGGGAGCCGCCCGGCCAGGCCTCAGGCCTGGTCCGCCATCTGCTCCCATTCCTTCTGGGTCTCCTGCACTTCTTCGGCTGACCGCTGGAAAGCTTCCCTCTCAGCCTCTGTCAGTTCCAATTCGATAATCCGTTCCACACCGTTGCCGCCCAGCACCACGGGCACGCCCATGTAGTGGCCCGACAGGCCGTACTCTCCTTCAAGGTAAGCAGCCACGGGCAGAATGCGCTTCTTGTCCTTGATGATGGCCTCGATCATCTGGGCCACCGCCGCCGAGGGGGCGTAGAAGGCGCTGCCGGTCTTGAGCAGGTTCACGATTTCGGCGCCGCCGTGGCGGGTGCGGTCTACCAGGGCCTCCAGCCGGTCGGCGGGCATGAGCTTCTCCACCGGAATGCCGCCGGCGTAGGTGTAGCGCACCAGGGGCACCATGCTGTCGCCGTGGCCGCCCAGAACGAGGGCGGTTACGTCCTCCACCGATACGTTCAGCTCGCTGGCGATGAAATGCCGGAAGCGGGTGGAATCCAAGACGCCCGACTGGCCCATGACCCGGTTCTTGGGGAACCCGCTGGCCTTGAAGGCCACGTAGGTCATTACGTCCAGGGGGTTGGTCAAAACGATGATGAAAGCGTTGGGTGCATACTTGGCTACGTTCCGGGCCGCATCGCCGACGATCTTGGCGTTGATGCTCAACAAATCGGCCCGGGACATCCCGGGCTTGCGGGGCGAGCCGGCCGTAATGGCCACAATGTCGGCGCCTGCCAGGGCCGAATAGTCGTTGCTCCCCTCGATGCGGGCATCAAAACCTTCGATGGGACCTGCCTGGGCCAGGTCCAGAGCCTTGCCCTGGGGCATGTCCGGTACAACATCGATAAATACGATGTCCCCCAATTCCTTGGCGGCAAGCCAATGGCCGAGGGTGGCACCGGTCATGCCGGCGCCGATGATGGCAATCTTCTTGCGCTTCATGGCCTCTCCCTTCCCGAATTACCATTGGAGTTAAACTTGTCCAAAGACCGTTCCAGCCGTTGGATTCGCTGGGACAAATAAAACACATAGCCTGCCAGCAGCACAAACACCGCCGCATAGCCGAAAAACAAGTAAACCACGAGCTACCCCCTCAGCCCGTCGCCGGCCAATCCCCCGGCATCCAGGCGTCCTTCGATGACAGCGGTTTTCTGCCTCAGGCCCAACAAGGTGACGGCCAGCAAGGTGGCGGCTACGGTGGCGATCATCAGAGCCGTCCGCATGTCGGGGTGCAGGGCGTCCCGCCCGGAGCCGATGGTGAAGGGGTGGATGGAGCGCCACCACTGGACGGAGTAATGGACCAGGGGAATGTTGACGAAGGCCAGCACACCGTAGACGGCGGCGGTCCGGCTCCGGACCTCGGGGTTGGCGATGGACCGGCGGAGGATCAAGTAGCCGATGTACATGAGCCAGGTGATGAAGGTGAGGGTGAGGCGCGGCTCCCACGTCCACCAGTGGCCCCAGACGGCCTTGGCCCAGATGGAGCCGCTCACCAGGGTGGCGGTGGTGAACAGGACACCCACCTCGGCAGCCGACGCCCCCAGCCAGTCCCAGCGGGGAGCCCGCCGGAACAGATAGGCCAGCCCGGAGAAGAGCACCACGGCAAAGCACAGGTAGGCGTTCCAGGCCGTGGCGACGTGGATGTAGAAGAGGCGCTGCACGTCACCCATGAATGCTTCCGTGGGCGCGAAGATGAAGGCTGCGTAAAAGAGGGCGACACTGCCGGGCACGGCGAGCCCTGCGGTCACCTTCAGCCAGCGCAAACCCTACACCTCCATCAGGTAATCGTGGAGTATAGCCGGAAACATTGAAAATACGATACCACAAGCCATAAGGAGGCGAAACCACGCCTGCCATTCCGCCGGGGGCCGGCCTTGCAGCAGCCCTTCCGTCGCCATGACCACCGACATGAGGACGGGGAGCAGCAAGGGCAGGGCCAGTAACGACAGGAGGCCCTCGGCGCCCCGGCCCTGCACCGACAGGGCAGCCGCCGCCACCGCCACCGTGGACACGGCGAAGGTGCCCAGGGCCACCATCCCCGCCAGGGGCAGCCCGGGCACCGGCGGCCCCTGCCACCCCAGGAAAGAGAAGAAGAGGGGGGTCATGACGGCGGCCACGGCCAGGAGCATGAGCCAGTTGGCCGCCAGGCGGGCCATGTAGGCGGCGGCGCCGTCCACGGGAGCCGCCCGCAGGCCTTCCACGGCACCCAGCGCTCTCTCTCTTATAAAAGGACGGAGCTGGCCCGACAGAGCGGCAAAGGCCAAGGCCGTCCAGAGCAGGCCCGGCAGCAGGGCGTCCAGATCCCGGTCGGCCGGGCGCAAGGTCAGGCCGAACACCAGCAGGACCAGCACGGCGAACAAAGGCACCGTGGCCACGCCCGCCAGGTTGCGGAAGGCGCCCACCAAGTCGGCTCCCGTCAAGGTGAGCCAATGGCGGAAGAAGCCGGGCAAGGGGGCCTCGGAGCCTTCCCGCTGCGAAGGGGCGGCTGCCGCCCCTTCCGGGCGCTGCGCCTCCGCCGGCGCCTGCCGGGTGATGGTCCAATCGCCGGGCGCCATGCCAAGCCGGAGGACCTGATGGGCCTTGGCCGTCAACTGCCGGTCGTGGCCCGCCACCACGGCCATGCCCCCGCCGGCCAGGTGGGCGTCCAGCAACTCCAGCACCAGGGCCTGTCCATCCCCGTCCAGGCCCGTCAAGGGCTCGTCGCAAATCAGCAAAGGAGGGCGGTGCAGCAAGGCCCGGGCTACGGCCAGGCGCTGCTGCATGCCCCGGGAACAACTGTGGACCGGCAAGTCGGCCCGCCGGTCCATGCCTACGGCCGCCAGCAGTTCTTCCACCCGCTCCGAGGGCACGTTGTACAGACGCCCGAAAAAGAGCAGGTTCTCCCGGCCCGTCAGATCGGCAAAGAGCATGGGCTGGTGCCCTACATAGCCGATGCGGCGGCGGATGTGGGCCGGGCCGTTGCTCAAGGAAACCCCGTCCAAAAAAACCTCGCCGGCGGTGGGCCGGGACACGCCGGCCAGCATGCGCAGCAGGGTGGTCTTGCCGGCGCCGTTGGGCCCCGTCACCGCCAGCATCTCACCGGGCCCGAGGCGCACGGCCAAATCCGACAGCACGGTGCGGGCGCCGTAGGCCCGCCCCAGGCCGGCGGCGGCCAGGCCTTCCTCCCGCGGCCCGTGGGAAGGCTTCAATCCAACTGCGCCTCATACTTGGACGGGCACTTCACCAGCAGCTGGGTAGCGTGAAACACACCGTCCACCAGCATCCCCTCGGCCACAACATCCACGCCCTCGGCCAGCAGGTCGGGCTTCAGGCGCTCATAGCGCACCGGCACGGAGGTGGTCCCGCCGGCGGCCGGGGCGGCGGCTGCCGTCCTCCCCAGAAGGGAGGCCGTCTCCGCCTCGGACAGCAGCGGCCCCAGTTCGAATTCCAGTTCGGGTCCGTCGGGCCGCCAGACCAGGGTGCCCGGCACGACGGTGCCGGCCAGACGGATCGTCTGGGTGCTGTCGGCGGTGAGATCGATTTCATCCACTGTGTAGTAGTAAACGGTGCCCGAACCCAGGCCGCTGGCCACCAGCCAGCCGGCGGCAACGAGAGCCACCAGGCCTGCAATCAACAGGCGCAGTCGACGACCGCCCAAGGCCCCACACCTCCACCAACCATCAGCATGGTTCCATCGATTTGTCCAGGTTCGCCTGCATCACGTCCAGGGTCATGGGACCCGCCACCCGGACGCAGACGGTCCCCTGGGCGTCCAAGAACAAACTGGTGGGCAAACCTGTTAGATGATACTCCCCGTAAACTTCGAATCCTTTGTCCATTAAAATGTTGAGACCTTCCAGGCCCACCTCGTCCAGGTAGGCGGCCACCTCTTCGTCGCTTTCACCCACGTTGATGGCGTACACGTGGACATCGGGGCGGCTGTTCTGCACTTCCAGGATGAAGGGCATCTCCCACCGGCAAGGCTCGCACCAGGTGGCCCAGAAATTGATGAAGACGGGCTTGCCCCTGAGGGAGGCCAAGGACACCGTCTCCGGGGCTCCGGCGGCGTCGCCGCCCTCCTCCGGCGGGAGATGGTGCTGCTCCAAGGTAAAGTTGGGCGCCCGCTGGCCTTCGGCGGCCCCTTGGCCCCGGCCGCCCAGCAGGTACCAGGCTCCGGCCACGGCCACGAACACCGCCACGGCCACGGCGATGCGGATCAAATCACGACCCAAGCCTACCAGCTCCAGACGAACAAACTGCTGAGGCGGGCGAAAAACCCTGTGTAAAGCATAACCCCCATGGCTACCAGCAAGACGCCGGTACCTATGCGCACAGCCCCGGCATACCGCTGGAATCCCCGCAGGGCCCGGGTGGAGCCGGCCAGGAGCACCGTCAAGACCAGGAAGGGCAAGGCCATGCCCAAGGAATAAGTGGCCAGCAGGCCGGCGCCGGTGGCGGCGTTGCCCGTCTGGCTCGCCACCAGCAGGATGGTGCCCAGGATGGGGCCGATGCACGGGGTCCAGCCCAGGGAGAACACCACGCCCAGCAGGAAGGCATTGAACAGGCCCCCCTGCTGCACGGGGGCCGCCAGGCGCTGCTCCCGGTCCAGGAAGGGCAGGCGCAGCAAGCCCGTCATGTGGAGGCCGAACAGGATAACGATGACACCGCTGATCTTCCGCAGCGGCCCCTGCATGGCGGCCAGGAACTGCCCGATGAAAGACGCGCTGAGACCGAAGGCGATGAAAATCAAGCTGAACCCCAGCACAAAGGCCAGGCCCGGCAGCAACACCGCCTGGCGGGCCGCCGGGGTCGGACCCCGGCCGGCCACGGCCACACTGTTGCCGGCCAGGAAGCTGATATAGGTGGGCACCAAGGGCAATACGCACGGGGAGACAAAGGATACGAAGCCGCCGGCGAAAGCCAGGCCGTAGCCCACCGTGTTGGCCAATTCCGGATTCACGGCATTCGCTCCCTTCCCCCCTGGACTTGGCCGCCCAGGGTCCACAGCCCCGCCCGGTGGAGCAGCAGGGCGATGATGAAGCCCACGCCCGCCACCGCCAGGGATGCGGGCAGGCCCGCCCGGGCGCCGGCCGGCAGCAGGGCCAGAATCAACAAAATCAAGCCTGACCAGGCGGCCGCCCCCTGCAGGTTGATGAGGTTGCGCTGCCGCTCCGGGCCCAGCTTCTCCCAAGCCGCCTGCCACTGGCCGCGGAAGCGCACCTGCACCCTTTGGTCGCCCAAGGGCAGATCCCAGACGGGGCCCGACTCGTCGTCGGGGTCCAGGGTCTCGCCCGTCAGGCCGTCCACCAGAACCCAATCTTTTTTCAGGGCCATGACGGTGCGCCGGACCACGGCCGCAATGCCCAGGGCAGCCCCGCCCAGGGCAGCGGCCAATAGCCGGATCCAGATCAGCGCCTGCAGGTGCGCCACCCCCCGAATCTTCAACGGTTATTGTACCGAAGGCGGGAGGCATGCACCACAGGCGCCGGCCCTAGGCGGCCTAGGGCCGGCAACCGTGGCGGGGACTAGGAGCCGCCCACGCTGGTGGCCAAAATTTCAATTTCTTTCTCCGCCAGGGCCACATGGCGCCAGGTCTGCCGCCGGCCGTCGGGATAGGTGTAGCGCACATCCACCAGGACGGCGGCCCGGACGATGAAGCCCTTCCCCGGCCGGGCCCAGACCACATCGAACTCCCGCCCTGGGTCGTAGTTGACGGCCAGGATTTCACCGTAGGGCGGCGGCGTCACCTCGGCCCTGACTCGGAAGGTGGCCGGACGGCCGGTGATCCACGTGCCGGGGCCTTCGATGTGGGCCGTGATGCCCGGCGCCTGGGGGCCGTAGGCGGTGAAGGACCACTCCTCCCCGGCGGCGGCCGCCTCGGGTGATACGGAAACATCCCAGGACAACTGACGCAGCACCGTCCCGTCGGGCGCCACCGAGCGGGCGGTGACCCGGTAATCCCCCGGGCTGGCAAAGGCATGGTCGTGGGTATAGACGGCCGTATCGGCCCCTTCCACCTGGAAGGCGGTGCCGTCGCCCATGTCCCACTCCCAGCGGTAATGGTGCCGGTGGCGTTCATGGTACTTGGTGATCCGGTGGCTGCGGAGGATCACCCGCACCAGGGGGCGGTCCGGTGAATCGGGATCGGATCCCGGCTCTCCCGGCTCTAACGGCTCTTCATGCTCCGGACCTTGGCCGGTCCCGGTTTCCGGGCCGGGAGCGTCGGGGGGCGGTGGCTGCTCCTCCGGCATTGGCGGAACTGGCGGCTCTTCTGCCCCGGGCGCCTGGGGCTGCCAGGTGACGGTCACCGGCACGGTGCCGCCGGCCAGCAGCCCATCCATGGTTGCGGGGGGCTGCCAGCGGGGCTCGCCGCCGCCGTGGGCCCTGGCACCGATGAAAAGACGCCCGCCGGCGGGCAGGTCCAGGGCGGCCAGGTCCACGGCCTGATGGCTGCCTGCCGGTATGAAGCCGATGTCCGTACGGCGGGCGGCCCCGTGATGGTTGACGGCCAGGAGCCAGGCCCACAGGCCCGGCATGGACCCGTCCGGCCCGCCGGCGGCGATGATGACGGTTCCCTCCTGGTCTCCATCCACTTCAATGTAGGTGGGGGCCGCAGCGGGGGCGGAAACCTGGGTCGAGGGGCTGTCGGGGCCCACCCGGCCTGCGGCTGCGGCTCCGGCGCCCCATTGCAGGGCCGCCAGCACTTGGCCATGGACCCCGGGATCCCGCAGCAGGCCCCAATGATGGCCGCCGGGCCAGCCCGTCACACCGTGCCACGCGTCATCGGGCCCCGCCGGCAGCAAGGCTGCCCGGAAGGCCACGGCCCCGTCCCCCTCCGGCAGGCCTGAGGAAACGGCCGCGGCGGTGGACAGGACCGAGCCGGCGATGTAAACCAGCCGGGGCAAGGGGCCGCGGCGCCCGTTATAGCCGTCGTTCCACCGGCGGAGCCACACGTTGGCCGGAATTTTGGGGCCGATGCCGCTGTCGGCCGCCGGCTTCAACTCCTCGGCCACCACCTGGCGCATGAAGGGAGCCAGGGGATCCGTATCGGCCCATCGCGTGAAGGTGTGGGTCGCCGCCCGGTGCCAAAGCTGGGTTCCTTCCCGTTGCAGCAGGAAGGCAGCCAGCTTCGCCAGCCTGTCCTTGATCCAGTTGAGCACCACGGCCCGCCAGTCGGCGGCCGGCTGGATCCCCCTCCACCATTCCTCGGCCGCCACTTCGTACAGGGGCCGCCGCTGCTGGTAGACGTACCGGACCGCATCCAAAGCAGCGTCACCGTAGTAGGCGGTGCTCAAATCCCGGCCGAACCCGGGCACCGCCGCCGTGGGCCTCGGGGGCACCGCCGGCCCCTTGGGGGGCGACTCCTGGGTGAACACCGCCGCCAGGCCCGCATCATGGCGGGCCACCCAATCCACAAAGGAGGAGGGCTGCCCCCTCACCAGGAGCCAGCCGTCGGACAGGAAGCGGCGGTAATGGGGCATGATTTGCCGGGCCAAGGCCAGGACGAAGGGCACCTCCCCGTCGCCTTCCTGGTCCGAATCCCACAGGCCCAAAACCCTTTCCTTGATGGCGCTGCGGCGCACCACATCGGCCAGGTCGGAGCCCCGGCTGGGCGGCGCGATCATGATGATTTGCCGCAGGGCAGGGGCCCCGGTGCCGGCGAAGGCGTCGGCGTAGTAGCGGGCCGTCAGGGCGCCGTTGGAATGGGTGACGGCATCTGCCACGGGGCTGCCCGTCTTCTGCCGGACTGCCAGCAGCAGCTGCCTGAGGTCCACGGCGTCTTGGGCCAGGTTGTCCCCGTTGCTCCCGGCGGGCATGATGAACAAGTCCCGGCCCAGGCGATAGCCCGCCGCCGCCAGGGCGCCCAGGAGGCTGCCCCGGTCCTGGAGGGAGCCCCATTGGCCCGCCCCGCCCAGGCCGTGGACCAGCACCACCGGCACCCGGGCCCCCGGATCCGGAGCCTGCTCCGCCAGGGCGACCGCCCCAGGGCCCGGCAACCCCGACATCCAGAAGAACAGCACCGCCAGGGCCGCTGCCGCCCGTCCCGGCCGGCGCCACCGCCGCTGCAGGAGGCTGCCCATTTCACAGCCCTCCCGCCGGGACGACGGCCTCCGCCGGCCACGGTCCCAAGTTGGTGACGATCAAGGCGGTGACGGGGTCACCGGCTTCTACCGCCGCCGCCAGGGGCTCTGTATCGTCCCCGGCGGCCTTGCGCCACGGGCCCGAGCCCGACCGGTACCAGTAGGCGGTCTCTCCCGGGGGCAGGGCCTGTTCCAGGTCCCGATAGGACACCAAGGCCGTTCCGGTGCCGGCCAAGTTCACCGCCAGGGAACCACCGGCAAGCCCGCCCGGACCGTCGGGCCGCCACTCCCGGGGTGTCCCGGCGGCATCGTATCCCGCCAGGGCGGGCCATGACGACAGGTCCACCCGCCCTTCCTCCCGGGCGCTCACTTCCAATCGCTCTGCCAGGACTTGATCCAGATGCTCCAGGCGCCGGAGGACGACAAAGGCGCCGGGCCGCCACTCCTGCCGGAGATGGGCCGGCAGGGACAATCTGGGGGTTTCGATGTCGATGTGGGCTGTGGCCGTCGGGAGCGGCACGGCTCCCGGCGGCAGCAGGTGGGTGTGAAACTCGCGGACCAGGATGAAAACCGGCGCCGGCACGGGGTCCGGCGGCGCCTCGGGCAATGCCGCCGGGCGGTGGGTGAAAAAATACAGCCCGGTCGCCAGGGCGACCGCGGCTGCCACAGGAAAAAGCACACGGCCACTGGTTTTCATGGCAAGCCCCCCCTACCAAATTGGACCGGCAACCAACGAACCGGTCCCTTAGGTAAGGGAATTAAACCAGTGACTGGAAATTCCTTCCAGGAGATGGACTGCGGTCAGGCTTCTTGCTCTGTGCGGCTTTGCTCGTCCGCCTGGGAAACTTCCCGCTCCACGCCGGCCATGGCGCCCCTGAACTCCCGGATCCCGCGGCCCAGCGCCTTGCCCATCTCAGGCAGGCGGCGCGGTCCGAACAAGATGAGGGCCAGCACCAAGAGCAGGATGATTTCCCCTGCGCCAAAACGCCCCATTGAATATGCCTCCCTACCTTTCCCGTCCATGGTAACCCAGAAGGCCCGCCGCCGCCACCGAGGGGGAAAATTTTGCTTCCCCCTTTGGGGCATGGTGGAAAGGGACGGGCTCTGCCCCGGCAAGGAGGGAGAGGGTCATGGCGGAACAACTGACGACCATTTTCTGGCGCACCATCTTCTTTTACTTTTTCCTCCTGGTGGCCGTGCGCCTCATGGGCAAGCACAGCCTGAACCAGCTGTCGCCCTTCGACTTCGTGGTCACCATCATGCTGGCGGAGACGGCGGTCATGGCCATCGAGCAGCCCCAGATGTCGGTCTGGACGGGCGTGCTGCCCATCGCCCTGCTGGTGGCCCTGGAAATCGCCCTGGCCTATCTCGGCCTGAAATTCCGCCCCGTGCGCCGGTGGGTCGGCGGGTCGCCCACGGTGGTAATCCGGGACGGCCGCATCATGGAAAAGGAACTGCGCCGCCTGCGCTACAACCTGGACGACCTATTGGAGCAGCTGCGGCTGAAGAACGCCCCCAACATTGCCGACGTGGACTACGCCGTATGGGAAGCTTCGGGCCAGTTGAGCGTGGTGCCTAAAGCCCATCGCCGGCCCGTCCAGCCCGCGGATTTGGGCGTGGATCCGGTGCGGGACGGCATGCCCGCCATTTTGATCAGCGACGGAGTGGTGGATCAAAAGGCCCTCCAACAGGCGGGCCTGACCTCAGCGCGATTGGAGGAACTCCTGGAAAAACACCGGGTGGGTCCCGTGGAGCAGGTATTGCTGGCCAGCCTGGATCGGCGGGGCAATCTATGGATCCAGAGCCGCGGCAGTGACGGGCAAGGGAAAACGAAGCAGAAACTGATTTCCGTGGCCAAAGATGATGACCGGAAGGGGTAAGCCCATCCCGAGCCGCTGCCGTGGACGGGAAGCCGGCAGGCAGCAGAACCTGACCGGCAGGCGGGGGTGGACTGCCTACTCCTCCATGTGGCGGGCCAGGAAGCCGGCGGCCGTCTCCGCCAGCTTGGTTTCCAGCCGGCCGATCTCCGCTTCGGGGTTGCGGGTGCAGATGATGATGGCCCCCATGGGGTCGCCGCTGACGACGATGGGCGCTATGACCTCGGCGGCAAAGGGACATTCGTCGCCGTCGCCCAGGAGGGCGCCTTCGTGCTGGTGGTCCCCCGGCTGGAACAGCAGGGTGCGGCGCTCGTCCATGGCCTCCATGACCACGGGGCCGATGGGCTTGTTGGCGTATTCCCGGGTGGGCCCGCCGGCCACCGCCACCACCCGGTCCCGGTCGGTCACCAAGGTGACCCGCTGGACGGCCTCGTGAAGGGACTCGGCGATCTCCTGGGCGAAGTCGCCCAGGTCGGCGATGGCGGAGTACTTCTTCAAAATGACCTCGCCGTCTTTGTCCACGAAGATTTCCAGGGGGTCTCCGTCACGGATGTTCATGGACCGGCGGATTTCGATGGGAATCACGATGCGGCCAAGGTCATCGATCCTGCGTACGACTCCGGTAGCCTTCACAGGTTTCACCCCGTCACCAAGGAAATCGCCGCCATGACCCCGCTTATCGTCGTCTAGGCAGCAGTGCCCCTCTAGTATGCAACCGGCTTCCGCCGGCCTATTCGGTGGAGAAAAGGAAGAAGATCACTCGGAGGCGGCTTGGTCCGATTCCTGGGGGAATTGGCTCAGGTAGGCCCGCAGGAGGGCCTCCAGCACTTCGTCCCGCTCCAATTTCTGCGCCAGGCTCCGGGCGTTCTTGTGGGCGGTGATGTAGGTGGGTTCACCGGTCAGGAGAAAATGGGCGATCTGGCGGATAGGGTCGTACCCTTTTTCCTGCAGGGCTTCGTAAATGGCCCGCAGCAGGCGGCGAAACTCGGGAGACGGGTCACTACCGCTTTTCCCCCCACCGAGGGCTCGGGTTTCGTCCCCACGAGTCGTCACGCAGCCCACCCCCCTTCCAGCCAGGTTTCGCCATGGAGGGCGTCAGTCCTTCACCCCCAGGAGGGGCGCCAGGGCCCGCCACAGGCCCGGCGCTTCCAGGCCTGGACGCCAAAAAGCGGCGCCCGCCAGGTGGTTTTGCACCACCAGTTCCGCCTTGGGCGGCAGGCTTTCCTGATCCTCGTAGAAGCCGACGGCCCGGAGCGTGGTCAGCCGCCGGCAGCGCCCCACATCGTCCCAAGCCGCTTCGGGCAGGGCGTCCCCCACCTCCCGGGCGATGATCTCCCCCACCTGGGCCGCAGGCACGGGTTCCCCGGGCCGCCAGCCCTGCCCTGCCGGCCGCCATATGCGGCCGTAGACGGGCAGGGACAGCACCAGGCTGCGGGGCGGCACCGACTCGAGGGCGTAGTCCACCACGGCCTGGAGCCAGCCCCAGGTGGCCGGGCCCCGGGGCGAGGGGATGCTGCCGTCGCTGCCGGGCCTGTCGTCGGCCCGCCAGCCGTGGGGGAGATCCCCTGCGTGAAGGATGAAGTAGTCGGTGTAAACCCCCAAGGTCATGTAGTCGTATAGGTCGGCCCAGTCCGCCGGGGAGGGGCCGCCGTCGGCCCCGGCGCTCCCAGCATTTTGAGGATCCCGGGTCCGGCCCAGGACTTCCACCGCCAGGGCCAGGCCTGCCTGCCGCAGCTGCCAGGCCGTCTCCTCCACCAGGGCCGACAGGTTGTCCCGCTGATGGGGCAGGGGAGCCTGGATGCTGAGGCTGCACCCGGCGTAGCCCCCTTCCCGGCAGTGGCGGGCGATATTCCTGGCTGCCCGGGCGCGGGCCGCGGGGTTTTCGAGGAGATGCCGGAGGGCCTCCCCGCCCTCCTGGGGCTGGGAAACGCCCCAGAAAGGCCGCCCAGGGCCGCTGCCCGGCGCGGCCTTCACACCCGTAAGGCCGCCCTGGCCGGTCAAAGCAGCGCCCATGTAAACCATGTGGCTGAAGAAGGATGCCGGGGCATGGCCATCATCATGGGGCAGCCAGCCCCAAGTGGTGTAGACCGATTCCATCAGCCCGCCCCCGCCGGGAGCCAGCCGGTCTGCACCGCGCCCCGGTAGGCCAGCCAGTGCTGCAATGCCCGGTAGCGGCCCCATTGGGCCCAGGAGCCTTCCAGACCGGCCAGCCGCCAGGCGACGGTGCTCAATTGGGCAACGGGCACGGGCTGGAAGACGTCGATATCCTCTTCCCCCTGGGGCTGAGGGGCGGCGGCGGGATCCCGGCGGCGGAGGCGAAAAACATAGGTGGGCATGGTCACCACCCGGCCTTCCCACGCCAGGGGGACCGACAGGTAGGCCACGAAAGCCTCCACCGTGGTGTCCAAGCCCGTCTCCTCCAGGGCTTCCCGCACGGCGGCTGCATCGGGGGCCTCCCCCCGGGCGATGCCGCCCCCCGGCAGCCGCAAGGCGCCCGCCGGGTAGAAGGTCTTGCCGTGGAGCAAGGTCTGACCGGGCCCTGCATCCACCACAAAGAGGGCCTCGGCCACCCGCAGCCCGCTGACGGCGGCGGCGAACCAGTGCCCGCTTTCGGCCACGGCCAGGGGCTCGCTGCTGTGGGCAGCGGCGGGGAGGCCGTAGCGGACCGTCATCTCCAAAAGGAAGGCTTCCCCGGGGCCCCTCACCGTTTCATCGTAAAGCCGCTGCAGGAAGGACGGGGCGTCTCCCCGGAGGCTCTGCTCCAGCCGCGCCCGGGCCGCCGCCGCCCGCTCCCATTGGTCCGGAGCCAGCATTTGGGGCAGGCGCCGGTAGGCATCTTCATCCACAACGGCAACCCTGCCGCCGGGCTCCACGATGAAGTCCAAGTACCAGTCGGTGTAGGTGATGGTCTCCCCATGGCCCTGACGCCGGATTTCCACGGCCGTGGCCAAGTTGACGTACCAGCCCTTGAACCGGAAGCGGGGCTCCCCGCCGGCGGGCAGGCATCCTTTCCCCGTTCCCGGGCCGGCCTCGCCCTTGGCCGCCGGGCCGTAGACGGCAAAAACGTTGAAGTCCAAAGTCTCGTCGAACAGTTCCAGGCACAGGTCGCCGGGCTCAAAGAGCAAGGGCCCCACTTGCCGGGGCCCCAGCCGCCACACGGCGCCCATCACCCGCCGCCCGCCGGCGGCCAGCAAGGGCACCCCCCACCAGGTGGCCTTATGGGTGCCGCCGGGCAGCAGGGCCGTCACCTGGCACCGGCTCAGCAGATCACCTTGGTCCAGCAACGATGCATCCTCCTCAACAGCGATGAAACATCAGCGGAAGCGGATGGGCCACATTTCCACGTCGTTGGCGGCATGGGCCTGTCCCCGGGGCCGCTGGGCGTCGGGGATGTACTGCACGTTGGGCCGCCGGGAGGCCGGCTGGGGGTACAGCTCCATCAGGCGGTACACATCCCCGGGCACGCCCGTCCGGGCCTTGAGGCCCATTTGCTGCAGCTCCTCCAAGGTCAGGGGGTAGTCATGGGTCCAGCGGCCGTGGCTCAACTGCTTGGCCAGGCGGGCGGCGTCCTCAGGGGGCATGTGGCGCTGGAGCAGGGTGTAAAGGTTGTGCTCCACCTGCTGGATGGCCTTGACGGCCAGGTCGGCCATGATGAGGGTTTGGTCGTCCACCTTGTCCACGCCCTTTTCCTTCAGCACGTTGAGGATGGAGGCCGCCGGCCACTGGCCGATCTGGGGATCCACGGGCCCCAGGGCGGCATTGGGATCCATGATGATCTCGTCGGCGGCCAGGGCCAAGAGGGTGCCGCCCGACATGGCGTAGTGGGGCACGAAAACCGTCACCTTGGCGGGATGGGCCGCCAGGGCCCGGGCGATCTGCTCCGCCGCCAGGACCAGGCCGCCGGGCGTGTGGAGGATCAGGTCGATGGGCCGGTCGGGAGGGGTCAGGCGGATGGCCCGGAGCACCTGTTCCGAGTCTTCGATGTCGATGTAGCGGGCGATGGGAATGCCCAGCAGGCCCAAGGACTCCTGCCGGTGGATCAGCGTGATGACCCGGGTGCCCCGCTGGGCCTGGATGCGCCGGAACAAGTAGAGACGGCGCTGGTTGATCTGGTAGCGCCACAGGGCCGGCACCAGTGCATACATGAGAATGAGGAGCCAAATAAAAAAATTCGGGTCCACCGGAGTTCTCCCCCTAAACTCCAGATGCGCTGCCATCTCCAGCCATAGGATACCCCGGCGCCGCGAAGGGCGGTCAAGTATCGCCCCGCCTTTGCCCGGAGCCCCCTGGCAATAACTTCATTCCTTGTCTGCGGGATAGCAGGCGGCCTGCGGGCCAGACTAGTTTCCGGCAGTGTCAGAGATTTGTGGGAGGTGACGCAGTGTACGGGCAACAGTTTCAGCCGAGTTCACCCTTCGGCTCCAGGTCGGTTCTGCCCGGCACCGAGCAGTTTGTCAACCGGTCCTCTGTCTCCCCCGTCAGCCCCGGGTGGCAGAGCAGCCCGTTGAGCCAGCAGCCCATGGGAACCATTTCACCCCTGCCGGGGCAGCAGCCCGGGTCGCCCATCAGCCCGTTCCAGCAGCCCCAGCAGCCCTTCAGCCAGCAGCCGCAGCCGCAGCCGTGGCAGCAGCAGCCTATCGGCCAGCAGCAGCCCATGGGACAGCAGCAGCCTTGGCAAACCCAGCCGTTCCAGCAGCAGCCCTACCAGCAGCAACCCTTGCAGCAGCAGTTGTTCCAGCAACAGCAGCCGTTCCAGCAGCAACAGCCTTTCCAACAGCAGTCCATCGGCCCCTCGGTGCTGCCGGGCACCCAGCAGTATGTGCAGCATTCGTCCATCACCGGCCAGCAGCAGCCCTTCCAGCAGCAGTAGCAGTATCCTTGGGGGAGCCCCCAACCCAATCCCCTCCGCTGAAGGGCGGCAGCAGGACAGGAGCAGCAGGGGCGGCCCGCCGGCCGCCCCTTTTTCCTTGCCCCGGGACGTTGGGCCGCCCCGACCCTTCGTGGTAGGATGACGGCAGCCCGGCACGGGATGCCCCGTGCCGACCACGAGGTGGCTTATGTACGGCTTGCTGCGCCCCTGGCTGTTCCGGCTGGATGCAGAAGAGGCCCACGAATGGGTGTTGGGCCTCCTGGCCCGTCTCTCCTCATCGTCATTGCTCCCCGTCTTGATCCGCCGCCCCGAGGCGCCGGCCGTCTTGAAGCAGGAAATCTGGGGCCTAAACTTCGACAACCCCATCGGCCTGGCGGCCGGCTTCGACAAGGACGGCCGGGCGGTGCCGGCCCTGGCCGCCCTGGGCTTCGGCTTCGTCGAGACGGGCACCGTCACGCCCCGCCCCCAGCCGGGCAATCCCCGGCCCCGGCTGTTCCGGCTCCCCGCCGACGAAGCCATCATCAACCGCATGGGCTTCAACAACCAGGGCGCCCAGGCCCTGGCCCAACGCCTGGCGGCAGCCCGGCCCCTTTGCCCCGTGCCCGTGGGCGTCAACCTGGGCAAGAACAAGGACACCCCCCTGGACAGGGCCGTGGAAGACTACCAGGCCGCCATGGAGGCCACCTACCCCGTGGCCGACTATCTGGTGGTCAACGTCAGTTCCCCCAACACGCCGGAACTGCGCCGACTGCAGGAGGAAGGGCCTTTGACGGAACTCCTGGGAGCCTTGGTCCGGCTGCGGGACCGGCTGGCCGGGAAGCACGGCGCCAAAGCGCCCCTGCTGGTGAAGGTGGCCCCTGATTTGACCGACGACCAGCTGGCCGCCGTGGTGAAGGCGGGGGAAGGAGCGGGCATCGACGGCTACGTGGCCACCAACACCACCGTGGAGCGGCCCGGGCTGCGGGACCCCCTGGCCGGAGAGCAGGGCGGCTTGAGCGGGCGCCCCCTGGCGCCCATGGCCCGCCGCATGCTGGCCCGGTTGTACTTGTTGACGGGGGGCCGCAAGCCCCTCATCGGCGTGGGCGGCATCCACGACGGCGCCGAGGCCTACCGGCGCATCCGGGCGGGCGCCAGCCTGCTGCAGATCTACACGGGTTTCGTCTACCACGGGCCGCGCCTGCCGGCCGCCATTGCCCGGGAAATAGCGGCGGCCCTGACCCGGGACGGCTACTCCTCCCTGCAGGAGGCGGTGGGGGTGGACGCCGAGGCGGTGGCCGCTCAAGGGGACGGCGGCCCCGGGTAGTCCCGGGGAGGGAGGGGATACAAGTAGGCCGGTGGCGCCGGGGAAAGCAAGGTGGACAAGGGCACCACCCGGTAGCCCCTCTCCCCCAGCCCTTGGAGCAGGTCCGGCAAGGCCCTCACCGTCACGGCCCGGGGATGCATCAAGATCAAGGCGCCCCCGTGGAGACCGTCCAGCACCCGCTTCACCATGACTTCGGGCGGGGGATCCCGCCAGTCCACCGTATCCAGGCTCCAGCGGATCAACTGATGGCCCGCGGCGCGGCTGACTGCCGCCATATGAGGGCTGATCTCCCCCCGGTGGGGGCTGAAAAAGGTGGTGGTCTCCCCCGTGGCCCGGCCGATGGCCTGGGCGGCCCGGAGGATGTGCTCCCGCAGGGCGTCCCGGTCCAGGTTGCCCGGCCCCCGCTCCCCCGCTTGGTAGCCGTGGTTGGCGATTTCGTGGCCTGCTTCCGCTATAGCGCGGGCCAAGTCGGGGTAACGCTCGGCCCAGGTTCCCACCAGGAAGAAGGTAGTCTTGACCCCCTGCTCGGCCAAGATGGCCATTATGGGCGGCAGGTGCTCGTTCCCCCAGGCTACGTTCACCAGGAGGGTCACTTCCCGGCGCCGGGGATGACCCTGCCAGATGGGGGCCGGCTCCAGGTCCGCCAAGGCGGGCCGGGCGGGAATCCGGCGGAAGACGGGAGCGACGGCGGTGTCCGGCGGGGCCGTGGTCAAGGCGGCCACGGTGGCGGGCACGTCCAGGGCCAGGCCGTCCAAGGCGGGGATGTTGCCGCCGGTGACGGGATCCCGGCGGGCTCTCTCGGGGGCCACGGCCAGGTGGGGCGCCAGCTCCTCCAGCCAGCGGCTCACCCCTGCGGGGGGCAGGCCGCCCAAAGGGTAGTCCCACAGGGTGACGCCGGGGGCGATGGCCTGCCCGGCCCCATCCTGGCCCCGGCGGCCCAGGCCCAGCTGCAGGAGGGGCGTGAGCACTCCGGGAGCCCACGCCCGCAGGGCTCCGATGAGCAGCAGGATGCCCACCAGCACCAGGACGTGACGCAGGCGCAGTATCATCCCCCGGAAAATCACGGCACGGCCTCCCGCCCCCAGGGTATGCGGGGCAGCAGGCGGGCAGACCGGAGCCGGAGGATTTACACCCGGCGGAAGGGAAAACTGCCCCAGGCAGGTGAGGATTGTGCACGGTGACAGGCAAGACGGACAAAGGCCGGGGAACCCAGTCAGATCGAGCGAATGGACCCGGCTGCTGCAGGTTTACGTTTTGACGGCCGAGGAGCCGCCACCGGGGCGGGACCAGAAGGAAATAGTGCGGGCCGCCCTGGCCGGGGGGGCCACGGCCATCCAGCTGCGGGCCAAAAAGGATGAGCCCGGCCGCCTGCAGGTGGAATTGGCCCGGGAACTGGCCGCCTTATGCCGGGAGCACGGCGCCCTCTTCATCGTCAACGACCGCCTGGATGTAGCCCTGGCCGTGGGAGCCGACGGGGTCCACCTGGGGCAGGACGACCTGCCCGTAGCCGAGGCCCGGCGGCTGGCGGGGCCGGGCTTCATCATCGGCTGCTCCGTGGAGAACGTGGAGCAGGCCCAGGCGGCGGCCACCGCCGGCGCCGACTACCTGGGCGTCGGCCCTGTCTACCCCACCGCCACCAAGGCCGATGCCGGCCCGGCCACGGGCCTGTACCACCTGGGCACCGTCAAGGCCGCCACCCACCTGCCCGTGGTAGGCATCGGCGGGATCAACCAGGAGAACGCCGCCGACGTCATGGCCGCCGGGGCCGACGGGGTGGCCGTCATTTCCGCCGTCTCCTTGGCCCAGGATGTGGAAGGGGCCGCCGCCCGGCTGGCCGCCGCCGTCCGGGAGGGCTTGGCCCGGAGGCCCCGAGGGGATGCCGCCACCCCCGTGGCCGGCGAGTTCCGCCTCATCGATGATTTGAGCCGCATCCTGCCGCCGCCCCGCACCGCCACCGTGGGCATCGGCGATGACGCCGCCGTGCTGCCGGGCCCCGACGGGCGGCCAGCCTACGTCATGGCCTGCGACCTGTTGGTGGAAGATGTCCATTTCCATTACGGAACGGGCACTGCTGCCCAGTTGGGGTGGCAGAGCCTGGCCGTCAACGTCAGCGATATCGGGGCCATGGGGGCCGAGCCCCTGTGGGCGGTGGTGGGCCTGGCG
>Ga0079224_100002559_pt1 | contig 22214 bp, 23 predicted proteins | sample Stecom2015_FD_80414 | JGI IMG/M metagenome (GOLD analysis project Ga0079224, IMG submission 80414) | Agricultural soil microbial communities from Utah to study Nitrogen management - Steer compost 2015 | ecosystem: Environmental > Terrestrial > Soil > Agricultural land | place: USA: Utah...
CATCAAGTCGCACCGGATTTGATGGGCCCGAAGAGAACAAATATGGCCAATTTATTGTAGTAGTACCGTCTTGTAAAAACCAATCGATCTGAATTATGAAAAAGTTACTTGTGGTCATGTCCCTGAGCTTTCTTATCGCTTCCTGTAGTGTGTTCCAGTCAAAAAACCCTTATGAGCTGGGCATGGATGAAAAGAAGTTTTTGCGGCAGAACAAATCCGCCGTCATCAACAATATGGAAGGGCAGACCAAAGTGTATAGGGTCAACCGCGACGACGGGTTTTACATCCTGGCTACTTTCGAAAACGGGCAATTGATCAAGTTTGAAGAACGGGAATTGACTCCGACATGGCAGCAGCAGCGGATGATGGAGCCGAACAACCGGTAGATCATTGAAAAGTTCGCAATATATCAGTAGAACTTCACTGGATTGCGTAAAATTTTCGAGTTTTATTTTTGTTAAGTAAAATGCGTGCATATCTTTGTCCTGAGACAAGATGAAAAACATGAATGAGCAAATATGGTGGTGGCATTCTCAACTTCTTACAAAAGGAGAACAGCTACTTTTTGCCTAAAAATTAATTATAAACTATAAGAAAAGGCTTGCTGGTATCTCCGGTAAGCCTTTTTCTATTTAACGTTGTTTATGATGAAGACCGAAGAAATTAAGTATCATTTAAAAACAAAATATAAGAAGATGCTGGCGGATACGATTACCCCAGTGAGCATCTATCTACAGATCAGAGACCGATTTTCCAATCCTATCTTGCTGGAAAGTTCGGACTATCATAGTCAGGAAAACAGCTATTCCTACATTTGCTTTAACCCCATTGCTACTTTTACCTTTAACGACGGGTATGTAAAGGAGGTACTGCCTGGCTCAAAAAATCTCTCTTACGCGATCGGAGAGGAGTCACGTTTGATCGATTCGCTTCGGCTATTCAGTCAAAAGTTTTCGGAGGAGAAATTGGATTTCAAATTCAATTCTAATGGGCTGTTTGGCTATATGCAATACGACACATTGACGGCCTTTGAAGATATAGCCTTGCAAAACACCCGCAAGCGCGATATTCCGATGATGCATTATGCTGTTTATAAGAACGTCATAGTTGTGGACCACTTCAAAAATGAGCTTCACATATTTGAACACTATGTCGATGAGAACCAGGAAGGTATCGGCATTGAGCAAATAGAGACTTTGCTAAACAACAAAAACATTCCCTCATACGATTTTCAAGTCGTGGGCGAAGAGACTTCTAATTATTCGGATGAGGAGTTTCTTGACATCTTGAGACAGGGGAGAGAACACTGTTTTAAGGGAGACGTCTTTCAGATCGTGCTCTCCCGGGCCTTTACCACGGGATTCAAAGGGGATGAGTTTAACGTCTACCGCGCACTACGATCTATCAACCCCTCGCCCTACTTGTTTTATTTTGACTACGGTTCTTATAAAGTGTTTGGTAGCTCGCCGGAAGCTCAGATTGTTGTCAAAAACAATAAGGCTACCATCTATCCCATCGCGGGCACTTTTAAGCGGACCGGCAACGACCAAGCCGATGCAAACCTCGCCTTAAAGCTGTATGATGACCCCAAGGAAAATTCAGAACACGTGATGCTGGTAGATTTAGCAAGAAACGACCTGAGCCGATCATCGGAGAAGGTAGAGGTAGAGGTGTTCAAGGAAATCCAATACTATTCACACGTTATTCATTTGGTCTCCAAAGTAACGGGCATTTTGCCGCAAGGTGCCAACCCGCTTCAACTGGTGGCAGATACCTTCCCCGCTGGTACTTTGTCTGGGGCGCCCAAGTATATGGCCATGACTCTGATAGATGGTCTGGAAAATACCTCCCGTGGATTCTACGGTGGAGCTATCGGCTATTTAGGCTTCAATGGAGATTTCAATCACGCTATTCTTATCCGTTCCTTCGTCTCAGACGGGAATAAGTTACGGTACCAAGCTGGAGCAGGCGTTGTGGCAAAATCTTCCATAGAAAGTGAACTGCAGGAAGTAAGCAATAAATTGGAAGCCTTGCGGGTAGCACTTAAAAAAGCAGAAGAAGTATAAAATCACACCGACACCATTGTATGAAAATACTTGTACTTGATAATTACGATTCCTTTACTTACAACCTTGTATATATATTGAGGGAATTGGGCTGTGGTGACCATATGGACATCTATAGAAATGATAAAATTGCCGTGGAAGATGTAGAGGTATATGATAAAATCCTCCTATCACCCGGTCCGGGGGTTCCTGCTGACGCCGGGATCATGCCTGAATTGATCAGTCGTTATGCTGCGACCAAAGATATTCTGGGGATCTGCCTGGGTCATCAAGCAATCGGGGAGGCTTTTGGAGGGGGGTTAAATAACCTTACAGAAGTGGTTCATGGTGTGGCCTCTGAGGTAAAGGTTAGGGAAGACCTCCTATTTAAAGACGTGCCGGAGACCTTCAAGATCGGCAGGTACCACAGTTGGGTCATCGACGAGAGCACCCTTCCTGAGGAACTGGTCATCACGGCCAAGACTCCGGATGGTCAGATTATGGCTGTGCGTCATAAGGACTATAAGGTAAGGGGACTGCAATTTCACCCCGAAAGCATTCTTACTGAACACGGCAAACAAATAATGAAAAACTGGATCCAATCCTAAGGCAACATGGTCAACATTGCTGCCCAGGATGATTACATGATCAAATATCAATAGCATGAAGGATATCTTAAATCAACTTATCGAACACCGGACTTTAAGTAAGGAACAGGCCAAGGAGGTTTTAAAGAAAATTACTACAGGCGAATACAACCAAAGCCAAATTGCTGCTTTCCTGACGGTTTACCTGATGAGAAGCATCACGGTGGCTGAACTTGGCGGTTTTCGTGAAGCCATGCTGGAGCAGTGTGTTCCTGTGGAAATCTCTGAGTATGACCCTATTGACCTCTGTGGAACGGGCGGAGATGGAAAAGACACCTTCAACATTTCTACCTTATCATCCTTTGTGGTGGCTGCTGCCGGACAAAACGTTGCCAAACACGGAAACGTAGGGGTTTCATCTATCTGTGGCTCGTCTAATTTAATGGCTCACTTCGGGTATGAGTTTACCAACGACATCGACGAGATCCGGCGAAGCCTAGATGAGGCGGGCATTTGTTTTCTACACGCGCCTCTATTCCATCCAGCCATGAAAAATGTTGGCCCAATACGAAAGGAATTGGGTGTGAAAACATTTTTTAATATGCTGGGACCCATGGTCAATCCAAGCACGCCCAAGAAGCAGATGATTGGTGTTTTTAGCTTAGAACTGACCAGGCTGTATGCCTATCTGTATCAAAATGACGATACCCGGTTCAGCGTGATCCATTCTCTGGACGGCTATGACGAGATATCCTTGACAGGTGACTTCAAGATGATTTCCAATGGGGGAGAAAAAGTGGTATCGCCCAAGGATATCGGCCTGCACAACCTGAAAGCAGAAGCCATCAGCGGAGGGAACACAATTGCCGAATCCGCGCGTATCTTTGAGGACGTGTTGAAAGGGACCAGCACGCCTGAGCAAAGGGAGGTAGTCTTGGCCAACTCCGCTGCTGCTTTGGTAACCGCCGACCAAACCCAAACCTTTGCCGATGCGGTACAGAGAGCTGCGGAAGCTTTAGACAGCGGCAAGGCACTGTCAGTTTTTAAAGCCTTGGTCTCTCCCAAAAAATCAGTTTCATTAGCATAAACTTAAAATGAATATTCTCGATAAGATTATTGCACTCAAGCAAAAGGAAGTTGCGGAAAGCAAAAGCTTGGTGCCCGTAAAGCGACTGGAACAAAGTGTTTACTTCGAAAACGAGGTAGTGTCGATGAAGCATTATGTGACCCATCCGGAAAAGACCGGTATCATTGCAGAATTCAAAAGAAAATCTCCATCTAAGGGGTTAATCAACGGCACTGCTGAGATAGAGCAAACCAGCATTGGCTATATGCAGGCCGGTGCATCCGCTTTATCCATTCTTACAGATAAAGACTTTTTCGGAGGAAGAAATGAAGACTTGACCTTGGCTAGACGGTTTAATTTCTGTCCTATCCTTCGGAAGGACTTTGTTATCGATGAGTACCAAATCATTGAAGCTAAATCAATTGGGGCCGATTGTATCCTGTTGATCGCTGCGGTATTGGAACCAGGGCGTCTGGAGGAATTAGCGGGGTTTGCTAAGAAACTCGGACTAGAAGTATTAATGGAAGTGCATGACAAAGAGGAGCTGGAGCGTTCTCTAAATGATCACCTCGATTTGGTCGGTGTAAATAACCGGAACCTTAAAACGTTTGAAGTTTCCCTAGAGACCTCACTTTCGTTGGTAGACATTATACCTTCCCAATTTCTTAAAATATCCGAAAGCGGAATTTCGGATCCCCAAACCTTGGTCGAACTGAAAGCCGCTGGCTTTAATGGCTTTTTAATTGGGGAGAACTTCATGAAATTCAGCCGTCCTCACCAAGCTGCGTATAATTTTATGAATGAGTTTAGGGATTTATTAGTCCCCCGCTCCTCGTATAAAATCTCTCAGCTATGATTGTTAAAGTCTGTGGAATGTACGAAGAGGAGAATGTCCTCCAGCTTATCCAACAGGCCTCTCCCGACCTGATGGGAATGATCTTCTATGAAAAATCGCCGCGCTTTGTGGAGCAAAATAACAATATCCATGCGGGCTTTTTCAAGAGCTTACCTATCCGTAAAGTGGGTGTTTTTGTGAATGCTTCCTTACAATATGTGATTGAGAAGGTGGAAGCGTATGGATTGGCTTATGTGCAGCTTCACGGAGACGAAAATTCAGAGTTTACGACGCGGTTGCGATCAGCATCTGCCGTTAAGATCATCAAGGTGGTTAGGGTAGGGGACGAGGTGGATTGGCATGCACTCAGAGAGATGGAAGGGGCGGTCGATTTATTCCTGTTTGACACCCAGACTGAAAAGTTTGGCGGTTCAGGTAAGCAGTTTGACTGGTCCATTCTGGAGCGGTACCCATTCCAAACTGACTTTTTACTGAGTGGAGGAGTGAATAGCGAGAGTCTGGGGACCATTCAGGCGCTGGCTATCAAGCAACCGCATCTGATCGGAGTGGATATCAATTCTAAGTTTGAGAACGATAGTGGGAAAAAGGATATCAATAAGGTTAAAGCATTTGTAGAACAGTGCAGAGGATCCCTTGTCTAAACCGATGTTCAGGTTTTTCAAGTGCGGCCGACGCTATATAACGATAAAACAATCATATGATAGGAGTAGATGAAAAAGGTTTTTATGGCAAATTTGGCGGAGCCTATATCCCGGAGATGCTGTATCCCAATGTGGAGGAGCTGAAAGAAAATTATGAATCTATTATAGCTTCGGAAGATTTTAAGGAAGAGTTTCACCTTTTGTTGAAAGACTACGTGGGAAGACCTACGCCTTTGTATTTTGCAAAGCGACTTTCAAATCAATATGGTGCGAAGATTTACCTCAAACGCGAAGACCTCTGCCATACAGGAGCACACAAAGTCAACAATACGATTGGCCAGATCTTGTTGGCCCGGAGGCTCGGCAAGAAAAGAATTATAGCGGAGACCGGAGCGGGTCAGCATGGCGTGGCTACGGCAACCGTGTGCGCATTGATGGGCATGGAATGCACTGTCTATATGGGTGCTGTTGACATGGAGCGCCAGAAGCCGAATGTAGAACGGATGAAGATATTGGGCGCCGAAGTCATTCCGGCGCTTTCTGGAAGCAAGACGCTGAAAGATGCGACCAACGAGGCCATGAGACAATGGATCAATAATCCCGTGGATACCCATTACATCATCGGCTCGGTGGTAGGCCCTCATCCCTATCCAGAGATGGTGGCAAGATTCCAGTCGGTGATCAGCGAGGAAATTAAAGCACAGCTTTTAGAAAAGGAAGGGAGAGAGAATCCCGACGTTGTCATTGCCTGTGTGGGTGGAGGAAGCAATGCTGCTGGAGCTTTTTATCACTACTACAATACTCCTGAAGTGCGTTTGGTAGCTGCGGAAGCGGCTGGTTTAGGGATAAGTTCAGGGAAATCGGCAGCGACCACCGCGCTCGGCAAGCCAGGGGTGTTGCACGGAAGCAAGACTCTATTGATGCAGACGGAAGATGGCCAAGTCGTCGAGCCACATTCCATTTCTGCAGGGCTTGATTATCCAGGTATCGGTCCTGTGCATGCCCACTTGTTTGACACTGGAAGAGGGGAATTTGTGGCGGTGGAAGATGAGGCTGCCATGACTGCGGGGGTGGAATTGAGCAAACTTGAAGGAATTATTCCGGCTATTGAGTCAGCCCATGCCCTTTCGGCTTTGAACCAGATCAAATATAATCCAGATGATATCATCGTGATCAATCTATCCGGTCGGGGAGACAAAGATCTCGAGACCTATATTAAATGGGGGAGGTATTAGGTAGAAAGTATCAAGTACTATGTACTAAGGCACAAGAACAAATGACGGAAGACCGGAGACGGAAGTTGGACTGATAAAGTGTCCGTTATACAAAGTCTGAGACTTCGTCTTCCTGAAAGCCGAGGATTAGACTTGGAAGGTCCGCAATGCTCCGTCCTTGATCCCGATACCCATAACCAATAACCCAATAGCTCAACAACTACTTAGCACATCCGACATCCAACGAAACAAATGAACAGAATAGATCAACTATTTAAAGATAAAGAAGAGAACATCTTATCCATTTATTTCACGGCAGGCTTCCCCCAGTTGGAAGATACCCGGCCGATCATGAAGGCGCTTGAGAAGGCTGGCGCCGACATCATTGAGATCGGAGTACCTTATTCCGATCCGGTGGCTGATGGTCCCACCATTCAGGAAAGCAATAAAATAGCCTTGGACAATGGGATGAGCCTGAAAAAATTATTTTCCCAGCTGGAAGATATGCGGAAGGAGGTCAATATTCCTGTGATATTGATGGGCTACCTGAATCCTATGATGCAATATGGAATGGAAGCCTTCTGCAAAAAATGCCAAGAGGTGGGAGTGGACGGCATCATCGTACCCGACCTGCCGATGCAGCAGTATCTGGATGAATACAAGGAAATGTTCGACAGGTACGACCTGCGGAATACGTTTTTAATTTCCCCTCAGACCAGCGAGAGGAGGATCAGGGAGATCGATGAATATTCTGATGGTTTTATCTACATGGTGTCATCCCATAGCATCACAGGGGCTAAATCCGGTATTACGGATGCCCAGGTGGATTATTTTCAGTCCGTCAAGGCCATGGAGCTTAAAAGCCCTCGCTTGATAGGATTTGGCATTTCTGACAGGCAATCATTTGTGACCGCCTCTTCCTACAGTAACGGCGCCATTATCGGAAGTGCATTTATCAAGGTGCTTCAGCAAGCCCAGAATTTAGAGGAAGACATTAAAACATACATCAGGGGTATTAAAGAAGCATAAGATGATCATCCAATTAAAAAGCGACATTACCCAAGTTCAAAAAAATAAATTGATTGACCAAATCAATAGCATAGGGTACAAAATCACCGAAGTTCAAACTCAAATTGGAGCCTATTTGATCGGTATAGGCAAAGCCGAATTTGATATCCGAAGGTTTGGACATTTTGAAGGGATAAAGGATATTCATATTGTCTCTGATGATTATAAATTGGTTTCCAAAAAGTGGAAGGCCAAGCCCACAGCGATTGATCTGGGAGATGGGGTGTACATTAAGGACGGCGATATGGCGATCATGGCCGGCCCTTGTTCCATCGAATCTGAGGAGCAGATCAAAAACGTTATTGACCACTTGAAGGCTTCTGGCATCCAAATCATGAGAGGCGGAGTGTTCAAGCCCCGTAGCAGTCCTTATGCCTTTAGGGGGCTGGGATTGGATGGTCTGAAATTATGGCACCAACTTGCCAAGGAGGCAGGAATCAAGATTGTCACTGAGGTGATGCAGGTTTCCCAAATTGAGGAGATGTATGATTATGTTGATATCTATCAGGTAGGAGCCAGAAACACCCAGAATTTTAACCTTCTCGATGAGCTGGGGCGGGTGGACAAAGCTGTGATGATAAAAAGGGGAATCTCGGGCACCATAGAGGAATTGCTTCAATCAGCAGAGTATGTTTTCTCCGGAGGAAATGAAAAGCTGATACTGTGTGAGAGGGGAATAAGGACTTACGAAAGAGCAAGCAGAAATACTTTGGACCTCAATGCAGTGCCGATATTAAAGGCCAAATCGCATCTTCCTGTGGTAGTCGATCCATCACACGGGATAGGTATCAGGGAATTTGTGCCTCAGATGGCTTTAGCTGGAGTGATGGCAGGGGCTGATGGAATCATTTATGAAGCCCACCAGGTTCCTGAAAAAGCCTATTCCGACGGCCAGCAAACGCTGAATTTTGCACAAAGCGCTTTATTGGCAGAGCAGATCCGTAAGACTTTTGCCCTCCGAAAAACCTTCTCCCTTCTTTAATGAAAGTAGCTGTTATTAAATATAATTCAGGGAACGTGCTGTCGGTTTTATATGCCTTGGAAAGACTGGGGGTGGAGGCCTCCCTGACCGACGACTTTGAAGAAATTCAAAAAGCCGACAAGGTGATCTTTCCCGGACAGGGGGAAGCCAGCACGGCAATGAAGTACCTAAAGGCTCGCCAACTTGACCAACTGATCAAGGACCTAAAGCAGCCTTTCTTTGGTGTCTGCTTAGGACTTCAGTTGCTCTGCTCCCATTCCGAGGAAAATGATACGGATTGCCTGGACATTTTTCCTTTAAAGGTGAAAAAGTTTCCTCCGTTAAACAAGGTGCCTCATGTCGGCTGGAACAATATGGAAAATGTCCGGTCTCCCTTGCTGAAAGGGCTAGATGATACAGATTTTGTATATTATGTACACAGTTTTTATGCGGAGTTAAGTGAAGCGTATACCATCGGCACTTCGCATTATATAGTGGATTTTAGTGCCTTTTTACACCGTGATAATTATTATGCCATGCAGGCGCATCCTGAGAAAAGCAGCTTAAGTGGAGAGAAAATATTAACCAATTTCTTGAATTTATAATGGAGATTATTCCGGCAATAGACATTATCGGCGGCAAGTGTGTCCGCCTCACCCAAGGAGATTATTCGCAGAAAAAAGAATATGGTGACAACCCCTTGGAGATGGCCCGCCAGTTTGAACAGGCCGGCATTAAGCGGCTTCATTTGGTGGATCTTGATGGGGCTAAGGCCAAGAAAATTGTGAATAAAGAAGTATTGCACTCCATAGCCCAAAATACTGCCTTGAAAGTGGATTTCGGAGGCGGTGTGCAATCGGATGAGGATATTGAGTTGGCTTTTGCGGCCGGCGCTAGCCAGGTAACTGGGGGAAGTGTCGCTGTCAGAAACCCCCAGTTGTTCGAAAGTTGGCTGGAGAGGTATGGCAGCGAAAAAATCATCCTGGGGGCGGATGCCAAAGACCGGAAAATAGCCATAGGCGGCTGGGAGGAAACCACCTCAGTTGATGTCATATCGTTTATCAAAAGCCATGTCGACAAAGGGATCCGGTACGTCATCTGCACAGATGTAGCAAAAGACAAATTGCTACAAGGGCCTTCTATGGAACTTTATAAAGACATTCTCGAAGAGATTCCTGAAGTGAAACTTATCGCCAGTGGAGGGGTTTCCTCGCTAAAGGATTTGGAGGATCTGCAACAATGCGGGGTATACGGAGTGATTGTAGGAAAGGCTTTTTATGAGGGGAGGATAAGTTTGGAGGAGTTGGCGGCTTTTGTCGAATAGAAGGTACTTGCTGGCCATGGACTATGGCCTAATAATTATTAACTAGAAATTATGCTTACAAAACGAATCATTCCTTGTCTGGATATCAAGGAAGGTAGAACGGTAAAAGGGGTAAACTTTGTAGACTTGAGAGACGCCGGAGATCCGGTCGAGTTGGCTGAAGCGTATACTCAAGAAGGGGCCGATGAGCTCGTGTTTTTGGACATTACCGCTACTGTGGAAAAACGAAAGACACTCATCGAGCTGGTGACCAAAGTTGCCAAAGCGATCAATATTCCCTTCACCGTGGGGGGAGGAATTTCAACAATCGAAGACGTGAAGGCCTTGCTAAATGCCGGAGCGGACAAGATCAGTATCAATTCCGCGGCGGTTTATAATCCCCAAATCGTCAATGATATGGCGGCAGAATTTGGAAGCCAATGTGTCGTGGTAGCGATCGACACGAGGAATGTGGATGGGATTGATTTCGTGCATACCCATGGTGGTAGAACTCCCACCTTGTTAAAGACGCAGGAATGGGCTTTGGAGGTTTGCGAAAGGGGAGCTGGGGAGATTCTTCTGACCTCTATGGATCACGATGGCACAAAAGCCGGCTTCGCCAACGGCCTTACAGCCGAGATTTCTACTTTATTGAGTATCCCAGTGATCGCCTCCGGCGGGGCTGGCAATATGCAGCATTTTGAGGAGGTTTTTACTGCTGGCAAGGCGGATGCGGCGTTAGCGGCAAGTATCTTTCATTTTAAGGAAATAGCTATACCGGACTTAAAGGCATATTTGGCAGGGGCAGGAGTGAGTGTCAGAGGTTGAGTTGAGGAGTTGAAGGGTTTAGAAGTTGAGGGGTTAAAAGGTTGAGAAGTTTAGGAGTTGATGGTTGGTTCCCTTTTGAACTTTTCTACTCATCCACTCTTATCAAATGTACATGGGCTGCGCATCCGATAAACCGGGAGTATGGCAGAAGTCGAGATCCCTAGTGAAGAAAATGTACGAGGCGACAAGCCGTTTTCCTACAGAAGAGAAATACAGTTTAACCAGCCAACTCAGAAGAGTATCCGTTTCAGCCAGCAGCAAGATTGCGGAGCGTAGTATTAGGGTGGAAAAATAGATAAAGCCCAATTACACGAAATTGCCTATGGTAGCCTGATTGAAGTGATGAACCAGTTGATTTTATTGGATTTGGGGGGTATAAATGAAGATGAATTAGATGTAATTATGCTACAATAGCTGAAATTTCTAGGATCCTTGATGCATTGTATAAATCCGCAAAGCAATTGGGGAGTGGAAGGGTGTCCGGGTTGAGGAGTTGAAGGGCTTACAAGTTGAAGAGTTTAAAGGTATAGAAGTGGATGCCTTTTAAACTTCTCCACTTATAAACTATTGACGAAAAACGTAAAAAATGAAAGATCTAGATAGAATAAATTTTGAAAAAGTAGGTGGATTGATCCCTGCGGTTGTACAGGATGCTTTTAGCAAACAGGTATTAATGCTTGGCTACCTGAACCAAGAGGCCATTCAAAAAACCTTGGACACGGGCAAGGTTACTTTTTTTAGCCGGACCAAGCAAAGGTTGTGGACCAAGGGGGAATCGTCAGGTAACTTTCTGCTAGTTAAAGAGATATTGTTGGATTGTGATGGGGATACGCTTCTTATCAAAGCGGAGCCTGTGGGACCTGTATGTCATACAGGCGCTGATACTTGTTTTAAGGAAAGCAATCAATCTAAGACAGCTTTTATAGATAAGCTGAGAGCCACCATTAAAGATAGGAAAAATAACCCCTCGGATAAATCCTACACAGCCTCACTATTTGCTAAGGGCATCAACAAAGTGGCTCAGAAAGTAGGGGAGGAGGCTGTTGAAATCGTTATTGAAGCCAAGGATGACAACAAAGAGCTATTTATGGGTGAAGCCGCTGATTTACTTTACCACTATTTGGTACTGCTGGAAGCTAAGGGTTATGAATTGGATGAGGTAATGCAGGTATTAATGGAACGCCACAAAAAGTAGCGCATTATATCGGCCATCAATTTACTTGATGGCCGATTTGTTTTATGGCTTTTTTTCAATTTTTTCAAAGGAGGCCAGTACCCCCCGTACCATAGCCGCACTAAATCCATGATGTTCCATTTCATTAAGGCCTACAATGGTACAGCCTTTAGGCGTGGTCACCTTGTCAATTGCCGCTTCTGGATGAAGGCCATTCTGAATAATTAGTTCAGCAGCTCCTTTGACGGTCTGATTTACAATGGTATTGGCTGTTTGGGCGTCAAATCCGATCTGGATGCCACCTTGAGTCATGGCCCTCATAAACCGAAGAACGTAGGCAATCCCGCAGGCCCCTAAAACCGTGGCTCCTTCCATTAGGTGTTCATCAAGTGAAATGGTGATTCCGACACTGTCGAAGAGTGCTTTTACGTCCGCTTCTACCTCCGGTGAGGCATTGATCCCACAGATGCAGGTCACAGATTCTTTGATGTCTGCGGCAATATTGGGCATTGCCCGGAAGAGAGCAGTTTTTGGATCGAGATAAACCATCATGTCGTCCAAAGTCACTCCGGTGGCAAGGGAAATTACCACCTGTTTGTCCGCTTTGAGCACTGGCTTTAGTTCTTTCAAGATGGCGCCGACGTTATAAGGTTTTACTCCTAATACTAACAGGTCAGCATCCTGAGCAGCTTGTAAATTGTCGGAAGTTACTGTCACGCCTAGTGGGCGAAGGTGAAATAGGTTGTCAGGATGTCGTCTGGTAACGGTAAGGTTAGAGGCATTGAAATCATCTAAGCTAAGTAATCCGTTGACTATGGACAGTCCCAAGTTACCGCAGCCGATAATGGCTATTTTTAAATCTTTCATCGAAAAGTCTGTATTTGCGATTCTGCTGTTAATATAAGAGTTAAAAATAGATATAAATCGGGAAAGGATATTCATCCTATGCCAGATAAATGGAATAGTACAGGCGGTAAACAATGTCCGTTATCTGTGGGCAAAGCAATTGGGATGAATCCGTTTTACGGCGAGTAGAGGTCAGACTTTGGTGGACAAGATGACATAGCTTTATCAATATTACTTGGTTAAATTCCTAAGGGGCTTAGTCGTAGGAGAGTGAGACGGTAGGCATCAAGTAGGTGGTCGTTGCGGCTATTTCCGTTTCATTCTTGTCTGAGATGCACCAGAAAGCCATCTGTTTTTTGATTAAAATATTAGGCGGATTTTAAAGCAGGGCCGGTATATTCATTGAGCATCCCAGAACGCCAAAAAAAGGCTCAATAGGAAGGCTAATCCATCTTTGCCTTGTATCTTGCAAATTAAATTTAAAATGCTGAATGATGAATTGGAAAGTTGTAAAAGCGTACGAGGACATCACTTACAAGAAATCCAATGGGGTGGCCAGGATTGCCTTTAACAGACCTAATGTAAGAAACGCCTTCCGGCCCAAGACCGTTGCTGAATTGTTTGAAGCGCTACTGGACGCGAGGGAAGATACGAGCATTGGCGTGGTGCTATTATCGGCAGAAGGCCCGTCTACCAAAGATGGGGTGTATTCTTTCTGCAGCGGTGGCGACCAGAATGCCCGTGGCCATCAGGGTTATGTAGATGATGACGGGATGCCACGGCTGAATATCCTCGAGGTGCAGCGTCTGATCCGTTTTATGCCCAAAGTGGTAATCGCAGTGGTTCCCGGTTGGGCCGTCGGCGGCGGTCATAGCTTGCATACGGTTTGCGATCTTACCCTCGCCAGTAAGGAACATGCGATATTTAAACAAACAGACGCTGATGTGACCAGCTTTGACGGTGGATACGGATCTGCATACTTGGCCAAGATGGTGGGACAGAAGCGGGCAAGAGAGATATTTTTTCTCGGAAGAAATTATTCTGCCCAGGAAGCTTTCGAAATGGGCATGGTCAACGCAGTGGTTCCCCATGAGGAACTGGAGCAAACCGCCTACGAATGGGCACAAGAAATTTTACAAAAGTCACCCACTTCCATCAAAATGCTAAAGTTTGCCTTTAATTTAACGGATGATGGAATGGTAGGCCAACAGGTCTTCGCCGGGGAGGCCACCCGTCTTGCTTATATGACAGATGAAGCCAAGGAAGGTAGAAACGCCTTCTTAGAAAAAAGAAAGCCTAACTTCAAGAACATAAAGTGGATCCCGTGATTCACACTTGCAAGAAGGAAGAAAAAGCCCCGGCCTATCGATAGGTCGGGGCTTTTTTGTGTTTTAAACGACTGATCAGATTTCTAGATTTTTGTCACGTTGATCGCGCTTGGTCCTCTATCGGTTTGTTCCAGATCGTATTCTACTTTGTCTCCTTCGTACAAATCTTCTTTTGTACCTGTTCTGTGTACAAATACGTCTTTACCTCCTGCATCGGGAGTTATGAATCCAAAACCTTTAGTGTCATTGAAAAACTTTACTTCGCCTGTAGCCATAATTTGAATTGTTATTGATGAATTGTTTAATATGATGTTTGTTGTTTGTTAATTCGACGAATAAGCATCAGCTATTCCTTTTAACCGGCTATCTATCATCTCCCTATCCAACCATTGTCCCCTCGCCATCACGCCTAGCGGATTTTTAAGGTTATCAATGTTATCCAAAGGATTGTTCTCTAATAAAATAAAATCGGCGTCAAACCCCTCTTTTATCTGCCCAATTTTCTCTTGATAAAATGTACCAATGTTGATCGTTCCCGTTTGAATAGCTTCCAGGGGCGTAAGGCCGGCATTGATTATTCCTTGTAGTTCATGGTGGATAGAAAATCCCGGAACATTAAAAACTTGTGGCGCATCAGATCCCAACAGAAGCCCGTGGCCGTCTTCATGTAGCGCCCGGATTAGTTGATACCTGATTTCGTTAAACCGCGCAAACTTCGCTGAGTCATATTGTGGATCGGAAATCATATTCGTTTTACTCTGCGTCCAATTTTTTATGGTCTCTGGTGACATATATTTCATCTCCTCCTCCTGCGCGATCAGGTTAGGGTCTTTAGGGGAGACCCAACGGTCAAACAAGCTTTGCGTAGGTACTACCCACACCTCATTGTCCTTTGTCATCTGGACCAATTCCGGAATTAGGGAAACGTCGGCTAGATCTGTGAAGTAGAACCCGAAAAATCCATTGGCGTTGGGATCGACATTCTCTTCTTCCGGGACCAATCCTTCCAGGTAAGCGTCCACATGATCTATCGTGGAATATTTACTTTCTAAAGCGTGTCTAATACCCACCATGGCAGATACGTGGCCCGCAATCTCTATCCCCACTTCATTGGCTGTCTTCACCACCTCGTCAAACACATCCAGTTTTAGACCTGGGTGTATTTTCAAAAAATCATACCCGTCTTCTTTATAAGCGCTGACTTTTTCACGGGCCGTCTGCACATCAGGAATGGTGTTTCCACTAATAGATGGACTGGAAGTGTAAAATCTGGGCCCCAAGGTTTCCTGTGTTTTAATTTTCTCCCTTAACGCCAGGTGGTGGGGATGACCCAGCATGCCTCTGATGGTGGTGACACCATTAGAAAGATAAAGAAAAAGCGTCTCTTCCATCTTTGGATCGTTCCAGGGAAGAGAGGGGACATGGGCATGCATTTCTGCCAGTCCAGGAAGCAAGTAGCGATTGGTGCCGTCGATTACCGTACCTTTTGCGGGATCAATGGTCGTCTCGACATCTAATATTGCATCGATTTTTGAAGAATCAACCACAACATGTCCCTGGTTAATGTCTCCGGTCTCGACATCAATAATGTTTACATTGGTGATGACAACTGCACCTTCGTTGAGCTGATAAGAGGAGTCGGAGGTTTGACAGGAAAATGCAGTGAAGAAACTTAATACAAGGTAAAAAAAAGGATTCAGTGGTTTCATGTGAGCTGATTTCTTTTCAAATTCAAGATACATAAAATTTATAATAAATAACAAAAAACCGGTTGTAAATTATTTTCTCTCCCTTAAATATGGTTTGTGGAGAGACTCATCGGTTTATTCTCCTATTGATAATATAATTTTCCCGATATGAACAGATTGCTCCATCAACCGATGAGCCTCAGAGGCCAGTTCAAGTGGAAATGTCTCGTAAATGACAGGCTTGATCTGCGATGGTATTAACGGCCAAATGTGTTCTCTCAAATTCTGCGCAATTTCACCCTTATATTCCGGGGTCTGAGGCCTTAAGGTGGACCCCGTAATCACCAATCGTTTCGCCATGACTTGAATTAGGTCCAACTCCGCCATCCTGCCCTTCATGGCGTTGATCATAACCATCCGTCCTTCAGGTTTAAGCAGCTTGATGTTTTTGTTGGCATAATCTCCCCCAATCATGTCCAATATCATATCCACACCTTCTCCATGTGTAAAGGCATTAATTTCTGCTACAAAGTCTTTTTCCTTATAATTAATAGCTAGTGCAGCACCCAGCTTGCGACAAACCCGGCATTTCTCCTCCGTTCCCGCTGTTACCAATACACGTCCTCCCATAGAAGTGATCATCTGGATGGCAGCCACGCCTATTCCGCTACTTCCGCCATGTACCAGTACCGTGTTTCCTGGCGTGAATTGGCCTATATCAAAGACGTTGTTCCACACTGTAAAAAAAGTTTCCGGCAGGGAAGCGGCCTCCTCAAAAGTCAATCCCTCAGGAATGGGAAGACATTGGGCGGCCGGGACAGCTGCATATTCGGCATACCCGCCCCCCGATAATAAAGCACAGACCCGATCACCAGGCTCAAAAGCTACATTCGCCCCTGCTTGCTCCACGATACCCGCTACTTCCAGTCCGGGAATGTCGGCAGGAGCATCTTTAGGCGCGGGATATTTTCCCAACCTCTGCATTACATCAGGGCGGTTGACCCCAGCGGCTTTTACTTTGATGAGCAACTCGCCGCCGTTCGGCATCGGTCTCTCGCGATTGGTGGGCTTGAGGACCTCTGGTCCTCCCGGCTGGTCGATATAAATGGCTTTCATCATAAGGTTCAAATGAATAGGTGCGACAAAACGCTCTAGAAGAAATGGACTTCCAAAAAGAAGCTGCCTCAGCATTCACTCTTGATCGTGAATGTCGGTATTACAGGTCTTGAGCAGCTGGGGGGTGGCGAATATAACCTATGTTTCAATGGTTAATTGCTGTTTTTCCCCAAATGGATGATCCTGTCTGCGAGTTTTTCCTATTTATTTCCATACTTCAATATAATTAAATACTTTTAAAGTAACAGAAGTGAGGGGAAAATCCCCGACCACATTATTTTCAACCAAAAGACAAAAAAACATGAAAAGAAGAGCGACAGCAGTATGGAAGGGCACTGGCAAAGAAGGAAAAGGAAATCTTTCGTCCCCCAGCAATTTTTTTGATAATACGCCCTATAGTTTCAAAACACGCTTTGAAAATGAAGATGGCAAAGCAGGTACCAATCCGGAGGAGCTTATAGCGGCCGCCCATGCGGGTTGTTTCAATATGGCGCTTAGTTTTCAAATCGCTGGTGAAGGCTTTACGGCAGATGAATTAACCACTGTTGCGACGGTAGTGCTTGAAAGTAAAGATGGAGGTTTTGCCATTACTGGCATTACACTCGATCTGACCGGCAAAGTGCCGGGAATGGATCAGGGCCAGTTTGAAAAATTGGCTCAAAATGCCAAAGAAAATTGTCCGATCAGCAAAGCCCTGAGCGCGGTTCCTATATCGTTAAACATCAGCTTTTCCTCCTGAGTTAAGACGGGCGGGCTGTTTCCAAAGCTAAGGGTACGACCGCCTGCTTTTTGTCATTCTGCACGATAGGTATAGGTAGAATCTGCCTCTAATTCTTCGGATTTTGTTAAAAATTCTTCTTATTTTTTCCTTTTGGCTATAAGATCACCTTCTTTTTATATGATTTGCTAATAAAGGAGGAATTTACAGGGATAATTATATATAATCCATTCGTTGGAGGGTAAATGAATAGTAATATATTTGTCGCAAGATAATTTTAGCATTAATGTAAACCCAATGGAACAAACCTTTATTTATCTAGTCCCGCTACTAGGGATCATAGGGCTCATTGTAATGGCCGTTAAATCAGCTTGGATCACCAAGCAACCCACAGGGGACCAAAACATGGTAGAACTGGCAAGCTATATTGCCAAGGGAGCCATGTCATTTTTGAAAGCAGAATGGAAAGTGCTGGCTTATTTTGTAGTCATCGCTGCAGTAGTTCTCGGATGGTCAGGGACCCTGGTGGACAACTCAAGCCCCGTCATTGCGATCTCATTTCTCATTGGTGCGGTACTGTCGGCATTTGCAGGCTATATCGGAATGAATATCGCTACTAAAGCGAATGTACGGACTACCGAGGCCGCCAAGACAAGTTTGCAAAAGGCGCTGAACGTTTCCTTTGCTGGAGGTACAGTAATGGGTTTGGGAGTGGCAGGATTGGCTGTATTGGGCATGGGTTCTCTTTTTATCCTGTTTTATAACGTCTTTGTCGTATCTACGGGCGGCGACGTTAACGGACATGAAATGGAGACTGCGCTGGAGGTGTTAGCTGGATTTTCTCTAGGAGCTGAGTCTATTGCTTTGTTTGCCAGAGTAGGTGGAGGAATTTACACCAAGGCAGCGGATGTGGGTGCTGACTTGGTGGGGAAGGTCGAAGCAGGTATCCCTGAGGACGACGTCCGCAACCCCGCCACAATTGCCGACAATGTAGGCGATAATGTGGGCGATGTGGCAGGCATGGGCGCCGATTTGTTTGGCTCCTATGTAGCAACCATTTTGGCTTCTATGGTCTTGGGAAGGGAGATTGTTTCTAATGACAACTTCGGAGGAATAGCGCCGGTCTTGCTGCCGCTGGCTATCGCAGGTTTAGGCTTGATTTTTTCCATCGTGGGGACGTTCTTCGTGAGGATAAAGAATGACCAAGGTGATGTGCAAGGTGCTCTGAATAGAGGCAATTGGATTTCGATTGGATTGACTGTAGCTACTTCCTACTTTTTGATTGACTTTTTACTTCCTGAAGGTGATTTGATTATGGGTCGGGAAGGCTCCATAGCCTTTACTAAGATGGGCGTTTTTGGTGCAGTATTCATTGGCCTTATCGTAGGCGCACTGATGAGTATTATTACCGAATACTATACCGCAATGGGTAAGAAACCTGTAGAATCGATTATTAAGCAGTCGTCTACCGGCCATGCCACTAACATTATTGGAGGCTTAGCGGTGGGAATGGAGTCCACGGTGCTTCCGATCATTGTGTTGGCGGGAGGTATTTTCACGTCTTATATGATGGCGGGTTTATATGGTGTGGCCATTGCAGCCGCAGGCATGATGGCGACCACTGCCATGCAGCTGGCCATTGATGCCTTTGGTCCTATTGCGGATAATGCTGGCGGAATTGCGGAGATGTCGGGTTTGCCTAAAGAGGTAAGGGAAAAGACAGATATACTAGACGCAGTGGGCAATACCACGGCGGCTACCGGCAAAGGTTTTGCCATTGCTTCCGCAGCTTTGACCGCCTTGGCGCTATTTGCGGCCTATGTAGGGATATCAGGTATCAGCTCAATAGATATCTATAAAGCGGATGTGTTGGCCGGCTTGTTCGTGGGCGCGATGATCCCCTTTATCTTTTCTTCTTTGGCCATTGCCGCTGTAGGGCGTGCGGCCATGGATATGGTGAACGAGGTGAGGCGGCAATTCAAAGAGATCCCTGGCATCATGGAATACAAAGCCAAGCCGGATTATGAAAAATGTGTGGAAATATCAACCAAAGCCTCTATCAGGGAGATGATTGCACCCGGTGCCATTGCTTTGTTGACGCCTATTGCAGTAGGGTTCTTGTTTGGACACGAGGTTTTGGGAGGCACTCTGGCAGGCATTACTGTGTCGGGGGTGCTGATGGGGATTTTTCAGAATAATGCAGGCGGAGCTTGGGATAATGCGAAGAAATCTTTTGAAAAAGGCGTAATGATCAACGGCGTAATGCAATACAAGGGTTCGGAGGCTCACAAGGCATCAGTGACCGGCGATACGGTAGGTGACCCTTTTAAGGACACCTCAGGACCTTCAATGAACATTCTCACCAAACTGGCCTCCGTCGTCTCCATTATTATTGCACCCCACATTCCTGTTAATCCTCCCTTGGGATTGGCAGAACGGGAGGAGCCTAACAAAATCATTCTGGTAGAGAAAGAGCAACCGAAAGAAGTGGAAATCTTAACCCTTCTTTAACGATGACAAGGAAAAAACCCAATCTCATGATTGGGTTTTTTTTAATCTTGGGTTAAACGTTTGATAGCTCCGCCCTTGATACTCAAAATATATGTTGAAGACTTTGATTTTAGTTGGCTTTGGAGGAGGGGTAGGCAGTATCCTTCGCTACCTTATAGGAATGTACCTGTATAGGCATTTTCCAGCCGCTTTCCCATGGGGCACTTGGATGGTTAATGTTCTGGGCTGTTTCCTTATCGGTTTGTTTGTGGCTATTTTCGAGCGTTCCGCCGGCCTAAACCCAGAATGGAGGCAGCTACTGGTAGTTGGATTTTGTGGTGGATTTACTACATTCTCCGCTTTCTCGCTGGAGAGTCTGAGCTTATTACAAAACAATCAAGCAATCGCTGCCTTCTTATATATGGGTACTAGTATAATTGTGGGGTTTTCCGCCACCACATTGGGGTTCTTTCTGATGAAATAGCTGCTTACCCCTTCTCCAGAGAATTTACCTGTTGACGACAAATGCCAAGTAACTGCTCCTCCGTCAGCGGCTTGATAAGGAAATCTTTAACAGACCGGTATTCGAGCGACTTTCTTTGGTCATCGCTTCTTACCGAACTAGATAAAACGTAAAGCTGGGTTTCGGGAAACTTGTGCCAATAATTCCTCTCAAACTCTTCGATAAACTGGAAGCCATTCATTATGGGCATATTGATATCAACAAAAATGATATCAGGTGCCACGGATGTTTCGGATAGATACTGGAGGGTTTGAAGCGCACTACTTGCAATGTAGTAGTGATTCACTTCTTTACATCTCGAACACATTCTCTCCTGTAGGAAATTCAAGTCCTCGTCATCGTCTATAAAAATCACATTCATAACAATCGTTTTGTTAAGTTAAAAGTATAACGTGAAGGTACTCCCTTTCCCCAGCTCACTTTGGATTTCCATTTCCACTTCATGGGCATTTAATATCTGTTCTGTGTTAGTCAGGCCTAATCCCCTTTTGTTGGACTTGGTGGAGAAATAAGGGTCATAAATATTCTTGATGTCCGTGGAGGGAATGCCGCTACCGTTATCTGAAATAACCAAAGCGGACTTGCCTTTTTTCTCACCCGTTCTGATATAGATGATCCCGTCCTCTTCCGGGACGGACTCTATGGCATTCACAATAAGATTGTCCAAGGCCATTAGAATTTTCTCTTTGTCCAAAGCAAAGGGCATGGGTTGGTCAGATAGGTCAAGGTTCAGTATAATGTTTGACCTTGAAATTTTCTCTTTGGCGTTGTTAGCTGCTTCATTCACCAGTTCATTTAGATCATGCTGCTCTTTATGAAGTTGCAGTATCGCCTCTAGACTAAGCGAATCGGAGATTAGATCATTAAGCCTACGGCTGTTTTTCTCAAGGAAATTGAGATAAAAAGAAACCTCTTCATCATCTTGGGGTAGCACTGAGCGAAACTGGTGCAGCCCCAAAAATATATTGTTAAGCGGATTTTTCAAATCGTGCGCTATGTTTTGGGCCATTTTCCCCAAGGTCACCATTTCTTTTTTTGTAAATTGGTTCTCTTTTTCCCTTTTGTAATCACTCACGTTTTTGGCCACTACCATGAAGGTGTCGGACTCTTCATCTATCTTATCTGCGTTAAGAAGAACAGGAACGGGACGGCCTGATTCGGTAATGAACTCGTATTCCAGGTGGCTTATCCTAGAATTGGGCTTGCAGATGTCCTTCAAAAACTGATTTCCAATATTTCGGTCCGAAAAAACCTGGCTAAGGTGCATCGAAAGAAAACCCTCCTTTGAAAAGCCCAGCGTGTGGCAGGCAACCGGATTGGCGTCAATGATGTTATGGTTACAGTCAGCAATAAATATGATATCATGCGATCGCATATAAGCCAGCCTGTAGATATCTTCATTCATAATAATACTTCTAAGAGAAGGACAAATATTATCCTTTTGGTGCATAACAATTATTTATCCAACTTTAAGATAGCAGCTGTTTTTCTTCAACTTCTTTCATAAACGTCTCAAAGCTGCCCATGAGGGCAATACCTTTCACTTCTTTAACTCGGCATGCACCTCCACTCTGATTTTTAGAAAAAAGGCCGGCATTATAAGATCCCAATGTAAGATGCGCTGCTGCTAATGCTATTTTCTAGTAATATTATTTATTCAACAATTAGTAGTAATATATATTCTTCGTGTCATTTCTGCTACAGTTTGTTTCAAAATGGGAACGTTATATTACAATTTTTTTAGAAAAATTGAATTAATCAG
>Ga0079224_100002560_pt1 | contig 22206 bp, 21 predicted proteins | sample Stecom2015_FD_80414 | JGI IMG/M metagenome (GOLD analysis project Ga0079224, IMG submission 80414) | Agricultural soil microbial communities from Utah to study Nitrogen management - Steer compost 2015 | ecosystem: Environmental > Terrestrial > Soil > Agricultural land | place: USA: Utah...
CATGGTTCAGCAGCTTGACTTTGCAGCGGTGCCCTGGTTATGGCTTACACCAAGTGCTTGGATCAGCGGACTACAAGAACTCGGAAGGGGAGATACGTCATTACTTACCATTGCACTGTCCCTAGCAGCTTTCTTATCGCCGTTGGTGGCTTTGTGGATAATGAGCAAAAACTTCTCTACCGGATTGAACGCTACGTTGAGCGCTTTGCAGACAAGCGACGACTCGGATAAGGTCGAAACAGCTGCCACCCGTAGGCAAACGCTTAGCGATAAATTAGCGAATATATTAACCGGTAGCCCATTGGAAAATGCCGGTTTTAGATTAGTTTGGAATGTAACGGGACGCACACGTGAATTTAAAACTAAAGTGTACCCTTCGTTGGCTTATGTCCCGGTGTATTTTTTTTTCATGTTTTTTGTACGTAACCGAGGAAACGCAGAAGGAACGTGGACGGAAAAATGGAAAAATATCCTCGCGCAACATACTTATCTCTTCATTTTTTACTTTTCTTTATTTACTTTATTAACCGTATTCCAATTTATCACACAAAGCGAAAAATATAAAGCTGCCTGGATTTATTTTGTGGCCCCTATCCAACAACCGGGCCTTTTGATGTCCGGTGTATTGAAAGCTGCGTTTGTTAAATTTTATATGCCTTTTATGATTGTTTTTTCCGTGCTGGGACTAGCCTTTATTGGTCTGCCGGTAATAAATGACCTCCTTTTATCTACGGCTGTAGGCGGAGTAGCGGCCATTTTAATTTGTCTGTTTACCGTAACAGGCTATCCTTTTAGTCAACCGATAAAAAAGACAGAAGGGCGCTTTATTGCCAATCTGCTTTTGATAGGATTAATCAGCGCGATCGGCTTTGGGCATTATTTAGCTGTTAATTATGAGTGGTTGGTGTGGGCACTTGCTAGCCTTGCCGTCGGTACATTCTTTCTGCTATTACATTTTTTTAAAAAAGAGTCTTGGGAAAAAGCGGAATTTCGGGAATAAGATCTGCCGGCTGTGACCATCTTTTTACTTCAAAAATAGGACTTTCTTCGTATCGCGAAGCAACCACAATTTTTACGCCATTGGCATGGGTTGAGAAAAGCTCGGTAACTAAATTCGGACAATTATTATCTTTGGATAAATGAGATAAAAAAAGATGACTCAAATTGTCCGTTCTGTGGTTTAGAAAGAGCTCTAAAGCTTGCTTATTGGACAAATGACCATACCCCCCGCGAATTCTGTTTTTCAAAGAATACGGATAACGCCCGCGATCTAATAGATCGTCGTCGTAATTGGCTTCTAAAAAAACCGCATGACACTGGCTGAAATGATGCTGTACACGCTCGCACACCCTTCCTATATCCGTAAAAACGCCGATCCGAATGCTTCCTCCTTCTACCACAAAGCTATAAGGGTCAGCCGCATCATGATACTTGGCAAAGGGAGTGATTTGAAAATCGCCAATTTGAATAGGATCGGATGCATGAAATAGGTGGAGCAGCTCGGGAGCAATAAAAAAGCCGGTTGCTGTTAATGTCCGCTGATTGATATAGACTGGTATGCGGTATTTTAAACTTAACCTGCACAAGCCCTTTATATGATCACTATGTTCATGGGATATAAAAATCGCTTTGATAGATGGAATGGATAAACCTAAACGGGTCATTCGTCGCTCAATCTCGCGGCATGAAATGCCGGCGTCTATTAGAACAGCTTCTCTTCTATTGCCAACATAGTAACAATTGCCATTACTTCCGGAATTGATCGAGGTAACATAAAGCGACATGTGTGCAAACTTAATAATTTTCGTTGGGATTACTGCCTGTGCTTTGCGTTATGGAATTTCTTTTTAAGCGATATTACGATGTTAGTATTAAAGAAAGGTTTCCTTGAGTTACTCTTTTTAATATATGTTCTTTTTCTTGGTAAAAAGAACGAAACCGAGAAGTTTGCCTTCGAGCTCCTATGAACGCTTTTGAAAATAAATGCAAGTGAATAAAGTCAAGGTTATCCACCTTGCTAATGGGCGCAGTAAGTGGGATGTATAAAATAAACTTTCTTTTAAAACCACGATTCATTTCAATTTAAAAGGAAAATAGGAATATATGAAAGTCCCAAACAAAAAGGGACACACAGCTGTATCTAGGTTGAAGGTTTAATTATGGAATATATTGATTACTATAAAATATTGGGCGTTGATAAGAATGCATCTCAAGATGATATTAAAAAAGCATACCGTAAACTTGCCAGAAAGTTGCACCCCGACTTAAATCCGGATGATAAAGAAGCGCATAAACGATTTCAGGAATTAAATGAGGCCAATGAGGTACTAAGTGATCCTGACAAGCGGAAGAAGTACGATCAATATGGGAAAGATTGGAAGCAAGCGGAAGCTTATGAACAGGCGAGACAGTCACAGCCTGGAGGCGATTACTATGCACGTGGAAATCCTTTTGGCAATCAAAATCCATTCGAAAGCGGTTTTGACGGATCGGAAGGCGATTTTTCTTCAGGCGGTTTTTCAGATTTTTTCGCCTCCATGTTCGGTGGAGGAAGAAGGAGCCGAAGCCAATTTAAAGGGCAGGATTACCGCGCGGAATTACATCTCAGCTTGAGGGATGCTGCAGAAACGCATAAACGAACCTTAACAATAAATGGGAAGAAGTTGCGCATCACCATCCCTGCGGGTGTGGAAAATGGACAGGAAATTCGTTTGAAGGGTCAGGGTGGACCCGGTGTAAACAACGGGCCGGCGGGCGATCTCTACATCACTTTCGTTATTGGAAATGACCCGGTGTTTAAGCGATTAAAGGACGATCTGTATTTGACGCAGGAAATTGATTTATACACAGCCGTTTTGGGAGGAGAGGTTATGGTCGATACACTGGGATCAAAAGTTAAATTAAAAGTTAAACCGGAAACCCAGAATGGTACCAAAGTGCGTCTAAAGGGGAAGGGCTTTCCCGTATATAAAAAAGAAGGTCAATTTGGCGATCTAATCATAACCTATCAAGTCAAAATACCAACCGGATTGAGTGAAGAACAAAAAACGCTATTTCAGCAGCTAGCCAATTTAAGGACTAAATAATTAGACAAATGGGAACCACATTCATTTTGGTTAAGGAATATTGTGCACAGAGCACGGTGGACGAAGGTTTTATTCGTTCGCTTTATGAAGAAGGGTTAATAAAGCTCACTTTGCAAGCAGATGAATGGTATATTCATGAAGAAGACCTTGAGGCGTTGGAACGATTTAGGCAATGGCATTACGATTTACACATTAATGTCGAAGGCATTGACGCCATGCGCCATTTAATTGGAAAGATTAGAAGTATGCAAACAGAAATTAAGCTGTTAAAAAGCAGGTTACGCTTACACGAAGAGGGGTGGTAAGTTGGGCGGAGGCTTATAACGCCCCGCCCCATTTTTTTATTATTGAACCATAGAACGCAGCATCCAAGCCATTGATTCGTGCTGCTCCATCAAGCCTGTCAGGAAATCTGCCGTTCCGGCATCTTTATGCTTATCTTGAATAGGATCAATCGATGTGCGAATCTCTCGTATGATGGTTTCATGGTCTTCTAAAAGCGCTTCAATCATTACTTCAGCAGATGATCCATCATCTGTATGCTCCAAAAGATTGGTTTCATTAAGGAATTGTTGTAAGGTTCCCAATGAATAATGACCCAATTTACGGATACGCTCTGCCACTTCATCCATCATTTCCGCAAGTTCTTTATATTGCGATTCAAAGAATAAGTGGAGGTCGTGGAAGTGGATGCCCTTTACATTCCAGTGGAATTTTCGAGTCTTGGTATACAATACAAATTCATCAGCTAATAAATGATTCAATTTGTTTGCTACCGCTTGGCGATTATCTTCAGAGATGCCAATGTCAATTTTAGCAGTTTTTACGAGTGCCATGATAAAAGTTTATTAGAGTTCATTAAGATATTTATAGTTCATTTTGTTAGGGATTCATATGATCCCTGATTTTCTTGAGCTGCATAGAAAAAATGATATTTACCACGCCAGCAACGATAAAAGCAAAGGCCGTCCCCACCCAACAATAGTCGCAATACCGATCACTGGATTGAAAATCATACTTAGGCCGAATAATACCGTTAAGATACCTCCGGCCAAGATCCCTCCCCAGCCCTTTACGTCTAAGTTCTTCAGCTGAAAGGCGTAGCTGCAAAGTGAAGCTCCTAATAAGAGTATATAAAAACCCACTATGAAAGGTAGAACGCTCATCGATAAACTCGGATATAATAATAAAACGAAGCCCAGTACAACGTCCAGAATGCCTGCAGACAGTGTCCAACCCCAATGATGCAAACGGTGTCGATTCCCGAATGCAAAGGAAAGCTCCATAATACCGTTAACAAAAATAAGACCACCAAAGAAAACCGATAAGCCTAAATAGCTCGCCAGCGGATTCGATATTGTATAAAAACCGGCAATCAATAACAAGATGCCAATAACAGTGAAAAGCCACCAATTTTTGACCTCACGTTTAATCTCCTGTATAAATGCTGTCATATGAATAAAGTTAATCAAGAACCCGAGCTTTATCAAAGCTACTTCGTTTAGATAAGATATGAGTTGATAACAATCATACTAAATTAGGTGTTTGATCATCTTTTACTTTATTTCAATGGAATGACAATTAATGGTCAATTTCGTAGAACTCCAAAGGCAAGTCGTCGGGATCCGCAAAAAAAGTAAAGCGTTTTCCGGTTAGTTCATCTACCCGAATCGGTTCGGTTTGTACCTGATGCATCGTTAGATGATCGATTGCCTTCTCTAGATTGTCAACAGCAAAGGCTAAATGTCTTAAACCGCAAGCTTCAGGCCTGCTCACCCGTCTCGGAGGTTCAGGAAAGGAAAATAATTCAATGACGTATTGACCATTTAAGGCCAAGTCTAGTTTGTAAGATTCCCGTTCATCTCGATAAGTTTCGTTAAGGACCTCAAACCCAAGTACGGTAGTATAAAATTGCTTGGATCGTTGATAATCGGAACAGATAATAGCCACATGATGAAGCGCTTGTATTATTGGATTTCCCATGCCAATGTTTTTGAACGAAGGTATAACTTATAATGTAAAAAAGGTAACATTCTTATGAGAGAAGGCCAAAACAAATTTTTTTTAATTAAAAAGGGTATTTTAGTGAAAAACTTGGCGAACGCTTGGTTTTTATCGTCAACAACAAAAAAATCCGCAAAATGGATTCTCTTTTTTGACAACTTGAACTTTTTATTCTTTAATTAGATGTGCATTATGCGAAAAATCTTACCCTTTTGCCTCTTTTTATTTAGCTTTTACTTCCTGAAAAGCCAGGAAACTTTTCCTGTTAACGGCTCGCACGATAAGCGACCGAAAAAGTACGCGTTTATAAATGCTCATATTGTCACAAAAGCTGGGCAGAGTCTGAAAAATGCGACGCTACTGGTGAACGATCGACTGATCGAATCCGTAGGAGCGGGACAGGAAGTGCCCGCAGGTTACATAACGATTGATTTGCAAGGCAAGTTTATCTATCCATCTCTGATTGATCCTTTTACTACCTACGGCGTACCTGAAAACAAGGAATCACGCGCTTTTGGGAGGGCTGCCCAGGTACTCACTTCTACAAAGAACGGCCCATACGCCTGGAACGAGGCAATACGACCGGAGACTCGGGCGATTGATGTTTTTGCACAGGATGAAAAGAAAGCAGAACAACTTAAGAAAATTGGCTTTGGAGCGGTACACACGGTAGTAAAAGACGGAATTGCGCGGGGAAGTAGTGCATTGATTGCACTGAACACCAATAAAGATAATGAACTTGTCATCATTCCCGACGCCGCTGCTCAGTATTCTTTCGATAAAGGCTCTGCAAAAACGTCTTACCCTTCTTCTTTAATGGGAAGCATTGCCCTTTTGCGTCAAACATATTACGATGCGAAATGGTATCAGCAACAGAAGAAAGAATACAACATTTCCTTAGAAGCGTTTAATAAGTGGCAGTCGCTACCACAATTTTTTGAAGTGAACGATGTATTGGATGTTTTAAGGGCTGATAAAATAGCCAAAGAATTTGGGAAATCCTATATTATCAAAACGGGAGGAAATGACTATCAACGTATTCAAGAAGTGAAGGCTACAGGGGCAAGTCTTATCGTTCCGCTTAACTTTCCGAAAACATATGATGTAGCAGACCCCTACGAGGCTAATAAATTGTCGCTTGCGCAGTTGAAGCACTGGGAGCTTGCTCCAGGCAATCCCGCCGCTTTGGAAAAGGCATCCATTCCTTTTGCCTTAACAGCTAGCGATTTAGATAACGTCCGGGACTTTTGGCCCAATTTACGCAAAGCCATTAAATATGGATTAAGTGAAGATGCCGCTCTACGTGCATTGACGGAGACTCCTGCTAGGTTGTTGGGAGCAGGTGATCGCTTAGGAACCTTGGAGAAAGGAAAACTGGCTAATTTTATTATTACTTCGGATAGTTTGTTCAAAGAAGGGAATATCATTTATGAAAATTGGATTGAAGGAGAAAAATTTATCGCTAACCATAGCAGTAATAAAGATCTAAGAGGAGAGTACGCAAGCAATGTGGATGATTTCGGTGCAATAAAACTGCTGATAGGCGGGAAGCAGGGAAAGTATGAAGCTTACATTAGCAAGCCGAACGATACGACAAAAATCAAAGCGAATTTGGTAGTAGATGGTGATTTGTTAAGTCTGAGCTTTAATCCGAAAGGGGTAAAGAAAAGCTACCGGATTAGCGCCTATATTGCAACAGTAAAACCACTTCAATTAAAAGGTGAAATTAATCGTGAGGATGGTGGTACTATTCCTTGGTCAGCTTCTTATACGGGGGCCTACACGGAAAAGGCCGAAACGAAGCGAGCGGACAAGCCCCTTGAATTAGGCAAGGTAATTTATCCTTTTGCAGCCTATGGTCATGAGCAACCTCTTGCTGCTGCCGATGTATTGTTAAAAAATGCGACCGTATGGACTAATGAAAAAGAAGGCATATTGGAAGGAGCAGATGTATTAATTGCCGGTGGAAAAATCAAAGCGGTCGGTAAAAATCTCAATGCCTCCGGCGCAACGCTCATTGATGCTACCGGCAAGCACATTACGGCAGGTATCATAGACGAGCATTCACATATCGCTATTTCTAGAGGCATAAACGAGGGAACGCAATCAGTTACTGCTGAAGTGCGTATTGGTGATATTATAAATTCGGAAGATGTTAATATCTATCGACAATTGGCAGGCGGGGTAACGTCCTCGCACATATTGCATGGCTCAGCTAACGCAATTGGCGGGCAATCTCAATTAATTAAGCTGCGTTGGGGTAAATCACCTGAGGAGCTTAAATTCGAAGGGAGCGATGGCTTCATAAAATTTGCCCTTGGCGAAAACGTAAAACAAAGCAATTGGGGAGATATTGCACGGGTGCGTTTCCCGCAAACACGAATGGGTGTGGAGCAGGTGTATGTAGATGCTTTTACAAGAGCGAAGGAATATAAGGCAAAAATGGCGATGAAAGGCAGCAATGCGCGTCGTGATCTCGAATTGGATGCTTTGGTGGAGATATTAGACAATAAGCGTTTTATCACCTGTCATTCCTATGTGCAGTCTGAAATCAATATGCTCATGCATTTGGCTGATAGCCTTGGTTTCAAGGTAAATACCTTTACGCATATCTTAGAAGGCTATAAGTTAGCGGATCGTATGGCCGCAAGAAGTATTGCAGGAGCTACTTTTGCAGACTGGTGGGCCTATAAAATGGAGGTACAGGAGGCAATACCCTATAATGCTTATTTAATGGAAAAGCAGGGTGTGGTAACGGCCATTAATTCGGATGACGCTGAGATGGCTCGTCGCTTAAATCAGGAAGCTGCAAAAGTAATCAAGTATGGTGGCTTGACAGAAGAAGAGGCATGGAAATTAGTAACCCTCAATCCAGCCAAAATGTTGCACATCGATAATAAGGTGGGTAGTTTGAAAGCCGGCAAAGATGCAGATGTGGTGATATGGAGTGGTAATCCTTTAAGTATTTATGCCCGTGCCGAGAAGACCTTTGTAGATGGTGTAAAATATTGGGATGTAGAGGAAGATGAGAAGATTCGAGATTTTCAACAAAAAGAGAAAGCTAGATTGATTGCTAAATCGTTGGAAGAAAAGGATAAAGGGAATGCAACACAAAAAGCAGTCGAAAAGCCAACCATTATTTATCATTGCGAAACGCTTTCAGGAGATATTAACGAGGATGTCAACCATAACTAATACAATGACGATGCAGTTCACTTTTAAATACATATACAGCCTAAGTTTATTCCTGCTGGCCGGACTTTGGGTTCAGGCGCAGCCAACCATTTATCCGGCAAAGGCGCAAACTTCAGCCATTAGCATAAAAGGTGCCACTATTCACATAGGCAATGGACAGGTAATAACAAACGGTACCTTAGTCTTTGATAAAGGAAAAATCACTTATGTGGGCGATGGGTCCGGAGCACCTAATGCCACGGAGACCATTGATGCCCATGGAAAACATCTTTATCCTGGATTTATTGCGCCTGTTACCAATTTGGGGTTAGTGGAAATCGAAGCGGTGAGAGCGACAGTTGATAATACAGAAGTAGGGGAAAATAACGCGCACGTGCGTGCGCTGATTGCCTATAACACCGATTCTAAGGTGATTAATACCTTGCGCACTAACGGTATATTATTGGCGCAAGTGACGCCCGAAGGAGGATTGGTTACTGGTCAGTCGTCCATAGTGCAACTCGATGCATGGAATTGGGAAGACGCTGCTTATAAAAAGGACGATGCGATCCATATTAATTGGCCCAGTATTCGCTATGCACGTTTTGGTGCAACCAATGAAGAGGAGCAAAAGGAACGGATCCGAAAGGAACGCACTACCTTGGCGGATTTATTGACCGATGCAAGCGCTTATTGCGCCGTAGATAAACCAGACGTGTTCAATGGGCGGTTAGAAGCTTTTCGAAAGGTCTTTGATGGTTCAAGAAAGCTCATGGTTCATGTTGATAAAAAGAACGATATCATTGCAGCGGTACAATTTTTCAAAGATTATGGATTGAAGCCGGTATTAGTAGGTGGAGCGGAAGCTCATCTTGTCAGTGCTTTTTTGAAAGAAAATGATATTGCGATCATCATACATCAGGCGCATTCGCTTCCTGCGAATGAAGATGATGATGTTAATTTGCCCTATAAGCAAGCGAAACTCTTATCAGATGCAGGACTTCTGGTCGCTTACGGGATGGATGGTTTTTGGCAACAACGTAACTTGCCTTTTATGGCCGGTACCGCGGCTGCATTTGGTTTGGATAAAGAAAAAGCACTGGCTACTATTACCTTAAACACCGCGAAAATTTTGGGAATTGATCAAACAACGGGTAGTTTAGAACTTGGAAAGGATGCGAATCTATTTCTCTCCGTAGGAGACGCTCTTGATATGAAAGGAAATCAGTTGGAAAAGGCGTTCATTGGGGGAAGAGATATTAATTTAGATAATTTGCATAAACAGTTGTTTGAGCGATTTGAGTATAAATACGGACAAAAGTAAAACGAAAAGAGGGAGTTTCAAGCTCCCTCTTTTCGTTTTACTTAACCGGTTTTTCAAAGCCTTCTTTAGTCGCTTTTTCAGACATTACTTTAATGCGTTTTTCTGTATCTGGATGGGAAGACATCAAGCGCTGCATGGTGGACGCTTTTTCAGTGCCTTCACTTTGTTTAGCCAGACTCTCAAAAGCGGTGGCCATATACCACGGGTTGACCTTTTGCGCTTTTAGTAGTTCATAACCGTAGATATCCGCGGCACTTTCTTGCGAACGGGAGAAAGACGAATTAGCAACAGCAGTACCCAATTCTCCTAACTTAGAGTCACTAAGTGCTCCGGCTGTGCCTCCCTGTGATCCCACACCGTCTTTTAAGGCAGAGCTTAATAGAGCAGTACGGAAGGCATCTTTCGAGTCTTTGTTTTTTACGTGACCAATTTCATGGCCGATAACGCCTAATACTTCGTTATCATCCATCACTTCCATTAGACCTGCACATACGCGTACACTGCCATCGGCACAGGCAAATGCGTTGATGTCACGAACTAAATATACTTTGAAGTTCAGGCTTAAATCATCGTGGTTAGTTAAATCTTTCGTTAGTTTGGCTAGGCGTTGGGCTAATTCATGATCCTCCGGTGCAACGGGGTTATTTTCGTCCATCCAAACCATGTACTCCTTTGCATAACCTATTACCTCATCGTCTGATAAGGTAATTGCCTTTGCTGCTGTACTCGCTGCCTTGATACTTTTTGTATTTAATTTAAATTGTGCCTGAGCATGAATGCACATGATTGTTAGTGCAGAAAGAATAGCAAGTTTAATTGTTTTCATATGGGTGTTTTATATTAATTACCGATGTCGAGACAAACATACCATAAAACCTTTCATAGCTCCAAAATAAGGTGAGAAGATCCCTGAAATCAGCTATATAAATACGGTCATAAAGCAACTATCTGTTTTCATTGAAGCTTTATGGAAGTTAAATCGTATCTTTGCAACAATGCATATCCTAGAACGGATAATGGTTTTTATTACAACTAATACACTGATATATTGTCATTTAAAGAACTGAAGCTTATTGATCCTTTATTGAAGGCAATCCATAAGGAGGGGTACGAAACCCCCACACCCATACAGTCCCAAGCGATTCCCGTTGTACTTTCAGGAAGAGATTTACTCGGTTGCGCCCAAACAGGTACGGGCAAATCTGCGGCTTTTATTCTGCCTATTTTGCAGCAACTGAACAGCCTGCCTAATAAAGAGAAAGCAGTGAAAGCTTTGGTGTTGGCCCCCACGCGGGAATTGGCTATCCAAATTAACGAGAGTATCGCTACGTATGGCCAACTGCTACCCTTAAAACATCAAGTCGTTTATGGAGGGGTTAATATTAATACGCAGATTTCAGGATTAAAAAAAGGAATCGATATATTGGTAGCGACTCCCGGACGTCTTTTGGATTTGGTTGGACAGCGGGTGCTTACCCTTCGGGCTGTTTCTCACTTCGTGCTGGACGAGGCGGATCGAATGTTGGATATGGGATTCATTCATGATATTAAAAAAGTTGTTGCTCTTTTGCCAATAAAGCGACAGACGCTTTTCTTTTCAGCAACCATGCCGCCCGAAATTACGAAACTCGCGAATACGCTTTTAAAGAACCCGGTACGTGTAGAGGTAACACCGGTTTCTTCAACAGCCGAAAAAGTGACTCAAGTAGTATACGCTGTTGATAAGGCAAATAAGCCGAAGTTGCTTTTACACCTTTTAAAGAGTGAAGTGCGTGATCATGTGCTGGTGTTTACGCGGACGAAGCATGGTGCAGACCGTTTGGTAAAGTTCTTGGCGAAACAAGGTGTTCAAGCAGCAGCTATTCATGGAAATAAATCGCAGAATGCCCGACAAAATGCACTTCAAGCTTTTAAGAGCGGCCAGCTAAAAGTACTTATTGCGACGGATATCGCAGCTCGTGGAATCGATGTTGAAGAACTTAAATTTGTGATCAACTTTGATCTCCCAAACGAGCCTGAAACTTACGTGCATCGTATTGGCCGTACCGGTAGGGCGGGTGCGAGCGGTAAAGCTCTTTCATTTTGCGATCTGGAGGAACGGCCCTATTTGCAAAGTATAAACAATTTAACAAATCAGGCCATTCCCGTGATCAATGAGCATCCTTTTCCTGCGACTGATAAGTTTGTGGCTGTACCTCTCCCGAAACGACCGTTACAGAACAAATCAGAAAAAGCGTCAACAAATAAAAATCGGAAAAAACGCCGATTCAGGCCTGCCAACGCACAAAAAGGGAATAGAATAGGCTAATTTTTTGTTAAGATTTTATAAATAAATATTTTATTAAGAAAATCTTAGATTAATATCCTTACCTTTGCTCTAATTATTAATAAATTCAATACAATACAATGCAAGAAGGAGTAGTAAAATTCTTTAATGAAACGAAAGGTTTCGGTTTCATCGTTCCAAATGCTGGTGGAGGCGATATCTTCGTTCATTCATCTGGCCTTATCGATTCTATCCGTGAAAACGACCACGTATCTTATGAGGTTGAACAGGGAAAGAAAGGCTTAAATGCGGTAAATGTTAAAGTTATCTAGGATAGTAATAATATAAATCGTATGAAGGCTGTCCGAAGAGGACGGCCTTTCTTGTTTTTAATGTAGAGAATAGAAAGCATTAAATTTTTTCAGCATACTTTTTCATCAGAGAATTTTAGCTAAGTTTGTGCCTTATGAACGAAGAGAAATCATTGAATTTCCTGGAGGAAATTATTGAGGAAGATATAAAAAATGGGAAAAATGACGGTAGGGTGCTGACGCGATTCCCGCCGGAACCAAACGGTTATTTACATATCGGTCACGCGAAGTCGATTTGTTTAAATTTTGGTTTGGCACAAAAATATAATGGTAAAACTAATCTGCGTTTTGATGATACCAATCCGGTTACGGAAGACATTGAATACGTGGAAAGTATTAAAAATGATATCAAATGGCTTGGTTTCCAATGGGCCGAGGAGCTGTATACATCGGACTATTTCGATACGCTATACGGATATGCCGTGAGCTTGATAGAAAAGGGTTTAGCCTATGTCGACGATAGTACACCGGAAGAGATCGCTGCAAGTAAAGGGACACCTACCGAACCAGGTAAGCCTACTCCCTATAGAGACCGGACGGTGGAGGAAAACCTTCGTTTATTCGCAGAAATGAAGGATGGAAAATATCCCGATGGAAGTAAAGTGTTGAGGGCGAAAATCGACTTGGCCAATCCAAACATGCATATGCGCGATCCTCTACTCTATCGTATAAAACACGCGCATCACCACCGTACGGGGGATGCTTGGTGTATTTACCCGATGTATGATTTCGCGCATGGACAAAGTGATTCGATTGAGCGGATCACACATTCTGTTTGTACGCTGGAATTTATACCACATCGGGCTTTATATGATTGGTTAATCGAGCATATTGGTATCTTCCCATCTAAACAATATGAGTTTGCACGATTGAATATGACTTATACCGTCATGAGCAAACGTCGATTACTGCAACTGGTAAACGAAAAGCATGTGGAAGGATGGGATGATCCTCGAATGCCTACCATCAGCGGATTAAGAAGACGAGGATATACGCCTGCAAGTATCCGTAATTTTTGCGAGCGAATTGGGGTAGCAAAGCGGGAAAACGTAATTGACGTAGGCCTGTTGGAATTTTGCATCCGCGAAGATTTAAACAAAACGGCTTGGCGTAGAATGGCGGTGCTGGATCCGGTAAAACTGATTATAACAAACTATCCGGAGGAAAAAGAAGAACTGTTACATGGAGAAAACAATCCGGAGGTGGAAGGTGGTGAGGGGGAAAGAGTGATTCCTTTTAGTCGTGAACTATGGATTGAACGCGAGGATTTTATGGAAAAAGCGCCTAAGAAATTCTTCCGTTTAGGCCCTGGATTAAGTGTTCGTTTAAAGCATGCTTATATCGTTACATGTGATAGTTTCGTAAAAGATGGAGACGGTAATGTCACAGAAATCCATTGTAGCTATATTCCAAACTCAAAAAGTGGAGAGGACACAAGTGGCCTAAAAGTGAAAGGAACAATTCACTGGGTAAGTGTACCACATGCGAAAACAGCGGAGGTAAGACTTTACGATCGTTTATTTAAGGCTGAAAACCCTTTAGCCACAACCGGTGATTTTAAAGAATCTATTAATCCGGATAGTCTTGAGATTTTAGAAAAGGTCTATATTGAACCTGATTTATTAAATGCCGTACCGGGGAAGGGGTATCAATTTATTCGTAAGGGTTATTTTACGCTCGATACACGATCAACACCGGATCGATTGGTGTTTAATCGCACGGTTGGCTTACGCGACACATGGGCGAAAGAATCACAGAAAGAAGCTTAAGTAATAATTGGAGCCTTATAAAAAAGGAGCCATCTGGGTAAGAGATGATTCCTTTTTTATAAGGTTGTTTTCTTGATATAAAGATTGTAAAGCACGCTAAGTGCAAAAGGAGTCCACTCTTCAGTGGTTTCCTCAGGTATAAAATGTCTCTTAAAAGCTAAGATTGCGGCTGAAGCATTTCGGGTATCATAGCCTAGAATACGCAAACCATCTAGCGGGTTGAAAGTGGTGGGGGGTGCTTGCAGTACGTCGTCATACCACAAACCAAACCCTTTTTCTGCTAAGCGTTTCCATGGAAAATTGATGCCGGGATCTACTTTGCGTCCCGGAGCGATATCACCATGGCCAATGAAGTTTTCTGAAGGAATCTTATAATTAGCTTTGAGGGTATCCAGTAATACGAGCAAATTGTTTATCTGTGGCTCAGTGTAAGGTTCAACACCGTTGTTGTCCATTTCGACACCTATAGATGCGGAATTCATATCCGTAACGGATCCCCACCTTCCATTACCCGCATGCCAAGCTCGTAAATAATCGTTGAGCAATTGATAAACTTTACCTTCTTTATCAATGATATAATGAGCACTTACTTGTGTACGTTCTAGCGTAAACGTCCGTAAGGTTTGCTGAATACTGTCTTGAGCTGTATGATGTAAAATAACAAAATTGGGTTTGCGCATATTGAAATTAACGGTGCCCACCCACTCAAAATCTTTTCGCTGGCCTTCTACTCCCGGAGACGGCAATCCGGCAGAAGCCATGTGCTGCGGAGTCGGTAAAGGTTGCTTAATTACTTCAGCCAATTGTTCTACCTGCTTTTCATATATTTTATTAGTCTCTGCAAATTTCTTTTTTGAAGCGCAGGCGCCTAGCAATAGCAAACTTATGATTGCATATACAAAATGAACGGTTTTTAACATTATCGAGGAAATTTGTATAAAAGACCAATTGCTAGAGATTGCGCTGTTTGTAATTTTCCGTCTGCTTCCTCCTGGAGCGGGTCATATAATGCAATACCATTTAACGTTACGCTTATGACTCTGGTAACCCGCGCTGTCAATGTAGCGTCCAAGCGGTGACTGGCATCACCCCATTGGCCATAATTAGCAAAGAAGGCATAACGGGCCTTAATATTGATATTGTCACTTAGATTGCGGTCCAAGTTTGCGACGATCTGAAACGCAAGTTCGTTACGGAATTTCTTTGGCCACTCGACACCGAACCTTTTATATTCTGCCAATGCTGCGGGATCATTTAATGTTGCGTCATCAGGATATAGTACGTTGTCATCGGCGATAAATGTTTGACGTGCTGTGCCTGTACCAAAGCGAATGGAAAGCCCCGTAAAAGGTTGTACTTCGATACCCATAGACTCTGTTAAATAGCCAGGTGCCATAAAATTCGATATTCGCCTATCTATGGTATCTTTCCCGTTGACTGTTTTATAAGAAAAGCCCTTGTCGAATTGAGACTCGAAAGTTAGGGAAGCAAAGAAAGACCATTTCTTAGCAAACTTAATGGCATATTTATTATCCCAAAGTATACGGTCATTCGCTTTCCTTGCCAACTGATCCTTGTTCTTTACTTTTCCGTACTTCAAATCCAGTTCGGATGTGAAGTTTTTGTTCTCGCGTGTATAGTCAAACTTGGTGTTAAAGGCAGCCCCTAAAGCGATAGAGTTTACCCCACCATTTTGCCAGTTATCGCTAAAGGAAGCTTGGTTGGCGTTAACTCCAAAAGTCGTCCAATTCCGCCAATAATTGACTTTTAGATCCAAATTAGGATTTTGTACCTCGACATCATGAATGCCCATTTGGGGAGTTCTAACGGGTAGGCTGTTTTTTGGCGGGGCCTGGCGAAGATCATTGAGATCATAATTTTGCGCGTTAGCGAAGAAAAATGCGCCCGTGAGAATAAATGCAACAAGTAAATGTCGTACGTTCATCAGAATAGTTTTATTGTTAACGCTGGTTTGCCTTTGCCGAATACTTTACGCTCAGCTGACTCCAATCCAAACCACAAACTTAGATAAAATGATCTTATATGCCAAGCACATAATTACCGAAACTGTACGATGAGGCTCTCTTCGGTCGTATAATTTCCGACCCAAACTAATGCCCGTATCGTCGGAAGCATTTTATCTGCTTTTCTTAAGCAATAATAATGCCTCTAATTGGAATCCAATCGTTCGATCTTTACCTCTTCTTTGTTAGGCTGCACTCTGGGTAATGGCTGTAGTCGATATGCACTGGGGTTTTTACGGTACATATTATAGGAGCTCTGTATATACTTGCCCAGCTCATAATCATTGGCTTGCATAATAAAGTGGTATGATGGCCGATATTGATGCATAAAGTCTTCTAAAGCTACGCCTGTTAGATTAGTCAAGCGCTTTACCATAGCTTGCGTAAATCGGGCATCGATCATATTGTTTTCGTATTCACGTTGGATAAGCTCCTGTAAAAAACGTGCATTTTTGCCCTGTCGACTCAATAAAGAGTACAGCGCATCAATACTTAGGCCTGCTCCGGTAGGTCCGGTCGATAATAAACTGCCCGGATTTCCCTTTCGATAAGCCGAACTGTATTCCCGTTTACGATCTTCAAGTATTTCCGCAGGTGAACGCTTCGCAATAATACTTACTTCATCTAGCCAGATAGTCGATCGTTGTAAGTTAAAAACAATGACGGGATCTTTCTTTACGATTAACGTATCGGCATGGTAGCCTTTAACAATGGCAATCAGGGTGTCGCCCGGACTCGCTTTAATTGCAAATTCTCCGCGCTTATCATTATACTTCATCTCGTCGTTCGCTGTATTGTAGATATAGACGCGTGCAATCCGTTGTTTGGTATAACTGTCAAATACAATACCTTCCCGCTCTTGTGCCGAAGCAAAGAAGATGGAAGCTAATAGTAAAACGATTATGGTTGCAAGAATTTTCAAGTTAACAAAGATAGGGAATGGCCTATGTCATTGAAAAACATTTTGCACTTTTTAACACGACTAACAGGAATTTGTTGATTTTATTTCGAAACGAGGAGCAATTGTCCAACAACGAGATCATCGCTATCCAAGCTGTTAAGATTTTTTAGTTCGTCGGTGGTGAGCCCGTAACGTTTACTGATACTGTAAATTGTATCGCCTTGTCGCACCTCATGTATTTTCATTTCTACCGGTGGTTTGGCTTCGGCTTTTTCAGGTTCTTTCGGACTGTTATCAGCAATTTCAACTAATACCCGTTCTTCCCTGTTTATTTTCTCCGGTGCTTTTTCTCCACGATCGTATTCATATAATCCATAACGTTCAATCAAATCGATCAATAATTCTGCATAGTGAGGATTGGTGGCATAACCGGCCTTTTTCAGCCCTTTAGCCCACCCGGTATAGTCGTCTTTGTCAAGCTCAAATAAAGGAGCGTAACGTTTTCGTAAGAGGAATTCAGAATGATCTCGAAAAGAATCTTCCGGTGAACGATACACGCGGAAACAGTCATTGATAGCGTCATCATCCTTAAAAAACGATTCACCTTTCCAATCGGGGGTACATTTGATACCAAAGTGATTGTTGGCTTCTCTAGCCAATGTACTATTTCCGTTAGCCGACTCTAAAAGGCCTTGTGCCAACGTGATGCTGGCGGGTATCCCGTAAGTGTTCATCTCTTGAATAGCAATCGTTTTATAACGACTGATATAATCTTGTGCAGAAGCGCTTATCGCGGCAGGCTTGTTACTCGGCCGATGCGGATGATGATGCCGCCGTCCCTCGTTGTTGCTTCCGTACGATCCCTGTTGTCGAGTTTTGGAACTCTGTAGCACTTTTTGCTTAGGTAGGCAGGATGTTAGGCTCAAGGAAATACAAAAAAAGAGAATGAGGTATACGAACGATGGTAAAGCGATATGCTGCAGCTGCTTGTTCATTTTGCGATCTACGTTAAATTTTTAAATGTTGACCAATTCTTAGCCGGTCACTCCGAAGTTGATTTTTGGTTTTAATACGGCTAACGGAGGTTTTGTATCGTTTGGCAATTGCTCCCAACGTATCGCCTTTTTTTACCGTATAGCGTAGATTGCTTTCGGGAGCAGTGGATTTCTCTTCGAAAGGGGCATCCGGCGGCTCTATATAATCCGCTGGTCTATTATCAAATAAAAAAAGTTGATGTTTCTTGATAATGGCAACAATGTGGGCTGCCCAGGCCTTGCTACCTGCGTAACCACCGTGCATGATGCCATAAGCCCAAGAATGATAATCATACGCACTGTATCGATCAAAAAGCGACCGAAATTGCTTACGGGTTTTGAGGTAATTAATGAAATCATCGTAAGAAGCCTTAACGCTATCATAGCCCTTGTAAGACGATCGGATTTTTCTGCTGTTATTGGCGCCACGAATGCCGAAATGATTATTGAGATGGATTGCAACCTTACTACTACCATTCGCGCTTTCATGCATAGCTACCGCTAAAATAATACTGGCCGGAATACCAAATTTTTCCATCGCATCGATAGCCCACTCTTTGTGAGCCTCTATATAGGCATGCGCGCCCCCTTGCGCATAGCTGGTTTGCGACAAGAAAAAAAGGAAAAACAAGAATATGGGAAACCGAAGGGCTTTCATTCACTATAATTTTCTGATAAGGAATATACCATCACGGATTGGTAAAATCAATTTCTGTACCCGTTTGTCTTGTGCGATGGTTTTGTTGAGTTCAATGATTTGCTCGGTTTGTTTATCCGGTGATGCGTCTGTAATTTTTCCCTTCCAAAGTACATTGTCGATCATAATCAGCCCGCCTGTTCTCACTTTGTCAAGCACGAGTTCAAAATAATTAAGGTTATTCTTTTTATCAGCATCGATGAAGACTAGGTCGAAGGTTTCCTCAAGTGTCGGTATAATCTGCAGGGCTTCGCCAATATGGTAACGTATTTTGGCACCGTAAGGTGAAGCATCGAAATACCCCTGAACTCGTTCAGCCAACTCTTCGTTGATATCAATGGTATGCAAGATCCCATCAGAAACAAGCCCCTCTGCTAAACACAGACTCGCATAACCTGTGAAGGTGCCAATCTCTAAAATTCTTTTCGGAGCTAAGAGGTGGCTTATTAAACTCAAAAAACGCCCCTGGAAATGTCCGGAAAGCATATGAGGCCGAGTTTCCTTTAAATAGGTCTCCCGATTAATTGCTTTCAAAAGGGGGGGCTCATCATCACAGGTACTCGTTAAATAGGCATTGAGCAAGTTATCCATTATCTCCATGAAGCAAACTTATATAAAATGCTCGGTATTTTCGAATACCACAATATAAATTATAGCTATACAAAGATCCTTTCGAGAAGCGCTTTTAATCTGCTATTGTGCTAGTATTAAGAGAACGTTTTTTTGAGAACATAATAATGGTCTGTTATTAAGACTGAATCGTCTTAAGATAATCTTGCAAGATAATGACAGCAGAAATGGCATCCACTAAGCCTTTTTCTTGTCTTTTTGATCGTCTTAGTCCGCTTTCTGCAATACTGGCCGAAGCCATTTTTGAGGTGAACCGCTCGTCCATGGTAACGATTGGCATTTGAGGAAAGGACTTCTTCAGTAAATTAATAAAACCTTTTACATGTACGGCCGATTGTGAATCAGATCCATCCAGTTGCTTGGGCATACCTACGACAAAAGATTCCACCTGTTCCTGGGATACATATTTTTTCAGGTATTCAATAACATCTTTTGGATGAATGGTGGTTAAAGCGGTCGCGATAATTTGTAAAGGATCTGTCACTGCGACACCTATTCGCTTTGTGCCATAATCAAAAGCCATTATCCGCATAAATTCTTATTTTTGAACATCTGTTCGCAAAGATACGGAAAGCTAATCTATTTTAGGCTTAAGAAGGCCAAGAGCGAGTAGTACAAGCCCATAAAGAAAAATATGCAGTTTAAAGATATAATAGGACAGGAAAAAGTAAAAGCGCACTTGATCAATACGGTAAAGGAAAATAGAGTAAGCCACGCGCAACTTTTTCTTGGTCCCGAAGGAAGCGGAAGTTTACCACTTGCTGTCGCCTACGCGCAATACATTAATTGTGAAAACAAGCAAGAGAACGATAGCTGCGGTAGTTGCAGTTCGTGTAGAAAATATGCGAAGATTATTCATCCCGATCTGCACTTTTCCTACCCCTTTTTTGCGTCGCATAAAGAGGACACGGCCAGTACTTTCATTGATCAATGGCGAAACAGTTTCCTGAGAAATCCCTACCTCAATCTGGAAACTTGGCGAAGTAGCCTGGATGCAGGAAATAAACAGGCGAATATCAACATTGCTGAATGCCATCACATTATCCAAAAATTAAGTCTCAAAGCTTTTGAAGCTCCCTATAAGGTGCTTATTATGTGGTTGCCCGAATTTTTGGATAAAGAAGGGAATACCTTACTTAAGTTGATTGAGGAGCCGCCTGAAAAAACGCTATTCTTGCTGGTAACGCAAAATCAGGATCAATTACTGAACACCATTATATCCCGAACTCAATTAGTAAAAGTAAATGCACTTGATAAAGCTAGTCTGGCGGAGTTTTTGGTTCGTGAAAAGGGTGTGTCACATGAAAAGGCTTTGCAGCTGGCTTATATTAGCGAGGGTAATGTGCAGCAAGCGCTGTCCCTTTTGTCCGATGATCCGGGCGGGGGATATTTTCAGCTTTTTGTACAATGGTTGCGCTTCTGTTTTGGCGCACGTGTACTCGATCTTTTGCAACTGGTTGAAGAAGATTTGTCCAAGCTTGGACGTGAAAATCAAAAAAGTTTCTTACTTTACGCTATTCAAATGATGCGTGATGTAGTGTTATTTAAAGAGGGTGCAAAAACGCTCGTACACCTACCGGAGGCGGAAATGTCTTTTGTTGAAAAGTTTAGCCCGCTTTATGAAACGGCTAAATTGGAAGCTTGTGTCAGCATATTTGAAAAAACAAGTTATTACGTAGAACGCAATGCAAACCCTAAAATCTTATTTTTAGATGTATCTTTGCAATTAGTTTTATTATTTAAACACTAAACGCTCCCGTGATAAACGGGACTCAATATATAGAAATATGGGATGTGATAATTGTTCATCCGGAGGAGGTTGTGCCCCTGCAGGTTGCCAGAGCAACGGTTCATGCATGACGAATGGATGCAATAAATTGGATGTGTACGATTGGCTAAGCCATATGGATATGCCAACAAATTATATACCGTTTAACATTGTAGAAGTAAGATTTAAAGGATCTCGAAAAGACTTTTATATCAATCAGGATAATCTTTATCTGGAAATGGGCGAACCTGTTGCAGTAGAAACGGCAACAGGCGGTTACGATATTGGCTTTGTCTCACTCACCGGTGAACTGGTTCGCTTGCAACTTAAAAAGAACAAGGTTGACCCTAATAGCGTTGAACGCAAGATATTTCGTAAGGCAACCAATAATGATATGGATAAATATCAGGCGGCTAAAGACTTAGAATGGGAAACTATGCATCGTGCGCGAAAATTGGCTCTTGATTTAGGGTTGTCCATGAAGTTAAGTGATGTAGACTATCAAGGAGATAAGACAAAAGCAACTTTTTACTATACAGCTGAGGGCCGGGTCGACTTTAGAGAACTCATTAAAAAGATGGCGGAAGCTTTTCGTATTCGTATTGAGATGCGCCAAATTGGTATGCGGCAAGAAGCAAGTCGTTTGGGAGGCATCGGGTCTTGCGGAAGAGAACTTTGCTGTTCCACTTGGTTGACCGATTTTAAAACGGTCTCCACCGCTGCTGCACGATATCAGAATTTATCGCTGAATACGCTGAAATTAGCTGGCCAGTGCGGAAAGCTCAAATGTTGTCTCAACTATGAATTGGATACCTATATGGACGCCTTAAAAGATATTCCTAACGATATTGACCGCTTGGAAACAAAAAGAGGTACCGCACGTTTGCAGAAAACGGATATCTTTAGGAGACTAATGTGGTTTTCCTTTCCGGAAGATGAAAACTGGATTCCCCTCGAAATAGATCAGGTGCGTATAATAGCTGAAGGAAATAAAGAGGGCATCAAACCAGATGATCTGGTGGAGATTAAGGAAGAGGTAGCCATTGTTAAACCGGTAACTTACGACTATGAAAATGTAGTAGGACAGGATAGCTTAACTCGTTTAGATGACAAAAGCAAAAAGAAGAAACGTCCGTCCAAGAAAAGAAATAAAAACAA
>Ga0079224_100002561_pt1 | contig 22204 bp, 18 predicted proteins | sample Stecom2015_FD_80414 | JGI IMG/M metagenome (GOLD analysis project Ga0079224, IMG submission 80414) | Agricultural soil microbial communities from Utah to study Nitrogen management - Steer compost 2015 | ecosystem: Environmental > Terrestrial > Soil > Agricultural land | place: USA: Utah...
CGCGCGACGCTGCGCGCCGGCGTGCTGAACCTCTCCGACCGGACGTGGTGGCACTGGTCGGCGGTCAGGGGTGTCGCGCCCGACGATCCGGTGCTGGGCGCCCTGGCGCAGCCCGGCCGGAGCGTCGTCGCGGGATTCGAATGGCAATGGCACTGAGGAGCGGATGAGATGGATACCGGAAGCCGGCGGTCAGGGACGTTCGCGGCAGCACGAGCAGCACTGCTTCCCGTGCTGGCGCTCGCCGCGTTGACAGCGTGCGAGCGGGGCACGGGCGCGGCCGGCGACCCGCCGGCGCCATCCGCGCTCGCGGTACACGCGGCCGAGGCCGCCGCGGAAACCGCGGCCGAAGTCATGGCGCGCGGCGAGCAGGTCTACCTGCAGCATTGCGCCGCGTGTCACCAGCCGAACGGGCAGGGCCTGCGCGGGGCGTTTCCCCCGCTCGCCGGCTCCGACTACCTCGCCCGCGAGCGCAAGGAAGTGCTGAAGGTGGCGCTGTTCGGCCTGTCCGGCCCCGTCACGGTGAACGGTGTGGAGTACAACTCCGTCATGCCGAGCATGGGCTACCTGGAGGACCGCGAGCTGGCGGCCGCGCTCACCTACGTGCTCAAGTCCTGGGGCAACGATTACCCGGGCGTGAGCGTCCAGGAAGTCGCCGCGCTGCGCGTGGAGACCGGCAACGTCGATCGGGCGGCCGGGCAGCCGCACGCCGGCGCGACCGAGGCCGAGATCCGCTTCCAGGGTGCCCCTTCGCCCGCAGGCGAGGGCGCGCGCGTGCGCGCCGGCGAAGGACCCGCGCTCACCGAAGCCGAGTACGAGACGGCCACCCGCATCTATTTCGAGCGATGTGCCGGCTGCCACGGCGTGCTGCGCAAGGGCGCGACCGGCAAGCCGTTGACGCCGGACATCACGCGCGCCCGCGGGCACGAGTACCTCGAAGCCCTGATCACCTACGGGTCGCCGGCGGGCATGCCCAACTGGGGCAGCTCGGGCGAGCTCTCGCGGGGGGAAATCGACATCATGGCGCGCTTCCTGCAGCAGGAGCCGCCGGCGCCGCCGGAGTTCGGCATGGCGGAGATGCGCGAGAGCTGGCGCCTGCTGACGCCGCCGGCGGAGCGGCCGGAGCGACCGCAACACGCGCGCAACATCGACAATTTCTTCGCCGTCACGCTGCGCGACGCCGGCGAGGTGGCGATCATCGACGGCGACACCCGGGAGATCGTCAGCATCCTCCCCACCGGTTACGCCGTCCACATCTCGCGCCTGTCGGCCTCGGGCCGTTATGTCTTCACGATCGGCCGCGACGGCAAAGTGGACATGATCGACCTGTGGATGGATCCGCCGGCGGTCGTGGCCGAAATCAAGATCGGGCTCGAGGCCCGTTCGGTCGAGACTTCGAAGTACAGAGGCTACGAGGACAAGCTCGCCATCGCCGGCGCGTACTGGCCCCCGCAGTACGTGATCATGGACGGCAACACGCTGGAGCCGCTCAGGATCGTCTCGACCCGCGGCATGACCGTCGATACCCAGGAGTACCATCCGGAGCCGCGTGTCGCCGCGATCGTCGCCTCGCACGAGCATCCCGAGTTCATCGTCAACGTGAAGGAGACCGGGCACATCCTGCTCGTCAACTATCGCGACGTGAACGCTCTCACGGTTACCGACATCGGGGCCGCCCGTTTCCTGCACGACGGCGGCTGGGACCGCAGCAAGCGCTATTTCCTCACCGCAGCCAACCAGTCCGACAAGATCGCGGTGGTGGACGCGCGGGAGCGCGAGCTGCGCGCGCTCGTCGACGTGGAGAAGATTCCCCATCCGGGGCGCGGCGCCAACATCGAGGATCCGGAGTACGGCCCGGTGTGGGTGACGAGCGCACTCGGCAACGCGAACGTGACGTTCATCGGCACCGACCCCGAAGGCCATCCCGGGCATGCCTGGAAAACGGTGCGCGTGCTGCAGGGCCAGGGCGGCGGCTCGCTCTTCGTGAAGTCGCACCCGAAATCACGCAACCTCTGGGTCGATACGCCCCTGAACCCGGAGGAGGCGATCAGCCAGAGCGTCGCCGTGTTCGATATCGACGATCTCGACGCGGGCTACGAGGTGTTGCCGATCGCCGAGTGGGCCGGGCTGGGCCCCGGGGCCAGGCGGGTCGTACAGCCCGAGTACAACGCCCGCGGCGACGAAGTCTGGTTCTCGGTGTGGAGCGCCCGGGACGAGGAGTCGGCGATCGTCATCGTCGACGACCGGACGCGCACCTTGAAGCACGTCATCAAGGGCGAAGCCATCGTCACCCCCACCGGGAAATTCAACGTCTACAATACGGTAAACGACGTGTATTGAGCCTGGTTTATCCACCCGTTGCACAAGAGGTGTTGCCCAATGATGCAAGCAGCAAGCCTCCGGACGGCCGCGCGACGGTTCTCGTCGTTCGCGGTGCTGGTCACGGCGTCGCTCGTGCTTTCGGGTTGCGCCGCATCGCCGGACATCCGTACCGACTACGATCGCTCAGTCGATTTTTCGTCCTTCGAGACTTACGGGTATCCCGACGAGCTCGGAACGGATCGCGCCGGGTACTCGACGCTCATCACCCAGCACTTCAAGCAGGCCGTCGACCGTGAAATGCAGAGCCGCGGCTATCGCTACGTGGAGGACGACCCGGATCTCCTCGTCAACTTCTTCGCGAACGTGCGCGACGTGACGCGGTTGCGCTCGAGGCCGAACCTGTGGGTCAGCTACGGGTATTACGGCTACCGGTACGGGTTGTACAGCGCGTGGCCGCTCTACGCCTCCGGCACCGACACCGTTCACTACCGCGTCGGCACCGCCAACATCGACATCGTCGACGCCGAACGCCGGCAGCTCATCTGGGAAGGCGTGGCGGAGGGAAAGCTGACGCGCGAGGTGCTGGAGGACCCGCAACCGGCCATCGAGGCCGTGGTGGCCGAGCTGTTCAGCCGCTTCCCCGGGCGGGCGCCGGGGCACGCGGCGGACTGACGCCGCCGCACCGGACTGGGCGGGGAACGCGGGCGAGCCGCGCGCGCACCCGCGGTTTCGGCGGGTGCGCTGCGGGCTGCCCGGGCCGCCTGCTCACGCAGCCTTGACCTCGATGCGCTTGACCTTTTCCTGCGCCGCCGGGGTCTTCGGAAGCTCGATGGTCAGGACACCCTTCTTGAAGGACGCCGAGATCTTCGAGACGTCGACTTCCGCCGGAATCTCGATACTACGGCGGAAGGCGCCGAAGGTGCGCTCCCGGCGATAGTAGTCCTTGTCCTTCGATTCAGTGTCTTCTTCCCGTCTGCCGCGAATGGTGAGGACCCGGTCCGTGAGCGTCACGTCGACGTTCTTCTCGTCCATGCCGGGCAGGTCGACCTTCACGGTGAAGCCCTTGTCGTCCTCCGACACGTCGAGCCGCGGAACCGGCTCCAGCCGCGTCCAGTCCCCGGCCAGCGGCGAAAGGCCGAAACCGTCCTGCCACAGGCTTTCGAACAGGCGATCCATCTCGCGGTGCAGCGAGGCGATGCTGTCGCGGAAGCTCTCGAGCGATCTCTCGTCGCGTCCCGCGCGCCGCAGGCTGCCCCATCGCCAGGGAACCATTTCTCCCAGTGCCATGATTTTCCTCCTGTGTAACAGTTTTCCGATCGGGGCGGCTTCTGCAAACCGGCGGCATCGCGCCGGTGCGTCTGCCGCCAGTACAACATAGCGCCGGTGCGTAGCACCGGCCATCAGAAGAATTACGTAGGGATGAGCACGCGGAGATTCAAGAGGCCGCCGTCAGGTGCTGCCCGTCGGGATCAGCCGATCGCGGCGAAGCTGCTCGACGATCGCGCGCGCCTCGTCATCGAGGATCGCTTCGAATGCGCTTTTCTCGAAGCAGGTCGATTGTATCGTCCACACCCGGGTTTCCGAGCGGACGTCGTACAGGTTGGTGACGATGATCACTTCCCGCGCGATGCTCACCGAATCCGGCTCGCGGATCTCCTCGTAGTCGTAGAGGAAATACTCGAGCGGATTGCCGCCACGGCATTGCGCGCTGACGTCGGTTCTTCCTTCGACGACTTCCACCTCTTCGCTGGCGCTCACGAGATGCGTGACGAGAATCGCGTCGGAACCGGTGGCTGCCGCGGCTGCGTCGATGTCGTCCTGCAGCAGCACGGGTGAGAAACCGAGCCGCGTGTACGCCGGGACCGCGGCGACGTCGCGCGCGGCAAGCCTTGCGGTCAGCAGGTCCTCCATCCACCTGCGCTGGTCGGCCTGCGCGGCGATGCCCACCACCAGGATCCGCCGGTAGGGCGATGCGCCGGCATCGGGATCATGGTAGAGCTTCGTGACGTCGGTCGCCGGGGCGCACCCGGCTGCCACGACGAGGGCCGCGATGGCCCCGGCGGCGATGCGATTCGAAAACTGGTTCATGGCCCACCCGGTGATCCGCCCGAGCATGGATAGAGGCTAGCCGCGCCGGCGGCAAGGTACCATGGTGGTATTCACGTAGCGGATGCCGGCGGCGCAATGACGACGCTCCAGTGGATCATCCTGTCGGGGTTGCTGATGAGCGCGATCGCGCTGGTCGGCATCGTGACCCTGCTGCTGCGTCCGGCGACCCTCGATCGCCTGCTCCTGCCGCTCGTCGCGCTCGCCGCGGGCTCGCTCATCGGCGGTGCATTCTTCCATTTGATCCCGGAAGCGGTGGAAGCGACCGGCTCGGTGCTCGGCGTCGGTATCGCGGTGACCGGCGGCTTCCTCTCGTTCTTCGTGCTGGAGCAGTTCCTGCACTGGCATCGCTGCCGGCGCGGCGAGGGCGATCACAGCCACCCGGTGACCTGGCTGATCCTGATCGGCGACGGCCTGCACAACTTCCTCGACGGCCTCGCGATTGCGAGCGCGTTCCTGCTGGACGTCCGGCTCGGGATCACGAGCTGGCTCGCGGCCGCCGCGCACGAGATCCCGCAGGAGCTCGGCGACTTCGGCGTGCTCGTGCACGGCGGCTGGTCGAAGCGCCGCGCGCTCCTGTTCAACGCGCTGTCGGGGCTGGCGTTCCTCGCCGGCGGCCTCCTGACCTACGGGCTCTCCGACCGTATCGACGTCACCTGGCTCATCCCGTTCGCGGCCGGCAATTTCATCTACATGGGCGCCACCGACCTGGTGCCCGAGGTGAACAAGGAGCAGAGCCTCGGGCGCGGTGTCCTGCACCTGCTGGCTTTCGTTGCGGGGCTCGGCGCGATGCTCCTCGTCCGGCTCTTCCACTAGCGCCTTTCCGCGAGAGCGGAGGTCAGAAGCCTGCATCCCCCGTCGGCCACGCCGGGCTGTCGCCGAGCCGCTGCCCGTGGCGGTCGACCCACGCGAGCGCCTCTTCCATGATCTCGAGGCCCTTGCGCAGCGTCTCTTCGCGCATGTTGAGGGCCGGGTACAGGCGAATGGCGTTCTCCCGGTCGCTGATGGCCCACACGCCGTTCTCCAGCATGCGGCTGCGCACGGCCCTCGCGTACCACCAGTCCTTCTCGCCCGGATCGGGGCTCTGTATCCCGACGCCGATCAGGAGCCCGCTCGCTCGCACTTCGCGCACGATGCCGTACTGCTCCCAGCCGCGCATGATGCCCGCAGCGATCTCGCCGAGGCGTGCCGCATGCTCGATGACGCGATCGCGCTCGAAGATCTCGAGCGTCTTCAGGCCCGCGGCGCAGCCGGCCGGCGTGCCGGCGAACGTCGAGCCGGAGTAGAACCCCGGGCAGTCGCCGAGGAGCTCGTCTTTCGTCGCGATGCCCGCGCAGGGCGCGATGCCACCGGAAAGGTTCTTGCCGACGACGAGGATGTCGGGCACGACGCCGTAGTGCTCGATCGCCCACATCCTTCCCGTGCGGCCGAGCCCCGTCAGGACCTCGTCGACGACCAGCAGCCAGTCGTTCTTGTCGCACAGCTCGCGCAGGCCGCGGATGAAGCGGCGGGGCGGGATCCAGTTGCCGCCCTCGGCGAGCCCCGGCTCCACCAGGACGGCCGCTATCGAGTCGCGCGGCGCGATCGTGTCCGGGACGTGGTTGTCGAGGTACCACAGGCAGTAGTCGACGTACTGGTCGAGATCCATGCCGGCCGGACGGCGGTCGGTGAACGGGTACGGTGCCTTGATCACGCCGCCTGTCCACGCCTCGAGGTAGCGGCTGAGCTGGCTGTCGAAGCCGCACATGAGCTTCGTTCCGAGGCCCATGCCGTGATAAGCGGAGCTGAACGTGATGACGAAGCGACGCTGCTTGCGCGTCAGCGCCAGGTGCACCGCCGCTTCCGCGGCATCCGTTCCGGATACTTCGTAGTTGAAACGCGGCAGCGCGCGCTCCGGCATGATGTCCGCCAGCCGTTCGGCGAGCTCGTACCTGAGCGGGTGATCGTAGTGGAAGCCCCAGCGCCGGTTCGCCGCATCCACGGCTTCGACGATCTCCGGGTGCGCGTTGCCGACAGGATTCGTGGCCCAGCCGTTCTGGAAATCGATGTAGCGCCTGCCGTCCATGTCCCAGACGAACTCGCCTTGCGCGCGGCTCACCACGATCTGGCCGGCCAGGTCGAAACCGCGGCTCGTCGCGCGCTCGAGGTCCTGCTGGAACCTGAGTCCGTTCTTGAACAACGGAATGCCCCGTTGCAGCCATTCGCGGGTCTTCGGTCCGGGTATCGATTTTTCCGTCATGATCACCTCTCTGTTCGGAAGGTCCATGGTACCCGTCCGTGCACGCGTTGCCGAACCGGCATCTTCCGTGCATTTCTGCCATGCATCCTTGTGCGTGAAACGTCGTCGATCTTCGCGGCGCATGTCGCTCGTTGGAGACGGTGAGCGCTTGCGAAAACGACCTGTTAGACTCGGCCGACACCGGAAACCCCCGACAGGACGTCAATGCGCATAGCGGTAACCGGGGCCAACGGTTTCGTCGGCCGACATTTCGTTCAGCACGCATCGGCAGCAGGTCACGACGTCGTTGCCTTGCACCGGAAGCGCTCCCGCGATGCGTCCCGCTCCCTGCCTCATCCCGAAGGCGTGCCGGTCCGCTACGCGGACGTGCTCGATCGTGACGCGCTCGATCGCTCCCTCTTGCAGGCCGATTGCGTGTGTCACCTCGCCGCCGCGTTCTCCGAGGCACACGCGGACGACGATTACTTCCGGCGCGTGAACGTCGTCGGTACGGCGAACGTGATGACCGCGGCGCACGCGGCAGGCGTCAAGCGCTTCGTGTATTGCAGCACCGCCGGCATCTACGGCAAGCAGGTGCCCGGCATCGTGGACGAGACCCATCGTCCGCAGCCGTGGAACAGCTACGAGCGCAGCAAGGTCGCGGCCGAAGAAGAGGTGAGGCGCCGCGCGGCGAGCTACGGCATGGAGTACGTCATCCTGCGGCCGAGCCAGATCTACGGCCCGGGCGACAAACGCCTCGCCAAGCTGTGGCGCAACGCCGTGCGCGGCCGGTTCCCGCTGTTCGGTTCCGGCGAAGGGCGGCGCCACATGATCTACGTCGAGGATCTGGCCGAAGCGTTGCTGCGCGCCTGCACCTACCGGAACGCGGCCAATCACGAGATGATCATCGCGGGTCCCGAAGCCACACGGCTGCGCGACATCCTGCAGACGCTGGCCGAGGTCTCGGACCGGCGTTCCTGTGGTCCGCAGCTGCCGCTGAAGCCGATGATCCTGCTCGCCGGCGTGGTCGAGGACGTGTGCCGCCTCCTGAAGGTCAGGGCGCCGCTGCACCGGCGGCGCATGGACTTTTACGTGAGCGACGTCGAGTTCGATTGCCGGCGCGCGTTCGAAGTCCTCGGCTGGCAGCCGCAGGTGTCACTGCGCGACGGAATCCGGAGGACCCTGGAAGCCCGGCCGGAAGCGATCGCCACCGGCCGCTTGGCCGCGGAGTTCAAGGCACCGTCCGGCTGAAGCGCGGCCGCCCCACTCGTGGCAGGGCGTCAGCTTGCCATCTCGGGGGACGGCGGCCTCGGTTCGCGGCCGCCCTCGACGAGATAGAGCAGGCCGCAGCCTGCGCCCACGAGCAGCGACAGCAGGCGCACCACCACCGCCGCGAGCAGCGCGGCATCGTAGCCGACGCCCACGGCAACGGCCGTGCCGACGATCGACCCTTCGACCACGCCCAGGCCGCTGACGGAGATCGGCAGCACCGACGCGACGCCGGCGGCGGCGGTGACGAGGGCCGCCGCGGGCAGCGAGATGGCGTCCCCGACGGCGGCGAACGCGCAACAGATCACCACGAGCACGAGCGCCTGGAACATGCAGGAGTAAGCCAGCAGGCCGAGCCACTCGCGTCCCGGCCGCCGGATCCGGCGCAGGTTGTCGCGCACCGGCTCGAGCCATGTCACCCGCGCGAGCAGCGCCCGGAGGGGGCCGGTGCGCCAGAGCGCCAGCACGGCCAGCGCGAGCAACCCGCCGAGCGCGATCGCGGCCGCGCTCCACAGGTACCAACGCGCGAGCTCGCTCGTGCGGGCGAGCCACAGGGCGCCGGCGGCGCCGATGGCGAGCATCACGCCGAAGCCGACGAGCCGCTCGACGAGCACGGCGGACACCGCGCGCGAGCGCGCCACGCCCGGCTTCATGGTGCGGTACACGCGGTAGACGTCGCCGCCGATCGCGGAGGGCAGGAAGTTGTTGAAGAAGTACCCGAAACAGCCGATGCGGAACAGGTAGCCCCACGGGAACGTGAGGTCGTGCAGGCGCAGCGCCCACGACCACTTCGAGGCATTCACCACCATCTCGAGCACGATCGCGACGAGCGCGACGGCGGCGAACCGCCAGTCGAGCCGGGCGACCTGTTCCGGCAGCGCCTGCCAGTCGACGCCCAGGGCAAGCAACGCCAGGAGAACGCCGGCGACGACCAGCTTGAGCCCGCGCGGCACGCTCAACGCGCCGCCTCCTCTGTTCACCAACGATCGCGCTCCGGTGTCCACCGTCCGCGATTCTCGACGGATCGGGGGGCGGGCGCCAGTGGCAGAATGCCGACAGGCGGCCCGTCAGGCGCGTTGCGGGGGGCGGCGGCGGCGCGGGGGCGCGTCGGACTGGCGCCGGATCAGCCGGTAGTCGAGCACGACGTGGCGCGGGCGGTGCGGCCGGCCGGCCTGCTTGTCGCGGATGGTCTCGACCAGCAGGTCGGCCGCGGCGCGGGAGAGCTCCGCGATCGGGATGTGGATGGTCGTGAGCTGCGGCCACACGGCCGTCGCGAGCGGCGTGTCGTCGAAGCCGCAGACCGACAGGTCCGCCGGCACGTCGAGGCCCTGGCGGTGCGCGACCGAGACGGCCGCGGCCGCCATGTCGTCGTTGCTCGCGAAGATCGCCGTGGGCCTCGGCTGGACCTGCAGCAGGTCCTCCGCCGCATCGAGCCCCGAGCGCCAGGTGAAATCGCCCTGCGCGACGAGCCGCTCGTCGAATTCGATGTCCCACTGCCGGAGCGAGTCGCGATAGCCGGCGAGTCGCAACGGACTGGTCGCGTGGCGCGGGTGACCCACGATGAAGCCGATGCGGCGATGACCGAGCGCGACCAGGTGGTCGGTGACGTCCCGCGCCGCCTTGTAGGCGTCGATGCCCACCGCGTTCACGCTGTCGCGCACGCGGCTCGAGCTCACGACCACGGCCGGGATCCCGTTCTCCTCGACGAAATCGAGCACCTGGGCGGAGTCGGCGAGCGGCGGGGCGAGCAACAGGCCGTCCGCACCCTCGGACATGATGCGCCCGATCTCGCGCTCGGCGTGCGCGAGCTCCCCGCATTTCTCGATGATGAACTGGGCGTCGTGCTTCCGCGCCTGCTCGAGCCCGCCGAACATCAGCTCCGCGATGAAGGCGCTGGGCTTCGCGTACAGCAGCACGATGTGGATCTGCCGCGCACCGGCGAGCCGCCTCGCGGCCTCGTTTGGCGAGTAGCCGAGCTCTTCGATCGCGGCATGCACGAGACGGCGCGTCTCCTCGCGCACGGTGGGCGAACGGTTGATCACCCGCGACACCGTCATCGAGGAAACGCCGGCGTGCCGGGCGACGTCGTCCAGTGTCGGCGCGCGGCGGCGCCTGCGTTTGAGCGACTTCGTCATCGATGGGCCGTCGGGTCGGCGCGTCCCCCCGGACGCGTTGTCGTTGTCGTGCCTGGCCATTGCCGATTCTCCGCCCTGGCTGCCGAGGATGCGAGCGGGCGCGAGGCCCGCCCGGTCACCGGGCCGGGCTGTCCGACGCTAACATGACGCCTTGTGAACCTTGGTACCGAGATAAGTTATTGAAATAACGCCACTCGAATCGGCTCACTTGACAATCACGCCCGATTGGCGAACATTCACTATGTTAGCGCAAACATCCAGCCGGCGCGAGCCCGTGAACGGCAGGACGCCGTAGCCCGTGGCCGGACCGCAACCGGCACACCAGTCAGCAAGGGGGAAGAACATGAAACGTCTTGCAGTCGCAACGCGGCCGGCCAGCGGCGATTCCTGCCGGAACGGCCTCGCCCGCAGCCTCGGTTTCCTCTGTGCCTTCGTCATGAGCGCCGCCCCCGCCGGCACCGCGCTCGCGCAAGGGGACAACGTGCTCGAGGAGATCGTCGTCACCGGCTATCGCGGCAGCCTGCTGGACTCGACCAACGCGAAGCGCGCATCGGTCGGGTTCACCGACGTGATCTTCGCCGACGACATCGGCAAGCTGCCGAGCCAGAACCTCGCCGAATCGCTGAACCGGATCCCGGGCGTGAAGATCAACCGCGATCACACCGGTGAGGGCCAGCAGATCTCGGTCCGCGGGCTCGGTCCCAGCTTCACCAAGATCGCCCTGAACGGCAACAACATCTCCGTCGCCTCGGACGGCAACCTGACCGGCACGAACTCGAACCGGGAAGTCGACCTCGACATCTTCCCACCCGAGCTGTTCAGCAGCCTGGTCGTGTCGAAGACGCCCACGGCATCGCAGCTCGAAGGCGGCACCTCGGGTTACGTGAACCTGCGCACCATACGCCCGTTCGATTTCGGGCCGGGCCAGCAGCTTCGCCTGTCGGCCGAGGGTGCCTACACGGAGATCAACGACCAGATCAGCCCGCGCCTGTCCGCGGTGTACTCGAACACGTTCAACGACCGCTTCGGCGTGCTGGTCGGCGTGGTCGCCTCGCGCCGCGATTACCGGGTGGATGGCTACGAGACGATCGGCTTCTCGGACGGCTGCATCGCCGATTACACGGACCCGCCGGCGAACACCAATTCGAACTGCGACGGGAGCGGGCCCTGGCTGGGTCGCAACCACTTCATGTACAGCCCGTACGCGACGGCCGACTTCGTGGCGGCGCACCCCGAGCTCGGGCTGTCGGTCGGTGACCCGATCGATCCGCTCGCGCTGTCCGGCCTGACCCGCGACCAGCTCGACCGCGGCATCATCCCTTACCTCGGCCGGGGCATGTTCACGATCGGCGACCGGGATGCCACGAGCGCGCTGGCGTCGTTCCAGTTCCGGCCGAACGAGGACATGGACTTCGCCTTCGACGTGCTGTACGCGGAGACGGACCGCGAGTTCGATCGCCTAGAGGCGATGAGCTGGGGCCGCCGCAACTTCCTGCACCTCGGCGCGGCGTGGATTCCCGAGAACCTGACGGTGAACTCCGATCAGGTCGTGACCAGCGGCACGTTCTACAACGCCCATGCCTGGGTCGGGCAGCGCGCCTACGACGAGGACTTCGACTTCATCAGCATCATGCCCAGCTTCGCGTGGCAGATCACCGACACGCTGCACATGAGCCTGTCGGCGAGCTACACGGAGTCGAGCTTCTCGCGCGACGAGCCCTACTTCCTGTTCCTGTCCCCGGGCACGCCGCTGCGCTTCTCGGGTCTCGGCGACGTGCCGACGTTCGAATTCGGCCTCGACATCTCGCGGCCGGACATCGGCTGGGTGTGGAACGACATCCAGGGCGACCAGATCCGCTTCCAGCGCAACTTCCGCGACACCGACACGCTCGGGTTCCACGCGGACTTCGCGCTCGGCGAGGAGCCGGCGCGCACGGGCGTGCTGTTCGGCATTGCCTATGACGAGGCGACGCGGGACCTCACGTTCTTCGGCGGCGGCAACAACGACGTGCTGAAGAACGACTTCTTCTTCCCGTCCGATGCCTACGCCAACATCGAGAACTACCTCGTTGCGTCCCCGATCTCCGACCTGGGCGACGTGTTCGACAACTCGGTCGGCTACTCCGGCATCGCGATGCTGGATACCCGTCGGTTCCTCGAGGCGATCAACTACCGCAACTTCGTGCCGACGGAAGCCGGGACCGGCGACCAGTTCGGGCAGGGCGTGGGCGGCATCGAGGAGGAAATGCTCGGGCTGTACGTCGAAGCGAACGCGGAGACGGAGCTTCTGGGGCAGCCGCTCCGCATGAACGCCGGGGTTCGCTGGGTCCAGACCGACCAGACCCTGAGCAGCCTCGCCGGCGACGGCACGGCGGTGACGAACGCGAAGTACAGCAAGTTCCTGCCATCCTTCAACGCCACTTACGACGTGACGGAGGACTTCAAGCTGCGGGTGAGCACGTCGCGCACGATGACCCGTGCCAACCCCGGCGAGATGTACCCGAACTCCGTGTTCACGTCCTCCGGCATCGATACGGCGAGGGCCGGCAACCCGAACCTCGAGCCGTTCCAATCGATCAACTTCGACATCGGTGGCGAGTACTACTACGGCAACCTGGGCTACGTCAGCCTGACGTACTTCGAGAAGGAGATCACCGGGTTCACCCGTGACGACACGGTCGACATCCTGTTCCAGGAGCTCGCGAACTACGGTATCGACATCACGAACCTGAGCGAGACCCAGGAAGATGCGCTGGCGGCCTGCGGCGGACCGGCGCAGTGCACGGTGCAGCTCAGCACCCGCACGAACGTGCAAGGTGCCGCGACGCTCAAGGGCTTCGAAGGCATCTGGGTCATGCCGCTCGACTTCCTCGTCGAGGGCCTCGGCTTCAACGCGAGCGTGACCAAGATCAACCAGCATGCCGATGACGAAGCGTCGATCATCACGGGCATCTCCGACTGGACCTACAGCTGGACGGGCTACTTCGAGAACGAGCGCATCCAGGCCAGGGTGACGTACTACCACCAGGACGGTGCGGTCGCGTCCGGTTTCCAGGGCTACGACGGCAGCGGCGGCGTCCCCGCCCGGCGTATCCGCTCGGACGATCGCACGCAGGTCGATTTCTCGATCGGCTACAACCTGCCGTTCTTCGACGACATCAACCTGACGCTCACGCTCGACGGGTACAACATCACGAACGAGCCCGTCCGCAGCCTGTTCGAGCACGCCGACCTGACACACGACATCTTCTATCCCGGGGCGACCTACACGCTCGGCCTCCGGGGTACGTTCGGCGCCGACTGAGCTTTCCCCCGCCGGGGCGGCCGCCTTCAAGGGGCCGCCCCTTCTTTTTGCCCGTTGCGCGCGCGGCCCCGCCGCTTCGTCCCCGTCGCCTGCGATGCACCCCTACAATCGGGGTATTCGCAAGCGTCGGAGGTCTCGCGCTATGCAGCTCATGTGGAGGTACATCCAGCCGCTGCGCGGCTGGGTGGCACTGTCGCTCCTGCTGGCGGCCGTCGCACAGGTGCTGACGCTGGTGGACCCGCTGATCTTCGGGCACATCATCGACGAGTACGCGCTCAATCCCCATGACCGCCCGCAAAGCGAGCTGGTGCGCGGCGCCCTCGGCTGGCTGCTGGTCGCGGCGGGGGTGGCGCTCGCCGCCCGCCTCGCAAAAGCCTTCCAGGATTACGTGCTCGCGCTGGTCGTGCAGCGCTTCGGCCTGCGGATATTCAACGACGGCCTGAGGCAGGCGCTCAGGCTGACCTACGAGGCGTTCGAGGATCACAGCAGCGGCGAGACCATCGGGTTGCTGCAGAAGGTGCGCAACGACACGCAGCGCTTCATCAACAGCGCCGTGAACGTGCTCTTTTCGTCGCTCGTGGGGCTCGTCTTCCTCACGTGGTACGCGGTGACGAAGCACTGGCTGCTGATCCCCGTGTTCGTCGTCGGCGTGCTGCTGCTGGGTGCGATGAGCAGCGTGCTCAGCCGCCGCATGCGCGAGGTGCAGCGGGCCGTCGTGCGCGAGACGGCGGGCATGTCCGGCACCATGACGGAGTCGCTGCGCAACATCGAGCTCGTGAAGAGCCTCGGGCTGACCTGGCCCGAGATCCGGCGGCTGGAGCGCCAGACGCACAGGATCTTCGACCTGGAGATGGAGAAGACGCGGAAGGTCAGGACGCTGTCGTTCTTGCAAGCGACGCTCATCAACACGCTGCGCCAGTCCATCCTCTTCATCCTGCTGTGGCTGATCTTCCGCCAGACGCTCACGACCGGCGAGCTCATCTCCACCCAGTTCATCCTGAACACGATTTTCGTGCCGTTGCAGGACCTCGGCCGCATCATCCTGAACTACCGCGAGGCCGAGGCTTCGATGCAGCTTTTCGGCGAGCTCATGGAGAAGCCGGTGGAGAAGCGCCCGGAGGATGCCGTGGAGCCGGGCCCGATCACCAGCCTGCGGTTCGACGACGTCGTGTTCCGGCACCGCACCGCGACGGAGAACGCGGTGGATCACCTTTCGTTCGAGATCCGGCTCGGCGAGACGGTGGCGTTCGTGGGGCCTTCGGGTTCCGGCAAGAGCACGCTCGTGAAGCTGCTCGTCGGCCTGTACGTGCCCGACAGCGGCACGATCTCGATCGACGGCGTACCCGTGGAGGAGCTGCGCTACAACCCCGTGCGCCGCCAGATCGGCTTCGTGACACAGGACCCGCAGCTCTTCTCCGGCACGATCCGGGAGAACCTGCTGCTCGTGAAGCCGGATGCCACGGACGAGGAGATGCTGGCCGCGCTGGAGCAGGCGGCGGTGACACCGCTGATGGAGCGCTCGGGGCAGGGGCTCGAGACGCGCCTCGGCGAGGGCGGCTTGCGCGTCTCGGGCGGCGAGCGCCAGCGGCTGTCCATCGCCCGGGCGCTCCTGCGGAAACCGCGGCTCTTCATCTTCGACGAGGCCACGTCCGCGCTCGATTCGATCACGGAGCAGGAGATCACGACCGCCGTGCGCAAGCTGTCCGGCTCGCGGCAGCACATGGTGATCCTGATTGCGCACCGCCTGAGCACGATCATGCACGCGGACACCATCCACGTGCTCGAGAAAGGGCGCATCGTCGAGTCCGGGACGCACGAGGCCCTGCTGGAGCAGAAGGGCCTGTACTACGCGATGTGGCGCCAGCAGATCGGAGAGCGCGACCTGCGGCTGGTGCGCGCCCCGGAAGAGATACCGCGGCCGGACCCGGACGAGCTGGAGCCGGACATCGAGCCGACGACGGTCTGATCGCCGGCGCCGCGCAGCCGCGGGCTCAGGTGAACTGCCGCGCCGCCTTGATGACGTCGTAGGCGGCGTTGATCTCCCGGGAGCGTTCCTCGGCGAGCGCGCGCATGCTTTCCGGCAGGCCGCGGGCGGCGAGCTTGTCGGGGTGGTTCTGGCTCATCAGCCGGCGGTACGCCCGCTTAATCTCGGCGACGGTCGCGGATGGCGTGACGCCCAGCGCGGCGTAGGCATCCTCGATGCGGCTCCGCGGCGGCGCCCCGGCGGCCGAAGGGCCGCCACCGGCCGCGCGGAGCAACGCCTCGAGCTGGCGGACGTCGCGCTCCGTGAGACCCAGCCGCCGGGCGATGCGCACGAGCATCTCGTGCTCGGCCGGGTGCACGTTGCCGTCCGCCGCCACGGCCATGAGCTGCACCTGCAGGAAGATCTGCACCAGCACCGCGCGCCCGCGCGCGATGCGGGCAAACGCATCGACGGCGGCATCGAGGTCGAAGCCCGGGCTCTTGCCGCGGTTGAAGGCCGCCTTGGCCGCCTCGCGCTGCTCGCCGGACAGGTTCAGCCGCTCGAAGACGCTTTCGGCCGCCCTGATCTCGTCGCGCGTGACCACGCGATCCGCCTTGGAGACGGCGCCCATGACCGAGAACGTCGCATCGAGCAGCTCGGCCTGCAGCGCGCGCAGCCCGCCGATGACCCGTGCCTGCAGGTAGCGGCCGAGCGCATAGCCGACCAGGGCGCCGATGACGGCTCCCGGGAACCGGCCCAACAGGAACCCGATGAAGGCGCCGAGCAGGATGAATGGCATGCGCTCATTCTAACCGGCGCCGCCCGGGGAACCCGCGTGGCTCGCCGGGCCGATTTGCCAGCCGTCGGCGAAGGTGTGACACTTGCCCCGGAGGTTCCCGAACGAAGAACGACACCGCGGGGCCTCCCGGATGCTCCGGATTGGGGACTGGTTCCTCGTGTTCCGCTGTCGAGGCGGCTAGCCTCGCCGCTCCTGCCTGAACGAGCGACCCGACGGACGAGAACGAGATGTACAAGACGGTGCTGACCCTCATGGCCTGCCTTGCCCTCGCGCAAACCGGCGAGGCCGCGACCGCGCTCGCCCTCGATGCCGGCACGGTCGCGATCGAGGCGGCCGTGCTGCCGCTGCCCTTGCCGTACGCGGCCGGGTCGGAGACCGCTGCCGCCGAAGCGAAACCGGAGTCCCAGCCGGAGGCGAAGTCGTCGTCGGTCGTGCGCGAGATCGTTGCCGGCGTGCTGACGGGGAGCCTTGCCGCGGTTCTCATGCTAAAAATCCTGTACGGGCGCCGCCGGCGCGACTGATGCCCTGAAGGATTCGATGCCACAGCCGACCCGGATTGCTCTTGCGTGGCTCGCGGCCGCCGGCCTTTCCGTACCGGCCTTCGCGGCCGGGGACGACGGACTGCACGAGCGGCTGCTGACCCTCGACACTCACCTCGACACGCCGATGCATTTCCCGCGCGCGGGGTGGAGCTTCGGCGAGCGCCACACGCTCGCGGAGGACCTCGTGCAGGTGGACCTGCCGCGCATGGAGTCGGGCGCGCTGGACGGCGGATTCTTCGTGATCTACACGGAGCAGGGGCCGCTGACGGACGAAGGCTACGAGCACGCGCTCGCCTTCGCGCGCGAGCGCTCGGACGTGATCGACGAAACGCTCGCCGCCTTCCCGGAGCGTATCGCGCCGGCCCTGACCGCGGCCGATGCGCGGGCGATCGCCGCGTCGGGTCGGATCTTCGCCTTCAAGAGCCTCGAGAACAGCTATCCGCTCGGCGAGGATCCCGGGCTTCTCGCAGAGTTCCATCGCCGCGGGGTGCGCATGGCGGGACCCGTGCACAGCGCCAACAACCAGTTCGCGGATTCGGCGACCGACGAGCCGCGCTGGAACGGCCTGAGCCCGCTAGGACGCGAGTGGGTCGCGGACATGAACCGGCTGGGCATGGTGATCGACGCGAGCCATGCCTCGGACGCGGCCTTCGACCAGCTCCTCGAGCTGTCGGAGACGCCGATCCTGCTGTCGCACTCGGGTGCCCGTGCGGCGTTCGACCACCCGCGCAACCTCGACGATGAGCGCATCCGCCGGCTCGCAGAGAGCGGCGGCGCCATCTGCGTCACCAGCGTGTTTCTCTCCCCCATGAACCTGGGCGAAGAGCGGGCGGCGCTGTTCGCCCGGCTCGAGCGCATCGGCGAGCTTTCGCCCGCCGAGCAGGAGGAGCTGACCCGCCGCTGGCGTGAGCTGGACCGGCGCGAGCGGCTGTGGGATGCCGGTTTCGACCAGTACATGGCGATGCTGCTGCACGTCATCGAGGTGGCCGGTGTCGACCACGTCTGCTTCGGTGCCGACTGGGACGGCGGCGGCGGCATCGCCGGCCTCGAGGACATCACCGACCTGCCGAAGATCACGGCGCGGCTGCACGCGGCGGGCTACTCCGAGGCCGACCTCGGGAAGATGTGGAGCGGCAACGTGCTCCGGATCCTGGAAGCGGCGGAGCGGCACGCCGCGCGCTCACCCGCCGGCGGCACGCCCGGCGCGGACTGACTCGCCCGCGCCGGCGCGCGTGCCTCAGCCGGGGTCGCGGCTGACCAGCGTGTCGATCGCGATCCAGTTCGTTTCCCAGGTGGCACCGCCGTCGGCGGAAAACGCCTGCTCGTAGCGCCACTCGGTGGACGACACCGGCGAGATCACGAACCGGACCAGGACCTCGCGACCGTCGACCGTCTCGGTGCCGAAGAACTCGCCACGACCGTCCACGAAACGGCCCGTGACCGGCGGCGTCAGCGCACCGTTGCGGGCGTTCGCGTAGTGCAGGCTCCATTCGCCCGAGCGGGGGTCGTAGAGCCTCAAGTTCAGTCCCACGATGCGGCCGCCGGGTCCCTCGACGTCGAGCTCGACGAGGTTGGCGCGGCCGCCCCAGATCGGCCGCACGACGGAGGTGCCGGCGAACTCCAGCCATTCGGCGGATTCGCTCAGCCGGTTGCTGAGCACCCGCACGTCGGTGCGCCAGGTGCCGATGCAGAAATCGAAATCGCGGCTGCCGTCGCGCTCCGCGGCCGGGGCGGGCTCGGCGGCGCGCACCGATCGTGCCGCGTCCGGCGGCGTCGCGAGCAGCAGGACGGCGGCAGGAAAGGCGAGCAGCCAGGAAGGGCGAGCGATCATGGGACGTCTCCGGACGGGAATCACCGGATACGGATAACCGGCCGCGAGGCCATTTCGCAATCGCCACTTGGTATATTGCCGCGATGACCACTTTGCACCTCGACCTGGACCGGGAGGGCGCCGCGCCGCTCTACCTGCAGATTTACGCGGGATTGCGCACGGCGATCCTCGAGGGCGTTCTCGCACCCGGGCAGCGGGTGCCCTCGACCCGCGCGCTCGCCGCGGAGCTCGCGGTGTCCCGCCAGCCGGTGCTCGCCGCCTACGAGCAACTGCTGCACGAGGGCTATCTCGAGGGGCGCCACGGATCCGGCACCTACGTCGGCCGCGCGCTGCCCGGCGACTGGCCGGAGCCGCGTGCCGGGGCGCTGCGCCCGGCGCAGGCGCGGAAAGACCCGCTTCCCGACCGTGCCTGGCGCGGGCTCGGCCCTTTCCGGACGAGCCAGCCGGCGCTCGACCGTTTCCCGCGCACCCTGTGGGCGCGGCTGGTCGCACGCCACGCGCGCCGTCTCGGCCCCGCGGACATGGCCTACGGCGATCCGGCCGGCATCGCGGACCTGCGCGCGGCGATCGCGGAGCACCTCTGCGCGGCCCGCGGCGTGCGCTGCGAGGCGAGCCAGGTGCTGGTCGTCTCCGGCTCGCAGGCGGCTTTGCGCATCGCGGCCTCGGTGCTGCTCGATCATGGCGACCGGGTCGCGCTCGAGGAGCCGGGCTACGCCGGCGCGCGGGCGGCGCTCGCCGCGGCGGGCGCCCGTCTCGTGCACGTGCCGGTCGACGAGGAAGGGCTGGACGTGGCGGCCCTGCAGCGCCGTCGCGAGCGCGTCCGCGCCGTGCACGTCACGCCCTCGCACCAGTACCCGCTCGGCTGGATGTTGAGCGCGGCGCGCCGGCTCGAGCTGCTCGACTGGGCGTTCCGCCGCGACGCGTGGATCCTCGAGGACGATTACGACAGCGAGTACCGCTACGTCAGCCGGCCGCTCGGGGCGCTGCAGGGCATCGACCCGCACGGCCGCGTCATCTACATCGGCACGTTCAGCAAGGTGCTGTTCCCCGCGCTGCGCGTCGGCTACCTGGTCGTGCCGGAGGCGCTCGTCGCGCGCTTCGTCGAGGCCCGTTCGGCGCTCGACCTGTTTTCGCCGACGCTGTACCAGGCCGTCCTCGCGGAGTTCCTGCGCGGCGGGCACTTCGGCCGGCACCTCAGGCGCATGCGCCGGGTGTACGCGGCAAGGCGCGACGCGCTGCTCGCGGGGCTCGCGCAGCACTGCGCAGGCCGGCTGTCCGTGATCAACGCGGACGCCGGCCTGCACGTGGCCGTGTGGCTGGCCGGCGGCCTGGATGAAGCCCGCGTGCTGCAGGCGATGGCGGCTCGCGGGCTCACCGCGAGCTCGCTTTCCGACTGCTACGCGACGGGAGCGAAGCGGCCGGGGCTGCTGCTCGGGTTCGGCGGCAGCGACGAGCAGCGGCTGCTCGCCGCGACGCGCGTGCTGGGCGAGGTGCTCGACGGCACCGCGGTGCAGAGGCGGGCGGCGGGGTGAGCGTTTGACCGGAACTGGCGCCGCCTGCTCAAATGGCGGCAGGGTCGGGCGTCGGGGGTCTGTCGTGAATCTGGATCGCTTCATCGTTCCAACGACCGTTCGAACGGGAACGGCCGCGCTGCTGGCCGCCTGGCTGGCCGCCTGGCTGGCCGGCTGCGGCCCGGAGCCCGAGCCTGCGGCGTCGGTCGAACAGCCCGGTGCCGCGGAGGCAGGGGAAGCGAGCTCGCTCGCCCCGGGCGAGCACGCGTGGAAGACCGCGGACGGCAATCGCATGCCGTACACCGTGGCGGGCAGGGGAGCCGCGACCGTGGTGCTCGTGCACTGCTGGATGTGCGAGCGAACGTTCTGGTCCGAGCAGGTACCGGTCCTCGCCCGGCACTACCGGGTGCTCGCGTTGGACCTCCCGGGGCACGGCGAGGCGACCGCGGAGCGCGAAGCCTGGACGGTGGCCGGGTTCGGCCAGGACGTGGCCGAGCTCATCGAGGGGCTCGGCCTCAGCGAGGTCGTGCTCGTCGGGCATTCGATGGGCGGCCCGGTGTCCCTGCGCGCCGCGGCGATTGCGGGTGACCGCGTGCGGGGCATCGTCGCGGTCGATACCCTGCACGATGCCGAATTCGAGTACGCCGGCGAAGAGATCGAGCAGTACCTGCAGGCGTTCGAGACCAACTTCGTGGGCACCTGCAACCGGTTCGTCGAGCAGATGTTCCCCGAGCCGGGCGCCGAGGCCGTCATGGAACGCGTCCGCAAGACGAGCTGCCGCGCCGACCGCGCCGGGATCGCCGCCGCGCTGATGCGGGATTTCGGTCGCGTCGACACGCCGCAATGGTTCCGCGATGCCGGCGTCCCGATCCGCGCCATCAACGCAGCGGGGGGCATGCCGACCCGCATCGAGGTGAACCGCCAGTACGCCGATTTCGACGCGGTGACCCTCGAGGGCGTCGGGCATTACCTCCACATGACCCGGCCGGAGCAGTTCAACCCGCTGCTCCTCGACGCGATCGCCGACATCCTGAACCCGGAGGCGATTGCCGCCGTCTCGCCCCTTCCCTAGAGGCGCCTACACGGGCTGGGGCTCGGCTCCCGGGAGGAAGCGCGCGTGCCGGGTCGGCACGATGGGCGAACCGTGGTGGCGCGCGGTGACCTTGGTGGCGTGCGCGCCGAGGAACAGGATGAGCCCGGTATAGTAGACCCACACCATGAACACGACGGCGGAGCCCGCCGCGCCGTAGGCCGAGCCGACGGCCGCATGCCCGAGGTAGAGCCCGATGGCGAAGTTGCCGATCGTGAGCAGGAGCGCGGTGACGAAGCCGCCGATCAGGGTGTCACGCCACGAGATGCGCACGTCCGGGACGTAACGGAACAGCATCGAGAGCACGAGCGCAACGAGCGTCAGCGACAGCAGGTTGTTGACGACCAGCGTCACGGTGCCCGCGCCTGGGAACAGGGTCGCGAGGTAGCCCTGCAGCGCACGGATCACGGCTTGCAGGATGAGCGATGCCAGCAACAGGAAGGCGAGGCCGAGCACCACCGCCAGCGACACGAGGCGGGCGCGCGCGAACCCGAGAATGGCGTTGGCAGGGTTCGGCTCCACCCCCCAGATCCGGTTGAGCGACTTCTGGAGCTGGGCGAAGATCGTGGTCGCGCCGAGCAGGGTCAACGCAAACCCGATCGTCATCGAGATCACGTTCTTGTTGGACTGGCCGGCGTTCTGCATCACGGTCCGCAGGAGCGACGCGCCGCGCTCGCCCACCAGCTCGCGCGCCTGGGTGACCAGTGCCTCCTGCACCTGGGCCTCTCCCAGCAGGATGCCGGCGGCTCCCACGACGACGAGCAGGAGCGGGGCGATCGAGAGCAGCGTGCAGTACGCGAGCGCCGCAGCGAGCTGGAACGGCTCGTGCTCGCCGAAGGTGCGGATCGTGTCCCAGGCAATGGAGCCGGCGGCGCGGATTCGGTCGAGCATCGTCGTGCGCTCCGGGCGTTTCCCGAATAATCCCGGGGCTCCGGTCTGCAAGTCGCATGCCAGCCGGACCGCCTCCGGTCCGGAGGGGCGGGCCAAAAAAAAAGCGGCGGCGTGATGACACGCCACCGCCTGACGGGCGACTCGGGGGCGATCGTCCGTCGACAAAGCTTCTGGTTGCTTCGTTCTCGTGAGCAAAGTCTCCGCGGTTGCCGCGGTTGGCTCAATC
>Ga0079224_100002562_pt1 | contig 22203 bp, 20 predicted proteins | sample Stecom2015_FD_80414 | JGI IMG/M metagenome (GOLD analysis project Ga0079224, IMG submission 80414) | Agricultural soil microbial communities from Utah to study Nitrogen management - Steer compost 2015 | ecosystem: Environmental > Terrestrial > Soil > Agricultural land | place: USA: Utah...
ACGCGGAGTGAGAAATCCTCGATAACCGGGTTGGCGAGCAGGGTCTCGGCGAGCTTGCGGATTTCGGCGAGACGGGCCTCGTCGGCTTCGCCCTCGAGGTCGATCTCGAAGCGCTTGCCCTGACGGACTTGGGTCACCCCGGAGAAGCCAAGCCGTTCGCAGGCGCCCAGGATGGCCTGGCCCTGGGGGTCCAGGATCTCGGGCTTGAGCATGACATCGACGATGACGCGGGCCACGGGGTCCTCCAGAATTGTACCGCACCGGTGGTGACGACGTCGCTGGTGTCCAGGCGGACACGGGACGCAGGGCCGGGGCGAGCGCAGCCAGGGGCCTGGCCGCGGCTCGGCGCCAGCCGGACAGTCCAGAGCGTACGGTACCGGCCACGCGGGGAGGAAACCGGCTGTTCCCGAGGCCGGTGATGTGTGCGACGCGCCGTGTGGGGAAGCGGAACCGTAACGTCCCGGGCCGCTACGGATAAGGCCTTCCGGGGCGTCGCGGCGGTGGCGACGCCGCGGATCACTTTGGAAGAGACGAAAGCAAAATTCTTCTTTTTACCCGACCCTTGCTGTAAACCACACCCGGAGAGGGGGATTCGTGTCCTTAATCACCTCATGACTATGCATCGTGAATCGACTTGGCATGCGTCTCACCAAGTAGCAGTATCCCCGGTCGTCCTGAGGGGGAAATTTTGGCGACCATTGAACTCGACCGTCCCGCAGAGACCACCGTCACTGCGGAGGGTCTCGACTTTGCAGAGGCAGTCAGGCCGTACGCCGACCAGCTCTACCCGGCAGCCCTGCGGATGACGAGGAATTCGGCGGATGCCGAAGACTTGGTTCAAGAGACCTTCACCAAGGCGTTCGCTAACTTCCACCAGTTCCGTGCGGGCACGAACCTGCGCGCCTGGCTCTACCGGATTCTCACCAACACCTTCATCAACGGCTACCGCAAGAAGCAGCGGGAGCCGCGCCAGGAAGTCACCGACGAGATCAAGGACTGGCAGTTGGCGGCGGCCGACGCGCACTCGTCCACCGGGTCGCGGTCGGCGGAGGCCGAAGTCCTCGACCGGCTGCCGGATTCCGCGATACGCACCGCGCTCGCCCAGCTGCCGGAAGAGTTCCGCATGGTCATCTACCTGATCGATGTCGAGGGCTTCTCCTACAAGGAAGTGGCGGAGCAGATGGACACCCCGTTGGGAACGGTGATGTCGCGGCTGCACCGGGCACGCCGGCAGCTTCGCGTGCTGCTCGCGGACTACGCCAAGGAGCGTGGCCTGTACGCGGACTGACCGCGTGCCCGGTCCCCTGCACGCCCGCGCACCCTCCTGGGCACCCGGTGGCTGAAGTATGCTGCGCTGATGCGCGGCAGTGCGGTCTGTCTTCTCCGACAGCGGCAGAGAAAAAGTACTAGGGTGGCCTAATTTTTACTTGGAACCCCTTGTATTTTCTAGGAAGTCCTGGTAGTTGGGGTTTTTCTTTTTCTGCGGGATGATGAGTCGGACGACGTGAGGTGTCGCAGGGTCTTGCGCTGCCCATAGTGATATCTGTCACGATGGGTGGTAGGGCTGTTCGACCCCACCCGTTACCCCGGGACGGGTCGGGCAGGCAACAGGCCGACCAGCGGTACCCCGTCAGTCGGCCCCGAGACCGAGGAGCGACAGGTGTCCGACAGCACCGTTCGTGAAGAGCCTGAGCTGATCCAGCTCTTGACCCCCGACGGAGAGTACGTCCCGCACCCTGACTACCCGTTCGAACCCGCCACGGCACAGGTCCGCGACCTCTACCGCGACCTCGTCCTCGTGCGGCGCCTCGACGCCGAAGCCGTGGCCCTGCAACGCCAAGGCGAACTGGGCCTGTGGGCCTCCCTCCTGGGCCAGGAGGCCGCGCAGATCGGTTCAGCCCGCGCCCTCGAACCGCAAGACATGGCCTTCCCGTCCTACCGGGAGCACGGGGTGGCCTGGTGCCGGGGAGTCCGCCCCCGGGACCTACTGGCCATGTTCCGCGGCGTCACCAACGGGGGCTGGGACCCGTACGAGCACAACTTCCACCTCTACACGATCGTCATCGGCAGCCAGACGCTGCACGCCACCGGGTATGCGATGGGTGTGCAGCGGGACGGGGCACTCGGTGAAGACGGCACCGCTGTCATCACCTACTTCGGCGACGGAGCCACCAGCCAGGGCGACACCAACGAAGCCTTCAACTACGCCGCGGTCAACAATGCCCCGGTCGTGTTCTTCTGCCAGAACAACCAGTGGGCCATCTCCGAGCCCAACGACCGCCAGAGCAAAGCGCCGATCTACCAGCGGGCCGCCGGCTTCGGCTTCCCCGGGATTCGCGTGGACGGCAACGACGTCTTCGCCTGCCTGGCGGTGACCCGCAAAGCCTTGCAGCACGCCCGCGAAGGGCAAGGCCCCACCCTGATCGAAGCGTTCACCTACCGGATGGGCGCGCACACCACCTCCGACGACCCCACCCGCTACCGGACGTCCGCAGAGATCGAAGAGTGGCGCCGCAAGGACCCCATCGCCCGGCTGCGGGCCTACCTGGTCCGCGAAGGCAAAGCCGACGACGGCTTCTTCGACGCGGTAGAAGCCGAGGCGGAGAAGCTCGGGGAGCAGGTCCGCGCCGAATGCCGCGCCCTGCCCGACCCTGCACCGCTGGACATCTTCCGCGAGGTCTACGCGGAACCGCACCGCGAGCTCGACCGGCAGCGCGCCGAATTCGCGGACTACCTGGCGTCGTTTGAGGGGGCGGAGGGAGCGGCCCGATGAGCGGAACCGAACTCACCCTGGGCAAGGCCATCAACGCGGGACTGCGCCGCGCCATGGAGAACGACCCGAAAGTCCTGGTGATGGGGGAGGACGTCGGACGGCTCGGCGGGGTCTTCCGCGTCACCGACGGCCTGTACAAGGACTTCGGCGCAGACCGGGTCATTGACACCCCGCTCGCAGAATCCGGCATCATCGGCACCGCGATCGGCCTGGCGCTCCGCGGCTACCGCCCGGTCTGCGAGATCCAGTTCGACGGGTTCTTCTTCCCCGCCGCCGACCAGACCTTCACCCAGCTCGCGAAACTGCGGGCCCGCTCCGAGGGACGGCTGAGCCTCCCCGTCGTGATCCGCATCCCCTACGGCGGCGGGATCGGTGCGGTGGAACACCACAGTGAGTCGCCCGAGGCCTACTTCACCCACACTGCCGGCCTGCGGGTGGTCACCGTAGCCACCCCCGAGGACGCCTACTGGATGATCCAGCAGGCCATCGCCTGCCCGGACCCGGTGGTCTTCCTCGAACCGAAACGCCGCTACTGGGACAAGGCCCCCGTCCGCACGGACGGCAGCGTGGACACCGCCACCCCGATGGGGGAAGCGCGGATCGTCCGCCCCGGTACCGACGTGACCCTGGTGGCCTACGGGCCGATGGTCAAGGTCGCGCTCCACGCCGCTGAAGCGGACACCGAGCGGTCCATCGAGGTCATCGACCTGCGGTCGCTCTCTCCCGTGGACTACGACACCGTCTACGAGTCGGTCCGCCGCACCGGACGGCTCGTCGTCACCCACGAAGCCCCGGTGACCAGCGGACTGGGCGCGGAAATCGCTGCCCGGGTCACCGAGGCCTGCTTCTACCACCTGGAGGCCCCGGTCATTCGCGTCGGCGGATTCGACACCCCCTATCCGCCGTCCCGGTTGGAGGAGTACTACCTCCCGGACCTGGACCGGGTCCTCGACGGTGTCGACCGCACGTTCGCGTACTAGAGGGCTGGGCATGACTCACCAAGGAATCCAACAGTTTGTGCTGCCCGACGTGGGCGAAGGCCTCACCGAGGCCGAGATCCTCACCTGGCACGTGCAGCCAGGGGACCAGGTTGACGTCAACCAGGTCATCTGCGAGATCGAAACGGCCAAGGCCGTCGTGGAACTCCCCAGCCCGTTTGCGGGTCGCGTCGAGGCGCTGCTGGTCGAGGCCGGGGAGACCGTCCCGGTCGGAACTCCGATCATCGCGGTGGACACCGGCGGTGCCGCGGGCGAGCCGCGGCCTGAGCCTGCTCCCGCCGCAGCCCCGGCGGAACCGCCAGCGGAGGAGAAGCGGGAACCGGTCCTCGTCGGCTACGGCGTCAAAAGCGGGGCCACCAAGCGCCGGGCCCGCCGCCGCACCCCTTCGGCCGTGCCGGCGCAGACCGTCGGCCAGCGCACCGTGGTGCTCGCCAAGCCTCCAGTGCGCAAACTGGCGAAAGACCTGGGGGTGGACCTGCGTACGGTCGTGCCCAGCGGGCCGAACGGGGTCATCACCCGAGACGATGTGCGGCGCCACGCCGAGCAGAACCAGCCGCAGCCCTCAGCGCCCCGCGTGCCCGAGCCGGCGGCGCCCGCACCGGCTGCGTCGCCTGCTCCCGAGCGGGACGTGCGGGAAGAGCGCATCCCGGTCAAGGGGGTGCTCAAGCACATGGCGGCGGCGATGGTCGACAGCGCGTTCACCGCACCGCACGTCACCGAGTTTCTGCAGGTGGACGTCACCAAGACCGTGAAGGTCGTGCAGAAGCTCCGACAGCGGCCGGAGTTCGCGGACGTGAAGGTCTCCCCGCTGCTGCTGGTCGCCCGGGCACTGCTTATCGCGGTGCGGCGGCACCCGCGGATCAACGCGTCCTGGGACGAGGCCAACCAGGAAGTCGTCGTCAAACACTACGTGAACCTGGGCATCGCGGCGGCCACGGATCGGGGCCTGGTGGTGCCCAACATCAAGGACGCCGACCGGCTGCCGCTGCCTGACTTGGCGCGGGCGTTGACCGACCTCACCGAGAAGGCGCGGGCGGGACAGACCGCCCCCGCGGACTTGACCGGCGGCACCATCACCATCACCAACATCGGCGTCTTCGGGATCGACGGCGGAACCCCCATCCTCAACCGGGGAGAGGCTGCGATCCTGGCCCTGGGGCAGATCCGCGACATGCCGTGGGTGCACAAGGGCAAGATCAAGATCCGCAAAGTGACGACACTGTCGCTCTCCTTCGACCACCGGCTGGTCGACGGGGAACTGGGATCGAAAGTGCTGCGCGACGTCGCCACTATCCTGGAAGACCCCGAGGAGATGGTGCTGGCATGGGGCTGATCGGCCTTGCCGGTGCGTGAGGCCCTGGGCACTGGAGGTCCTCCAGTGCCCAGGGCCGGTCTCTTATTCCGATTCAGCGTGCTCGAGGGTCAGGAGGGGCTGCTGTCGTCGGTAGACGCCTCAGGGCGTTGTTGCTCGTCCAAGGCAGTCCGGATGGCGTTTTCCGCAGCGTCGAGCGCAGTCCGGGCGGTAATCGCGTGGATGTGGGCGCGCTCCAAGTCCTCCAGCGCAATACAGTCAAACGACACTCGAGCGTCGTGGATCGCCTGCTGGAGCTGGCGGAGCGCCTCTTGAATCCCGACGTGCATGACTCCCCCTGGGATTGGTTCCTGCGGTGGGCGGGACAGCACCGACCGTCCCGTGTATGTAGCGTGCCCCCGCCTGGCCAAGGTGAACAGGGGTTTCGTCAGTGCAGGCCAGTAGAGTCGCGGTATGACGGATAACCGTGCAGCCGCTCCCGGTTGGCACCTCGGCCCGCTGGTCGGCTTCGACATCGAGACGACCGGCATCAACCTGGAACAGGACCGTGTCGTCACTGCCGCGATCATCGAAACGGCTGCTGACGGCTCCCAGCGGACCCGGCGGACCTGGCTCGTCAACCCCGGAGTCGAGATTCCCCCCGAGGCCGTGGCGATCCACGGCATCAGCACCGAACTGGCGGTGGCCGACGGAATCCCCGCCCCCGTTGCCGTAGCGGAGATCACCGACCTGCTGGAGCAGGTACTCCAGTCGGGAACGCCGCTGGTCATCATGAACGCTCCCTTCGACCTCACCATCCTCGACCGGGAGTGCCGCCGCTACGGGGTGGTGCCGCTGTCGGAGCGGCTTGACACGGTCGCCCCGGTCATCGACCCCCTGATCCTGGACCGGCACATCGACCGCTACCGCAGGGGGAAACGCACTCTGGAAGCGCTCTGCGCCCACTACGGGGTCCCGTACGACGGTTCACATGAGGCGAGCGCGGACGCGGTAGCAGCTGCAGCAGTGGCCCGGGGGATCGGGCACGCCGCGGCGCACGTGGCTGCCCTGTCCCCTCGGGAGCTCCACGAACTGCAGGTGACCGCAGCTGCCCAGCAGGCCGAGTCTTTGGCGGCGTTCCTCCGCAGGAAAGGACTGAGTCCGGAGAGGGTCACCCGGGCATGGCCTCTGGTTCCCGTCCCTGGCACGCAGCCGAAGCTCATCTGACCTGGAGAAAACCCCGACGGAACGCATGAAACCCCCCGCTGCGGAAACAGAAAGGTGCACACTCGTCGTGCACCGTGCTTGTAGAGGGGGGTGGCGCGACTCCGCGCCAAGACGTCGTGGTACGACCAACTCACGGATCATCCGATACGACCACCAACTCGGCCGACAACCAAGACCTGCTGTGGGAACCGCCTCCCGTCCTCGAAGCGGAGCGGCCGCCGCGGACGGACTGGGCAGTGTTCCTCACCGCAGCAGCGTTCACCCTGGCCTTCGTCGCGTGGGGGGCGATCTCTGACGAGACGCTGGCCCAGGTCGCCGAGAACCTGCTGGCCGGGTTGATGCGCTACGGCGGCTGGGCGTTTGTGCTGGTCGCCGGAGTGTTCGTGGTGTTCGCGCTGTGGCTGGCCTTCAGCAAGTACGGGCAGATCCCCCTCGGCCGGGAGGGGGAGGAGCCCCAGTACACGACGGTGTCGTGGGTCGCCATGATGTTCGCCACCGGTATGGGGATCGGGCTGGTGTTCTACGGGGTGGCAGAACCCTTGGCCCACTACGTCACTCCCCCACCGGGCACGGATGCCGCGAGTGAATCGCAGCGGACTCTCACCGCGATCGCCACCACCTTGTTCCACTGGACCCTGTATCCGTGGGGCATCTACGCGGTGGTCGGCTTAGCGATCGCATACACCACCTTCCGCCGGGGGCACAGCCAGCTCATCAGCGCCGCGTTCATCCCGCTGTTCGGGGAGAGGGCCGCAAAAGGGCCGCTCGGCAAGGCGGTCGACGTGATCGCGATCCTGGCCACCCTGTTCGGGTCTGCCTGCTCGCTGGGGCTGGGGGCGCTGCAGATCGCGGGAGGGTTCCAGACCCTGGGGTGGACGAGCCAGACGACGTTCGGCCTGCTGTTTCTGATCATCGCGGCCATCATGGCCTGCTACCTGGTCTCCGCGGTCTCCGGAATCGCGCGGGGGATCAAGTGGCTGTCCAACACCAACATGGTGATGGCCGTGCTGCTGCTCGTCTTCGTGCTGGTCACCGGGCCGACCGTGTACATCCTGGACCTCGTGCCGGGCGCGGTGGCCACGTTCTTCCAGGACTTTTTTGAGATGGCGGGACGCACTCAGGCGGTCGGCGGCAACACCGCGGAGTGGCTGTCAACATGGACCGTGTTCTACTGGGCCTGGTGGATCTCGTGGACCCCGTTCGTGGGGCTGTTCATCGCCAAGATCAGCCGCGGCCGCACGATCAGGGAGTTCGTGGCCGGTGTCATCGTGGTGCCGAGCGTGGTCAGCCTGATCTGGTTCGTCATCTTCGGGTGCACGGCGATCCATTTCCAGCAGTCGGGGGTTGATCTAGCCGCGTCCAACCAGATCGAGGCGCAGTTCTACGGGATGCTGCAGAACCTGCCGTGGAGCGGCGTGGTGAACGTGGTGCTCGCCGTGCTGGTCGCGATCTTCTTCATCACCGGCGCGGACTCGGCATCCATTGTCATGGGCACGCTCACCCAAGGCGGAGTGGACAAGCCGCGGCTGGCCATGACCGTGCTGTGGGGGATGCTCATCGCGGCGGTGGCCGCGATCATGCTGCTCGTCGGCGAGGGCGGCAGCACCGCGATCGACGGGCTGCAGAACATCACCATCCTCGGGGCTGCTCCGTGGGCGATCGTCATGCTCCTGCTGTGTGTGGCCTTGCTGAAAGGGCTGCGGCGGGATCCTCTGGCGGTGCGGGAGCGCAAAGCCAGGGAGCTCATGGACGAGGCGGTCATCACCGGGGCCCGCACCTACGGGGAGAGCGGGTTCCAGTTCCCGGTGGCGCCGGCGCGGCGGGAGGAGGCGCCACCGCCGCCGCGGAAGGGTGACGGGGACGCCTCCGAAACGTAGTCGCCGCCTCAAGGACGCCGGGAGCGGCATGCAGCGCTGAACCTTCGTGCCGCGCCTAGTCAACGCGGACGAGACGGCGCAGCGTGAGGCGTTCCACCACTGTCCACGTGGTCGAGGTCACCAGGTAGATCCCGGAGGCCAAGGGGACGAACGCGGCGATGACCACGGTCAGGAACGGCAGGTAGGTGACGAACGCCGGCACGGGGGTGGGCTGTCCCGCAGCCGGGGCAGCGGAGAGTGCGGGCAGGGTCAACCACCGTCGGTTGGCCCACGCCACCGCGGCCAGTGCGGCGAGCAGCGCAGCGAACACGGGGAGAGCTCCGAGGTCACCGGACGCGAGGATGCGCGGCAGGGTCGACCCCAGCGGGGTTCCCGCGAACGGCAGCGCGAGGAGCGCGTTGGCGGAGCCGTCGATCTCCGGAACCGTGAACAGGGTGTAGAGCAGGGTGAACATCGGTGCTTGGGCGAGCGCAGGCAGGCATCCGGCGAACGGTGAGGCGCCTTCGCGGGCGTAGAGTTCCCGGGTCTTCGCGACGAGGCGCTCCGGGTTGTGGCCGTAACGCTCCCGAAGCGCGTAAAGCTGGGGCGCCAGGCGGGCGCGGATTTTCTCCCCGCGCACCTGGAGGTAGCTGAGGGGAAGCGTGAGTACGCGGGCGGCGAGGGTCAGGAAGGCAATCGTTGCTGCGGCGGACACCGGACCGAGGAACACGGCCAGGGTGCTGTAGACCGCCATGGTCAAGGCGTGGGCAGCGGCAAGGAACGCAGAGAACAGACCGAACACAGTGAACCAGGGCCTTTCGTGAGAAGGAGACGGGTGATCAGCGAAAGGCCGCGCGAGGCAGGAGACAGCAGCCCTGTCCCCGGAAGAAGAGAAGGAAGGGCGGTGCGGTCACGCGGCCGTAGCGGCCGCGCCGGGAGCCCGAGACCGGGGTTTACCGGGCACGTTAGGAGCCGCGGAGACGACCACGCCGACGCGCTGCTGCCAGCGGCGCAGGGCACTCGTCCGGGCATAGGGTTCGGTTGCGGATTCGGTCCGGACCGGGCGCGCGGGAAGGGCCAGCCACAGGAGGGCCGCGCCCACGGCCAGTGTGGCCGCCACGGTGAGCGAAGCCGGGTCCAGTGGGACACTGTCCACCCCGACCAGGAAGGACTGGGCGAGGAAGATCAGGAACGCCACAGCACCTCCCGTCGGTATCCGCACCGGATCTTTCTGTCGGTCCGTTGACACAGACGCACGGGACGGGGAGAGAGTTCCCGCCGGCGGACGGTTGTTCTGAGGACGGGGCCGGGACAGGCTGCGGGCCTGCCGCCCCGGTCGGGAAGAACAGGAGACACGCCGCCCCCACCTTCATTTACACGGGGTTTCCAACCGGTGACTATTGGTGGGGTCTTGTGTTTCAGGAGGTAGGAAACAAGCCGTGCCGTTGCGCCCGCACCATCTCACCGTCATGTTCGCCACTCTCGCGCCGACCGTGGACACTGCTGTGCACCGGACTGCTGGGCGGACAGTAAGGCCGGTGACGATCTGCTACGAGTCGGGCCACCGGCAGGTGTGTGCGGCCCCCGCCCACCGCCTCCGCCGTGACCAGGGCGGGGTGGTTGCGGTAGAGACCAGCGCGGATACCGGCTTCGTTCTCTACGCGGGAACGGCCTGCCACCCGACCCTGGCCGTGGGCTCGGGCCGCGGGCGGACAGAATTCGCCGCCCCGATCTGCGCGGCCACGATTCTGATCGAGGATGCGGCGCCCCGCGCGGACCGCATTCCGCTGCGCGTCCGCTAAGCGGCCGGTCCGCTCCCGCTTCCCCACGGTCCGGTTGAGGAGGCGGCGAGGGCGGCGAGCGCCTCCCACTGGGTCTCGTCGGCGAGAGCCGAGCCCACAGCGACGGCGCGGGCCCCCGCTGCCAGATAGTCCGCGGCGTTGTGCGCGGAGACCCCTCCTGTGGCGACCAAGTTGACCTCGGGGAACGGATCGCGCATCGCGGCGAACCATCCCGTGCCGAGCACGGTGGCCGGGAACGCTTTGAGCCAGGTGGCACCGTGGCGGAGCGCCTGCTGGATCTCGCTGGGGGTTGCGACGCCGGGCAGGTGCGGCAGCCCTGCTGCCAACGATGCGGCGAGGACTTCTCCATCGAAGCCGGGGGCCACGGTGAACGCGGCTCCTGCGTCGGCGGCCGCTGCCACCCGGTCCGGGGTGGTCACGGTTCCTGCCCCCACCGGGCGGCCGCGGCTGCGCCCCGCGGCGACTGCGGCGCGCAGCGCGGGAAGCGCGTCCGGGGATTGGATGGGAACTTCCACGAGGGCGATGCCCAGGTCCCAAGCGCGGTGGGCGTGGGCGACAGTGTCCTGTGCGGACAGGCCGCGCAGGATCGCCATGACCTGCTGGCCGGCGAAGAGGTCGGCGAAGTCCACGAGGTCACGCTCCGGAGAAGAGGGGGTCGGACGGGTCGAGGGGGAACAGGTCCGGGTCGGGGATGCAGAGGGCCGCCCAGGCGGCCGGGGACAGGGCGAGCAGACGCTCTCGAGCCTCCCGGGGCGGGAACGGAGCCAGGTCTGCGACGCTGAGCAGGGTGGCCGCGGCCATGATGTGCCCTAGCCGCAGGCATTCCTCAGGTGTGCGGTCGTCCAGCAGACCGGAGAGGAAGCCCGCCGCGAAGGCGTCTCCGGCACCGACGGCTTCCACCACGTCGACGCGGGGCGCGGGAACGAAGACCCGCCGGGCCCCGGTGTAGGAGGTGGCGCCCACGTCGGCGTCTTTGACGACGAGGAGCGGTACGTCTGGCAGGAGCGCCCGCACCTGGTCGGCGGTGGAGGCCTGCCAGAGCTGTTCCGCTTCGTCGCGGCCGACGAAGACGAGGTCGGCTGCGCGGGCCAGGTCGAGGAGCACGGGGGCAGCGTCGTCGGCCGGCCATAGGGCAGGACGGTAATTGACGTCGAAGGAGAGCAGCGGCCCGTGCGCGGGCCGGGAGACGAAGAGCCGCTGGACGAACGCGGCGCAACTGGTGGAGAGGGCCGGGGTGATACCGGACAGGTGGAGGAGCCGGGCGGTGCGGAGCTCCGGCCGTTCCGCCAGGCGGGGGCCGATCGCGGAGGCAGCAGATTCGCGCCGGTAGTAGTACACCCGGGTGCCTTTGGGCGCAGGGTCTTTGAGGTAGAGGCCGGTGGGGCGCTCCTGGTCGACCTCAACCAGACTGGTGTCCACCCCGTAGCGGGCCAGGGTCCGTGTGATGATCGCCCCGAAGGGGTCGTCTCCTACCCGGCTCATCCAGGCGACCCGGTGGCCCAGTCCGGCGAGGCCGCAGGCCACGTTGGACTCTGCGCCGCCGATCCGCGGGAGCAGCGGCGGCTGTTCGACCAGCGGGACTGCCGAGGCAGGAGAGAGCTGTCCCATGGTCTCGCCGATGCAGATCACGTCGTAGGAATCGGTTTCGGTCACCGTACCACCACCCTCCGCACCGCTGCCCGCAACATTAGCGCCTTGTGTCCTTGCCGGGCGGCGCGGGGCGGGCAGCGGTGCGGGGTGCCCGTCGAGGAACCGCTGTTCCGGGCGACTCGGCAACGCTCGGATGCAGGGGTGACGGGCGTTTTCCTGGGTGGCTTAGACGACCCGGCGCGCGGAGTTGAAGTTCTCCTCGTAGTGGCCGGACATGGAGACGATCTGGACGGTCTTGCCGCTTCCGGGCGCGTGGATGATCTGGTTGTCGCCGACATAGAGGGCGACATGGCTCGGCCCGGAGTAGAAAAAGACCAGGTCACCTGGGCGGAGCTGGGAACGGGATACCGGTTTGCCCTGGGTGGCCTGGTCGTAGGTCGTGCGTTTGAGGGTCACCCCCACCTGTCTGTATGACCATTGCACGAGGCCGGAACAGTCAAAAGCGTCCGGGCCGGCTGCCCCCCAGCGATAGGGGGCGCCGATCTTGCTTTCGGCATAGCGCACCGCCTCCTGGGCGATGCTCTGGCTGCCTTTCCCGCTGCCCTTCCCGCTGCGAACGTGCTGGTCTTCCTGCGAGGAGTCCGCTGCCGGGTCCACGCGGTGTGCGGCACCGGTGACCGGGGTGGCGTTCGCGACGCTGATCGTGGCGGCCAACGCCAGGGCGGAGAAGGCCGTGGCGGCCCGGCCGATGAGACGCGAAGCGTTGCCTCGTGGAGACCGACCGAAACCCTCGTTGCAGAGCATGGTGTCTTCCCTCGATATGTAGACAAAGGACACATTCGTCGTGTGGAAGGGGATGACGCTGCCAACCGAAACACAAGGACACTGCGACGACGGATATAAAAAGCAGATCGGCGTGTCACGCCGAATCAATTGCTGGAAACGGCTGTCGGCGAATGAATCGCAACGTCGGGGAGTCGGGGGTGGCGGCGCGGGGAAGGCGGCGTGGCGGTCGGGAAGGGGGAGGGGAAGCCGGTTCGTCCGTTATCGGGGCAAGCCTTGCTAGTAAGCACATCCCGCGATGTCACGGAGAGGTCACGGGCAGAGTTAACGCAGACTTTATACATCCGATCATCCTATGAATTGTGTGCGTGTCGGCTGATCCGAATCTGTCACCGGAGTCCCGAGATCGATGTCGATGGTGCGCGCCGGAAAAAATCGCTTTCTGGAATTTATTGACTACTTCTTGGCGTCGACAAAACCAGGGGAAATGATATTTCCGGCAATCGTAGAAAAGGTTGTCAACTAGCGGAATCCGGGAGGAACGTGTGCGGGATGGCCGGGAGAAGGCCGTGGTCTCAGCCGATTCCAAAAGTGCTCCGTGCCGGAACCGGCATTGTTCGCCCATGGGTCCAGGGGGAAGCGGAGGACCGGGGCAAAGGCGCGGCTGAGCCGCAGGCGAAAACTGCGGAGCCGGCAAGGGTGCGGAAACGCGCCGCCCCTCTCCACCACCCTGGAAGGGGCCGCTGCCGCGGCGGCCGGGAACGCGCACCCGTCCAGCGGATTTCCCCCGCACACTCCATGGCGAGGAGCATGACCGGAACTGTCCCCACCGGCACAGACCGTTATCCGTGTATGCCCCAATATGGGGCATCGTCCGGTATTTCACCGCTGTGGGCTACGATTTCGGAAGCCATGATTATCCGTGAGGCCACTCGGTCTGACCTCGGTGCGATCCTGCGCCTCCTGCGTGAACTAGGGGAGGAGGCCCCAGCGCAGGGTGGCACCGTTCGCATGTCCTCAGCCACAGTCCGGGCCTGGACGCGCATCGAGAACGACCCGGAGCGCACCGTGCTGGTCGCCGAGCGCCGCGGACAGATCATCGGCACCCTCGACCTCATCATGATCGCCAACCTCACCCACGACGCGCAGCCGTGGGCGGTGATCGACAACATGGTGGTGGACGCGGCCTACCGGCGCACCGGAATCGGCCGGGCCCTGGTGGAGGAGGCGATCAACCGCGCCATCCAGGCCGGGTGCTACAAGATCGAAATGCTCACCCACGAAAGCCAGGGCAGCGCCTACGAATTCTGCCGCGCAATGGGATTCACTATCGCCACCGAAGGCTTCCGCCGCTACCTGTAAGCCGCATCCAACGGTGAGGGGGGTGGAACATGGCACGTTCCACCCCCCTCACCGTGCTGCGTTACGGCACGCGGCTAGAAGCCGCCGCCGGAGGAGTCTGAGCCTCCCGAGCTTCCCGAATCCGAGGAGCCCGCGGAGCTTCCCGCGTTCGAGGAGCCGGCGGAGCTTCCCGAGTCCGCAGAGCTGGCGGAGTCTGCAGGCACGGACGCCTGGTACACGCCGGTCAGTTCCGTGGACGGAGGCGGCGGCGTAGGAGAGCTGCCCGCGTCAGTCGGTGCTGGACCCGCGTAACGAAACCCTTGAGGACGCCCGGGAATGGGACGCGCTCCCTGCGCGGCCGGGGCGCTCTTCACCTGGTTCTCCGCCTTCCCATCCGCCGCGGCTCCGCTGCTCGCCGGGTTGAGGCGGGCCGTGGGCTCCTTGTCGGCCGGGTTGAGGCGGGCCGTGGGCTCGTTGTCAGGGGAAGCGGGACGCTGGGCGTTGGCCGCACCCTCGGGCTCCGCCGCCTGGGGGGAGGACTGCTTGCTCGAGGCCGCGGAGGCCGACTCCTTGTCCGTGCTGCCTTCGAAGTCGGACCGTTTGAGCCCGGCGTCCAGCGCACCGGCCTTGGCTTCGGCTTTGAGGAGCTCCGCCAGGGTGTCGCGCATGTCGTTGAGGCGGCGCACCGCCTCCCCGTGCGTGGCCACCAGGCGCTTGAGCCGCCGGTCCGCGACATCGTGGATCTTGTTGGCCCGCGCCTCGGCCTCGTTCAGCTTGCGCTCCGCTTCCTTGGCTGCCTCCTCGCGCAGCCGCTCGGCCTCCTGCTTGGTGGAGGTGAGCAGCTCCTTGGCTTCGTCCCGAGCGCCGTTGACGATCCGCTCCGCCTGCTCCTGGGCGCTCTTGATCTTGGCCTTGGCCTCCTCCTCGGCCTTGGCCCGGATCTCCTTGACTTCCTTGTCGACCTGAGCTCGCTTGTCAGCGGCCTCTTCCTCCGCGATGCGCAGGATGTTGGCCAGCCGCTCGCTGATCTGCTCGTGTTCCGGCTTGACCGCGGCCTTGGCTTTGGCCTCGGCGAGTTCGCGACGCAACTGCTCCAGCTCGTCGTGGGCGCGGGCGAGGCGCTCCTGGAGGTCGCGGAGCTGGTTGTGGTTGCGGACGACGAAGTCGTCGACCTGACGCTTGTCGTAGCCGCCCTTGCGGACGGTGGGGAAGGCGTCTTCGCGCAGCAGGTTCGGGAATATCTCAGGAATGCGTTCGTTCATGTCCTCGGTTACCAGGTCGACAATGATCGGATCTGGAGGGATGGATTTTTGCTCTTGTCTATCGTTCCCATAACACCTCTGAAACGAGATGTGGGAATCCTCATCTGAGGTGGGGGAACGCGAGGGGCGAGCGGGGAACGGACAGTGTGCGGGGTGGCCCCGGGGCAGCGGCGCGTCCCGGTGGTGACATTGTTCCGAGGCCCGCTCGGCAGTGGCGTGCGGCGACCTCACAGAGCCGCCCAGAAGCCATCCCACTAAAGTATGGGCGATTGTGCCCGTGCATGGACGGTATCGGTCATCTTCGCTGTCCGCACGTGCCTGTGGGTGGGAGGAGATGCCATGTCCGGTAGCGGAGAGCGACCGCACATCGGCTCTGCGGAGTTCGGCGAGCCGACGATCCACCCCGACGCTTGGATCGCGCCGGGAGCAGTGGTCGTAGGCAGGGTCCGTATCGGGGCCCACAGCAGTGTCTGGTACGGCTCAGTGCTGCGCGCCGACACCGAGGACATCATCGTGGGGGAACGCTGCAACATTCAAGACCTGTGCTGCCTGCACGCGGACCCGGGAGAGCCTGCGATCCTCGGTAACGGGGTGAGCCTCGGCCACAAGGCGATGGTGCACGGCGCGGTCGTGGAGGACGGCGCGCTGATCGGGATCAACGCGGTGGTCCTGGGCGGGGCCACCGTGGAGGCGGGAGCGCTGGTCGCTGCCGGTGCCCTCGTGCCGCCGGGCAGGCGGGTGCCCGCAGGCACCCTGTGGGCGGGCGTGCCAGGCAAAGTCATCCGGGAGCTGACCGACGCCGAGCGGGAGAACCTGGTGGGCACCGCCGAACGGTACGTGGGGTATGCCGCGCAGCACCGCGGCGTGACGTGGCGTTGAGCCGCACCAGGGGCGCTGCCCGCTGAGAGCGGGTGTGCGTGGCTGAGCCCTCGCATGCGGGAGACGGCGCTCGGACCGTGGCTTCGCGGGGCGGCGCTCGGGAATAGCTGGTGCGCGGTCCCGGCCCCGGTACCGCGGGTTCGAAGGCGTGCCGTGGTGCATCTGCTGCGGATACGGCCGGATCTGCTCAGACTTCGGCGGCGGACTGCCCGGCCGGGGACCCTGCTGCCATGCGGGAGCTGCCGGACTGTGCTGCGCAGGCAGTATCCGCGCATCCGCGGGGTCCTAGGCACAACGGGCTACCCCGGCATAGACCGATCCGGTAGCGGACTGCGCCCCGCCTGGGCAGGGCGCACCTGAGCGTGGCAATGAGGTCACCGACTGGCATCTTCTTTCGGGGCAGCCGTGACCCGGCGGCGCCGGATGTGCGCTCGACGGCGCAGGGCCGCGGCGCCGGGCAGAACACCCAGGCGGCGCTCCGGCGGGGCAGGCCGACGGAGCGTATCTCGTGCAGTTTCCCTGTGTGACGCATCTATTCCGAAGCGTGAAGCGAGGAGAAAAGTCTGGATGGGGCATGAGCGCCACCGGTCCATGCCACTAGCGGCTTCTCGCTCCGGTTTTCTTTTCTGCCGCTTCAGTCACGGTTTCCGGGGTTGCCCGGGACTCCGGTTTTCCCCGGAAGAAGACGGTGCAGGGCACGGCTTGCGTTCGGTTTCCTTCGCCGTTGTCCGGGGATATTCCGCCCATGGTGTCGGCGGGAGAGGATTGCGATAAGTCTCGGCTGTCGCGCTGCCATACCTGCCTCGTGCCCGCGCGCCCCGGGAGAAGCGGAACAGCCGTGGTGCGGCGCGGAGCGGGAGCACCTCGGGCACCGAGCTACGCGTCGAAGCGACGGCAGAAATAGCGGACTCCCGAGGGTGTTCTCCGTATTTTTTCCACGCTTTTTCCTAAGAGTGCGGAGAACTCGTGCAGTCCGGGGGCGGTTCATAAAAAATAGAGATCCCGTCCCGCAAATCTTCCTGTATTTCGGGTGTGCCTCTGGGGCGAGAAAGCACTTGAGTGGAGTTGTTTTTCTCTTCGGAAATATCCTTCCCGGGGTTCCGGAAGGCGGTAAAAACGCCTCGCGGCTGGGGAGGTGCGGCCAGAAGGCTGAGGACAGTGCAAGGAGGAAAGCAGCGGTCCCCGGGCCGTCACAAAGAGTCACTATCTCCTGGTAGACAGGTGCGGAGAGTGCCTGGTCGGGGTGGGGAAGCCGGGGTGGCGGCGGGGGGTCCGAGCCGTGCCGCCGCGCGGCTGCAGGGGCGGTGCGGGCGGTGTGCAGAGAAACCTCCTGATGCTCTCTCTTTGTTATGGAGGTGGATCAAAAATGTTATTAGTCATTTTCAAGTCATATTTATGTGAGGGCAGTGGCCGGTGGGGAGAGAAGAGCGATTGAACTAGTCCGTTCGGTCATTGGAAACACGGAATCCCTGACATTGAGTAACTAGATCGCTCCGCGGTTGAAAAATGGTCCCGATGGGCCATGGTCTGTCGGCTACCGGTACGTAATCTGGGGTGAGACGGTGGGGAGGGCTCGTCCGGACATGTCCGGAACGAGGAAAGCTCTGAGGACAGACTCGGACCGGAGGTGACACGGATGGACATCGATCCTCACGTACCTCTCCACGACGCCGTGGCTTTAGCGGAGATCGACCTGTACACCGACGTGCTGGCCGCGGTGGGGGAAGCTGATGCCCCACTCACGACCGACGAACTCGACCGGGTCCTGGGACTGCGCCCCCGCACCGCCCAGTCCGCCTCCCCGATGCGGCTCGTCCTCGACGAGCCAGTCAGCCAGGAAACGCCTGAACTCTCCTGCTAGCCGCCCGGCGCGGTCGGACGAGATACCCGCGGTGCGAGCGCGGCTGCGCGATCCAGTGCGGGGCGGACACTGGGTCGGACCAGCACTTCTGGACCGCGTCCATCAACCGGGATACGGACGTGCTGTCCCGCGGCGAACGACACATACCTCACTACGCGCGAGCGGGAGACGCGGATGCGCCAGTTCGGGGGCGCTCCCCGCATCACGCCACGGCCGCCACGCGCCCCAAAGAGAGGGCCCGGCCCTGCCTGCCCCGGCTGCCCCGCGGTGAGCTCCTGACGCTCCCTGCGGTCCTGTTCTCGGGGCTGCCCGCGCCTTTCCTGCGCCATGCCTCCTCACCGGCGCCGTAGCGCACAAGGGCCGCGGACGCCGGGGCGGATCACCCCGACGGCCGCGGCCCCGATCCGGTTGTGCCGGAAGCCCGTGGCACCGGGAGGGTTAGACCGTCTCCTTGGCGGCCTCTCCCTCTTCCTTCTGCTTCGCCGACTGGAGCAGGAGCTGCGCGACGTCCATCACTTCCACGGACTCGGCCGCTTCCTTCTTCGACTTCTTCTCGTTGACGGCGTCGCTCACCATGACCTGGCAGAACGGGCAACCGGTAGCGATGAGGTCCGCCTTGGTGGACAGCGCCTCTTCGACGCGCTCGGTGTTGATGCGCTTGCCGATGCGCTCCTCCATCCACATGCGCGCGCCACCCGCACCGCAGCAGAAGCTGCGCTCCCGGTTGCGCGGCATCTCGGTCGCGGACACTCCCGGCACGCCGTTGATCAGCTCACGCGGCGGCTCGTAGATCTTGTTGTGGCGGCCCAGGAAGCACGGGTCGTGGTACGTGACGTTCCGGTCCACCCGCTCGATCGGCGCCAGGCGTCCTTCCTTGACCAGCTGGGCGAGCAGCTTGGTGTGGTGCACCACTTCGAAGTCGCCGCCCAGGTCCCGGTACTCGTTGCCGATCGTGTTGAAGCAGTGCGGGCAGGTGACCACGATCTTGGTCGCGCCGACTTCCTTGAGCGTCTCGATGTTCTGCTGGGCGAGCATCTGGAAGATGAACTCCATGCCCAGCCGGCGCGCCGAGTCGCCGGTGCAGGTCTCCATCCCGCCGAGCACGGCGTACTTGACGCCGGCGATGTGCAGGAGTTCGGCAACGGCCTTGGTGGTCTTCTTCGCCCGGTCCTCCAGGGCGCCCGCGCAGCCCACCCAGAAGAGGTACTCGGTTCCTTCGGGGAGCTTGTCCTCGACAACGGGGACCTCGAAGTCGACTTCGGAGATCCAGTCCATGCGCTTGGACTCGCTCATCCCCCACGGGTTGCCCTTGTTCTCCAGGTTCTTGAGGAGGGTGTTGGCCTCGGAGGGGAAGCTGGACTCGATCATGACCTGGTAGCGGCGCATGTCGAGGATGTGGTCGATGTGCTCGATGTCCACGGGGCACTGTTCGACGCAGGCGCCGCAGTTGGTGCAGGACCACAGGACGTCGGGGTGGATGACGCCGTTCTCCTCCTCCGTGCCCACGAGGGGGCGGCTGAGCAGGGCCAGCACGTCTTCGTGGATGTCCGGGGTCTCCTCAGTGATCCCTTGCATGAGGTAGGGAGCCTTGGCGTAGGCGTGCTCCCGGAGGTCCATGACCAGCTTCTTGGGGGACAGCGGCTTGCCCGTGTTCCAGGCCGGGCACTGCGACTGGCAGCGGCCGCACTCGGTGCAGGTGGTGAAGTCGAGGAGGCCCTTCCACGTGAAGTCTTCGATCTTGCCGACACCGAAGGGGTCTTCGTCCGGGTCGGCTTCCTCGAAGTCCAGCGGCTCGCCGTCCTTGTTGAGCATCTGCTTGGCCGGGCCGAGCGCGGCCGAGCCGTCGGCGTTGCGCTTGAAGAAGATGTTGACCGGCGCGGTGAAGCGGTGCCAGGCCACGCCCATGGTCAGGAACACGCCGATGGCGATGAAGAACAGCCAAGAGATGATCAGTTTGAAGGCCGCGACAGAGGCCAGTAGGTACTCGTTGGCGGGGAGGATTGCGCCGAAGGCGTGCGAGATCGGGGTAGCCCACACCGGGAAGGGGAAGTCACCCATGGCGACCTTGACGCCACGGATCACAAAGATCGAGACCAACAGGGCGATGATGTAGGCCTCGACGTAGTAAGCGGTCCAGTGCTTGGAGTTGGCGAACCTGGACTTGCGGCCGAGGACCCGCGGTCCACGCAGCTGCCGGTAGATGGTGAGCCCGACGATGCCCGCGAGGCTCAGTGCGGCAATGGCCTCAATGAACAGGCCGTAGATCGTCCAGTCGTGGATGAGCGGCAGCTGGAAGTGGGGATCCCACACTTCACCATGGGCTTCGGCCACTGTGAAGACCAGGGCCGGGAACGACACCATGATGAACCAGTGGGCAATGCCGATCCAGCGCCACTTGAGCATGCGCGTGTGACCGAGTGTCTCGATCAGCGTGTTCGTGATGCGTCGCCCGAAGTCTGCCTTTCGAGCGGCTTCCACCGGACGGCCGACGCGCAGGATGCGGACCATCCGGCTGATGCCATAGGCCCACACGGCGACCCCGACCACGGCGAAGGCGGTCGTGATGATCCCCAGTATCAGGTAGAGCATCGCCCGCGGCCTCCCAACGTGCTGTCGTGTCCTGGTGCACGGCGCACCAGGGGTCCACCCAATGTTACTAGCGAGTAATAACCGACGGGTCAACGCTCCGCCGGTCCCACCCATTGACCGACTGGACAGGATGGCTGGTTGTCAAGGTTAGTGAAGAGGGTATGTGGTCATCTCCATTGGGTAGCCGGTCGGGGGATGGCGGTGCGGGCCTCGGGCTCGGGGACTTCCCGGAGGAGAGTACTGGGCCTTCCCTGGGATGTCCCTGGCTTCTCAAGAACCGTGATCAGAAGTGACGGTCGCCAGGGAACAATCGATGTGTCTTCCGCGTTGTCATGAGCGCGAAAGAAACTTGAGCCTAGGCGACTCAATTGATTTGACAGTGAGTCTGTGACGAAGCAACATTGCGTTAGGCAGACTCAACTTTGACGGAGGAAGCACTCATGGCACGTGCGGTCGGCATCGACCTTGGTACGACAAACTCTGTCGTCGCGGTCCTGGAAGGCGGCGAACCCACGGTTATCGCCAACGCCGAAGGAGCTCGGACCACTCCGTCCGTCGTCGCCTTCGCGAAGAACGGTGAGGTGCTCGTCGGTGAGATCGCCAAGCGCCAGGCGGTCACCAACGTCGAGCGGACCATCCGCTCGGTCAAGCGCCACATGGGCACCGACTGGAAGACCCACATCGACGGCAAGGACTTCACCCCGCAGCAGATCAGCGCCTTCGTGCTGCAGAAGCTGAAGAGGGACGCGGAGGCCTACCTCGGCGAGGAAGTCACCGACGCCGTCATCACCGTCCCGGCCTACTTCAGCGACGCTGAGCGGCAGGCCACCAAGGACGCAGGGAAGATCGCCGGCCTCAACGTCCTGCGCATCATCAACGAGCCCACGTCCGCTGCGCTCGCCTACCACCTGGAGAAAGAGAGCGAGGCCACCATCCTGGTCTTCGACCTCGGCGGTGGTACCTTCGACGTCTCGCTGCTGGACGTCGGCGACGGCGTGGTCGAGGTGAAGGCCACCCACGGTGACAACCACCTCGGTGGTGACGACTGGGACCAGGCCGTCGTGGACTGGCTGGTCGAGCGGTTCAAGAGCAGCAACGGCATCGACCTGTCCAAGGACAAGATGGCGATGCAGCGGCTCCGCGAGGCCGCGGAGAAGGCCAAGATCGAGCTGTCCAGCTCCACGGAGACCTCGATCAACCTGCCCTACATCACCGCCTCCGCCGAGGGTCCGCTGCACCTGGACGAGAAGCTCACCCGCGCCGAGTTCCAGCGGCTCACGTCGCACCTGCTCGAGCGCACCAAGGGCCCGTTCTTCCAGGTCATCAAGGACGCTGGGATCAGCGTCGACCAGATTGACCACGTGGTCCTGGTGGGTGGCTCCACCCGGATGCCCGCCGTGGTCGACCTGGTGCGCGAGCTGACCGGCGGCAAGGAGCCCAACAAGGGCGTCAACCCGGACGAGGTCGTCGCGGTCGGCGCGGCCCTGCAGGCCGGTGTGCTCAAGGGTGACGTCAAGGACGTGCTGCTGCTCGACGTGACCCCGCTGTCGCTGGGCATCGAGACCAAGGGCGGTGTCTTCACCAAGCTCATCGAGCGCAACACGGCCATCCCGACCAAGCGCTCGGAGATCTTCACCACGGCCGAGGACAACCAGCCGTCGGTGCAGATCCAGGTCTACCAGGGTGAGCGGGAGATCGCTAAGTACAACAAGAAGCTCGGCGTCTTCGACCTGACCGGCATCCCGCCGGCGCCGCGCGGTGTGCCGCAGATCGAGGTCACCTTCGACATCGACGCCAACGGCATCGTCAACGTCACCGCGAAGGACCTCGGCACCGGCAAGGAGCAGTCGGTCACCATCACCGGTGGCTCCGCGCTGCCGAAGGAAGACATCGAGCGGATGATCCGCGAGGCGGAGGAGTACGCCGAGCAGGACCGCAAGCGCCGCGAGGA
>Ga0079224_100002563_pt1 | contig 22201 bp, 18 predicted proteins | sample Stecom2015_FD_80414 | JGI IMG/M metagenome (GOLD analysis project Ga0079224, IMG submission 80414) | Agricultural soil microbial communities from Utah to study Nitrogen management - Steer compost 2015 | ecosystem: Environmental > Terrestrial > Soil > Agricultural land | place: USA: Utah...
GTTCAACGCGCGCCGCCAATCCTCGACGAAATCGCCCGCACCGATCATGTTGATCAGCGCCATGCGCGGCCGGCCGGTCCAGCGGAGGATCTCCATTTACGCCTCGTACTCCGTTCCGTAGGGATGTGCGCCGTCTACGACATACAAGATCCCGGCGCCGCCGATGATCGGCTGAAGCAGCTCGCACTCATCTCGACACCGTTCGTCGCCGCGGTGCGTGGCGACGAACTCTTCGACCACCGCGGCCCGTGCGTGCGCGCCGCGCTCGTGCTCCTGCAGCCAGCTGAGGACTGCACGCGGACGCTGGAATCCAGGCGTGTCGACCAGCTCGTAAAGCACCTGCTCGTCGATGCGCATCTGATAACCGCGCGACTTGCGCGTCGTTCCAGGATCGGGCGAGATCGCTACGGACTCATCCTCGGCGAGCGTCGCCACGATGCTGCTCTTGCCCTTGTTCGGATGCCCGACGATAGCGAAGATCGGATGCGTCAAGCGCCGCTCTCCAGGTACAGGGCGGGATCCGCAATGCCTCCGGTCCATCGCGACCACACGGCGCGCTGCTGATCCGTGGCGAGCCCGCCGCCGGCGCCCACCGGCGCGAGAATCAGTGACGCCTCGGCGCCCACGCCGGCGCGCAACTCCGCGAGGAAATCCTTCAGATCGAGCAGAGGCGCCTCCCACGCCCGCACGAACACGAGCACGACCTGCGCTCGCTGCCGCGCGAGCTGCTCGATCACCGCCCGATCGAGCGCAATCGATCGCCCGCCGCCCGCCTCGTGCACCTGCGTCACGTTGCGCTGCAGATGCGCCGCAGCCCATGCACGCGCGGCCTCCTCGCTCAGCGCGCCGGACCAGACGACGGCTGCGGCGGACTGGACGGTATGCGGCGCTGGTCCGGTGGTGCTGGCGGCGTTGGCCGGCGGCGGCGCTTCCGGCTCGGTCGCTCCGAGCGCCACCGCGGCGCCGCACATGCGGTCCAGCAAGGCCCTGACGCCGGGATCGTCCATCAGCAGGCGCCGAGTCGCTGCCCGCAGCCTCCCGAGGGATATCGCAAGCAGCAGGCAGCGCGGCGCCAGTCCGTACGTCAGGATCGCCGCCAGCAGGAACGGCCACCATCCCGTCAGCGTCTCCGCAGGTGAAAGAGAAGGTCGCTCAGACGCCAGGCGGAAGTACCTGGATTGCTCGATCAACTGCGCGCCTGGAACCGCCTCCGGCCACCAGCTTCGCCAAGGTGCGGAGATTGCATTCGTGATTCGCAACGCCTCCGCAGCCTCGATCCGCAACGTCGTGCTCCAGCCGAACGCGAGGTCGGTGAAGGCGATCAGGCCGACTGCCGCGCCGAGCGCACCCAGGTTGAAGGCGACTGCAGCCGTCTGCGACCACGTCAGCATCTGCCACCGGGCGAAACGCGCGGCGGCCGGTCCACGAGCCGCTCGCCACTCGAACAGCGTCGCGCTCTGATCGTTCGCACGTCCCAAGCGCCTGTAGACGGCCGCGGCCAGGGCGCCCGGATTCAGGCCGCCAAGCAGCTCCTGGAGTCCCGCCAGCCCGGGAATCTTCGGCAGCATGAGCAGCAGCGTGAGCGTGACGAGCAAGAGCTGCAGCAACACGAGCGTCGCCAGCACGGTCACTACATTGACGGGCCATACGCCTTCATAATGGAAAACAGCGGATGCGACGGCCGCGCCGGCCACGGCGCCGATGACGATCATCAGCAGGGTGATGAGCCTGCGGCCGCGCTCGATGCGTCGCACCGCGCTCGACAGCTCCATGGAGGGCGGATCTTCCGCCCTGGGCAGTCGCGACCACCATTCCCGCACACGCGCGGCCGGATTGGCGCAGCGCAACTCCCGCCCGATCTGCCGATCGCGCTGCAAACGATCGGCGTAACGCGTTTCACGGTCGCGCTCGAGCCAGCGAGGAATCTCGATGGCGTCGGCGAACAGGGGGCCTCGGTCCCGGTGACGGCTCATGCGGTCATCATAGCGAGCGGCGTATCGCTGCGCTGCATCGTCCGTCGTCGTGAAGCCGCATGGGCTCGTCCCTTTACCAGACGCTTTCACCGGACATTAGTTAATCTCTGACTTGCTCTGGCTCTGTGATCTCGAGCCGCTCGAAACGCCTTGCATTGCGGGCATCTCTTTGGGCTGAACCGTCAGGGTGGTAGGTTGATCAGAGCTTCCTTAGTCAATCTCTGACTTGCTCTGGCTCTGTGATCCCGGGCCGCTCGAAACGCCTTGCATTGCGGGCATCTCTTTGGGCTGAACCGTCAGGGTAGTAGGTTGATCAGAGCTTCCTTAGACTGTGCGATAGCGTCTCCTTACAGTCGCGACGCACGCTCGAAGGGGATCGAAATGGAGCGCAAAAATCTCTCATCTAACGTTCCCTGGGAGGATGTGGTCGGCTATTCGCGGGCCGTCAGGGTCGGGCCGTATGTGCACGTTTCGGGCACGACTGCGACAACCTCTGACGGATCCATCGTCGGCGTCGGCGATCCGTACGCCCAGACCGTTCAATGTCTGCGCAACATCGAAACTGCGTTGAGCCGCGCAGGCGCTACGCTCGAACACGTGGTGCGCACCCGCATATACGTCGTGAATATCGCGCACTGGGAGACGATCGGCAGAGCGCACGGCGAGTTCTTCCACGCCATCCGCCCGGCGACCAGCATGGTCGAAGTTCGTCGACTCATCTCGGACGAGATCCTCGTCGAGATCGAAGCGGACGCATACGTCGCGGACTGATCTCGCGTGGGTTGACGCGCTTGGCGCTACGTCGCTGCAGCGGCGCTACTTCCACATGCCGCGCATCACGGCGGCCGCATCGATGCGGACGTTCGCCTTCGTTTCGATCGGGCGGATCGAAGCTTGCGCCGACGCCGGCCAGGCCGTCTGCTGGAATTTTTGCAGCAGGGCGTCAGTCATGAAGCGGCTGCGAGCCCCGAAGACGTGCGCGTCGCCCGTGCGGCTTTGCTGTGTGACGTAGTACTTCAGCGGCGCGATCAGATGCAGGTCCTGTCTGGCTCGCGTCATTGCGACGTACAGCAGGCGGCGTTCCTCTTCGATGAGATCCGGGCGGCCGGTTGCGTGTTCGTTCGGGAAATTGCCGTCCGCGACGTTCAGCACGTACACCGAATCCCATTCCTGGCCCTTGGCCGAGTGCACGGTCGAGAGGATCAGGTAATCCTCATCGCGCAGCGGATCGCCGGCCAGATCGCCGGTCGCTTGCGGCGGGTCCAGCGTCAGCTCGGTGACGAACCGTTCGCGCGTCGGATATTGGGCGGACAGCCGTTCGAGTTGCTCGATATCGCCGGCGCGCACCGGCGCCGCATCGTAAATGCGTTCGAGCTGTGGCTCGTACCACTTGCGCACCAGCGCGAGCTGGCCCGCCCATTGCGTTGCGCAGGTCAGCGCGGCAAGCAGGTCCGTAAGGCCGGACCAGTCTTGCGCGGCGCCGGCGGGCATCCGGTACGCGCGCAGCACCGGCCATGAGCAGCCGCTTGCTTCGAACACCTTGAGACAGCGCTCGGCGGTCGCCGGTCCCACGCCGGGCAGGAGTTGCAAGGTGCGAAACGCCGCGACGCGGTTGCGCGGGTTGTCGGCCCAGCGCAGCAGCGCGAGCACGTCCTTGACATGCGCCGCTTCCAGGAACTTGAGGCCGCCGTACTTCACGTAAGGAATATTCCGCCGCACAAGCTCCAGCTCCAGCGCATCGCTGTGATGAGAGTTGCGCATCAGCACGGCCTGGCGTCGCAGGGGCACGCCCTGCTCACGAGCGCTGAGCACCCGCTCGATCACGTAAAGGGCTTGGGCCTGGTCGTCCTGCACGGCGACATACGCAGGCTTGCGATCCGAGGCGCGATCCGAGCGCAGCGCCTTCTGGTATTGGCGTTGCGCGTCCTGCATGAGCGCATTGGCTGCGTCGAGAATCGGCTGTACGGAGCGGTAGTTGCGTTCGAGCTTGATGATCTGTGCAGGCGGCGCGAAGCGTTCCGGAAATTCGAGAATGTTTTCGACCGTCGCCGCGCGAAAGGAATAGATCGCCTGGGCGTCGTCGCCGACCACGCAGAGGCCGGCGCCGTGCGGCTTGATGGCGTGCACGATCTCGGCTTGCAGCGCGTTCGTATCCTGGTACTCGTCGATGAGCACATGATCGAAGCGCGCGCCGATCTCGTCCGCCACGCGCGGCTCCTGCACCAGGACCTTCCAGTAGAGCAGCAGATCATCGTAATCGAGCAGCTGTTGCGCCTGCTTCGCTTCCACGTAGCGACGGTAAAGCCCCGTGAGCTCCTCCCGCCATTCGCTGCACCAGGGGAAGCTCTCCTCGAGCGTGCGCGCCAGCGGCTGCGAGCTGTTGACGCAATGAGAATAGATGGCGAGGCAGGTGTCCTTGCGCGGGAAGCGCTTTTCTTTCTGCGCCAGGCCGAGCTCCTGCCGCACGATGTCCATCAGATCCGCTGCGTCGCCACGATCAAGCACCGAGAACGACGGGTCCAGGCCGACGGTCTGCGCGTACTCTCGCAACAGGCGATTGCCTATGGAGTGATACGTTCCGGACCACAGGCCCCGCGTTACGTTCGGCTGTATGGACCGGTTCGCCGTGCGCAGCGCTTCGAGCGTAATACGCTCGGCTCGTCGCAGCATTTCCTGCGCAGCACGGCGGGTGAACGTCAGGAGCAGAATGCGCTCGGCCGCGACTCCCTGCAGCAGCAGATGCGCCACGCGGTGCGCCAGCGTATTCGTCTTGCCAGTGCCCGCGCCAGCGATGATGAGCAGCGGCCCCGCGCGAACGCCGTGCTCCGCGGGCTCACCGAAGGTCGCGGCTCTGAGCTGTTCGGCATTCAGCGACGCCCCGAACTTCGCCCGGGCGTCAGGGGCGACCTCTATGCACGTGTCTGCGCTCATCCCTTTATGATGACGCAAAACTGTATATAAAGACATCATCCGACCGCGACAGTTTCGGACCGTACGATTCCTTGGCGTACGGTGCGCGGCCGCGGCGGCGCCCGAACAACGCTATTTGCACGCCGATGAGGGCTGCAGGAAGATGCGCCGCGCGGGATTCGTACAACGTTCACCGACGCCGCTATGGAAAACGAACCGTCCTCGCTGGGACCAACGGTCGCGTTGTCGCTGCTGTTGGGTCTCGCGTTCGCAAGCGCAAGCGAGAGCTTCGGCGGTTTCGTCACGGGCGCGGCGTTCGGCGGGCTGCTTGCACAGATCATTTATCTGCGTAAGCGAACGCGCATGCTGCGGGAGGAGCTGGAGCGAATGCGCGCTCCCGCCGCGCCTGCCGCGGTCGATAGGGAACAGGCGGCGCCGGCGCGGCCAGCCGCCTCGCCTGCAGCTCCGCCGGCCACGGCGTCCAGCGAACGCGTCGACGCCAGAACGACGCAGCCGCTCGCATCGACGCCATCCCTGGCCAGTCATCCGAACTCTGCGGCGTTGTCGCCGCCCTCGACATTCGCGCGCGCCTGCGGCGCACTCGTGAGTTGCTTGAAGGGCGGTAATCCGCTGGCTCGCGCCGGCCTCGTGATCTTGTTCTTCGGGGCCGCGTTCCTCGCCAAGTACGCGGCGGATCACAGCCTGTTTCCCATCGAGTTGCGCTTCATGGCGCTCGCGCTCGGCGCCTTCGCCCTGCTGTTCATAGGCTGGCGTCTGCGTGTGACCCGGGCGGTGTACGCGCGCTTGTTGCAGGGCGGCGGCGTGGCTGGCCTGTATCTGACAGTGTTCGCCGCGACCAGGCTTTATGATCTCCTGCCGCTCGGCCTGTCGTTCGGATTGCTGGTGATCGTCGCGCTCGCGGCTGCGGTGCTGGCCGTAGCGCAGAATGCGCTTTCTCTCGCAGTCATCGGCGCGACCGGCGGCTTTCTCGCGCCGATCCTGGTGTCCACGGGCGGCGGCGATCATGTCGCGCTGTTCAGCTACTACGCAGTCCTCAATCTGGGTGTTTTCGCCGTCGCGTGGTTCCGCTCATGGCGCGTTCTGAACGTGCTCGGATTCGTCTTCACCTTCGCGATCACGGGCCTATGGCGGCTGACGGGCTACGAGCCGCGCGAGCTGTTCAGCGCGGATTCGTTCCTGGTGCTGTTCTTCCTGATGTACGTCGGTGTGTCGATATTGAACGCCGTGCGACAGCCGACCAATCTGAAGGGTTACGTGTCCGGCTCACTCGTGTTCGGCTTGCCGGTGGCGGCTTTCACCTTGCACGCCACGCTGGTCGCGCATATCGAGTACGCGCTCGCCTGGAGCGCCTTCGTGCTCAGCGCCTTTTATCTCGCGCTGGGTTGGATTTTGTACGCGACGCGCAAGGACGCCTTTCGCCTGCTGGCGGAAGCGTTCGCGGCGCTCGGCGTGATCTTCGCCAGCTTGGCGATTCCGTTGGCGTTCGATACGCGCACCACCGCCGCCATGTGGGCGGTCGAAGGCGCGGGATTGCTCTGGTTGGGCGTTCGCCAGCAGCGCAAGCTCGCGCGCGGGTTCGGAACTTTGCTGCAGGCCGCCGCCGGGCTGTCTTATCTGGTTGGGTTGCCCGTCATGCACGGCGAACGCCCGATCATCAACAGCGTGTATGTGGGAACCTTCATGATTGCTGCTGCGGGCGTCTTCAGCGGCTACTGGCTGCATCGCAATCGCGATGCGCAAGCATTCTACGAGCGCGGCGCCAGCGTGGCGTTCACGATGTGGGCGCTGGCGTGGTGGTCGTTCGGCGGGGTCAACGAGATCGCGCGATTCCTCGGCGACTACCTGCTCGGCGCCGCCCTGGCGTTTGCAGCCGCGACTTCGATGTCGATGGCGTGCTTGGGCGGAAGACTGCACTGGCGCTTCCCTCGCCTCGTTGCGATGTATCTGCCGGCTGCGTCCATGGTCGTCGGCCTGCTGCATGCAGTCGCGCTGCATCATCCAATGGCGCAGTGGGGCGGCCTCGGATGGTTGCTGCTGATCGCAGCGCATCTCGCCTTGTTGCGCATCGCGGACGCCGAGCAGGTTCCCGGTCAGAGCGTGCTGCACGCCGGTCTGTGCTGGACGCTTGCGCTGCTGGCGGCGTGGGAGGCCAGCTGGCAGATCAACCTGCGCACCGCAGGCGTGTGGGGCAGTCTCCCCTGGGGGCTGGCGCCTGCGCTCCTTGCGGCCTGGATTGGGCGGCGTGAATTGCGGCCAGCATGGCCGCTCGGGCGACGTCCGGACGCTTATCGCGTGCTTGGCGCGGCGCCGCTGGTCGTTGCGACCGCCGTTTGGATCCTGTTCGTCAACTTGACGAGCCGCGGGGACGCGGGCTGGCTGCCCTATGCGCCATTGCTCAACCCGTTGGATGTGAGCGCGTCCTTGTGCTTCGTCGCCGCGGCGCTGTGGTGGACTTCGCTGAACGAATCGCAGCAGACCACATTATGGTCGGCGGATCGCAGAGCGCTGGTCGCATGCGCGGCGGCTCTGGCGTTTGTCTGGCTGAACGCCGCATTGCTGCGCTCGTTGCACCACAACTGGGGAGCGCCCATCACGGTATACGGCATGGTGCGCTCCAATTTCGTGCAGTCTGCGTTGTCGATCTTCTGGGGCGTGCTCGGATTCGCCGCGATGACGATCGCGGCGCGCCGGCGCTGGCGTTTCGCGTGGCTCGCCGGCGCCGGCTTGATGGCGGTTGTGATCCTGAAGCTTTTCCTGGTCGATCTCTCGGGCGTGGGCACGATAGCGCGGATCGCCTCGTTTCTCAGCGTGGGGGCGCTGTTGCTGGTGACTGGATATCTCGCGCCGCTCCCGCCGCGGCGCGACCTGCAACAGGTAGAGGCATGAAGCTTGCGAACACGGTCGATTCTGCGTTGCGCCTGACCGGCGTCCTGGCGCTGGTTCTGGCGAGCGCCTCGGCGGCGCTGGCCGCCGCGCCAAAGATGGACGACTACGCGCGCGGCGCAGTCATCGAAGCAATCGGGCGACCCATTGTGGAGCTCGCCTTGCCGGACGAGGCGTATCAAAGCGTGGCGCGTGCGGATCTGCGCGACGTGCGAGTGTTCAATGCCGACGGCGCGCCCGTTCCACACGCGCTGTGCGCCGCGCGCGACAGCGAGGAGCCGACGATCACCGAGCATCCTGCGCCGGTATTCGAGCTGCGGGATGTGTCCGGCGCCGACGGCGAAGGCGCCCGCATCGAGGTGCAGACCGACGGAACACGGATCGACGTTCACACGGGCGCGCGCGGCTCGACATCCAGGCCGGAGCGCATTCACATCATCGACGCTCGTTCGATCAAGCGGCCGCTGCGAGCGATCCGTTTCGATTGGTCAAGCGCGGACCAGGCCTCACAAGCAAAGGTGCGCATCGAGGCGAGCGATGATCTCGATCGCTGGGACACCGTAGTCGCGGGCGGCGCGCTGATACGCGCCTCGACGGGCTCGCAAGAGTTGCGACGCGAACGTATCGAGCTGCCGATCCGGGAATATCAGTACCTGCGGGTGCAGCGCGTCGACGGCGGGCCAGCGCTCGGGATTGCAGGCGTCATAGCGGAGGCGGTAGATCCCGCCGAGGAGACGGAGCCCTCATGGTTCGCACCCGCCGTGATCCAGGGAGAGACCCCGACTGAGCTGCGATTGGACGCGGGTCGGCTTGCGCCTGTGCAGTTTGCACGCCTGCGGCTGCCGCAGGAAAACAGCTCCGTGCGCGCCACATTGCAAAGCCGCAGCGACGAGGACGCCCCATGGCGCGATCGGTGGAGCGGCGAGGCATGGAGCGTCGCGCGCGGCGCCGAGCGGCGGGAAAGCGCGCCGGCCCGCTTCCAGGCGACGACGGACCGGTATTGGCGCGTGCTGTTGCCGAAGGAGGCCGAAGGCGCGCCGCTTCCTGCGATCGAGCTCGGCTACCGGCCGGATCGCGTTCGCTTCCTCGCGCAGGGGGCGGGCCCGTATGTGCTGGCTTTCGGCAGCCGCCGGGCAGCGCCCGCCGCGCCGAGCGGCTGCGATGACCTGCTGGCCGACGTCAGCGCCGGCGAGCGAGACCAGATGACGGCCGAGGGTCGTGTGCAGCAGCTGCGCACGCTGGGCGGCGAGGCCGCCTACAAGCCGCCGCCGCGGCAGACGCCGCTGCGCACGATGGCGCTCTGGGGCGTGCTGATTCTGGGCGTCGGACTGCTCGCGGCGATGGCTCTCTCGTTGCTGAAGCGTTTGGGGGAGGACCGTGAGCGGGCAGAGGACGGGAAAGGGTGAGGGAGGCCTGAGGACGTGAGAATGGAAGCGGCTGCGGGCTTTACGCCCTCCCCGCTTTCCACCCCTTCCCGTCTTCACCCTTCCCCCCGCTCACGCCCTAAAATACTCGCCCCCTTTCGTCCCGAATTCAGCAGTCCCGAAGCAACTCCTGATGCGCTATCCCGACCATTTCGACGTCATAGTCGTCGGCGGCGGCCACGCCGGGACGGAGGCTGCGCTTGCGGCGGCGCGCATGGGCGTGCGCACCCTGCTGTTGACGCAGAGCATCGAGACGCTGGGACAAATGAGCTGCAACCCGGCCATCGGCGGCATCGGCAAGGGGCACTTGGTCAAAGAGATCGATGCGCTCGGCGGTGCGATGGCGCGCGCCGCGGACGCCGCGGGCATCCATTTCCGCACCCTGAATGCGAGCAAAGGTCCCGCGGTGCGCGCGACGCGCGCTCAGGCGGACCGTGCGTTGTACAAGCAGGCGATCCGCAGCATTCTGGAGAATCAGCAGCATCTCACACTGTTCCAGCAGGAAGTCGCTGACCTGATCGTCGAGGGGGAGCGCGTGCGCGGCGTGTGTACCGCGAGCGGCGTCGAGTTTCGCGCGCGTGCTGTCGTGCTGACCGTGGGGACGTTCCTCGGCGGCCGTATCCATGTGGGGCTCACGAGCTACCAGGGCGGCCGCGCCGGCGATCCACCGTCTAACCGCCTCGCCGAGCGCCTGCGGGCGCTGCCATTCCGCGTCGGACGTCTGAAGACCGGCACGCCGCCGCGCATCGACGGGCGCACCATCGACTACCAGGGGCTGTTGCGCCAGCCGGGCGATGAGCCGAGGCCGGTGTTCTCCCATCTCGGTCGACGCAGCGATCATCCGCGCCAGGTGGCCTGCCACATCACTTCGACCAACGAGCGCACTCACGAGATCATTCGCGGCGGCTGCGATCGCTCACCCATGTTTGCGGGCGTGATCGAAGGCGTGGGACCGCGCTACTGTCCGTCGATCGAGGACAAGGTGCATCGCTTCGCGGACAAGAGCTCGCACCAGATTTTCATCGAGCCGGAGGGTCTGAACACGCACGAGATCTACCCGAACGGAATCTCGACGAGTTTGCCGTTCGACGTGCAGCTCGAGTTGGTGCGCTCGATCCGCGGTTTCGAGAACGCCCACATCACCCGACCCGGCTATGCGATCGAATACGACTATTTCGATCCGCGCGATCTCGAATACAGCCTCGAGACCAAGTTCGTCCGCGGCTTGTACTTCGCGGGACAGATCAACGGCACGACCGGCTATGAGGAGGCGGCGGCGCAAGGCCTGCTGGCCGGGTTGAATGCGGCGCTGGCGGTGCAGGAGCGCGCACCCTGGACGCCGCAGCGAGGCGCAGCCTACATCGGGGTGCTGGTCGACGATCTGATCACGCGCGGGACGAGCGAGCCGTACCGCATGTTCACCAGTCGGGCCGAGTATCGCCTGATGCTTCGCGAAGATAACGCCGACCTGCGGCTCACGCCGATAGGACGCGAGATCGGCTTGATCGACGAGGAGCGCTGGACGTTCTTCGAAACCAAACGCGAGCGCATCGCCGCCGAAATTCAGCGTCTGGATGCGACGGTCGTGCATCCGCATGATGTCGACGAAGAGCTGGCGTATGACGTTCTCGGGGCGCTGCTCACGCGAGAGGCGTACGGCTTCGATCTGTTGCGCAGGCCAGAGACGTCATACGACGCACTTACTTCCATTCCGGTCGTCGGGCGGCCGGGGTGGATGCAGTCGCCGGACGCCGACGAGCGCCTGATCGAGCAGACGGCGCTGCAAGTCGAGGTGCAGGCGAAGTACTCCGGCTATATCGATCGGCAACGAGAAGAAATCGAACGCCATCGGCGGCACGAGCAGACCCGTTTGCCGGACGACATCGATTACGCGTTGGTGCGGGGCCTGTCGCACGAGGTGCGCCAGCGGCTGACGCAGGTGCGTCCACAGACGATCGGGCAGGCGTCGCGCGTACCGGGAGTGACTCCCGCGGCGATCTCGCTGCTGCTGGTTCACCTGAAGCGCGTCTCGGGATCCAACCGCGCGCAGCTTGCCGGCTGAGGATTACGTTCAACGGCTCGGCCGCGCGCCGGTGCGCGAACGTGTTCACAACTTCGCGAAATCCCCGCCGCGCCGGCCGTGCTGTTCCGTAAAGTTGCGCCCGTTCCCGGCCGATCGCTTGTGAAGTTTCTCATCGTTCGCCTGAGCGGCCGGGTGATACGCTTTGCGTGCGCGGCAGCTTTCGTCATCCAACCATGATCTGGTTTCTCATTTTCGCCTGCACGGTCTTCGGGCTGTACTTCTGGTTTCAATATCGTGAGCGCCAGCGCGAGCTCAACAGCCCGCTCGCCAGCCATCGCGTGGGACACAGCCATATCGGCCGTGTGATCGTGCTCGAGCAGGGCTTGCAGAACGGCAGCGGTCGCATCCGGCTGGGGGATCGCGAGTGGCCCGTGAGGGGGCCCAACCTGCCCCCCGGCGCCAAGGCGCGCGTGACGGGCGTGGATGGCACGGTGCTGCTGGTGGATCGGGTTTAGGAAGAAGCGGTTAGCGGTTGGTCAGAGGGCGCGCTGCGCCTTCGAACCACGTGCTTCGCCTCTGAACTATCCGCTATCCGCCATCCGCTTCTTTACCTCCGCATCCCTGCTCCCTCATAGCGCGCGTTCCGTTGTCTCGCCAAAGAATCAGCGCCTGTCGGCGGGCTTCTTCGAGCGTCTCGGGGCTCTGACCCTTCTCCAGCATCGCGATCGCCTGCGCCGTCTGTGAGGCTGCTGCGACGTAGTTTTCGCCGAAACAGCCGGCTTCGTTGAGCCGGTCGCCGAAGTACTGCCACGCAAGGTGCTGCGTGCGAGTCAGTCGTCCGCCCCAGGGCATGCGCATCATCGAAAGAAAGGAGCTTGGCTCGCCGTCGCGTGCAGCGTCGAGTCCGAAAGCGCGGGCGGTCAATGCGTCGGCGGGGTGGCCGTCGCAGCCCAGCGCCATGCAGTTCGCCAGATCGAGCTTGGCTTTGGGAAGCGTGCGGCCGGCCTGCTTGAGCAGCAGACGGATCGAGGAGACGTTCTCGGTCGTCTGGCCTCGCTGTACGGCGACCAGCAGATCGGCGGCTGCGGCGTACATGGCGGGTGGATAGTTCTTCTCGACTGCCGACTCGAGCAGCGCCTTACGCTCGGAAGGATCGCGCACGAATTGCGCCAACTCGACGGCGCTCGCCGGATGGCCCGCGGCGGCGGCTTCACGCAGTCGCGCTTCGATTCCGCCGTAGTCGAACTGCGCGGCTGCGCAGCGCTGACTCGCTCGAGCGTAGAACTCTGTCTGGGCGTGAATGACTCCGGCGGCTTTCCCCGCGCGCTCGCCGGTCAGTCCCGGATCCAGCTTCTGGATCTGGCTCTGTGGGTCCGGCGGCCGCGCAGAGGAGATGCGATTGCACCAGTGCTGTATGCGCACGAGCGCCACGTTGGCGTCCAGATCGCCCTGCGCAGCGCGCGCGCTCAGCTCGGCCACGGCTTCGTCGGCCGCTCCCTTCGCCAGCCAGTCGATGGCGGACTGGGGAATGTCCAATCCGCGCAACGCACGCGTGTGTGAGGAACGTTGCAGGACTTCGTAGAAGTCGGTCTGATCGTCGAGTGCGGATTTTTCGCCGCGAGGCTCAGCCTGCTGTTCAGGAGCTTCGATGGCGGAAGCAGACGCCGCCGCGAGCAATGCGCACAACACCGCCGGAGGGCCGACGCGGGCGATGCGCATTGCGTGGCGGCGAGTCATACGTTGTGGGCGCCCGGGCTACTGCGTCCCGGACGGGATCAGATCGTATTCGATCTGCACGGTTCCCGTGAACGTCATCTGTCCACTCTGATAGCTCTGCCCAGCGTCGGCGGTCGCTTCGGCCATCATGACCTTCGCGCGCATCATTGGCTGCGGCGGCGGCGCGAAGCCCGAGTTGGCGGAAATGGCGCGCGGCGCTCCCAGGCGGGCGCCGGCGGCTTTGGCGACCGCCTCGGCGTTCAGGTGCGCATCTTCTACCGCTTTAGCGAGCGCCTCGCGTTCGAACTCGCGCCGCTTGCTGGAATCGAGCTGCGGATCGCCCAATTGATTCACCCCAAGATCGATCGCGCGCTCGAGCAGCCGCCCGAGCTTCTCGAGGTCGCGCAGGTCCACTTCGATCTGGCGCGAGACGTGATAGCCGATGAGGTGACGCTCGCGCGCCTCGTTGTTCCAGTTGTACTCTGGTTGTACGGTGATTCGCGTGGCGCGCACGTACTGATCGTCGATTTTCAGTTCGCGCGTCAGCTTCAGCACGGAGTCGACGACCCTGGCCACTTCGGCGCGCGCTTCCTCCATCTTCGGCCGGCGCGCTTCGACGCCCAGCGTGACGGTGGCGCGATCGGGCTCGGCGCGGATCTCGCCCTGCCCGGAGACCGTCACGACGCGAGGCCGCTCGGCTTCCGCGGCGTGTGCGCCCACGGCCAGCAGGCAGGCGGCCAAGATCGATGCGCAGGCTTTCGTGAATTGCATGTATGCAGCTCCTTGTGCAAAGCCGCTCGGTGCGGCGCTCGGGTGAGTAGACGTTTAGACGGTTAAACGGCGGCTGAAGGGTTCGCCGCCGGCAGCTTCGAGCGCCGATCGCCCTTGCGCCCCAGACACGACGCGTGGCGCAAGTTCACAGCGAAAGTGGACGCCGCGCAAGCCGCGCATTTACGCAGAGGTCGCAGGCGGGGCTGCGACGGGAGCGAGCGGGCGTTCAATCGAGAAGCTGGGCGATGAGCGCTCGTATCTCGGGCCGGTCGGCGCGCAGTCCGTGGTCCGCGCCGCGCACGATCGCTTCGAGGTCGTCGCACGCCCGTTCGAAGTCGTCGTTGATGACCACGTAATCGAACTCGCGCCAGTGCGACATGTCGGCGATGGAGTCGCGCAGCCGGCGTGCAATGACTTCGTCGCTGTCCGTGCCGCGCCCGCGCAGCCGCTGCTCCAGCGCGGCGCGAGACGGCGGCAGGATGAAGATCGAGCGACGCTCGGGCATCGAACGGGCGATCTGCTGAGCGCCCTGCCAATCGATTTCCAGCAGAACGTCGTCTCCCGCGGCCAGCAGCGACTCCACCTGTTCGCGCGAGGTGCCGTAGTAGTTGTCGAAGACGCGCGCGTGCTCGAGGAAGGCGCCGGACTCCACCATCTTTTCGAAGGTGGGCTTGTCGACAAAGAAGTAGTCCCGCCTGTCGATCTCGTTGGCGCGCTTCGCCCGCGTCGTGTAGGAGACCGAAAACTTCAGCTGCGGCATGCGCTGCATCAGCGCGCGCACGAGCGAGGTTTTGCCCGCGCCCGAGGGAGCGGCGATGACGAATAAATTGCCGCGACGTACGTTCATTCCGTCAGTCTTAAGTAAGCGATAGCGACTGGCGACTGGTGACTGAAGAGGCGAGCCCCAAGGTTGCCGGCGCCGCAGGTTCTCTGACCGGTCGGGCCACGAGTCGCTGCTTAACCGCCATCATTCCACGTTCTGGACCTGCTCGCGCATCTGCTCGATAGCCACTTTCATGTCCACGGCTGCACGGGTCGTCTCGGCGTCCTGCGACTTCGAAGACAGGGTGTTCGCCTCGCGGTTGAGCTCCTGCATGAGGAAGTCGAGCCTGCGGCCCGCGGGCTCAGCCGAACCGAGTGCGCTGGTGACTTCCTCGATGTGCCCGACGAGCCGGTCGAGCTCTTCGTCCACGTCCATTTTGTGCATGTAGAGCACCAGCTCCTGCTCGAGTCGCTCCGTATCGGGCGCCGCGCCGATCTGGGCGATGCGCTCCACGATCCGTTCGCGCAATCGCTGCGCTACTTCGGGCAGGCGGCTCTTGACGATCTGCACTTGCGCGCGCAGCGTCTCGCAGCGAGCGAGCAACACTTCGCGAATGCGCTGGCCTTCACGTAGTCGCGTGTCGTTGAGTTCCTGCAGCGCTTCGTGCAGCAGCTCGATGGCCGCCGCCATGACAGGGGCGGCGTCCAGCTCGGCTTCACGCACCACGCCCGGCCAGCGCAGCACGTCCATCGGATTGAGGGGCGCCGCGTGCGGCGCCCGCGCGCGCACTTCCTCGATGCGCGCAAGCAGTTGCTCGAGCAGTGCGCCGTCGATTTCCAGCTTGCGTTGCAGGCTGCCGCTCGATTTCAGATACACGTTCGCATCGACCTTGCCCCGGCGCAGCGCCGCCGAGATACGCTGACGCACGTCGTTGTCGAGCGCCTTGAGCTCCTCGGGCAGGCGCAGCGCGATCTCCAGGTATCGATGGTTCACGGTGCGCAGTTCGCACACCAGGGCGCCCCAAGGTCCCTGGCGCTCGCGGCGCGCGAAACCGGTCATGCTGCGGATCATGTTTCGGACGATTCTGTCGGATTAAGGCAAACGATGTCTTACGCGGTCGGCGGAAGCGATGATATAAAGCGCCGCGCGAGGCGCGCATCGCCTGGCCCTGCACGCCGGCGTTCCACCTCGGCGCCGGGCGGAATAACGCAGTGTAACAGTTGAAAGGCCTGGCGGCCGGAGCTTACGGCTTGCGGATCGAGCATGCAGATCTGAGTCTGGTCGGCGATCGCGAGGACAATCAGGACCGCGTCGCGGTCGCTGAGGCGCACGGCGCTGCGTTCATGATCGTGATCGACGGCATGGGTGGGCACTCCGACGGCAGCCGGGCGGCCGACACCGCGCTCAAAAGCCTGCTCGATTCCTTTCAGCGCGCCTGTCCGCCGCTGTTCGATCCCCTCGGTTTCCTGCACATGGCCTTGAGTCGTGCGCACGACGAGGTCGCCCGGCTGGGCGCTGGACAGAACATCGATTCCCGACCGCGCGCCACGACTGCGGTCTGCCTGGTGCAGCACGGCGCTGCGTATTGGGCTCACGTCGGCGACAGCCGCATCTACCACATACGCAACGGCAAGGTGCTGACCCGCACGCGCGATCACAGCCACGTAGAGCTGCTGCTGCGCGAGGGCAAGATCACTGAAGAGGAGCTGCCTAACCATCCGATGCGCAACTTCGTCGAGTGTTGTCTCGGCGGCGATCCCGCCATCCCGGAGATGACCATCGGCCTGCGCCAGCCGCTTGCGCCGGGCGACGTGTTGCTGGTGTGCACCGACGGCGTGTGGGCGAACATGAAGGATGCCGATATCGCGGCGTTCTTCCGCGAAGACGCGCAGCCGCTGCGAGCCTGGCTCGAAGCGCTCGGCAGGCGCGCAGTGCAGGCCTCCGCGCCGTTCAGCGACAACTCGACGGCCGCGGTGCTGAGGTGGCTGGAAGAATAGAAGCGGATAGCGGATGGCGGATAGCGGATAGTCAGATGCGCCATCTGGGATCGCTGGTCGTCAATTGCTCGTGCGGCTCGATTATGCTGAGGCGGTGCGGCCCATGTGCATCGCACGTTCTGACTATCCGCTATCCGCCATCCGCTATCCGCTTCCCATGAAACCACGCCCCAGCGGCCGCGCTCACGATGAGTTGCGGCCCGTCCGAATCACCCGCGGCTTCACGCGCCACGCCGAAGGGTCGGTGCTTATCGAGTTCGGCGATACGCGCGTGCTTTGCACTGCGAGCGTCGAGGAGAGCATCCCGAGTTTTCTGCGCAACACCGGCCGCGGCTGGGTTACCGCCGAATACGGCATGTTGCCGCGCGCCACGCATACGCGCAGCCGCCGTGAGGCCGCCGTCGGCAAGCAGGGCGGGCGCACCCTCGAAATCCAGAGACTGATAGGCCGCGCGCTGCGCGCAGTGATCGACATGAAGGCGCTGGGGGAGCGCACCATCACCGTCGATTGCGATGTATTGCAGGCGGACGGGGGCACCCGGACAGCCGCGATCACGGGCGGCTACGTGGCGCTCGTCGATGCGGTCGAGTCGCTCGTGCGCCGCCGCGTCCTGCGCGAGAGCCCCATCCACGGCCAGGTGGCGGCGGTCTCCGTGGGCATATGGTCCGGCGCGCCGGTGCTCGACCTTGATTACGCCGAGGACTCGGAGGCGGAAACCGACATGAACGTCGTCATGAACAACGGCGGCGGCTTCATCGAGGTGCAGGGCACGGCCGAGGGTCACGCGTTCCGCCGCAACGAACTCGACGAACTGCTCAACCTCGCGGCGGGCGGCGTGAGTCAGCTGCTCGCCCGCCAGCTTGAAGCGCTGCAGAGCGAGCCGCCCGCCAGGGAGTGACGCATGCGCGTAGTTCTCGCCTCGAGCAATGCCGGCAAGCTGAAGGAGTTCGCCGGGTTGCTCGCGCCGCTTGGCTTCGAAGTGTTGCCGCAGGCGCGGTATACGCGTGAGAGCGCGGCCGAAACCGGTCTGACGTTCATCGAGAATGCGATTTTGAAAGCGCGGCACGCGTCGCGCGCTTCGGGTCTGCCCGCCATCGCGGATGACTCCGGCATCGAGGTGGACGCCCTGAACGGCGCTCCCGGGGTTCGCTCCGCGCGCTACGCCGGCGAGGGCGCGAGCGATGAGCAGAACGTGCAGAAGCTCATCCACGCAATGCGGGACATCCCTGCGGAGCAGCGCACAGCGCGTTATCAGTGCGCGCTCGCCTACCTGCGTTTTCCCGACGACCCTGCGCCCCTGCTGGCGCAGGCAAGTTGGGAAGGGCGCATCGCGGACGCGCCGCGCGGCGCGGGCGGCTTCGGCTACGATCCTGTCTTCGAGGTCCCCGGGCGAGGTCTGACGGCGGCGGAACTGCCTCCGGACGAGAAGAATCTTCTCAGCCACCGGGGCCGAGCGTTGCGCCAACTGGTCGAGGCCCTGCACCGTGAGCACGGGCGGCTGGCTTCCCGCTGAGAGCCGCACGCCGACGACAAGCGGCGGTTCGGGTCGACCTCACAGCGCTCCAGGCGCAGACTGCGCTGCGCCGCTTGGCTGCTGTCAGTCCTATTCGGAGATCATGCCTGCAACGCTTCCACCACTGGCGCTGTACGTCCACCTGCCATGGTGCGTGCGCAAGTGTCCTTACTGCGATTTCAACTCGTATGCGGCGCCTGCAACGATTCCGCAGAGCCGGTACGTCGATGCGCTGCTCGAGGATCTCGACGTCGATCTCGCAGCGGTGCAGGACCGGCCGCTGATTTCGATCTTCTTCGGCGGCGGCACTCCCAGCCTTTTCAGTCCGGATGAGATCGACCGTTTACTGTCTGGAGTGCGCGCGCGCCTCGGCTGCTCGGCCGACATCGAAGTGACGCTGGAAGCCAATCCCGGAGCGATCGAGCATGGGCGCTTCAGCGCTTATCGCGACGCTGGAGTGAATCGCGTGTCGCTCGGCGCCCAGACGTTCAGCGACCAGCGCCTCGAGGCGCTTGGGCGCATTCACGGCGCTCAGGATGTCAGAAGCGCCGCTGAGGAACTGCATGCAGCCGGCCTCAGCAACTTCAATATCGACCTGATGTACGCATTGCCCGGGCAGACTGTCGCGCAATCGCTCGAGGACGTGCAGGCGGCGCTCGATCTCGCCCCGGCGCACATCTCGCACTATCAGCTCACACTCGAGCCGGGAACGGTTTTCTATCACCGCCCGCCGTCGCTGCCGGACGACGATGAAGCTTGGCGCATGCAGCTCGAATGTCAGGCTCGCCTTGCGAGCGCCGGCTATGCGCAGTACGAAGTGTCGGCGTACGCACGGCCGGGCCGGCAATGTCGCCACAATCTCAACTATTGGCGATTCGGCGACTACCTCGGCGTCGGGGCCGGCGCCCATGGCAAGTTCACGATCGCGGGCGGCGGCGCACCGTCCATTGTGCGCACCAGCCGCATTCGCCAGCCTCGTGAGTACCTGGCGCGCGCTCCTCAGCTTCGAATCGAACGCTCGTATATCAGCGCGACGGACCTGCCGTTCGAGTTCATGGTCAACGCACTGCGACTCGACGAGGAATTCGCGGAGCGGAGTTTCGAGCAACGCACCGGCCTCGGCTTTGACACGCTACGCGCGCCGGTCGCTGCAGCCGAATCCCGCGGCTTGCTGCAGCGCAGCGGCCCTGGCGCATGGCGCGTCACGGAGTTTGGCAGGCGGTTCCTCAACGATCTCCAGGCTCTCTTTCTGCCCGATGAGTCCTCTCCGCAGGTCGCCGGCGAGCGCGCTAGCCCGGGCGACGGGCCGCCCGCAACAGCTGCAAGCTTGTGAACGGCCGCACAAAATCCCAACGGGCTGCGGCGCCCCCTCGAAACGGGTTATTCACACTCGGGAACTATTTTCATAGCGCCCGCACCTTGATGACCAAAGCAAATGCGACGTGTCAGATGCCGCCTGTAAGTCGTTGAGTATAAACAGATAAATGCAATGGTCAAAAAATGACCAATGTGAACATGTCACATTCCTGGCGCGCTTCCGCACCCGCTGCGCGCCACTCATCCACACACTTATCCACAGGTTTTGTGGATAACCCGTAGGGAGATTTCGGCGTCGGCGAATGGCGGCGGCCGTCCGGCCACAGCCTCCTTGCGAGCAGGCCGCTGCGTGGCTACACTGCGCGACCTTTTCAGTCGGCGTCTCCCCGCGAGGCGCTCCCAGATTCAGACTCCCGATCATGAAAGCCGGCATTCATCCCGAGTACAAAGAGACGACAGTGACCTGCAGCTGCGGCGCGACGTTCGTTACGCGCTCCACGCTGGGCGCCGATCTGCAGATCGAAGTCTGCTCGAACTGCCACCCGTTCTACACGGGCAAGCAGAAGATCGTGGACACCGGCGGTCGCGTCGACAAGTTCCGCAAGAAGTACGCACGCTGACCCGGTCCGACGGGCAAGGAATGAAGAAAAGGGCGCCTGGGCGCCCTTTTTTCTTGGAAGCGGTTTGCTGGGGAAGCGCTTCTCCCTTCTTGTCCCCGCCGCCGCGCACGTTTATAAGCGGAAGGCTGCCTGCGGGTCTTCGTCATGCCGAGTTCTCATCTTTTCTCGCGCCTGCTGCCGCTGTTGCTCCTCGCCTGCGCGGCGTTGTCGGGCTGTGCAACCAATCCAGTGACCGGACGCCCGGATCTCGTCTTCCAGTCGGAGGAAGGCGAGATCAACAAGGCCAAGCAGGTCCATCCGATGCTCCTGCAGGCGTTCGGCGGAGCCTACGACGATCCCAAGATTCAAGCCTATGTCAACGAAGTGGGCCAGCGCGCCGCCAAGGCGAGCCACCGCCCGGAGCTGCAGTACGTCTTCACGGTGCTGGACAGCCAAGACATCAACGCTTTCACCACCGGCGGCGGCTTTGTCTACATCACGCGCGGCATCATGACCTATCTCAATTCCGAAGCTGAGTTGGCTGCGGTGCTCGGACATGAGATCGGCCACATCACGGCGCGTCATCCGGTGCGCCAGCAGAGTCAGTCCACCCTCGCCGGGATCGGTGCGGCTATCGTGGGCGTCTACACCGGCAGCGGGGATCTTGCGAACCTCGCGAACTACGCGGGCGCCGCGATCGTGCGCGGCTACGGCCGCGACCAGGAGCTCGAGGCCGACCGCCTGGGCGCCGAGTACCTGGTCGGCATCGGGTATCGGTCAGATCACATGATCGATGTGGTGCGGCTGCTCAAGAACCAGGAGCTGTTCGAGCTGCAGCGGGCGCGTGAGGAGAAGCGCGAGCCGCGCGTGTATCACGGCGTGTTCTCCACGCACCCGGACAATGACCAGCGCCTGCGTGAAGTCGTCAAGGCGGCCGAGAAACTGACCGGCGGCGCGGACGACAAGGACGCGGGGCGCGAGCGCTATCTGAAAATGATCGAAGGGCTGCCGGTGGGGAGCAGCCGGGCGCAAGGGGTGTTCAAAGGCAACCGGTTCTACCATGCGAATCTGGGGCTGACGCTTGCGTTTCCGAGCGGCTGGAATGTGGAGAACAGGGCGGATCGCCTGATCGCCGCGTCGCCCCAGAAGGACAGCATCCTGCAGATGCAAACGCAGGCGCCGCCGCCCAACACCGGCCCCCGCGAGTTTCTCTCGCGGCTGCTGGCGCGCTCCAGCGCCACCCAGGCGGAGGCCATCGAGGTGAACGGTCTGCAGGGTTACACCGCGGTGGTGCGGGCCGCGCAGACCGAGTTCGGCCTGGTTCCGGTCCGCTATGCGGTGATCTACTACAACAACCTCGCCTACATCTTCGCGGGCGCCAGCAAGGCCTCGAGCGGCAAGCCCGCGGCGGACCCGCTGTTCATGTCCACGATCCGCACCTTCCGCCGCTTGCGGGGCAATGAGTTCGCGCTTGCCGAACCCCATAAGATCAAGATCGTGCGCGCCGGGCAGAACGCGAGCGTCGAGGATCTGGCGCGCTCCTCGCCGCTCGAGAAGTATCCGGTCGAGACGCTGCGGCTGCTGAACGACCTTTACCCCAACAAGCAGCCCGAGCCGGGGCAGTTGCTGAAGGTCGTCGAGTAGGGGGAGCGGCAGGCGGCGCTCCCAGGCGGCCTGGGCCGCGCCTGCGCGCTTGATTCACGCGCGGGCTCGTGTAAGTCTGCGCGTCCAATTTTGCGCCTGCAAAAAGCGCCCGCGGCGAGGGGTCGCGGCCTGTCAGTCAAGCGACGAGATGAGCACATGTCCGAGAAGTCCGAGAAGACCGTGAAGTCCGGCAAGCAGTTCGAGCTGATCGATACGGCGACCGGCAAGAAATCGACCGCCGATGTGCTGAGCGGCACGCTCGGACCGGACGTGTTGAGCCTGGCGAGTCTGACCCGCGATCACGGGATGTTCACCTTCGATCCGGGCTTCATGGCGACGGCCGCATGCGAGAGCAAGATCACGTTCATCGACGGCGACGAGGGCGTGCTGCTGCATCGCGGCTATCCCATCGAGCAGCTCGCCGAGAAGAGCAACTTCCTCGAGGTGGCCTACCTGCTCATCAACGGCGAGCTGCCGACCAGCGAACAGCTCGCCGAGTTCACGCACGCGATTCAGTACCACACGATGATCAACGAATCGCTCCTGCGGTTCTTCAACGGCTTTCAGTACAACGCCCATCCGATGGCGATGCTCTCGGGCGTGGTGGCCTCGATGGCCGCTTTCTATCACGACTCGATGGACATCCA